>Ga0208327_1000005_pt1 | contig 67399 bp, 58 predicted proteins | sample LakMenEpi26Jun08_FD_150733 | JGI IMG/M metagenome (GOLD analysis project Ga0208327, IMG submission 150733) | Freshwater microbial communities from Lake Mendota, WI - 26JUN2008 deep hole epilimnion (SPAdes) | ecosystem: Environmental > Aquatic > Freshwater > Lake > Epilimnion/Euphotic zone ...
CTTGGCACTTACAGCCCACTGTGGGGATGCTCGTGCCAAGCCGCCTTGCCCGCGGCCCATTCTTCCCGCAACGGCCTCTATGCGATTTAATCAGTGCTTCCTTAGAGAAAGGCGGCACGCTATCATGAAGCCTTCCCAATCATCTCTCGAAAAGACCGCTTCTTTCATGGGAATCCATTTCCCTCCACATGCCCGGTAAAAGACCCGCCAGTTCCAAGTTCCCGATCTGCACACGCAACAGGCGCAGCGTGGGATGGCCGATTACCGCGGTCATCCGTCGCACCTGGCGGTTCTTCCCCTCGGTGAGTTCCAACGCGATCCAGCAGTCGGGGACGTTTTTGCGGACGCGGATCGGGGGATTGCGCGGCGGCACCTCTGGCTGCGGATCAAGCATCCACACCTTGCAGGGACGGGTTCGGTATTCCTGGATGGTCACGCCTCCGGCAAGCTGCGCCAGCGCCCCGGCGGTCGGGATTCGTTCGACCTGGGCCCAGTAGCGGCGGGAATGTCCCCGCTCCGGATCGAGGAGTCTGGTGTTCAGGCCGGCCTCGTCACTGAGCAGGAGTAACCCCTCGGAATCGGCGTCGAGCCGCCCGATCGGATAGACCCCCTTGGGGAATCCAAACCCGGCCAGCGTCCGGTTCGGCGAGCCGTCCGGCGTGAACTGCGAGAGCACGCCGTAGGGTTTGTTGAAGGCGAGGATCATCGGGGCGAGAGAAGTACAGCCATCAGCACTTTTTGGAGAGCAATTCCCTCCGGTGCTTCCGGAAGGCAAGGATCAGCACTCCACAGGTCAGCAGAAGCCACCCCGGGAGAAGGCCGAAGGCATGCGCCACCTGTTCCTGCGGGGTTGTGCCCGGCACGAGATGAAGCGTGAGCGCAAAGAGGAGGCTGATGCCGCCGTAGGCGAAGTTGAAGGCCAACCCCTTGAAGGAGAGAACCGTGGCGCGGTGATGCGAATCGACCAGCATGTTCAGATAGGTCGAGACGCTGAACCCGATGAGCGTCATGGCCGCGCCGAGAAGGAAGGCGAAAACCACTCCCCACCGGGGCGGATGCAGGGCGACCCCGGCCAACCCGAGCAGCACCATCCCGCTGATGATCGCGAAGCTTCCGGCAACGCTGCGCGAGGCCACCATCTTGCGCGCCCAGGGAGAGACGAAGAATCCGATGCCTCCCATCGCCGCCCCCAGCGCGCCGAATGCGATCTCGGGTATGTTGATCAGCCGGAAGTAGGAGCTGCTGAAGGTAAGGAAAAGCCTCACGGAGCTCTCGAGCACGAACCCCGCGCAGACCACGAAGAGGGCCACGGGACTTCCCAGAAGCCAGCGACCTGCCTGCAGCACGAAGGAGAAGGCGCCCGCGACCGAGGAAGCATGATGCCCCTCGGCATCCTCCGCCGCGTGTGGCAGGCGGCGCTCCGGCTCCCTGAAATTCAGGGCCAGCAGCAGCACCCCAACGGCACTGGCAAGCGTCAGGAGAATCGGGAAGCGGAGCGTGTCCGCCTGACCGAGCGAGGCATGAATGCCAAAAAATCCCAGCACCCCGTTCACGAATCCGGGAGCATAGACCGCACCGCCGGCCAGCATCGCGACGACAAAACCGACCGACTGCCAGCGGGTGAGTTGCTCAAGCACCCGGTGCCACTCATCCGTGCGGCCGCCTTCGGCCAGCGAGTCATAGACGATGGCCTCGTCGGCACCGCTGGCCAACCCCTCGGCCAACCCGCTCAGGAGCCGGTTTGCCAGACAGAAAAGGAAGAGGACCGCGCCCCCGTCGCGGGGGGCAACGCAGAGGATGGCCATCTCGGCGACCATGCAGCACCCGGCCGCCACGAGCAGCGGCTTGCGTCCGATCCGATCGGCTAGGACTCCGGCGGGTACGTCGGAGAGGAGGCTTGCCGCCGCCCAGGCGACATTGAGAAGCGTGTACTGGGTGGCCGTGAGTCCCAGGTCGAGGAAGAGAACGGCCAGCACCGGGTAGTAGAACCGGGCAGAGAAGAGGACCCGGAACCAGAGAAAAATCCGCCAGTTCTTGTCCGCGTCCGGAAGGTGGCATTCGCTCATGCGGAGAGGATCGCGTCGATCCGCGCCAACTCGGCGGCGTTGAAGGCGGTGTTGCCGACCGCGCCCATGCACTCCTCCAGCTGGGAAACCTTGCTGGCGCCGATGAGCGCCGTGGTCACGCGGACGTCGCGGAGAACCCATGCCAGGGCAAGTTGGGCCATGCTCTGACCGCGCTCCGCGGCGATCCCGGAGAGCTTCCCGACCTTGGCGAGAATTTCCGGCGTGACACCGGCGGGCTTGAGGAATCCATGCTCCTTGCCGGCACGCGCATCCTTGGGGATCCCCTGTAGGTAGCGCCCCGCCAGCAGTCCCTGCGCCAGCGGTGAGAAAGGAATGCAGCCGGCCCCTTCCCTCTCCAGCACATCGAGAAGACCGGACTCCATCGTCCTGTCGAACATATTGTACCGGGGCTGATGGATCAGGAGAGGAGTGCCCATTTCCCTGAGGATGCCGGCGGCGCGGGCGGTCATCTCCGGAGAGTAGCCGGAGATCCCGGCATAGAGTGCCTTTCCGGCGCGAACGGCGTGGGCCAGCGCCCCCATCGTCTCTTCGAGCGGGGTCCCGGGATCGGGGCGGTGACTGTAGAAAATGTCGACATACTCGAGTCCCATGCGCCTGAGCGACTGGTCCAGCGAGGCGAGCAGGTATTTCCGGGAACCCCATTCCCCATAAGGCCCCGGCCACATCCTGTGGCCCGCCTTGGTGGAAATGATCAGTTCGTCACGGTACGGGGCGAGGTCCGAGGCGAGGATCTTGCCGAAATTGACTTCCGCCGACCCGGGTGGTGGCCCGTAATTGTTCGCCAGGTCCATATGGGTGATCCCAAGGTCAAAAGCCCGCAGAACGATCGCCCGGGCCGTCTCGAAGGAATCAACCCCGCCGAAATTATGCCATAGCCCGAGGGAAATCCTCGGCAGCAGGACTCCCGAGCGCCCGCAGCGGGCATGGAAGTCGGGTCGATCGTAGCGGTTGGGGTGGACTGAGTAGGGCATGCGGTCGGGAAGTCGGGAGATAAGAGTCGGGGGTCGCGAGGATTTGGGAAGCCAAAAGAGATCATGTCCATCCGGGATCGCGTCGAAATACCCCCGCAAAAAAAACCCATCTGGCGCGCCATTTGCTTGCGGGAAGATACGCTCTCGTCGAAACTATGAGGTTCGCTCCCAAGCGAAATCCTTTTTTCAGAAGCACAACACGCTCATCTCCAACTCAACCAGACACGCCATGAACCATTCCCTGCCCCGCCATCAGAGCAGCACCTCGCTCTATGATCCGGCTTTCGAGAAAGACGCCTGCGGCGTCGGCATGGTTGCCAAAATCAGCGGCGAACGCTCCAACGAGATCCTTCGGATCGGCCTCCGCTCCATCTGTAACCTGATGCACCGCGGCGCTTTGGACGCCGACGCCCGTACCGGCGACGGGGCCGGCATCTCGACCCAGATCCCCTACAAACTCTTCCGCCCGGTCATCGAGGGCTGGGGCAAGTCCCTCTACAGTGACACCGACCTCGGCGTCGGCGTCATGTATCTCCCGAATGAGAACGAATACGCCAAGGCCCGGGCCAAGGCGATCACCGAGGAGGTCCTCGACAAGCGCGGCCTCTACCTCTTCGGATGGCGCGAAGTCCCCACCAACAGGCAGATCCTCGGCACCAAGGCCCTGATGACCCTTCCCCACATGGAGCAGGTCCTTGTCGGCCGCGTCGAGGGGATGTCCGACGAGGACTACGAGCGCCAGCTTTTCCTGACACGCAACGAGATCGAGAAGCGCGTCGCCGCCGACAAGATCGAGGACTTCTACATCCCCTCCTTCTCCAACCGCCTCATCGTCTACAAGGGCCTCCTGGTCTCCTCGTCGCTTGAGAAGTTCTACCCCGACCTCTCCCATCCCGGCTACGAGACCGCGCTCTGCGTCTACCACCAGCGCTACAGCACGAACACCTTCCCGACCTGGCCGCTCGCCCATCCCTTCCGGATGCTGGCGCACAACGGCGAGATCAACACCGTCCGCGGCAACCGCAACTGGACCGAGGCCCGCGAGTCCGAACTGAAGGCCGACTTCTGGGGCCCCGACATCGACCTGCTCAAGCCGATCATCCAGCCCGGAGGATCCGATTCCGCCAGCCTCGACAACGTCGTCGAGGTCATGACCATGTCCGGCCGATCCCTCCTCCACACCATGACCATGCTGGTTCCCCCGGCCTGGCGCGGTGACAAGGAGGTCTCCCCCGAACTCGCCGCCTTCTACGAATACCACACCTGCCTCTGCGAACCATGGGACGGCCCCGCCGCCCTTGTCTTCACCGACGGCGTGACAATCGGCGCCTGCCTCGACCGGAACGGTCTCCGTCCCGCCCGCTACCAGATCACCGACGACGGCATCTTCAGCCTCGGCTCCGAAATGGGTGTGGACGGACTCGACCAGGATTCGATCGTGGAGAAGGGCCGCCTCGCGCCGGGTGAGATGATCGCCATCGACACCAGGGCCGGCGTTCTCATGCGCGACGCCGAGATCAAGAACGACCTGGCCACCCGCCACAACTACCGCAAGATGGTGGACGACCACTTCGTCCGCGTCGAACCGTTCAAGGCGGCGCAACTTGAGGCCCCCAAGGGCGACCTCGACATCATCGACCTGACCCAGCGCCAGGTCTCCTTCGGCTACACGAGCGAGGAGCTCGACATGATCTTCAAGCCGATGATCAAGGATGGCGCAGAGGCCGTCGGCTCCATGGGTGACGACACGCCACTCGCCGTCCTCTCCCTGCGTCCGCGCCTCCTCTACACCTACTTCAGCCAACTCTTCGCCCAGGTCACCAACCCGCCGATCGACCCGATCCGCGAGCGACTGGTCATGTCGCTCTTCACCACGCTCGGCTGGAGGCGCAACCTCCTCTCCGAGACCCCCGAGCATGCCTCCCAGGTCTCGCTGGATTCCCCGATCCTCTTCAACGAGGAGCTGGAGGCCGTCCGCAAGATCGGCGGCGAGCACAAAGCGGCCACCCTCTCCACCCTCTGGAAGGCCTCCGCGGGTGCTGCCGGACTCGCCCCCGCCGTGAAGGAACTCTGCAAGGCCGCCGAAAAGGCCGTCGACGAGGGAGTCCGCATCCTGATCCTCAGCGACAAGGGCATCGACGGGGCGAACCTCGCCATCCCCGCCCTGCTTGCGATCGGCGCCGTCCACCATCACCTTCGCCGCGTCGGCAAGCGCATGCGCGCCAGCATCGTCAGCGAGACGGGCGAGGCCCGCGACGTCCACCAGATGGCATGCCTCATCGGCTACGGCTGCAGCGCGATCAATCCCTACCTGGCCATCGAGACCATCCGCGAGATGATCGAGAAGGGCTCCGTCGAGACCGACTACGCCACCGCCCTGCTCAACTACAAGAAGGCGCTCCAGAGCGGCCTTCTCAAGATCATGTCCAAGATGGGCATCTCGGTCATCGGCAGCTACCGCGGCGCCCAGATCTTCGAGGCCACCGGTATCTCCACCAAGCTCATCGAAGAGTGCTTCACCGGCACCCCCTCCCAGATCGAGGGCATCGGCTTCGAGGAGATCGCACGCGAAAGCCTCGCGCGCCACGAGATGGCCTACGCCGCGCCCCTCCCCGTCGAGGAGGGCAAGGAAGCCGCCGCGCTCCAGCTCGGCGACCCCGGATTCTACCGCATCCGCCGCGGCGGCGAGCTTCACGCCGTCACCCCGCCGGTCATCAAGAACTTCCATAGCTTCGTCCGCACCAACAAGCCCGAGGACTACAAGGCCTACGTCGCCGCCGTCCTGGCCTCGACCCCTCACTCCCCGCGCAACCTGCTCGAGTTCGTTGCCCTCCCTTCCGGCGCCGTGCCGATCGACGAGGTGGAGCCGATCGAGGACATCCGCCGCCGCTTCACCACGGCCGGCATGTCGCTCGGCGCGCTCAGCCCCGAGGCCCACGAGACCCTGGCGATCGCCATGAACCGCATCGGCGGCAAGTCGAACAGCGGCGAGGGCGGCGAGGATCCCCGACGCTTCAAGCGCGAGGAGAACGGCGACTGGGCCAACAGCGCCATCAAGCAGATCGCCTCCGGCCGCTTCGGCGTCCATGCCGCGTATCTGGCGAGTGCCAAGGAGATCGAGATCAAGATGGCCCAGGGCGCCAAGCCCGGTGAGGGAGGCCAGCTTCCCGGTCACAAGGTCACCGCCTACATCGCCAGCCTGCGCAACTCCGTCCCCGGAGTCACCCTCATCTCCCCTCCGCCCCACCACGACATCTACTCGATCGAGGACCTGGCGCAGTTGATCTACGACCTCAAGCAGGTCAATCCCCGCGCCCGCGTCACCGTGAAACTCGTCGCCGAGGCCGGCGTCGGGACGATCGCCGCCGGCGTGGCCAAGGCACACGCCGACATCATCCTGGTCAGCGGCCACGAAGGTGGCACGGGAGCCTCCCCGCTCAGCTCCGTCAAGCATGCGGGCGGCGCTTGGGAACTCGGCGTCGCCGAGACCCATCAGGTCCTCCTGCTCAACGGACTCCGCAACCGCGTGACCCTTCGCACCGACGGCGGCATGCGCACCGGCGAGGACATCATCCACGCCACCCTGCTCGGAGCCGAGGAGTACAACTTCGGAACAGCGGCCCTCATCGCGATGGGCTGCGTCTACGTCCGCCAGTGCCATCTCAACAACTGCCCCGTCGGCGTTGCCACCCTCGACGACCGCCTGCGCGCCAAGTTCAAGGGCAAGCCCGAGAACGTCGTCAACTTCTTCAATGCCGTCGCCCAGGAGGTCCGAGAGATCATGGCCAGCCTCGGCTTCCGCACGATCGACGAGATGGTGGGCCGCACCGAGTGCCTCCGCCAGAAGCACATTCCTGATCACCCGAAGGCGAACACCGTTAACCTCTCCCGCCTGCTCAAGGATGTGGTGAAGGACGATCCGACGGCCGTCCGCTACGCCACGCGCGACCGCAACGACCCCGAGCACGACCAACCGCTCGACGACATCATCCTTCAGGATGCCGAAGAGTCGATCCGCGACGCGAAGGCCGTGAAACTCTCCTACAAGGTCGACAACACGAACCGCTCCATCGCGACGAAAGTTTCCGGAGAAGTCGCCTACCAGTACGGCGAGCAGGGACTCCCCGAGGGAACCCTCGAGCTCGATCTCACCGGCACCGCGGGACAGAGCTTCGGCGCCTTCCTCGCCCCCGGCATCCGGCTCGTTCTGACGGGCGAGGGGAACGACTACGTCGGCAAGAGCATGAGCGGCGGCGAGATCGTCGTCCGCCCGCTACCCGGCCACCGCTTCGTTCCGGAGAAGAACAGCATCATCGGCAACACCGTCATGTACGGAGCGATCGCCGGACGGCTCTTCGCCAACGGCCGCGCCGGCGAGCGCTTCTGCGTCCGCAACTCCGGCGGAACCGCCGTCGTTGAGGGGATCGGTGACCACGGTTGCGAATACATGACCGGCGGCACGGTCGTCGTCCTCGGCTCCACGGGCAAGAACTTCGGCGCGGGCATGACCGGCGGCGAGGCCTTCGTCCTTGATCTCGAGAACAAGTTCCTCGGGCGCTACAACGACCAACTCGTCGGAGCCTCAAGAATCGACTCGGAGATCACCTCCGCCGAGGACGAAGCGAAGCTGAAGGATCTCGTCACCAGGCATCAGGAGAAGACCGGAAGCCCGCTGGCCGCACGCATCCTCGCCGACTGGAAGGGTCATCTTGCAGAATTCTGGAAGGTCACCCCTCATGTCCCCGCGGCCAAGCCGATCGAGGAGAAGAAGGTCGAGGAAGGCAAGACCATCATCACCGAGGCCATCACCGCTTCGCCGAAGGCATAGCCCAACTGGAGACAGTTAGCTGTTTAGACTGAAGGCTGTTAGATTTCGGTTGACCTGCGTACCCCCCCCTTTAACTAAATGCCTCCAATGAAAACCGCCATCATCGCGCTGCTCTCAACCATCGTTGCCGTCGTCACGGCTTCTGCCTCACAAGCGTTGCTAGTCCAAACCACCATCATCAAACATGACGACAAGGGCCGCCCTGATGTGTGTTCGGCTCCTTCCATTACAGTAGAGAGCGGCAAGCAGGCTATCATCCAAGTCGGCAAGCTGGAATATGCAGTGACGCCCACTCTACTCGATGACGGTACCGTCGACATCAGTGCCATCCTGACCGAACGCGAAGGCGAGAAGTCCGACAAGCTCGCAGCTCCCCGCATCAAAACCAAGTTAGGAGAGGCCGCCCAAATCCAAATCGGACAATACACCTTCGCGACAAAGACTTCGTTGGCAAAGTAACCGCGACGGGCATCCCAGTGTTCTGTAGCAAAAGGCAAAAGGCTATTAGGCCAGCACGGGAAACTTTGCTGGCCATCCCTATTGTCTTCCGGTCGTTTGACTCGCTCGCTCCCGCTCGTCTCGCCTAAGGCTGCCTTTGGCAGTCTATCTCGCACTTCCCAGCACTCGATTCAGGCGCCTTTCCCCTTCCCCTCTTTTTTTAGAGTGCTAAGGTGAGACTATGAAGAAGGCCGAGCCGCTGGTTCCCAGGATCGTGCAGCAATTGGCGATCTTCCTTGAGAACAAGCCTGGGGCGCTGGCCTCCGTCTGCGATGCCCTCGCCGGGGCGAAGATCAACATCTACGGACTCACCGTCTCCGACACCACCGACCATGCCGTCGTCAGGATGGTCGTCGACAACACTCCCCGGGCCCTGACGATCTTCGAATCGCATGGCACCCTGGTCATCGAGAGCGACGTGCTGATGATTCAGAACGACAATAAGCCCGGCAGCCTCTCCCGGATCGCTCATGCCCTCTCCACCAGGAAGATCAACATCGAGTACGGCTACCTCGCCTCAATGCCCTCGGCGAAAAAGGGCCTACTGATTCTCCGCGTCACCGATGCGAAAAGGGCGCTGTCCGTCCTCAAAAAGCTCGATGCCGAGTAGTGGCTTGGGATTTTGGCGTATAGCTGCGTTGGTCTGCGGTCGCAGTAGTTCACTACAGCTTCCCTTGACCGCCTTGCTCTCCATCCAAACTTCCAAGCCTAGAGCGTTTTTGATTCGAATGTAGACAAAGGATTTGCGGATGCCATGAGGTGGTGTGCAAGAAGCAAGCGAAGCGGCTGTAGTCTCTGCGCTACAGCCCGAGCGATGCGACACAGCACAACGGCTCATGCCGCCGCAAAGAATGTCTAGAGATGAAGTAAAACCGCTCTAAGATTTTGTTTCTGAATCGGAAGATGCCGATGGGAGGAGGGGGAGTCCTAGCTGTGCCAAGAATTCGTTGTGCTGCGCCGTTGCCTTATCGATGGCTTCCTCGATTTTCACCAACTCGCCGTGCGTTGCCTCTAGATCGATCTCGGGTTCGGCCTCCGCCGTGCTGATGTAGCGGGAGATATTGAGATTGAAGTCGTTCTTTTCGATCTCTGCCATCTCAACCCGGCGCGAGTAGCGATCCTCTTCCTTTCGGAATTGGTAGGTCTCAATGATCTTGGCGATGTCCTCGTCGCGCAGTTGGTTCTGGCGCTTGCCTTTCACGAAGTGCTCGGCGGCGTTGATGAAGAGCACGTCGTCGGGCTTCTTGCATTTCTTAAGCACGAGGATGCAGACGGGGATGCCGGTGGAGTAGAAGAGATTAGGGGGCAGTCCAATGATCGTGTCGATGTGGCCGTCCTTGAGCAGCTTGGTGCGGATGCGTTCCTCGGCACCGCCCCGGAAGAGGACGCCATGCGGCAGGATGATCGCCATCACGCCCTCGTCCTTGAGGAAGTGGAAGCCGTGTAGCAGGAAGGCGAAGTCGGCGGCTGACTTGGGGGCGAGGCCGTGGCTTTTGAAGCGCACATCATCCGCCAGCGCATCGGTGGGTTCCCATCTGTAACTGAAGGGAGGATTGGCGACAATGGCGTCGAAGCTCGGCTTCTTCGCCGGGTTTTGCTCCCGCATGATGTCCCACTCGTTGAGCAGGGTGTCGCCGTGATGGATCTCGAACTCAGAGTCTTTCATCCCATGGAGCAGCATGTTCATGCGAGCCAGGTTGTAGGTGGTGATGTTCTTCTCCTGGCCGAAGATTTTGCCAATGGTGCCGCCAGCCTTAGAGACCTTCTTGCGGACGTTGAGTAGCAGGGAGCCTGAGCCGCAGGCGAAGTCCATTACGATCTCCAGCCGCTTCTTGGCACCTGTTTTAGGTTCCTGGCTGTCCAGCGTCACGATCGCGGAGAGGATGTCGGAAATCTGCTGCGGAGTGTAGAACTCGCCCGCCTTCTTGCCAGACCCCGCTGCAAACTGGCCGATCAGGTATTCGTAGGCATCCCCCAGCGCATCGATGTCTGTGGAGAACTCCGCCAGCCCCTCGGCGATTTTCTGGATGATGGTGCAGAGCTTGGCGTTTCGGTCGACGTAGGTCTTGCCCAGCTTGGGAGAACTCAGATCGATCTCGGAGAAGAGGCCCTGGAAAGTGCTCTCGAAGGATTCCGTCTCGATGTATTTGAAGCCCGCTTGCAGGGTATTCAGTAGCTCCGCATTCTGGGTTCGGGCCATGTTGGCGATGCTGTTCCAAAGGTGCTCGGGCTTGATGACATAGTGCACCTTGCGGCGCATCTGCTTCTCAAACTCCGGGATGTCGTCCGGATTATTGGCATACCAGAGCGCCAGCGGCACCTTGCGGGCGTCTCCGCCCACATCGGGGTAATCCCGTCCCAGTTCCTTCTTCGCCGCCGTCTCGTAGTTGTCGGAGAGGTAGCGCAGAAAGAGGAAGGAGAGCATGTAGTCGCGGAAATCGTCCGCATCCATCGCCCCTCGCAGTTGGTCGGCGATGCTCCAGAGGGTGTTACCCAGTTGCTTTTGATTGGCTTCGGTCATGTTGAAAGAGAGATGAGAAATTTGAATTGCAGTTTGGATGGGGAAGCGTAGCGTGTGGATGTCGGAAGGTGAAATTCGGCTCCATGCCGTGTGATTGTCGGTTCGCCGATCAATCCTCTACCTTCCGACTTCTTTTTTTCTGTAAGTCCATCGGCGGCCGTTTCTTGGTGTGATAGGTGCCATATGGCTTTTCGGAGATGTCGTCAGCATCCAAGATGAGGCCAACTTTCGGCCAGATCAGAGACAGAAAGCGGTCTTCCTCTTTGGTGAACAACCTTTGCAGCGCCCACAGACAGTAATCCGCCACTTGCAAACCCGCATGCTGGTGAGCGGGCATGGCCCGCACATGGATCGCGGCATCCGGGTAAGTTCCGGTGGCTTTTTTGGATTCCGCCTGCGCTTTCAGCAGATGCTCCCGGAGTGCTTGAGTGCGAGCCTTGCCGCGGCTGGCGAAAATCACATCGAATGCCGGTCGAGTGTGGAGCTTCCTGTTGAAGAGACGTCTGACAGCACTATCGTACAGTTCTGTAGGACGGTAACGGTAGGTCGGGTCGCGCTCATTAAGCGCTTTCACTCTCCGGGCCACTGCCGACATGGTTCGAACAACGGCATAAAAGGAGAAGTCATGACGCTCCAGCACCTTAAAAACCTCCCGACGCACTTCCGGCAAGTCGTCCTTTGCGTGAAAGAAGAGTGCGGTCTTCCCTGATTCCGGTTTCAGGGAGGGAACACCCTTGAAATATGGGTCTGCCAGAAGCTGGGCACGCAGAGTTGCCAAATCATCGATCAGGGCTGGCAGCGACCAGCATTCCACCATGCCCACAGTGAAATAGTCCTGTACCTTGCCCGTGCCGACGAGCACCCGCCCCTTGGCATCGAAGATCACGCCATCGCCTGTTTCATCCACAAAATAGGGATGAGGTAGCAGTTGTTCCGATTCACTCTCTGGAGTCGCGCTCATAAACCAAACAACGCAAAAGGGTTTTCATCCGCCGTCTCGTAGTTGTCGGAGAGGTAGCGCAGGAAGAGAAAGGAGAGCATGTAGTCGCGGAAATCATCCGCATCCATCGCCCCGCGCAGTTGATCGGCGATACTCCAGAGAGTGTTGCCTAGTTGAGTCATAGAATTGAGACGTGAGAAATTAGAAATGAGAAATTCATGAGGATTTCAGTTTTTTGACGATGGTTGTGAGGATGGCGACAAGTTGATTCGCCTCGTCGAGGAGGGGTGTGAGTTGCCGTTCTGGGAGAATATCCGCAGCGAGGATGAGGCGCAGCCAATAGTAGGTCTCGCGGGCTTCTTTGAGTGAAATAGAGACTTTGGAAAGAAAATCGGCGCGGCTTTGTCCACCCTTGGATTCTTCGAGATTGGCACCGACCGAAGTGCCGGAGCGAAGCAACTGATTCGCCAGCGTGCGCGACACCCCCAGTTTCCCGTCCAACACTTGGCAAAGCTTTACCACCCGCACCGCAAAGGTAAAGGCACGTTCTGCAATTTCCTGTGGCTCCTCACTCATTTTTCTAAATTCTCACTTCTCACCTCTCACTTCTTCCGTCTCTTGAGTTTGGTTTCCAGTGCTTTGAGGTCGGCCTCGTCCTGTTGATCGGCTTCGATGGCCTCACGTTTTTTGCGGTCTTGGTTGAACTTGATGTAGAGGTCTCCCGTGCGCTCTTCCATCTGCTCATTGCTGATGGAACCCGCGTGCGTGAGCAGAGGGAAGCCGTTGGAGGAGATGATCTGATCCACATTCTCCCTCCAGAAGGCCATGCGCGTCTCCCGCTTGCTCTTGGCCCTCAGTTCGGCGGTTTCCAGGAAGATGACCACCAATCGGTTCAGGGTGTCGATCTCGTCCTCCGTCAGGTAGTTCTTGGCCACGAGGATGTCTGCCTTGCGCACCTTGTCCCCCTTCCAGGCGAAAAGTCCGAAATGCGGATCGGCAGTATTGGCCCGGGAGGTGATGAGTTCGGCGGCGGTTTTCCGCGTCACGGCAAAAATGAGCAGGTTCTGCACTGTTGCGTAGAAGACCTGCGTGGTCTTGTCGGTCTTGTCGTAGTCGCTACTCAGGGCAAAGAGGTCCCGCACCTTCTGGTAGAAACGCTTCTCGGAGGCCCGGATGTCCCGGATGCGCTCCAGCATCTCGTCGAAGTAATCCGGGCGGCCATCCGGGTTCTTCAGACGCTCATCATCCATCGCGAAGCCCTTGATCAGGAATTCCTTCAGGACCGTGGAGGCCCAGCGGCGGAACTGCACGCCACGAGGCGAGCGCACCCGGTAGCCCACGGCAAGAATGGCGTCCAGTTTGTAGAGTGTGACGGGCCTCTGCACCTCGCGACTGCCCTCGATTTGAACTGTCAAGGATTCCTTGACAGTTGCCGCCGGGTCCAGCTCGCCGTCTTCGAAGACGTTCTTCAGGTGCAGGGAGATGTTCTGCTTGGTGGCGTCAAACAGTTCCGCCATTTCCAGTTGGGTCAGCCAGACGGTCTGCTCCTGAGCACGGAGCTTGATCTGGCTGCGCCCGTCATCGGTAGTGTAGAGAACAATCATTGAAGTGAGAATTCTGAAGTGAGAAGTGAGAAATATGATGACTGAGGTGACTTTTCTAAGTTCACACTTCTCACTTCTCTCTTCCTCGAAAGGTGTTGCCTAGTTGCTTTTGATTGGTGTCGGTCATGCAGATCGGAAGCTGAGCAGGTAAATAGGAAAATTATGGTGTAACGCTGATCACAGTGCACATGGAGGTGTAGTGAGGGAGGTCTTTGGCTTTTAGCGCTTGAATAACTTTCTTGACGGTGTTCTGCGCATTAGAAATGAAATTGGGCTCCTGGAGCGCACGACTCAATCCATGCAAGTGGGACGCATCGTCAGCGAACTTCTGGATCTCCACTCGATCAATATCGGCATCGAATAACAGGTCGAGCTTGTTGGACCATTTTGAAACACAGGGCTTTTCGAACCCAAGGTATGCTTCGAGGAACTTACGCAGCAAGTTGGGCGAAGTGTAAGCCTCATGAAGCGTTGGCGATTGTGATGAGGAGAACTGGTGCAACTGGTCAAACACAAACTGGTATTCAGATTTGTATTTCCGGAGAAGATTTGGAGTGTCTTCCAGCGTGGAGTGCCACTGGTGGCTGGGGCCATCTAGGAATCGTCGAGTGTAGTAAGAGCACGCATCGCCGCGATTGGCATATTTTTGATTCGCGTAAAACCAGTGATCCTTGAGCAGCGTGTAGAGTTCACTGTTGTGAGTGGACACAAAGATCTGCAAACACGACTCGAGCTTCTTTGTGATCAACGCGTAAATGGCGTAGATATGATTTGAATCGAGGCTGGAAATGGGGTCGTCGATGAAGACAATTGCCTGGGTTAATGACGCGCCATTGTTCTCAAGAGTGGCGAGGAAATAGGCAAAGGTGATGGCGGTCTTCTCGCCCTCGCTGAGGTTGTTGGCTGGTGAACCATCGCGCCGAAACTCAAATGAGCCTCCAGGAACTTCAGCAACAGAGATGTTGTTGTCCGGCAAAAGAAACTGGACCGTCTCATTGATCTTTTGTGCGGCGATGGATTGTTGCTGGATCTGTGATTCGATTACACCCTTCTTGCCAGAGATGTCCGTCAGAAGGTTTTGGGCTTTACCAACCTTATCCAGCGCGGCTTGAATCGCGGTCTCTCTTCCGAGAACATTGTTATTCTGATAAAAGCTCGCAGCTTGGTGCTTCTCGATTGCCCCTTTAGCGGCTCTTTTCTCAGTGTCGATCTGAGTGCGCTTTTGATTGTGGGCTGTGACAAGGGTGTTGATGTCCGCTACGATTTGATCAACTTCAGAGGCGCGACTGGTGTCGACCACGCAAGCAAGTTGAGTTTCCAGGCTTAGCTGCTTCTGTTTGGCGAGTGTGGCGAGCTCGCCGACCGCTGAATTTGCCCAAGTGACCCAATCCTCTATCCTAGCCTTTAAAGTAACAAACTGCGACCGTAGGTCTGGAACAAAGTCACGTTCATCTGGAAGATCAATGGCCAGTTTTGTTTCTTCAAGTGTGGAGGTTTGAGAAGCCACTTCTGCGGTTAAATCTTCGTAGGCTTTGGAGAAGTGTCTTTGCAATGCCGTCAGACGTTCCTCCGAAATTGTGGATCCGCAGAATTCGCACTGCGAGGAATCCACATGATGAGACAGGCCTGTTCGTATCCATGATTCAAGGTCACGATTTTCTTTCAGTTTGGCGATGGCCTCGTTCGACGCGGTCTTTTGCATCACCGCGAGCAAGCCTTGGCGCAAAGTGTCTGGTTTGTCCGCTGGAGCGAGAACAGTATTGATGTCCGCCCATTGTTCCGTGCTGCGGAGTAGCGACACCTTGGCTTGGAGGTCTTCCTCTGTAAGAATAAAAGCGTCTGGCGTCGCTTTGACTCGATCAATTTCAGTTACGAGTTTGGTGCGGTTGTAGGTTCTGTCTCCTGTTACGGTGCCAACAGACCTAGCATGATTTGTCCCCAACAAATCAAGTTCGCTTTGTATCCGCCGGTGGTCTTCGGAGAGCCGTCCTTTTATTGCTAGAATCTTTGTCTCGTGCTCATTCAAACGAGCAATCCGATTGCGCAGGTGGATGGTATTGCCGCCGACAATGAATACTGTAGGGGCTTGGTGTTCCTGCTGAAAGTTGCGTTGAATGAAGTCGCGGTTAAAGACCTTTATGCGCAGAGGATTCGCCAGATTGGCGTGCGTCATTGTAGCTCCGCCTTGAAGCTCAACCTCGAACTGGCTCCCCTGCCATTGTGCGAGCTGATTTGGTTCAGCAAGAATCTGAAACAGTCGAGACAGGGTGGTTTTCCCCGAGTAGTTCCATCCGTAGATGAGGTTGCGATTAGTAAAGGGCGTGGTGCCTCCCCATTGAAATTGGCGGTAGTTACCGAAGTTCGTGAGCCGGTTGATTCTGGAGATCATGATTCAATTCGCCTTCGGGGATGGGAAAAGCTGCTGTATCAGGCCTTTCTTGTGGGTCTTGAGGGCTTCGAGCTTGTGCGTCTCGGCGGTGATCAGGGCGTCGAGGCTGCTCAGGCAGGAGGCGATGCGTTGTTGTTCGGCAGGGGATGGTGCCATTACCGTGAACGCGAGAACCTCAGGCTTCGTGATGTTGCTCATCGAGGCGGAGCTGCCTTTGGCCAGCCCGGTTAGTGCCGCTCGGCCTTTGTCCGAACCCAGTATGAAGGCCAAGAATCGCATGGAGATACCTTCACGAGGCTTGGCAGCCCAGAGCAGATCGGGAAGAAAAAGATTCTCGTGACTCGATTCAACGTATGCGTTGGAGCCAACGAGGGCTGGCGTATTCTTGCGACACATGATGATGGTGCCCCCGGCAACTGGCTCCCTCAGCCGGGAAAGCTCGTCCTCCGCTAAAACCACTTTGTTCTCTTCAGGCTCAAATTGGCCTTTGGTGATTGCGCTAGTTTTTAGGACGCCAAATTCGGTCTTTCTCGCTGGCCTACTATCGCCGGAGTTCACGCTGACGCCCGCATCCAACGAGAGAATGAACTTGGAGAGCGGAGCCTCCTCCCACTCCCCGGCGTTTTGGAATTCGTGGAAGCGGAGGCGGGGTTGGGTTTCGCCTTCGCGGGGGAAAAGCTGCTGCATCAGCCCCTTTTTATGAGTTTTGAGCGCCTCTACTTTGCGGGCTTGTACGGCAATCAGTTCATCCAGAGAACTCAGGCACTCGGCGATTTTTTGTTGTTCAGCGGGTTCCGTCGGAAGCGGCAGGCGGCCAGACAGGAAGGTCGTGTTTGTGATCTGGAGCGTATTCTTCGCACCCTTTTGGCACAGCGGCGAAAGGAAGTCCTTCGACCGGTTGGGGGATTCAAAATAGGCCTCGATCATCAAACCCAGATGGGGGTTAGGCGGCGTGAAGACGCCGTAAAGCGGAGAGAGGGCTGCTTCACCATCGAACTTGCACTGCTTCACAATACCAAACGGAAATGCCTTCAGTGGACTCTTCGTATAAACGACATCGTAGCGCCGCCCGATGGTGTAGTGAGAAGTGTCAGCGGCAGCGAAACTGCGGCCTAAGAGTTCGATCTGGTTGACGATGCCATGCTCCATCGAGACCGAGAAGACATCACGGCCAGCAGTGTTTTTGAGTTTGTGCTCCGTGAGGACTTTGGAGAGCGGGTCGTAAGCCCAAGGCTTGCTGAATCCAGGAAATCGCAGATTCGGCACCAGCGCGGGCGTTGCCTCTTCCTTCGTGGCGGCGGATTGGGTCTTACTGCTCATACGCACTGAGTCCTGAAATCTCGCGGCCAGCGGCTCGTTTGGTGAGGAGCGGCAAGAGATCCTCCATGAGGGCGAGCTCGGTGTCCTTCCGTCCTTTCCAGCCGAGATCGAGCGGAGCCAACAAGTCGGTTAGTTGTTCACCATCGAAGATCATGCGGTCGAGGATTCCCTCTACGAAGGTTTGCAGTGAGGCCGTGCCCAATCCATGTTTGCTGGCGATGGCGGCGAGTTCCTTGGCATTCTTCTCAGCCTTGAATCGGGTGTAACCCTCGCGGATAGCGGTCTCAGAAAGCCCTTCGCCAGCCTGGAGCGTGCCGATGTACTCGGCGATGTCATCCCGTTCGTTCATGAACTTGGCATCGGAGCTGATGAGGCCGATGAGTTCCTCGCGAGTCATCTTTGACTTGCCCGGCCCCTTGGCGGAGAAGCGGGCGATGAGCCCCATGATGTAGTCGTAATCAATAACGGCGGAGGCGAAGAGCACGAACTCGAAGTCGATCTGGTCTACGGAGTCGTCCGAGCCTTCCCCCTCTGCTCCTTTGCCGGTTTTGCCCTGCTGCTCTTTGAACTTCTTGGCGGTCTCCAGATACTGACCTTTGAAGCCGCGCAGGTTTTCCTCCGGTAGCACCTGCGCGATGGCAGCTTTGTGCTCTTCGGTAAGGTCGGTGTATTGGTCGAGCTGGGTTTTGAACCGCTGGACTTCCTTGAAACGCTCGATGAAGACGGCCTTGGCGGCGTCACCTTTCAGATTTGCCACGGCGGAGGGCGTGCACTCGAGTCCCTGGGACTTCATGAAGGCGTCGAGCTTCTGCACGGCAGCCTCCAGCTTCTGGATGACCACGGGAGCCTTCTCCACGAGCCAGATTTCCCGAGCCTGCTCACCGGTCTTCTCCCCGCTAAAGAGGGCTATGGCGGCATCCACGGACTCCTGCTGCTGGCGGAAGTCGAGGATGTGGCCGTAGGGCTTGGTGCCATTGAGCACCCGGTTCGTTCGGGAGAAAGCCTGAATGAGACCGTGGTGCCTCAGGTTCTTGTCCACGTAGAGGGTATTCAGGAACTTGGAGTCGAAGCCGGTGAGCAGCATGTCGACGACGATCGTGATGTCGATCTTGTGGGCGTGCGGGAAATCAGCGTTGGGCCACTGCTGATCTTTGATGCGCTTCTGCACATCCTGATAGTAGAGGTCGAACTCGCCGATGCGGTGATTGGTCCCATAGCGGGCGTTGTAATCGGCAAGGATGACCTTGAGTGCGGCTTTCTTCCCCTCGGGGTCCACTTCGTTGTCTGCCTGCTCCTGCGGCAGATCTTCCTGAATCTGCTTCACATCGGGATTCCCCTCGGCGGGCGGGGAGAAGACGCAGGCGATATTGAGTGGCTGGAACTCGGGATCAGCGGCCTTTTTCTCGGCCTGCATGGTCTTGAACAGCGCGTGGTACTCGATGGCGTCGTTGATGGAGGAGGTAGCCAGGAGGGCATTGAAGCGGCGTCCACCAGTGGCGGCGTCGTGCTTGGAGAGGATTGCCTCGATGACGGCTTTCTTCGCTAGGGCCTCGCCGGGCTTGGGTGGGTTTTTGCCGGACTCCTCCTTGGGCGCAAAGTAGTCCACGTGGAATCGGAGCACGTTCCCGTCCTCGATGGCATGGGTGATGGTGTAGGCGTGGAGCTGCTTCTGAAAGAGGTCCGCTGTGGTCCGCATGGATGCCTGCTCCTCCTCGATCTTCTGTAGGGAGGCATTGGCCTCAAAGATGGGGGTGCCGGTGAAGCCGAAGAGCTGGGCCTTGGGGAAAAACTCTTTGATGGCCTTGTGGTTCTCTCCGAACTGTGAGCGGTGGCACTCATCAAAGATGAAGACGATGCGTTTGTCACTGAGCGGAGCCAGCATCTCCTTGTAGGTGGGCTGGTCGTTCTTTTTCCGCTGCTGGTTGCGCTTGCTGCTCTCATCCAGCGCGAGGCCGAGCTTCTGGATGGTGGTGACGATGACTTTATCCGCATAGTCCTCAGAGAGGAGGCGACGGACGAGGGCGGCGGTGTTGGTATTCTCCTCGACGCAGCCCTCCTGGAAGCGGTTGAACTCCTCGCGAGTCTGACGGTCGAGGTCCTTGCGGTCCACGACGAAGACGCATTTGTGAATGTGGTCGTTCTCCTTGAGCAGGGTGGAGGCCTTGAAGGAGGTGAGTGTCTTGCCGCTGCCCGTGGTGTGCCAGATGAAGCCGTTGCCGTTGTCCTCGTCGATGCACTTCACCAGGTGCTGCACGGCATAGACCTGGTAGGGACGCATGATCATGAGCTTCTGCTCTCCGGCGAGGAGCACCATGTAACGGCTGATGGTCCTGCCGAGGTCGCACTTCTTCAGGAAGCTCTCCGCGAACTCGTCGAGATGGGTGATCTTGCGGTTGTCCTCGGCGGCGAATTCGTAGATCGGCAGGAAGCGCTCGTCGGCGTTGAAGGCAAAGTGGCGAGCGTTGTTGTTCGCGAAGTAGTAGGTGCGGTCGCGGTTGCTGACGATGAAGAGCTGCATGAAGCAGAGCAGGGTCTTCGCGTAGCCGTTTCCGGGGTCGTTCTTGTAGTCGACGATCTGCTCCATGGCCCGGCGGGGATTCACGCCGAGGGTCTTCAGCTCGATCTGGACGCAGGGCACGCCGTTGATGAGCAGGATCACATCATAGCGGTGGTGGCTGTAGTCTGTGTTGATCCGGAGCTGGTGGATGACCTCGAAGTGGTTTTTGCACCAGTCCTTGAGGTTCACCAGGGAGTAGTTCAGTGGCGTGCCGTCGTCGCGGGTGAAGCTATTGATACTGCGCAGGGTCTTGGAGGCGGTGAAGACATCCGGCGTGACGATCTCATCGAGCAGTCGGGCAAACTCTGCATCGGTGAGAGTGACTCGATTCAGGGCCTCGAATTTTTCCCGGAAATTACGCTCCAGCGAGGCGCGGTCGCTGATGTCGGCACGGTACTCGTATTTCAGACTCTGGAGCTTTTCGATGAAGGAGTCCTCGATGTCTCCCTCGCGGACAACAGCTCTTTGCGATGGAGCAGAGAGCCCGTCTGGATAGGTGGAGGAAGTCATTGTGATATTGTGATGGGCTTTCCCGGATGGCTCCTATGCGACTGAAGAGCTTCGGAAAGTGATGGGCATCATAAAATATGATCACAGTTATCGATTAGGAGACATTTTGACGAGAAGGTTTACCTTGAGACTGATCTTTGAAAAGACGAATGACCACCCCCAGCGCGAAGCTCGCCATGTCGGTCGGCCTCTGGTGTTCGGCCACCAAATTTTCATGATGGATTTTCTTCGAGCTTGCGGTGCAGGGTAGACAGCAGACGCACCAAGCCCCCTAGATCCATGACGACCCAAGACATCCGCTGGATTCAACGTTTCCAGAATTATCGGAAGGCTCTTGCCCAATTGAATGAGGCGCTTGACCTGTCGAAAAAGAGAGAGCTTTCCCCTCTGGAAACGCAGGGACTGATTCAGGCCTTCGAATACACCCATGAACTGGCTTGGAACACGCTGAAGGATTTCCTTGAGTCGAAGGGTGTCGCTAGTCTCTACGGCTCCCGTGACACGACGCGAGAGGCATTTGCCGCAGGTTTGTTGGCTGAGGGTGATGTCTGGATGCAAATGATCCAGAGCCGCAATCAGACGACTCACACCTACAACGAGGAAACGGTAGAGCAGATCGCCGCCGCCATCACGGGAACTTATGCGAAGGAGTTTTCAAAGCTGCAAGAACGGCTTGGGGAACTGGAGGCAGGGGAAATCCACTGATGAACTGGGGCCTCACCGATGCGGCCGTTGCGGAGATCCGCTCTGTTTTGGCCCGTCATCCGGAAGTGGAACGGGCCACGCTCTACGGGTCGCGGGCCAAGGGAACGTTCAAGCCCGGCTCTGACATTGATCTGACGCTCATCGGCCCAGGGTTGACGATGGAAATCCTTGGCCGGATCCAGTCGGAACTGGAGGAAGGATCGCTACCCTATCAGATCGATCTCTCCATCCTCTCCCAGATCTCACATGCCGAGCTCTTGGACCACATCAATCGGGTTGGTGTGGTTTTTTATGATCGGCCCGACCGCACCTGAATCAACACTCCATCCACATTTCTCAATGAACATCCCCAACAACGACGTCACCTCGACGATCCAGCTGGCGCTGGCCCCGGTCTTCTTCCTGATGGCGGTGGTCACGCTCTTCAACGCGATCAGCGGCCGGTTGGCCCGGGTGATCGACAGGATGCGCTTCCTGCACAGGGAGCTCTTTGAACCGGGAAGCATTCCCGGGCCTCTGGAGAGCCATTACCGGATGGAATATCCGCAGACCAAGAGGCGCGGACGACTCTGTGCAATCGCCATCTTCTTCGACGTGCTGAGCGGCCTGCTGATTTCCCTGACGGTGCTGGAACTCTTCCTCTTCCAGACCGGGGCACCGCGCCATCTGCAGGGGATCTACGTGGTCTCCACCTTTGTCGGGGGACTGATCTGCTTCGTGATCTCCCTCGTGATCGTGCTTTCGGAGGTTGTTTACGCCTACCTCTCCGCAGCATGGGATCCCCCGATCCATCCTGACGAGAAGGCCTAATGATTAATATGGAACTCAGGAAATCAGGAAAGGGGATTCAGAACAGTTACAGTCTATATGAATGCAACCGGGGTTGATTGGGTATTGTCTCTGAAAGCGGTTTCAGGACCGTAATTCCAAATCAGTTCTATTTGACGGAGTCCACGTCTCACTAAGACACCTTCTTGATAGATTTGCCTTCCAAGGCTTTTTCCTGATGCAACGGATGCGAAGCAACGGCCATGCAAGCAATTCTTGAGTTCCATATTTTTCCGTCTGCTCCCCTCTATGAACAAAAATAATGGCTGGGGCATAGGACTCCCCACCTGTCTCTCGCTGGTGACGGCGACGATGGTCGGGACGGGTGTCTACACGACGTTGGGTTTCCAGCTCCAGGACCTGAGCAGCGGATTCTCAATCCTCTGCCTCTGGGTTCTGGGCGGCGTGATCTCGCTCTGCGGGGCTTTATCGTATGCGGAACTGGCGGCCAGGATTCCCCGCTCGGGAGGGGAATACACCTACCTTTCCGAGATCTTCCACCCGGCGCTCGGATTCATGGCGGCCTTCGTCTCGCTGATCGCCGGTTTTGCGGCACCGATCGCCCTCTCCGCGATGGCCTTCGGAAGCTACCTCCATGCGGCGTTCCCCTTCTGCCCGGTCCATCTCTCCTCATGGACCGTGGTGCTGCTCATCTCCCTCTTCCACCTTCGCTCCCTGCAGGTCAGTTCCCTCGTGCAAGTGGTGGCCACAGCCTTGAAATTCCTGCTGGTGGCTCTCTTCATTGCGGCCGGTTTCTGGAGCCTCTCCCGCAATGCCGGCGCATGGGCCGTCCTCACCCCGCATGCCCGCTCCGAGGAGGAGCTCCTGCGCCCCTCCTCGGGCATCGCCCTCATCTTCGTTCTCTACGCCTACTCGGGATGGAATGCGGTGACCTATCTGGCCGGGGAAGTCAGGTCGGGACGGCGGATCGTCGGTCTCTCGCTCGTCCTGGGAACACTCGCCGTGGCTCTCTTCTACGTCGTGCTCAACGCCATCTTCCTGACCTCCACACCCCTCTCCGAACTGCGCGGGGTTCTCAATGTCGGCAGCGTTGCGGCGGAACACCTGATCGGCCCCTCCGGCGGCCGGGTCATGTCGGGGATCATTTCCTTCGGACTTCTGGCCTCCATCAGCGCGATGGTCTGGGCCGGGCCACGCGTCATTCAGCGCGTCGGGGAGGATTACCCGATCTTTGCCCGGCTTGCCCGGCGCACGGCCACCGGAATCCCGCGCAGGGCGATCCTGCTGCAACTGCTGCTCGTGCTCGGATTGATCGCGGGCGGATCCTTCCAAACAGTCCTTCTCTTTGCCCAGATTCCACTGCTGCTCTGCCTGATTCTCGGCGTCTCCGGCTTGCTCGTTCTGAGGAAGAAGGAGGGCGGGTTCTCAACGGCGCTTGGGAACCGACCGCAGTTCGCATGCCCCCTCTACCCCCTGCCACCCGTTCTCTTCATCCTCTGTTCAGGGGCCGGGCTTCTCTACTCGGCGATCAGCAAACCGTGGATTGCCCTTGCAGGGATGGCGATCATGCTGCTCCCTCTCACACTTTACCGATGGATCTCCCGGCCAAAGAAATCGTGAAACGCTCCTGCGCGATGGCAGGTGTCATCGCCGCCCTCCTCTGCCAAGGAATTCAAGCCGCCGATCCGCGCCCCTCCTCGCTTCAAGAGCAGGCGGAATTCCTGGCCGGCATCCCGCTTGGCAAGGGGAGCATCCTCCACTCCCTCCAGAAATCCCCGGAGTATCGGCAGCACCAGAAAGAACTGCAGGAGCAGTGGGCGTTCTGCCGGAAGGTTCGCTACGGGACCATGCAGCAATGGGCCAGGGATCATCTGGCCAACATCCCCTCCGCGCGCGGCGTGCTCCGGTATCTCTTCGGCGGCCCCGACTTCCTCAATGCCTATGCCTTTTTCCCTGATGCCCGCGTCATGGTGTTGGGCGGCCTTGAGCCGGTGGGTGAGGTTCCTCCGCCCGAGGCGCTCGATCCGGCCTCCCTTGGCGGTGCGCTGAAGGCGCTCGACGAGGCGCTCCACACCTCCCTCTTCTGCGGCTACTTCATCACCAGCGAGATGAAGCCGCAACTCGTGCAGGGCTCTTTCCGCGGGGTTCTTCCGGTTCTCTACACGGAACTCGCGCTGACCGGAAACATGATCGATTCGGTCACGATGGTGAGGCCCTTCGGATCACCCGGAGTTCAGATCGTCTATCACCGGCCCGGAGGCGCTCCCCAGATGCTTTATTATTTCCAGGCCGATCTCTCGAACGGGAAGGAATGCAGACGCTTTCTCGACTGGCTCGCGGATCTGGGACCCGGCGCCTCCTATCTCAAGGCGGCTTCCTACCTGCTGCCGCTTGATTCCTTCTCGGAAACCCGAAATTTCCTGATCAAAGCCTCCAACCTGATCCTGCAGGATGACTCAGGCCTTCCCTTCAGGAGCTTCCTTCCCGGGGAATGGAGGATCCAGCTCTTCGGGATCTACACCGAGCCCTTGGAGATCTTCAAGAGAGGAAAAGAGCCGGCGCTGAAGGAAGCCTATGACTCGCCTCTGCGGATCGGTTCCCTCCCCTTCGGCGCCGGATACCATGTGAATGCCGGCGATGCGAACCTCCTGCTCGCCCTGCGCTCGGACTCAGGATCGGGTGCGGGCCAACTCCCTTCCGGAGAAATCATTTCGCCCATTCCGCCTATTCCGCCCATTTTGCCGATTCAAGCTCCGGCGGCACTTCCCGCGTTCTCCTCCCCTACCCCAAAACCCAAGCCCGTTCCGATCCGCAAAGCCCTCCCGGTTACCGTGAAGAAGGCGATTGCGGTGCAGACACCCCGCCCGCCACGACCGGAAGCCATCTCCTCACCGACTCCCCAATCGACACCGCTACAGGTGCTCGAGACCACGGAGAAGCCCACTCCCCTCCAGGCCGATGTTCAGGAAGCTCCACCGTCAGGGATGCCTGCCTTGCAGCAGAGCCCACGAAACGAACAGGCAACCCTGCCTCCACGAGATCCGGCAACGCCCGAAAGCGTCATGCCGGAGCCCGCTCTCCCATCCGAGCCGGAATCAACCGTCCCGCTGACGACAAGCGGCAAACCGATCGATTGATTCAGCGAAGCAGGCGATCAGCCGCCGTCACCGCGACAAAAAGAGCGCCGATCAGTGCATTGGTCTGGAAGAAAGCTTTGTTGATCAGGGCCAGGTCGAGCGAGCGGGCGATCCGGTGCTCGTAAAAAAGCAGGAAGGGAACGGGAAGGAGGCCCGCGAAATAGATTTTCCCAAGATGGGCGGAAAGACCGAAGGCGATCAGGCCAATCAGCATCAGCAGATGGAGGAGCCCCGCCAGACGCAGGGCTCCGGAAACACCCAGCCAGACCACCATCGAGCGCAGTCCTTCGCACCGGTCGGCCTCCACATCCTGAGTGGCGTAGATCATGTCAAATCCCGCCACCCAGCAGAGAACTCCCGCCGCCAGAATGATCGGAGGCCAGGCGAAGGAGCCGGTGACGGCAAGCCACGCACCCACTGGCGCCGCCGAGAGGGCCAGCCCCAGGAAGAACTGCGCCGCATGCGTCAAGCGCTTCGTAAGCGAGTAGAAAAAAACGAGTACCAGCGCGACCGGGGAGAACAGGAAACAGATCGGGTTGATGAAGGCCGCCGAGAGGATGAAGAGCAGGGCACTCACGAGACAGGTCGCGATGGCCGCCGCTTTGCCGATAAGCTTGTGACGGCCGGCGGTGCGCGGGTTCCTCTTGTCGATCTCCCAATCGGCGACGCGGTTGAAGGTCATCGCCGCAGTCCGGGCAAAGACCATGCAGAGCAGGATCAACCCAAAGATCCGCCACCCGGGAAAACCGTCCGCCGCTACAACCATCGCCCCGAGCGCAAAGGGGAGGGCAAAGACCGTGTGCGAAAACCGGATGAAGGTGAGAAAGCGCGTGAATGGGGACATGAGGTGCTTTCTCAAGCGCCAGGGAAGAAGTTCGATAACATGATGACTACAAAAAAAGAGCCCCCTGCTTCAACAAGGGGCTCTTTGATGAAAGGAAACCAATTATTTGGTTCCGGAAATAGTCGTCTCGGTAAAGCCAATAATATTGTTAAGAACACCCTCAACCGAAGTCCAGTCCGTAGGTGTGGAATCGATGGTGGTGATTTTGCCATTGCGTGGAACCAAGTTGCGAGCTGCAGCCTGATCATCAGCGGGTATAGGAAACCCTACTACACGTAAACACTCTGCATGTGTGGAGAACTGATTGTTTGTTTCGCGAATGCCTGCACATCCGGAAAGAAGTGCCATACTCAAAGCTGCACCAAGAAGGGTTTGTTTAGTCATGATTGTACTAGAGTTTAATTGTAGTTGCTGACAGGCCTTCGTCAGAAGGCAGCATTTTTTATCTCAAATAGTTTTCAAAAGCAACGTTTCATTATCGGCTTCCCGGTTTGACGGCAGGAATGCCGACGAGATCCTCGGGAAGGGCATCCGCAGGAAAGGTTTCGGGCGTCATCTGGATGAGGCTGACGAAGGGGCATCCGAAGTCGGGGAGATTTCCGCCACTGCGGTCGACGATGGATCCTGCGGCGACAACAACGCCGCCGAGGTTGCGGATGATGTCGATGGTCTCCTGGACGCGGCCGCCGCGGGTGACGACATCCTCGGCAACGATGAAGCGCTCGCCGGGAAACACCTCGAAGCGGCGCATCACGAGGCCACCGCTTCCATCCTTCTCGACAAAGATGTGACGTGTGCCGAGGTGGCGGGCTACTTCCTGTCCCACGATGATCCCGCCGACGGCCGGTGAAACGACGGTCGGCTTCCGGCCGTTCACCACGTTCTCCGCGGCATCATGGAAGGGGCGGAGCTTTGCCGCCAACTCGCCGCAGACCTGCGCGGCCACGGGAGCGTCCTGCAGCAGGAGCGCGCACTGGAAGAACTCGCGGCTGTGCAGGCCGGAGCGGAGAATGAAGTGGCCGTGGAGCAGGGCACCGGTCTGTTTGAAGAGAGCGAGGACGTCGGTCATGGAGAAAAGGTGTTTAGGCTGAAGGCTATTAGACTGTTAGGAAATCGGAAGGGGCGTGAAAAAGTTTAAAGGTTAGAAAGTTGGAAAGTTCAAGGTGGGTGATGACTGGTTTCTACATTTTAACGTTCCAACACTTTTAACCTTTTTAACTCTCCCCATTCCTCTGTGGCGCGCCGACGAAGGAGATGCCCCGCTTCTGGCGGTCGAGGAATTCCTTGGCAAGGACGCGGTAGGCGGAGGCGCCGGGCCCCTTCGGATCGTACTCGAGGATGGTCTTGCCGAAGCTCGGGGCCTCGCTGATGCGGACGGAACGGGGAATCGCGGCATCGAAGACGACCTCCTCGAAGTGGGCGCGGACATCGCGCACGACGGCGGCGCTGATGTTGGTGCGGACATCGAGCATGGTCATCAGCAGTCCGCTCATGACAAGGCCCGGATTCGCCCCGGATTCCCGGATCTGCTCCATGACGCCGACCAGCTTTCCGAGTCCCTCGAGCGCGTAATACTCGCACTGGATGGGAATGAGGAGTTCGTCCGCGGCGCTGAGGGCGTTGGTCATGAGGATGCCGAGCGACGGAGGGCAGTCCATGATGACGTACTCGAAGCGGCCCGAAGCGCGCATCGGCTCCAGAACCGTGCGGAGCTGGGTGAGATGCCCCTCCATGCGGGCAACCTCGATCTCCGCACCGGCCAAGTCGAGGTCGGCGGGGATGCCGCAGAGATTCGCAATCCGCGTTTCCTGGACGAGGTCCTCCATCGGGGTCTGCCCGATCATGGCAGCGTAGAGGCTGCTTCCCTCGCCCGTTTCGAGTCCGAGGGCGCTGGAGGCATTCCCCTGGGGGTCAAGGTCGAGAAGAAGGACAGTGTGACCCGCCTCGGCGATCGCGGCGGCGAGATTGACCGAGGTGGTGGTCTTGCCGACGCCCCCCTTCTGGTTGGCGATGGCGATGATTTTGGTCTTCATGGGTTGGAAAATCGGATGATGGGAGGGTGGTGGATGCCGTTTCGGGAAAAGCACATCATCAGCGGCTCCCATAGTAATCGGCAAGCCCTTGCGCCACGGCATCGGCATATTCCCTGTAAATGCTTGGCAGTTGGGAGCCCCCCACGTTGCGTCGCCCCTGATAATCTCCCATTTGCACGCGGTTGAAGACCGCCCGGCTGTTCATGACATACGGCTCACAGTAGACGACCGGGCATTCGAACAGGCGGTTTGCCAGCAGGTTGCGGATCCAGAGATAAGGATTCGAGGAGGCGGGGATCCCCTTGGTGCCATGGTAAACAAAGGGTTCGAGTCCGGTGGCGGAGGCCAGGGAACGGGCGACAGCCTCGGAGGCTCCGAGTTCGGCGGCATGGGTCCCTCCGAGGAGTTTCACCAGCATGGTGTGGCGCTCATCCTCGTGCAGAAGTTCCTCGCGCGAGATGTTTCCGGAGAGCAGCAGGTGAAGGTGGTTTTTGTCCGTCAGGGAGGGGTGGGCCGGATCACCCCACTCCTCCGCATTGAAGTGCAGGCAGACCACGAGGTCCGGACGGATGTGGCTGTTCACCAACCGGGCCCTGTTGCGGATCTCGCCGACCCTGTAAAAGAGCCTCTCGGTCTCATCCTGAAGTCGCTTGCCCGACGGAACCACACCCTCCTCCTGAAGCGATCCCGCCGCGACTTTCCTGAGACTTCCGGGGCGCAGCGGCGTGGTGGGGCCGTTCCTGGTCCTGGTCAGCCAGACCTCCGCACCCATCGACTCCAGTTGCTGTTTCAAGAGCTTCGCGACCATCAGGGTCATCTCCCCCTCCTGGACGGGGCGACTGTTGCCGATCCGGAACCAACGGGCCTCCATCTTCGCATAGCTTCCCCCGAGGTGGCCCGGATCGATGGCGATGCGGAGACCGGCAAGCGGCCGACCGGGGACGGGAGAGCGCGCCGTACGGTCTCTCCAAAACCGGGGCGGGGCCTTCGGGATCGTGCCTGGAGGGGCGAGGGGGAGGGCGATCGGAGCGGCGCCCGGTCTCGGGGTGATCAGGGCCTGGGTCGGGGAGATGCTGATCCACTCCCTCCACGATCCGTCGGGCACGTAGACCTGCCTGAGCAGCCGCTCGAAGTCGGCGGCCGCGATCGTTCCCGCATGCTGCCCGATGGTGCTCCAATCGGGCTGGGGAGCCAGCGGGCTAAGGAGGCCGGCCTGCGCGGAAGCAACCGAAACCAGCAGGGCAAAAGCCGCGACACAGCGAAATGCGAAGGAGCGAATCTTCAAGATGGGTCATTTTTACATCGTCCCGGCCGTTGCTTTCGATAAAAACCCACCCATGGTCAAAATCCTTTTTCTGGGCGATGTGGTGGGTGAACCCGGCCGCATGGCAGCCTGCCGCACGGCGGAACTCTATCTGGAGCGCGGCGATGCCGATTTCGTGATCGCCAACGGCGAGAATGCCGCCGCCGGCCGCGGTATCACCCCGAAGCTCGCCATCGACCTGATGCGTAGCGGCATCGCCGTCATCACCTCGGGGGATCATATCTGGGACCAGAAGGAGATCATTGCCTACATCGCCACCGAGCCGCGGCTACTCCGCCCGCTCAACTACCCGGCAGGCACCCCGGGTAGCGGCAGCATCATCCTCGACACGGCCCACGGGCCGATCGGCGTCATGAACGTCCAGTGCAGGACCTTCATGAAGACCCCCCTCGACAACCCCTTCCTGGCCGCCTCCGCCGAGCTGGAAAAACTCAGGCAAGAGACCCCCGTGATCATCGTCGACGTCCATGGGGAGACCACCAGTGAGAAGGTCGCCATGGGGCGCCACCTCGACGGCAAGGTCTCCCTCGTGGTGGGGACCCACACCCATGTGCAGACGGCCGACGAGCGGATCTTTCCAAAAGGGACGGCCTTCCTCTGCGATGCCGGGATGTGTGGACCGGAGGACTCCATCCTCGGCCGCGACTGCGATGCGGTGGTGGGGCAGTTCGTGAACTCCATGCCGGTCAAGTTTCCCGTGGCACGCGGTCCGATCATCGCCTCCGGCGTGCTGGTCGAGGTGGATCCGGAAACAGGCCGCGCCAAGTCGGTCAAACGCGTGGCGGAACGCTACGGGGCGCCTTAGGTTGGGAGCTAGGAGCTAGGAACTAGGAGCTAGGAACTGGAAGCTGGGGTGGAATGAAAAGTGAAGAATGGGAGTGAAGTGGAGTTGAGGGCCTCGCGCTTCACTGTTCGCCCTTCGGCTGCGGTTCCTTATTTTAGCCTTCAGCATTTCTTTCACGATTGAACAAATGACTCCATCTTTGCCGGGGAGCGGACTAGCCTGACCGGAGATGGATCCCGCAGGACCAGCACCCGAAGACCAATCAGGCCTTGGCCTGGCAAGCCAGGAGTCGCGCCGCAGCGTGCTGGTGATCGACAGTCTCCTGCGCGGCGCCTCGCGTCTCCAGCACTTGGCGGCCCGAAGGTGGCGCCGTTTGCGCCGGCGGCCCCAGACGATCGCGGAGAGCGCGAATCTCCTGCCGACCCTGATCCAGGTGCTTGCCGCCTTCACGCGCGTCGACGGCGAGATGCTCGAGGAGGAAATCGATTCCAGCCTCGGATTCCTGCGCTACGACTATCCGGAGGCGGTGTATTCCGAGCTGCGGAGGCTCTTCCGGCAGGCGCTCGAGCAGCAGCAGGATCTGGGGGTCATGGCTTCCAAGCTCGCCCTCGAGCTGAGCGACGACCGGAAGATCCTGCTCGGCGTCCAGCTCTTCGACCTGATCACCCGCTCCGGGATGAAGCCGGAGCAGGTCGCCGCCTACCATGATTTCATGGGCAAGCTCGGCATGGCCGCCCAGGCGATCGACATCGTCTACCAGCTCAACGCGAACGAACAGGCCGACCCTGCCTTCTTCCACGACGGCGTCTCCCCGCTGGAGGCCCTTTCCTTCGGCGATCCCGACCGGTGCGATGTGGCCCTGCGCGAGTTCTCGCCCGACGAGCGGCTGCTCGCCTACCGCCACCACGACCTGATCATCCTGAAGAACCTCTCCTCGAAGAGCCTCATCGTCCAGGGGCGACTGCTCAAACCGGGCGAATTCTGCCGCATCTATCCCGGCCAGCGGGTGCTCGTCGGCGAACAGGTCATCACCAGCCAGGATCTGCTCTTCTACTTCAATGCGAAGCGGAACGTGACTCTCCCCCACATCTTCGTGGCGATCAACAACGAGGAGGTTCGTCTCGAGAAGTCCCGCAGCCGCGACAGCGATCTGGAGATCGCCTTCGGGCTCAAGGTGCGCGTCACCGCGCTGCAGGATCTGCGGGCGACCCTGCGGGGCACCCCCCTGCGCAAGGGAACGACCGTGGATGCCCAGCTCTCCGACAAGATCTTCTTCCGCGACGGCGGGGAGCTCGACCTTGAGGAGCTCAAGCGACGCGTCGGCGCCTTCGGCGGGCGCTTCGAGCTCAAGGGATCGAAGACCGAGTACATCGCCTCCAACAACCCGAGCCGCCTGGACGACAATGACATCCTCATCTCCCCGGGCATCGGCGGCGAGGTGACCCTCCGGATCACCTGCGACTACCAGCTGAAGAAGGGACGTGTCGAGGTGCTGCAGGCAGACCGGCCCATCTTGGTCCGGGGCCTGCCGGTCCGCGGCGCCATGGAACTCGAGGACGGCGACACGATCCGCATCGATGCGGGCCAGGTGCTGCGCTGCAATTTCACCGAGCGCATCATCGAGGAGGAGCGCAACATCATCCGCAACCTCGATGTGCGCGATCTCGTCTGCCGCTTCCGGAGCGCCGACACTGCGCTCGACAACCTCAACTTCTCGATCGAGCGGGGTGAGATGGTCTGCGTCATGGGGGCGAGCGGCTGCGGGAAGAGCACCCTGCTGCGCGCGCTGGCCGGTCAGTTCCAGCCGGTCGCGGGCGAGGTGCTGCTCAACCAGCGCTCCCTCTACGGGAATCTCGACGTCCTCCTCCAGTACATCACCTACATCCCGCAGTACGACGCCTTCGACGAGCAGCTGACCATCGAGGAGAACCTGAAGTTCGCCGCAGCGATCCGGGCCCCCCATCTCTCACGACGCGAGCGGCAGCGCCGTATCGACAGCAAGCTTGCGGAGCTCGGCCTCAACGAGCGCCGCAAGGAAGTCGTGGGGGGATCCCAGAGGAAGGTACTCAGCGGAGGCGAGCGCAAGCGTCTTAACATTGGCCTGGACATGGTCAGCACGGCCGACATCTACCTCTTCGACGAGCCGACCAGCGGCCTCTCCTCCAAGGATTCCGAGCACGTCATCGAGATCATCCGCGGCATGGCCCACAACAAGATCGTCCTCGTGACGATCCACCAGCCGACATCGAAGATCTTCCAGATGTTCCAGAAGGCCCTCCTCCTCGACAAGGGAGGGAAGCTGGTCTTCTTCGGAACGCCGACCGAGATGCTCGCCTACTTTGCGGAAGCCGAGCACGAGCAGCTCTTCGGAACCGAACTCGGAGGCTGCCAGGCCTGCGGCACGACGAGGCCCGAGTTCGTCTTCGACGTGCTGGAGACCCCGCTGCGCGACCTGAGCGGCGACATCATCTACGAGGAGAACAACCGCGGCCAGCTCGTCCCAGCGCGGCGCTTCTCCCCGGAATACTGGCGCGACAAGTTCGAGGCCTACCGCCTCATGAAGGAGGTGAAGCAGCCGGCCTCCTCCCGCATCCCCGTCCCCGCCGGCCCCGAGGCGAAGAGCACTCTCCTGCAGCGCCCCAAGGGGTGGGAGGGCCTCCGCTGGCGCGACGAACTCGGCCAGTTTCTGGTCCTGCTCCAGCGCTCCTTCATCAGCAAGCTCCGCAACAGGGCCAACCTGCTGACCACGCTGGTCGAGGCGCCGATGCTCGCCTTCCTGATCGGGGCGGTCCTGCGCTACTCGGAGGGGAAGAGCTACGACTTCGCCTCGGCCTTCCACATCCCGACCTACCTCTTTCTCTCGCTGGTGGTGGCGATGTTCCTGGGGCTCACCAACAGCGTCGACGACATCATCCGCGACCGTCCAGTCCTTCTGCGCGAGCGCAACCTGAACGTGCGACTCGGCTACTACCTGCTGGCCAAGGCGATCACGCTCGGCCTCTTCGCCGTGGCCCAATGTGCGCTCTTCACGCTGATCGGCGACAGGATGGTCTCGATCCGCGGATTCTACTGGGTGGAGTTCACCGCGATGTTCCTCACCGCCTTCAGCGGCATCGCCCTGGGACTCCTCATCTCCTCGCTGGCCCGCGAGGGGAAGACCGCGGTCAATATCATCCCGGTCGTGCTCATCCCCCAGATCATCCTCGGGGGCGCCCTCATCAAGTACGAGGAGATGAACCGCAACCTCGACTTTATCCATTCGATCCACGAATGGTTCGTGCGGCATCCCGACACAGCGATGGAACCACGGAGCGACCTGCAGGTGCCGGTGATCTGCGAGTTCATGCCGATGCGCTGGTCGTACGAGGGGATTGTCTTCGCACAGGCCAAACTCAATCCCCTCGCCCTCCGGCAGGCTCGGATCCAGCGTCAGATCAACCAGCTGGCGGCGGTCAAGAAACCGACCGAGGCCCAGGAGGAACGGCTCGATGACCTGAAGGACCTGCTTGCCATCCTGAGCGGCCTCGAGGCCAGGACCACCAAGGATCTCGACAGGAGAATGGAGCGGATCGACCGGGTGATCGCGGGCGGCCCCTTCAAGCGGGAGGAACTTCTCGGGCGCGAGGGAGGGCTCACCGCGGAACAGCTCTACACCAACCAGAAGATCCTCGACCTGGTCTCCAAGGCCGAGATGGAGCAGGCCGACTACCGCGACAGCCGCCATCCCAATGTCTTCTTCGGCCCGGTGAAGCATTATTTCGGCATCAACATCCCCCTCCTCTGGTTCAATGCCGGAGTGATGATCCTCTCGAGCTGGATGATCTTCGTCATCCTCTACGTGATCCTGAGACGTCAGATCCGCCTGACCAGGAACTAGTAATGCCATCCCCAAGTGCCCCTTCGACGGGATCCCGAAAGCAAGGCTTGACCATCGCCTGCTTCTAGGGGAACCTCCACACCCCACAAAAGAAAGCAGGTGAATTAACATGCCGGAAGTTATTGTCCGTAAGGGCGAACCCATCGATCGCGCTCTCAAGCGCCTCAAGACGAAACTCGACACCGAGGGAATCCTCGACGAAGTGCGTCGTCTTCGTGCCTTCGAGACCCCGACCCAGCGCACCAAGCGCAAGGCCAAGGCCAACGCCAAGCGCGCCAAGGCCAAGGTTCGTTTCGTCCTCAGCTAACGTCTGCTTTCCACTCCGAGGAGTGAATCCGGAAGTTCTCATCATCGGCTGCGGTTTCCTTGGGGAGGCCGCAGCCGAACTTTTTTCTGCCCGCGGCAAGCGCGTCCTCGGGCTCGTCCGCGGCGCCGATTCCATGGCGGCACTGGCGGGGCGATCTTTTGAAACCGCCACCTGCGATGTGACCGATCCCTCATCGGTCGAGGCCCTTTCCCCAAGGCTCCGGAACGTACCCCTCGCCGTCTATGCGGTCAGCTCGGGCAGGGGTGGCGCGGAAACCTACGCGGCGGTCTACCGGGAGGGCCTGCGGCGGGTGATCAACGACTGGAATCCGGGCAGGGTGATTTTTGTCGGCAGCACCTCTGTCTACGGACAGACCGACGGCTCATGGGTGACCGAAAAATCGCCGACCCTGCCCGACCGCGAGACCGGACGCATCCTGCTGGAGGCGGAGCAGATCGCCCTCGACTCCGGGGGAAGCGTCGCCCGCCTCTCCGGCATCTACGGGCCGGGGCGTTCCGTCCTCCTGAAAAAGTTCCTTTCCGGCGAGGCGCTCCTCGAAGAGGGAGGCCACCGATGGATCAACCAGATCCACCGCGATGACGCGGCTGCGGCGCTCGCGCGGCTTGCCGACCCGGATGTCGCCGCCGGTCTATACAATGTGACCGACGACACACCCGCCACCCAGAGGCAGGTCTACGAATGGATGGCCGGCTTTCATGGAAAACCGCTCCCTCCGGAGGGAAGCGCCGATCTCAACCGCAAGCGGGGATGGACCTCGAAGCGGATCTCCAATGCCCTGATGCGCACCACGGGCTGGTCCCCCGCCTACCCCTCTTACCGGGACGCTTTGCCCCGATTGCTCTCTGCGATTCAACCAGATTCTTCAGAGTAAGCATTGGCATTATGTGGAATATTGGGTCAACTTGACCCATCTCCCATGAAGAAAACAGTCCTCATCGTCGATGACGAAAAGCACACCCGAGAGGGATTGCGGGCCGCTCTGGAGGATCATTACGACGTGGCCGTGGCCGCGGACGCCGCCGGTGCCCTCGCCCTGTTCGAGGCCGATCCGGCCGATGTCGTCATCACCGACCTGAGGCTGGGAACCGATGACGGCATGGATCTGATGGGACGCCTGCACAAAAGAACCGATCCGCCCGTCTGCATCATGATGACCGCCTACGGCTCGGTCGACACCGCCGTCGAGGCGATGCGCCGGGGCGCCTACGACTTCGTCACCAAGCCGGTGAACATCGACCGCCTCGAGATGCTGGTCAGACGCTCCCTTCGCGAACGTGCGGTGCAGGCTGAGAATATGGAACTGCGGAGGGAGGTCGTGCAATCGCGCGCGCCGGACCAGATGATCGGGCGCTCCCCCGTGATGGAGCGGGTCTTCGAGACCATCAGGCAGGTCGCGCCGAGCAAGGCGACGATCCTGATCCAGGGAGAGAGCGGCACCGGCAAGGAGGTCGCTGCCAAGGCGATCCATGCGCTCAGCAATCGTGCTGAAAAACCCTTCGTCGCCGTCCATTGCGCCGCCCTCTCGCCCCAGCTACTCGAGAGCGAACTCTTCGGCCACGAGAAGGGGGCCTTCACGGGAGCGGGGGAGCGCCGCATAGGCCGCTTCGAGCAGGCCGCCGGGGGGACGCTCTTTCTCGACGAAATCGGGGAGATCGATCCGACCGTCCAGGTGAAGATCCTGCGCGTGCTCGGGGAAAAAAGCTTCGAGCGGGTCGGCGGCAACCAGACGCTCCAGGCCGACGTGCGCCTCATCGCCGCAACGAACAAGGACCTCGCCGCCATGGTGGCCGCCGGAACGTTCCGCGAGGATCTCTTCTTCCGGCTCAATGTGGTCCCGCTGACAATGCCCCCTCTCCGCGACCACCGAGAGGACATCCCCTTGCTGGTGACGGCATTCCTCAAGGAAATGGCGCGCGAGCACGGCAAGCCGGCACGCCGCTTTTCAACGGAAGCCATGGAGGCGATGGAGGCCTACGGATGGCCCGGCAATATCCGCGAACTGAGGGCCGCTGTGGAGCATGCGGTGGTCCTGGGCAACGGCGATGAACTCACCTCGGCGGATCTTCCCGCCTCACTCCGGCACTCCGCCTCGCCGGAACCCGCGGAAGGGGAGCTCAACCTCGCCCGCATCGAGGGGGCGATGACCCTGAAGGCACTTGCGGAGAGCGGCGACAACCGGACCCTGGCGGCAAAAAAGCTCGGCATCAGCCGCCGCACACTGCATCGTCATCTGGCCCGGTTGGGCATCACCAAGCCCTCCTTCTAACCCCCCCCGTTCAGCGATCTCCATCCCATGGCTCTGCAGGAAACCGTCCGCGACATCGATTCGGGAACCATCGCCCGAATCCTCAAGATCGGGATGATTTCCGTCGTCCTGATAGGGCTCTGCATCCTCTACTTTCTGTTCCACTTCAAGGGCCTGGGGACAGAGGCGGCGATGGATCAGGCCCAGATCGCACGCTCCCTGATCTCGGGGGAGGGATTCAGCACCCGATACATCCGCCCGCTCGCCATCCGACAGTTGAGCGATTCGGGGAAGCCCGTTCCACCGGGGAATTTCCCCGATTTCTCTAATGCTCCCCTCTTCCCCATGCTTGAGGCGGTTGCCCTTTTTCCGGTGAAGAACCGGATCGAGATGGCACCCACCGACATGCTCTGCAAGGGAGACCAGGCGCTCGCACTGCTCGGCATCCTCCTGATGTCCGCCGGTGTCCTTGTCTGGTATTTCGCGGGACGACTGCTCTTCGACAAAACCCTGGCCACCATCGGGGCGGGCCTCCTCCTGGTGTGCGACCTGATGTGGCAGTACTCGCTGGCAGGGCTTCCCCAGCACCTGCTCATCATTCTCTTCGGAGGCGTCACGATCTGCTCTCTGAAGGCGCTTCGGTCCGAGGAAAAGGAAGAGTCGATCGCGGCGCTCCTCTGGCTCGCAGCGGCCGCCTTCCTGCTCGGCCTGATGTCCCTCACGCACGGTGTGGCGGCGTTTCTCCTCCCGGGTTTCTTGGCGTTCTGCCTGATCGGCTTCCAAGCCCGCATACCCTCCCTGATCCTTCCCCTGCTCGTCTACGTGGCGACAGTTCTGCCCTGGCTGATTCACAATTTCATCACCTGCGGCAACCCGCTCGGGATCTCCATCTACACCGCGCTTGCCGGCGCGGGGGTGACGGAGAGCGCCGTCATGCGCGGGGTCAACACGGGACTCACGATGGGTGGCGGGATGGCCACGAAACTGAGGACCGGCCTGGTTGATCAGGCATCCCATCTGTGGGAATACCTCGGCCTCCATATCATGGCGGTGGCCGCGCTCGTCTCGCTGATGCACCCCTTCCGGAAACCCTCGACCGCCCTATGGCGCTGGATTGTTGTTCTGATGTGGGTCGGGGCTGTCATCGGAATGACTCTCTTCGGGGTGAAGGATGCCGTCTCGGGGAACCAGCTCCACATCATCTTCCTGCCCGCGTTCGTCCTCTACGGCACCGCCTTCATCCTCGTCCTCTGGAACAGGCTCAATATCAGCCACAAGCCGCTCCGCATCGCGTTTCTCACGACCATCTTCATCGTGGCGGCCGGCCCGATGCTCTTGAGGCTCGTCGTGGGATCGCAGGCCCGAATCCAGTGGCCGCCGTATGTTCCGCCCTTCATTTCCGCACTCCACAACTGGTACAAGCCCCAGGAAATCCTCTCCTCCGACATGCCTTGGGCGGTTGCCTGGTATGCCAAGCGGAAGTGCCTCCTCCTTCCTGAGACGATCCGTCAGTTCAACGAGATCTCCGACTTCGGAACCCTCGGATCACCGATCGTCGGCCTCTACCTCACCCCGATTTCCGGAGGGCAGGAATTCCTCTCGCTGATCAAGGGGCCTTACAAGGAATGGGCCCCCGTGATCATGAGGACGGTGAACCTGAACGACTTCCTGCTCAAGAGCTTCACCCCGCTCCCGATCGACGGCGAATGCATCCTCTATTCCGACACCGAGCGATGGGCCTCCAAGAACCGCCGCTGAACACCTCATGAGCAAGACCTCCGCAACAGGCCCCGACTCCGAAGGATCCATCGAGCACGCTCTGGGCCGGCTCGAGTCCATTGTCGAGGAGATCGAGAAAACCCCGCCGCCGCTCGAGACACTCATCGAACGCTATGAAGAGGGAATGAAGCTGCTGCAGGTCTGCCGCGAGAAGCTCGATGCCGCCGAGAAACGGATCGAGATCATCACCCATTCGGGGCGCGGGGAGCCGGCCCTGGAACCCTTCGAGGAATCGTGAGTTCCCCACGCCTGCTCGACGGGATCGACTCTCCCGCGGATCTTAAGAAACTCCCCGAGAAGGATCTCCCGCTGCTCGCGCAGGAAATCCGCGACGAGCTGATCGGCACGCTTGCGGAAACCGGCGGCCACCTCGGGCCGAACCTCGGCGTGGTCGAACTGACGATCGCCCTCCACCGCGTCTTCGACACCCCGGCCGACAAGCTCCTCTTCGATGTCAGCCACCAGGGCTACATCCACAAAATCCTGACCGGACGCCGCAGGCAGCTGGGGACCATGCGCCAGCACGGGGGCCTCAACGGATTCCTGCTCCGCACCGAAAGCGAGCACGACTGCTACGGCGCGGGACATGCCGGCACGGCCCTCTCGGCGGCTCTCGGGATGGCCGCTGCGCGGGACATGAACGGCGGAAGCGAGCACGTCGTCGCCGTTGCGGGCGATGCGGCCTTCACCTGCGGGGTCAGCTACGAGGCGCTCAACAACGTCGCGGAGACCACCAGGAAATTCATCGTCGTCCTGAATGACAACGAGTGGTCGATTGCCAGGAACACGGGAGCGATCGCACAGCACCTCAACCGGATCGCCACCAGCCCGGCCTACGCCCACCTGCACGAGCAGGCCGCGAAGTTCGTCGAGTGGATAGGAGGCAAGTCCGCGCGGCAACTGGCCCACAAGATCGAGGCCGGGGTGAAACAGATTCTGCTTCCGGGCGTGATCTTCGAGAATCTCGGCCTCCGTTACTTCGGGCCGATCGACGGCCATGACATCCCTCTGTTGATCCGCACCTTCGAGTTTCTCAAGGCCCAGAACGAGCCCGTCATCCTCCATATCCTGACCAAGAAGGGGAAGGGTTACGCCCCGGCGCTGGCCCAGCCCGACAAGTTCCACGGGCTTGGAAAATACCAGCCCGCCACCGGCGAGACCGTCGCCGCCGCGACGCCCACCTATTCCGAAATCTTCGGAAAGACACTGGCCGACTTCGCCGACCACAACCGCAAGATCGTCGCGATCACCGCAGCGATGCCGAACGGCACAGGCCTCACCCGGTTTGCCGAACGGCATGCCGACCGCTTCTACGATGTCGGGATCGCCGAGGAGCACGCCGCCCTCTTTGCGGCCGGGATGGCCACCCGTGGCATGAAGCCTTTCCTCACGATCTATTCGACCTTCATGCAGCGAGCCTTCGACATGATCGTCCATGACATCGCCCTGCAGAACCTGAACGTCGCTCTCTGCATGGACCGCGCCGGCCTCTCCGGGGATGACGGACCGACCCACCACGGGCTCTTCGACATCGCCTACCTGCGGAGCATTCCGGGCGTGATTGCCATGCAGCCCAGGGACGAGGAGGAATTCGCCGACATGCTCTGGACGATGGCCAACCACCATGAGGGACCGATCGCGATCCGCTATCCCCGTGGCGCGGGAACAGGTGCCGTCCCGAGGACGGCACCACGGCTGCTTGAGATCGGCAAGGCGGAGGTACTGCGGCACGGCCCCGACGTGGCACTCTTCGGCCTCGGCAATTTCTGCGAGGTGGCCACCGAAACCGCAGAGATCCTTGCTCGGCACGGCATCAATGCCGCCGTGATCAATCCCCGCTGGATCAAGCCCCTCGACACGGGGACGCTCGAGTTCTTTGCCCGCAGCGTGCAGGTCCTCTGCACCCTGGAGGATCATGCCGTGACGGGCGGTTTCGGCGCGGCCGTGGCCGAGCACCTTTCGGAAGCCGGGATTGCAACGCCGCTGATCCGCGTCGGTTGGCCCGACCAGTTCATCGAGCATGGCTCCGTCGCCATCCTTAGGGAGAAATACGGCATGACAGCCAAGGCCGCTGCCGACCGGATCCTTGAAGCCTTCAGGAACTCGGCTGCCAAAAAGGGCGCCAGTCTTTAGGGAATCGCTGTCAGGGGTTACTTAGATTAGAACCCCCCTCAGGGTTTCTTTCCGGAGGAGCACCCACAGCCTCCTCCACATCCGGGTTTCTTCCGGGCCCTCATCCACCGGGCCACGAAGAATCCACATGCGCCGGCCACCAGCGCGAGAGCGATCCCTGTCTGAAATTCCTGCGTCATGGCTACAGGTTAGCACCTGTAGGGTATGGGCGATAGGGGATAGGTCACGGGAAGAAAACCGATCCAAGCTATTACCGATGCTGGCTCCTGACTTTTCCTTTCCTGTTCTCCTGCTTTCCAGATTTATCTGACGCCCCTCCTAATAGTCTTCAGCCTTCAGTCTAAATGCCTGGCTTTCAGATTATTGAAAGCCCAGCAATCTTCCTCCCTGATAGATGATGAGCGCCGCCAGGTAGGCGGTGCCGGTCATGTAGCAGAACTGGAAGAGGGGCCAGCGGAAGCTGTTGGTTTCTCGGCGGACGACCGCCAGGGTGCTGACGCACTGCATCGAGAGGACGAAAAAGACGAGGATGGAAAGGCAGGTGAGCGGGGTGAAGACCGGCGATCCGTCCGGGCGCTTCTGGTCGCGGAGCGTCTGCGCGAGGGCGCCCTCTTCCTGATCCTCGCCTCCCTCGACATTGTAGACGATCGACATGGTGCCGACGAAGACCTCGCGGGCCGCCTGCGCCGCGACCAGACCGATGCCGATCTTCCAGTCCATGCCGAGCGGTGCGATGGCCGGCTCCATGAGGTGACCGATCCGCCCGGCAAAGCTGTGCTGGAGCTGCTCCGTCTTGGTCGGCTCCGGCGCCCCTTCCTTGGTCTCCATCTTGGGGAAGGTGGCGAGGAACCAGAGGATGATCGAGATGCCGAGGATGACCGTCCCGGCGCGTTTCAGGAAGAGCGCGGAACGCTGCCACATCTGCACGGCGATCTGGCGCAGCGAGGGTATCCGGTAGGGAGGCAGCTCCATCAGGAAGAGCGGAGTCTCACCCCTGAGGATCGTCTTCTTGAATAGCCATGCGAAAAGGAGCGCCGCCACGGTACCGAGCAGGTAGAGACCCATCATGATCGCCCCCTTGCTCCAGACCGACTCGGATGGCAGAAGGGCCGCGATCATCAGGGCGTAAACGGGCAACCTCGCCGAGCAGCTCATCAGCGGGGCCACAAGGATCGTGACGAGTCGGTCCTTGGGGTTCTCGATCGTGCGCGTCGACATGATGCCGGGGATCGCGCACGCATAGGAACTGAGAAGCGGAATGAAGGACTTGCCATGGAGACCGACCTTGCTCATGACGCGGTCCATGAGGAAGGCGGCTCGCGCCATGTAGCCGGTGTCCTCAAGAAGGCCGATGAAGAAGAAGAGGATCAGGATCTGCGGAAGGAAAACGACCACGCCGCCCACGCCGGCAATGACGCCGTCGGTGAGCAGATCCCGCAGATCCCCGGGGGGCATGGCTCCCTGCAGGCCCTCCGAAACCATCGAGAAGCCTTTCTCGATCCAGTCCATCGGGTAGGAGGCGATGGTGAAGATGGAGACGAACATCAGGATCATCATCCCGAAGAAGACCATCCAGCCGAAGGCCTTGTGGGTGAGGAGATCGTCGAGATGCTGGGTGAACGTGTCCCCGAGCGCGGTCAGACCCCCCTGCGCCGCATGGCAGAGCCTGCCGATCCGTTCATAGCGGAGGGCCACCACCGTCTCGCGCCATTCAGGAAGTTCCCGATCAAGGAGCGCCCGCTGGGAGAGGGCGGCGCCGAGCGCGTTCCCCGCCCCCAATTCGGACCCGAGGGCCTCGCTTTCCGACTCCGAGGCCGCAAGGAGGATCGCCGCCTTCACCTGGATCTCGGGGTCGCGCGGGCGGCGCGTGTCGGCGGACGTGTGATCACCGGACCAGTGCGCAGCGACATGATCGGCGGCTCGCGTCCACGCGGCGGGCGGTTCGCTGCTCCACGTGCAGTGCGGCACCTCGGCGCGACTGAGCGCGAGCCGGAGCGGCAGGAGTGACTCCTTCCTCGTGGCCTGGACCGGAATGACGGGGACCCCGAGTTCGGCGGAAAGACGTTCGGCGTTCACCGGCGTCCCCTGCGCCCTGGCGACATCGATCATGTTGAGGGCGATGATCGTCGGAAGTCCCAACTCCAGAACCTGGGTGACGAAGTAGAGGTTCCGCTCGAGATGCGAGGCATCAATCACGCAGAGGATGCGTTCGGGACGCGGCGTGTCCTGTCGCAGATCGAGGAGTACGTCGCGGGTGATCCGTTCGTCGGGAGCGTGGGCCCCGATGCTGTAGCTTCCGGGCAGGTCGAGCAACTCGATCCGCTCGCCATGCTGTCCGATGAACTGGCCCGACTTCTTCTCCACGGTGACGCCGGGGTAGTTGGCAACCTTCTGGCGAAGCCCCGTCAAGACGTTGAAGAGTGTGGTCTTGCCGCTGTTGGGATTGCCGACGACCGCGTAGGATTTTGCTCGGACTTCGGTCAGGGGCGCGGCATCAGCTTCCGCGGCGCCGTGATGGGAAACGGCCACCGCCGTCTTGGTCACCGCAACGACATGGGCGGGCGGAGGGGGAAGCTTGGCCGCGCCCTCGGACGCGCTCTCCGTCACCTCCGCCATCACCTGGGCGGCGTCCGCCCGCCGGATGCTCAGCTCGAATCCCCTCAGACGGAACTCCATGGGATCACCAAGCGGCGCGCTCCTCAGGAAGGTCACCGTGGTGCCCCGGAGCAGTCCCATCTCGCGAAGGCGCATCGCCAGAGCCTCGTTTCCCGGAAGCCGGGAAACGACGGCACTCTGGCCGGTCTTGAGTTGGGAGAGCGGAATCATGGTTACTCTGCGAGATTGAGACGCAATATCAATCGATGATCAAGGTCAAGCCGATCCCCTCTCTCTTTTGATCCCGAATACTGCCCCCGTCTTACCGGGTTCTCCAGGCGTAGCGCGCAGCCGAGCGTTCCCGCCCGACGGCCGACGTGGGCTTGCCACGTTCCTCCGCCTTGCGCTTGGGGGCGGCTTTCGTCAAGCGCCCCCCCTTGCTTCCCTTGAAATTCTTGCAGGAGCCGAGCAGGCGGAGCCGGTCGCACGATCCCTCGATGCGGAGCGCCTTCTGCGTGGGGGAAAACCCGAGACGTCGCGTGATGCAGTTCTGCATGACGTCGATGTTGGGATCCTCAAACTCGATGATCTCCCGGCAGTCGACGCAAATCAGGTGGTTGTGATGGGGACTGCGCAGGAAGTTTGGATCGTAGAGCCGCTCCCCGCCACCCAGTGAGATCTCGCGGAGCATGCCGCTCTCCACGAGCAGCAGGATCGTGCGGTAGATGGTGGCGCGGGAGACGGGTCCGTCGCTCTTGCGAAGCTTGGGGATCAGGTCTTCGGGCCGGAAGTGCTCGTGGTTGCGGAAGATAAGGGTGACGAGCGCCTCACGCTGCTTCGTGAAGCGGAGTCCCTTGGAGGCGAAGAAGGCCTGCGCCTGACCAAGGACGGCTTGGAGCGATTGCTGGTCCATGGGACATCACCTTGCTCCGCTTCGCGGTGATCGGAAAGCCAGAAGTCAAACAGGGTGGTGGGTTTTCTCTTCAACTGCACCCGCCGCGGAGCATCACCCCCGGAGTTCACGCTGTGGAACCTCTGATGAAATCCCATAATGCGATTTCATCAGCAGGTCCTAAAACTGGACCTGGACACCGACATACCAGTTGCGCGGCATGGCAGGGTCGATGCCGGTCTGGGTGATGCGGGTCGTGTACTTGAGATCGAAGAGGTTGTTGATGCCTCCGATGACGCTGAGCCGGTCCTTCAGGAGATTCACCTCATAGGTGAAGTCCCAGACATTGTAGGCCGCCATGAGGTACTGCTGGGTGTTGTTGTCATTGGCGTAGGCCGAGGCGCTGAATGTCGTGAGCAGACCCAGCTTCAAACGGTCGCGCCAGTTGTAGAGGGCGCCGAGGCGCAGGAGGTAATCGGGGGTATACTGCGGGGTCTTCCCCTGATACTGGCCGCTGGTGTAGGTGCCCTGCTGGAGGGTGTAACCCATCGTGAAGAGCACCGAGCCGAAGGTGTCGACGAGACTGTGGATATTCGCCGTGCCCCCTTGCTTGATGTCACCGGGTCCGGTCTGCTTGAGGGTCGAGCGTGTACCGCGCAGGTCGTCGGCGAGACCCACCGCATCGAGCTGGAGCATGTTGTCCCATCCGATCGTCGAGGAGTTTCCGATCGTCTGGATGATGGTCGTGCTGGGCGTGGGGTTCACCGAGCCTATCTGGTTGTAGAAGTTCAGGACGAAGTAGCTGCTCTGCCATGCGAGCCAGGGACGGGGATTGCCCCGGAAGCCTCCCTCATAGTTCCAAGCGATGCTCGGCTGGAGGTTGTTCGGCACGAAGACGTTGGGTGCGTTGGGGATCGACTGACTAAAGGTGACCGGCTTGTAGGACTGGGAGGCGTTGCCGTAGGCGGTGATCCAGTCGTTGAACTTGTACTCGGCGCCGAATCCCGGGAGCGGTACGAAGGCGTAGTTGCTCTCGTTGGAGAGCGGTTTGCCGGCCTTGGTCTTGGAGACGTTCACACTCTCGTTGATCGTCTGCCAGATGTTCTCAAAGCGGACGGCGGGGATGAATTGGAACTTCCCGAAGACGAAGCGGTTCTCCGCGAAGAAGGAGGTGTACCAGTTCTGCCGCCAACTCTGGTTGGAGAGCGTGCCGGTCGAGGCCCACGGTTGGGCGCCCGTCTGCTGTGTGAATGGGGACTGCGTGTTGTAGAGGATCGCTCCGCCGGTGATCGTGTGGGTGTTGCCGAGCCAGTCGTAGTCGTAGCGCAGCTGGGGAAGCAGGCCGAAGGTGTAGAACTGCTGGTTCTGGATCTGGTTGCTCTGCGACGCTGGGCCGGTCGGGATCGTTCCGAAACCGCCGCCGTTCTGACGCTTGCTCCAGCGCCCGTAGTAGTTCCACCATCCGCGGAAGCTGAAGAAGGCGCGGTCGCTCAGGTCGTTCTCGTGGATCAGCGAGGCGGCGTAGCGGGTGATGTTGAGATTGTCGTAGAAGCGGGAAGTGCCGGTCGGATTGGAGTTCCAGTTCACCGCGTTGGGGCCGGTCGCCTTGGTGAGTCCGCCCGGCTCCTGGTTGTAGTTCTGGTAGGCGTCGACAATCAGGTAGGTGCGCTTCGTCGTCTGCGCCCCCCAGGCGAGCGTTCCGCTCCAGTTGTTGACCGTCCAGGCGCTGTTGGCCTGGCGGAATCCGTCGGTCTGGCGGTGGTTGTAGTAGCCGTAGTAGCCGAGTTGGCCGACGGTTCCGCCCAACTCGGTGAAGTTGGCGAAGTAGTTGAAGCTTCCGACCGTATTGAGCGAGCGGAGCCGGAACGGGGTGTCGAGCGGAGGCTTCTCCATGATGTAATTCACCGCGCCACCAGGTTGCGGCCCGTAGAGAAGGGCCGCCCCTCCCCTCACGATCTCAAGACGCTTCACCCCGTCGATCGGCGGCGTGTAGTAGGCTTCCGGGTAGCCGAACATGTCGGCGTGGATCGGGATCCCGTCTTTCATTACCTGCATGAACTTCATGCGGTCGGGAGGAAGGCCGCGCGTGCCGATGCTCACGAGCGGCGTCGACTCCTCCGAGAGGACGACGCCGGCGGTCGTCTGAAGGGCCTGGCGGTAGTTGTTGTTGTTGATCTGCGGCAGGAGGTTGGGATCGATGTTGTCTGTCCGCTTTCCGGCGAAAATCTCCGCCCCCTCGACATCGGGGAGAAATGGGCTGTCCTCGGGGGGCTGGAGTTTGTCGATCACTTGAACGGTCTCCATCCGTCGCACCGTCGCCTCCGATGCGCCCTGATCCACGGAAGCCGCGACCGATGCATTGGTCGGTTCGGCGGCCGCATGCAGCGGAAGATTGAGGGCGAGGCAAGCTGTCATCACGGTGATGGTGAGGACTGCAAGAGGCCGAGGGAGTGGTCCGGTGAAATGCATGGGGCGAGGTAAATACATGAGATTGAGACCCAGTCGCAATAATATTTCTTGAGAATGAGACCCAATCGCATTACAAAATACTCCTCCGTTCCAAGGAATCCCATGACAACCACCCTGGCCTGCGAGCTTCTGAGCACCCATTCTGGTCGACGCACATTCGACTGGTTTTGGGGCTTTGTTGCCCTCTCCACGGCACTCCATCTGGCGGTGGTTCTGCTGGCGGTCAGCTGGCATCCCGCCCGTCCGCTTACGGAGAAACCGGAGGATCCCGGCATCGAGGTCGACTTCGTCATCGATGCGGCACCGGCAGCCACAGCACCTGCCAGCGCCGTGATGGCCGATGAAAAGGCCCCGATCACCCCCCTCGCCAAGCCCGAGGAGAAGATCGCGCCGAAAACCTCCCCCTCGCCGGCAGTCCAACCCTTCAAGGCAAGCCGCAACACAACCGCCGGATCATCGGCGGCCCGCGGAGTCGCCGTTCCCGCGCCGCACGGAAACCCTCGGCCCGAGTACCCCGAAATGGCCAAGCGGAAGGGATGGCAAGGCGAGTGCCTGCTGCGCGTCGCCGTGTCGCCGGAAGGGAAAGCCTCGGCAGTTTCGGTTCACCGAAGCTCGGGCTACGCCTCCCTGGATCAGGCAGCGCTTGCGGCGGTGCGGCGGTGGAGATTCCTTCCCCAATCCGCTGGCGGAACATGCGTGGCCTCCACGATCGAAGTGCCGGTGAACTTCAGCCTACTCTGATGACGGGAAGACAGGAGGAAAAATCAGGAACTCAGAAAAAGAAAGTGATAGGGAGGCTCTCCGCTGTTTCAAGTGGGTAAGCTCAGGAGAAAATCAGCCGTAACGTATGCGAAGCAACGGCTGGGCTAGCCAAAGCAGGTATAGAGATGCATGGAAGTTTTTACAGGGATGAAGGGGATGAAGAGGATTGTAAGAATGGCATGGCAGAAGTTGCTGCCGGGCAGAACTTCGGCGGTTGGCCTTGGTCACTCTCTTGCAAGTGAGCTTGCAGAGTGATTCCAGAGACAACCGGCTTTGAGATGAAGAGCCCATGCCTACTGAACCGGACAACCTTAACTCAATCTCGGCTAGTCCTCGGGAAAAAGGATTCGGTGGTGAACATCCCTTTTATCCCCTTCATCCCTGTGCCATATCCTTTCTTGCATCTGGCCGCCACCGCGGGAGAAATCTCATATCCACCCACTCCAAATAGCGAGGAGACAAAAATTCTATGGCGTGTAGCGCTGGGCAAGCGGAAGGCGGCGCCCCATGCCGAAGGCGCGGCCGGTGACCTTGAGTCCGGGAGCGGCCTGTTCCCGCTTGTATTCGTTCCGGTCGATCAGCGCGGTGATGCGCCTCACCAGCGCCTCGTCATGGCCCCGGGCCACGATAGCACTCACCGGAAGGTTCTCCTCCACATAGAGCGAGAGGATCGCGTCGAGCTCATCGTAGGGGGGCAGGGTGTCCTGATCCTTCTGATCGGGCCGCAGTTCGGCGCTCGGCGCCTTCTCGATCGTCGAGACGGGGATGATCTCGCGGTCGCGGTTGATCCAACGGGAGAGGGCGTAGACAAGGGTCTTGGGCAGGTCGGAAATCACGGCCAGACCGCCGCACATGTCGCCGTAAAGCGTGCAATAGCCGACGGCCAGCTCGCTCTTGTTGCCCGTGGTCAGCAGGAGACTTCCGAACTTGTTGGAAAGGGCCATCATCGTGATTCCGCGGAGCCGGGCCTGCAGATTCTCCTCGGTGGCATCTTCGGGGCGCCCCTCGAAGGCTTTGGAGAGCCCCCTCTTCATCACTTCGTAGGATTCTTTGATTGGCAGGTTAAGACACTTTATTCCAAGTGTTTCCGCTAGCAGGAATGCATCTTTTACGCTTCCTTCCGAGGAATAGGGGCCGGGCATCGCCGCACCGGTGACATGCTCCCTCCCAAGTGCCTCAACGGCCAGAACGGCCGTGAGGGCCGAGTCAATCCCTCCGCTCAATCCTAGAACCGCACTCTTGAAGCCGCACTTGCGGAAATAATCCCGAAGGCCAAGGACAAGCGCATGGTAAAGTTCGCGGAGATCATCCCGGTGATCGCGAAGCAACGGGGCGCTTGGCTCTTCCATCACGGCCAACTCTTCATTGAAGCCCGCCAACTCATGGCAACGGATGCCATCCCCGGAGATCGCCACAGAGTGACCGTCAAAGACCAACTGATCGTTCCCTCCGACTGAATTGCAATAGTAGATTGGTATCCCAAGTCTCTTTGCCTGAGCATCTAACATCTGCAAGCGTCGGGCGGGTTTGCCGTATTGGAAGGGGGAGGCGCTCAGGTTCAGCAGGATCTCTGCACCGGCTGCAGCCAGCTCGGCGGGAGGATCGGCGCGGTAGAGGGGGCCAGGGAGATAATCAGGCGTCCAGAGATCCTCGCAGATGGTGATTCCGATCCGGCGTCCTCCGAAATTAATCGGCGTGCTTGAGGCGCCCGGCTCGAAGTAGCGGGCCTCGTCAAAGACGTCATAGGTGGGGAGCAGCCGCTTGTGGATGATCACGGGCGGCTTTCCCCTCTCAAGGAATGCAGCGGCGTTGTGAAAAGGCTTCCCGTGGCCGGTGGTGTTCCGGTCGATGAAGCCGACGACCAGCGGCACCTCCCCGACGAATGCATGGATCTCTCCAAGCGTGGCGAGATTCCGCTCCACGAATTCGCCCGCAAAGATCAGGTCAAGCGGCGGGTAGCCCGGGATCGAGAGCTCGGGCGTGATCACCAACTCCGCTCCCTCGGCCACCAGGGAATGGTAGGCGGAGAGGATCGCCGCGGAGTTCCCGGGGAAATCACCGACCGTCGTGTTGATCTGGGCAATGCCGATTTTCATGGGCGGTGGCATCCTACCAGAATCCCCACTGGCGCGTCGCACAAATGTAGCAGCCGAGGGCAAGATTTGCTGCGGCATGGGCGACAACGCAGGCCGCGAGACTCCGGGTGCGTGTCGCCACGATGTTGAAGAGAATGCCGGTCACGAACGCCGCGGGCCAATCCTCCTGTCCGTGCACCATGGTGAAGGCCACCACGACGGCCCAGAAACTGAAGCGGTTGCTTGAACCGAAGGGAAGTGCCGTGAAGTCCTCCCTCACCAGATAGCGGAGCAGGAAGCCTCTCCAGAAGATCTCCTCGATAAGAGGGACAATGATCACCAGACGCGTGAAGCGTGCAACCAACATCCAGGGAGTCAGGCCCGGCACCACTCCGGGATCGAATCCTTCCGTCCTCGCGGCCCTGTGCAGCACTTCCTGGGGCGAGACCCAGAGACTGAAGACAATCAGCCCGACCACGACACCGAGCAGCAGCTTTCCCGCTGAGCTTCCGCTGAAATCATAACTGTTCCGGAACCAGAGAAGCGCCGCGGCACAGACCGCCGTCTGGATCGGATAGACCCAGTACATGGGATCGAGCACCACCCCCGCGAAGGATGTGATGCCCATCGACTTCGCGGCGGAAACCGCGACCAGCCCCGCCATGAAGAAGACAAAGGGCAATGTGTAGGCAAGCAGATCGCGACGCGGTGTGGCCATCCATCTTGGATAACCGATGTGATGGAGGGTTGGAAGATAGGAGTTGGAAGACGGGGGGGTGGGCCCGTTAGCATCCAACACGATGCCGTCCAAAAAACCCTCCGATCTGTTTCCCCTGCTGGGCTCCCATGTGCCGACGGTCGGCGGCGTCTCCGCGGCCATCGACCGCGGTGTCGGGATCGGTTGCACGGCGATGCAGATCTTCGTGAAGAACAATATGCAGTGGTTCGCCAAGCCGCTGCCCGAAGCCGAGGCGAAGGGCTTCAGGGAACACCCGCTGCGCGGTAAACTCGGCGCCGTCGTCGCGCATGCCGGGTACCTGATCAACCTCGGCGTCGAGGGGACCGACAACCACGAGAAATCCCTGCGCTCCCTATCCGACGAGATGCTCCGCTGCGAACAGCTGGGTATCCGTTCCCTGGTGCTCCACCCGGGGTCGCATCTCGGCGCCGGCATGGAGGCCGGCATCGGCTGCGTCATGCGGAACCTGGATCGCCTGCATGCGGAGCATCCGGAGCTGAAGGTGCGCATCACCCTCGAGACCACGGCGGGACAGGGGGCCTGTATCGGGGCACGCTTCGAGGAGATCGCGGAGATCCTCTCCGCGGTGAAGGATCCGAGGCGTCTCGAAGTCTGCCTCGACACCGCGCACGCCTACGCCGCCGGCTACGACCTCGCGGCGCCCAAGGGCGCCGCCAAAACCTTCGCCGAGTTCGACAGGATCGTGGGCCTCAAGCGCCTCACTGTCCTGCATATCAATGACTCGAAGTCCGCGCTCGGCTCACGCGTCGACCGCCATGACAATCTCGGCAAGGGAAAGATCGGCCTCGACGCCTTCCGGTGGATCATGAACGCGCCCGAGTTGGCCGCTATCCCGAAAATCCTGGAAACCCCCAAGGGGAAAGACCTCGCCGAGGATGTGGAGGCAATGAAGCTGTTGCGCGGCTTTTTGAAGAAAGACTGAAGGCAGAAAAATACAATCTGGAATTGCTTGCCTGCTATCGCATCAGGAAATCAGGAATGGCGGAAGAAAGGGCTAAACCGGCAGGGCGATACCCGCAACGGCTTCTAAGGAACCGCTGATTTAATCAGCGCTTCCCTAGATGTTTATTTAAGCCGCTCTACGTGTTGAGCAACGGGTTCCCCGGGGCCAGATTGATGTTGATGGTTAGGTTCGCATGCTTTCTTTGTGCCGCCCTTTTTGTCGGCATTCTTTCCACTACCCGTGCAGCGATCCAGCCGGGTGACCTTCTTAAGGATCCCTCAAGCGAAGAATGGGCGGCCCTCTCCAGATTCGACGGACGGATGAGCCGAGCCCGGTTTGAGGAGGGACTGCAGACCATCTTTGATCCCTTTGGCGGGCTGCGGTCCTTTCTCAAAATCACCGACTCCTCCATAGAGGTCTTTTCCACAGCCACACAAGAGATACGGCTCGCCACGATCGGCTTTGCCACCACACAGCAGCCTCCCCCGGCGCGACCTTCACCGGGAGGCCCTACCCCCGAGTCAGGCTCATCGAATTCTCTCCAGGGTCTGACGCTGATGATCGACCCCGCCGATATCGGAGGGGCTTGGGGACCGATGGAGAATCGCTCCAGCTACTACAGGGGTTATGGCCGCATCCAAGAGGGCGATCTGAACCTGCTGGTCTCCAAGCTGCTCGCCGAACGCTTGCGCCAACTTGGGGCGGCGGTTTACGTCACCCGCGACTCAAGCGAACCCGTCTGCAAGGCAAGCATTCCCGAGGTCGCCAAGATCGTCCCTTCCGTGCTTTCGGAGCGCCCCTACATTCTCGCCGGCACCTTCCGTTCCAGAACCCGGAATATCCGTAAATCCTCGCCCATCTACGAGCGGATCGTGGCCGAAGTCCTGCTGACCAAGAACCTCGAGGCGCGCGCTCGCGCCGAGATGAGTGCGGGCACCATCAAGCCGGATCTCACGATCGTTCTTCAATTCGATGCCTCCCCGGCCAGCCGTCACCTGAAGCTTGCCAAGATCAACCGGAACATCCTCTTTGTCGAAGGGGCCTACACCGCCCGCGAACTCACCAAGGATCCTCGTCAACGCTACCGGTTGCTGACCAAACTCCTGCAGGACGTGACGCCGACAGAGACACTGGCTGCGATTGCCATAGCCAAGCGGCTAAGCGAGGCAACCGGATTCCCCCCCGTCGGCTACGGGGACTCGAAGACCACCCGCGCCATCGAGGGGAGCCCCTACGTCGTCGCCCGCAACCTTCTACTCCCCCGCGAACATGAAGGGCCGGTCGTCGTGACGGAGCCCTATTTCATGAATGAGCCCGTCACCCTTCAGCGCCTGCTCGCTGGTGACTTTGAAGGGTTTCGGGATTTTGGGGGCCAACAGCTCCCCAGTATTTACCGCGAGTATGCCGACGCCGTGGCAAACGGCTTACTGGACGCTTTTTCCGCAACGAAACCCGAGGAACACTAATCAGCGGTTACCTAATCTCAACCTTCTGCTTGGAGTCCGACAGCGTTCCGCATAGAACTTACCCATGACCAACGGCCAAGGCTCCGCAGGCAATGTCATCGCCTCACTGGCGAGTTTCTTCATCCCCGGACTCGGACAGCTGATCCAGGGAAGACTCCTTGCGGCGATTCTCTTCTTCGTCTTCACCGGCATCCTCTGGATCTTCCTGCTCGGATGGCTCATCCATCTCTGGGCCTGCCTCGATGCCGCCCTCTGGAAACCCCGCTCATGAACCGTCATCTCCCGCTCCTCGCAACGCTCCTAGTTGCCCTTCTGCTGCTGCCCGCCTGCACCAGCCACCTCCAGCAGAAGGAGAACTACCTGCGCCAGGCGGGATTCCGCCCCGTCACTCCCACGACCCCGGCCCAGATCGCCAGGGCCAAGGCGATGCCGCAGGGACACATCCAGAAGATCACCCGCAACGGCAAGACCCTCTTCGTTCTCTCCGATGCGAAGAAGAATCTGCTTCTCATCGGAGGCAACCCCCAGCTTGAACGCTACCAGCAGATCCTCTACACCAAGCAGGTCGATCCCGCGATCGAGGATCGGGCCTTCGACAAGGCGCTGGAATACGACGGCTTCGGATGGGGAGGCATGATGGATCCCTTCTTCGGGATGCCGATGATGATGTATTGATCGACAACCCGGAACCCCCTTCCCAACCGATGAAAAAAACCCTTCTTCTCACCGTGGCGGCCGCATTGGCAATGGGCTCGCTCGGGGCGGCCACTCCCTCATCCATCGATCCCAACGCCCTCGCCCTGCTCAAGCGCATGAGCGATTCCCTCAAGGGGACGAAGGGTTTCTCCTACCGCTCCCGTATCGTGATGGAAGTTCCCTCCGTCACCGGACAGTTCGTCACGCTCGTCCCCGAGGGCAGAGTCGCCATGCGCCGTCCCGACAGACTGCGTGCCACGTATGCCGGGGATGCGCCGCCGTTGGATCTCTTTTATGACGGCACCTCCGTCTCGGTGTTCGCCCCGCATGCCTCGGTCTACTCCACCGTCAAGGCGCCATCCACTCTCGACGAAATGCTCTCGGGGCTTCGCACGAACACCGGTGTGCGACTCCCCGCCGTGCCGCTCTTGAAGAACGATCCCTACGCCTCCCTCACCCGCGGCCTGCAGAGCGCTGTCGTCGTGGGAGAAACCCGGGTGGACGGGATTCCCTGCGACCATCTGGCATTCCGCCGTGCCGGCGTGAATTGGGAAATCTGGCTCGAGACCGGATCGCGCGCCCTGCCCCGTCGTCTGGCCGCGACCTTCACCGACCGCCCCAACTTCCCGCGCACCATCGTCGAGTTTTCCCGGTGGAATCTCCATCCGTGGCTTCCGGACGGCCTCTTCCGCTTTCACAAACCTCCGAATGCGAAGGAAATTCCCTTTGCGGACGTGATCAAGGACGCACGCCGATGAAAAAATTCCTCGCCCTCATCCTTTGCCTTCCGGCCCTTCTTCTCGAAGGCTGCACGAGCGGCTACTACACCGGCCCGTCCACCTACGTCCCGCCCGCCGTCGTCCCCGGCTACGCATGGATCGGCCCCGGCTACTACGGCGGCTACTATTACGGCACCAGCACCGACTACTACGGCAGCACCTACTATCGCGGCGCCACCGGCACCGCCTACCACGGCACCTATGTGAACGGCGCGGAGTATCACGGCGCCTACAATAGCGGCGGTTACTACAACACCGCATACGGAGGACACGGTTCCTGGTATGACGGCACCGGCAGCGCCTATGGCGCTCGCGGAGGATCCGCTTCCTGGAGCGATGGATCAGGCAGCGCATCGGGCTACCGTGGGGGCTCCGCCTCCTGGAGCGACGGCTCCGGCAGTGCGACCGGATACCGCGGCGGCACCGCTTCCTGGAGTGACGGATCGGGTTCCTGGCACGGAGCAGGGGGACGCTCCGGCTCTTTCCGCCGATAACCATGAGCAGGCCCCGGATTCTTGCCTTCGGCGGCAGTCTCCGACCTGATTCCTTCAACCAAAAGCTCGCCGCCATCGCCGCCGAGGCCTAACAGTCTAACAGTCTTCAGCCTAAACAACCTTTTCCGGGGCCTAGGACGCTCTACGTCCCAGTGGGTGTGGGATGATGGGTGCCTATGAAAACGTATCTACTCCTCGGATTCCTCGCGGTTGCCTCGTTGCATGCCGGTGATCGGACCACGGCGGTTGCCGTCCAGCAGGCGCTGAGCACACCGCGCGACGGGGTCTCCCGTCAGCAGGTGGTCAATAACTTCAACTCCGGCGGCTTCGCCACGGTGAACACCGACGGCAACGGCAATGCAACCATCTTCACCGCCCGTGAAGTGATCTATGTTCAGCCCTCGCCGTTTGGCGGGGTGAGCTTCTTCTCCACCGCACCGGATAGGCCCGCGTGCCCCGTTGAGTGTCCGTGAGGGGCGAAGAAGGTTTTTAGACTGAAGGCTGAACCAAGCTTCTGGGAAGGAGCGCGGTAGATCCCGCGCATGCGGGACCCAAAGGGCGACACGGCTTCCCGGGAGGAAAGTGGCGTCAATGCTGTTAGGAACTGCAGGAGAAATAATTCACCATGAAGAGCATGAAGTTAATGGCGGAGAGATTGGGGAGGCCGGTTGTGTGGGTTGCCGGTGTGCAGAAGCGGTTTGGTCTGCCGGTGCTGGAGAGCTATCCCGAGGGGTACGAATCCTTTTTGCGAAAGATCATGCATCTTCGTGTGCTTGGCGTGAGCGAGGAGACGCTCCGGGAGTTCTGGGCTGTCGAGCGAAAGCTCATGGAGGTGCTCCATCTCGATCCGCAAAGCTCCCCGACCTGGATGGTCGATGCCTGTGGCTTCGGGGCCGACCCCGATCGTCGCCTCCTGCTATCGAACATCGACCTCGGCTTCCCTCTGCCCGCCACCGAACTACAGATCGGTTTGAATTTCGCGGCCACCTCCACCGAACTCTTCGCTGGACGGGACATGGGCGAAGACGCCCTGAGACTGATCGGTGACTACCGCACCCGCCTCGCGGCGATCCGTTCATCCGTGGCCTCGGAATCACGCATCCTCCGCGCCGCCCTCAAGTGGGGAAAGGGATTGATCGTTTCTACTGGCATGTAGAAATATTTTTCAACGAGGGAAAATACTTACTGAACAAGTCCACGCCTGATGGCGTGGACATCACCGCATTCAAACTTCCCTAGGGGCTGAGGGATTTTGGATGGATAGCTAGGCGGATAAGCGCGGCTGTAGGTGACCTACTGCAAGCGCAGGCCAACGACGCTATCCGCCAAAAGCACCAGCCAGCACCGCTTAAGCGGCGCGGCCGCAGCAGGACTTAAATTTCTTGCCAGAGCCACAGGGGCAGGGGTCGTTGCGGCCGGCGGTTTTCTGAACACGCTGGACGGGCTTCTGCTGCATCGCCTGTTCGAAGACGGATTGGGGCACTATGGGTCGCTCTTATGCGCTCTCTTTTCAGGACTTGAGATCTTTGGGGCCTGCTTTAAGTTGGGTTCATGAAGCTAGAGCTGGATGTTCCCGAAACTGCTTTCTCCGCCCTGCGCCAAGGGCCCGAGGGTGCGGCTTCCTGCCTTCTGTTGATGGCAGCAGCGAAGCTCTATGAGATTGGTCAGTTGAGTCAGGAGAGGGCAGCCGAATTGGCTGGCCAGTCCCGGCAGGATTTTCTCGTGACCCTTTCCCGTCTCGGTGTCACCCCATTCCAAGGGATAGAGACTGACCTCGCCGCCGTCGGCCTCGGTGCATGACGCTGGTCTTCAACGCCTCGCCCCTCATTGTTCTGGCGAAGTCCGGTCTCCTCGACCGGATCCTGCAGCTGGGGGACACTGTTATCATTCCGCGTCCCGTTGCCGATGAGATCGCCTCTGTGAGGGATCCACAAGACCCTGCAGCTGCATGGCTTCGACAGCCGAGCGCTCAACGGCTGCTCACCGATTCTCAGGAATGCTCGCCTTTCGTTGGTGCATGGGATCTGGGTGCCGGCGAATCTTCCGTCATCATGCTCGCTCTCGAGGGTGATGGCCGACAGGCTGTCCTTGATGATCTAGCGGCGAGGCGCTGCGCCTCAGCACTCGGGATAAAGGTGATCGGAACCATCGGGCTCCTCCTGTTGGCCAAGCAACGAGGTCTCATTCCAGCGATCCGACCGGCTCTCCAATCGGTAGAGGACGCAGGACTTTTCCTTTCCCGTGCGCAGCGGGAGTTGATCCTCACTCGGGCAGGGGAATAGCCGGGCCTTCTCTCAACCCTCCGCGAGGGCAAACTGCATTTCCCTGGTACGGTCGACGACATGGGAGGCGTCGAGAACCTCAAAGCGCACGACGCCACCGTCCTCCGCGAAGTCGGCGATGACTCCAGGGCGGATCTCGTCACTCTCACGGATCTTCGCTTCACGGAGCGAGATCGTCAGGATGTCAGTCGTCTGGTTGTAAGTGATTTTCATTCTTTTCCTGAGTTGACGGCACTTTGCTCCCGCAAAGCGGTGCCGCCCTTCGGGTCCCAAATGCGAGGGATCTTACGCGCCGATTCCCACCAGCTTGTTTCTTGAGTTCCTGATTAATCCTTTGGATCAGGCCGTCCTTCCGCAGCAACTCTTGAATTTTTTTCCGCTGCCGCAGGGGCAGGGATCATTCCTCCCAGCCGTTTTCTGAACACGCTGGACAGGCTTCTGCTGCATCGCCTGTTCAAATCCCTGATCGGCTTCCGCGAGTCCCGCAGGAGGGAAGGATGCCGGGCTGGGCCGGCCGCCTTCCTGATTCGGCTCGAGCAGATCCCTCTGCATGAGGTGGCGCGGCATGGAGGCGAGCAGTTGCTCGAAGGCCTGGAGGTTGGTGGTGGAGCGGAAGAGGTTGTTCAGGACCTCGTTCTTGATGCTCTCCATGAGCTCGACGAACATGGCGTAGGCCTCGGTCTTGTACTCGGTGAGCGGATCCTTCTGGCCGTAGGCGCGGAGGTAGACGGCCTCGCGGAGTCCGTCCATGGCGTAGAGGTGCTCCTGCCAGAGGCGGTCCACCGCGTTCAGGATGACATACTTCTCGAGGCCCGAGCGGGCGGCCTCGTCCTCGATGGCGGCCTTGCGGTCGTAGGCTTCGACGAGGGTCTTTGCCAGCCACTCTCCGTTCGCCGCGATCTCGCGGGTCTCGAAGGCGCACTTTTCCTTGGTGAGTCCGACGGGGAAGGTCGAGTTCACCCACTGGAGGAGTCCGGCGACGTCGGGCTCCGCTCCGCTCTCCTCGACGGTGAGGAAGGCCTCGACCTTCTTCGGCACGACTTCGTTGATCACCTCATGGATGAGGACGCGGGGGTTCCCGGAATCCATGACCTCGTTGCGGTAGCCATAGATGACTTCGCGCTGTTGGTTCATGACGTCGTCGAACTCGAGGGTCCTGCGGCGCATGAGGTAGTTCCTCTGCTCGACGCGCTTCTGGGCGGTCTCAACGGAGCGGTTCAACCACGGGTGCTCGAGCTCCTCGCCCTCCTTCATGCCGAAGGTCTCCATGATCTTGGTCATGCGGTCGGCGGCGCCGAAGTTCCTCATGAGGTCGTCCTCAAAGCTGATGTAGAAGCGGGAGCGGCCGGGGTCTCCCTGACGGGCGCAGCGACCGCGCAGCTGGCGGTCGATACGGCGCGACTCGTGGCGCTCGGTGCCGAGGACGAAGAGGCCGCCGAGGTCGGAGACGCCCTCGCCGAGTTTGATGTCGGTGCCGCGGCCGGCCATGTTCGTCGAGATGGTGACGGCTCCCCTCATGCCTGCGCGCGAGATGATCTCGGCCTCCTGCATGTGGAACTTGGCGTTCAGCACGGTGTGGGGAATGTGTTCCCGCTTAAGCATGCGGCTGAGCACCTCGGAGGCCTCGACGCTGGCGGTGCCGACGAGGATCGGCTGGCCGCGGCCGTGGGAGGCCTTGATCTCCTCGATGGCGGCGGCCATCTTCTCGCGGCGCGTCTTGTAGATGCGGTCGTTCTCGTCGAGGCGTGCGACGGGGCGGTTCGTCGGGATGACGGTGACGTCGAGTCCGTAGATGTCGTGGAACTCGTTGGCCTCGGTCTCGGCCGTGCCGGTCATGCCGCCGAGCTTCTCGTAGAGGCGGAAGTAGTTCTGGATGGTGATGGTGGCCATCGTCTGGGTCTCGCGATCGATCTGGACCCCTTCTTTGGCCTCGACGGCTTGGTGGAGTCCGTCGCTCCAGCGGCGCCCTGCCATCTTGCGGCCGGTGAATGTATCGACGATGACGACCTTGTTCTCCTCGACCACATACTCGACGTCCTTCTCGTAGAGACAGTAGGCCTTGAGCAGCTGGGCGATGTTGTGCATGCGCTCGGCGGAATGGTCGCAGTGCTGCTGGCGGGCGGCCTTCTGCGCGGCCTTCTCGGAATCGGAGAGCGCGGCATTGGTCTCGATGTCGGCGAACTCGGTGAGGAGATCGGGGAGGACGAAGGCGTTCGGGTCGTCGGGGTTGAGGAAGTTCCTCCCCATCTCGGTCAGGTCGGCCTCCTGCTGCTTCTCCTCGATGGTGAAGAATAGTTCCTCCTTGAGGGCGACGAGGGCGTCCTTGGAGGTGTCTTGGTAGAAGGAGAGCTCGGCCTTGTCGGTGAGGCGGCGGAGTTCGGGATCCTCCATGGCGCGGAGCAGTCCCTTGTTGCGGGGCTGGCCGAGCTTCACCTTGAAGAGGGCGAGTCCGGCGGCCTCCTTCTCCCCCTTGGCGAAGAGCTCGCGGGCGTCGGCGACGAGCTTGTTGATGAGCGCGGTCTGCTTGCGGACGAGCTGTTCGACGAGCGGCTTGAAGCGGTCGTACTGGTGGGTGGAGACGGTGGCGGGGCCGCTGATGATGAGCGGGGTGCGGGCCTCGTCGATGAGGATGGAGTCGACCTCGTCGACGATGGCGTAGTAGTGGCCGCGCTGGACCTGCTGGTCGCGGCTGGTGGCCATGCCGTTGTCTCGGAGGTAGTCGAAGCCGAACTCGCTGTTGGTTCCGTAGGCGATGTCGCACTCGTACTGGGCGCGCCGCGTCTCCGGGGACTGGTCGTGCTGGATGATGCCGGTGGTCAGGCCGAGGAAGGCGTAGAGCTGGCCCATGCACTCGGCGTCGCGGCGGGCGAGGTAGTCGTTGACCGTGACGACATGGACGCCGCGTCCGGTGAGGGCGTTGAGATAGACGGGGAGCGTGGCGACGAGCGTCTTCCCCTCGCCGGTGGCCATTTCGGAGATGCGTCCCTTGTGAAGCACCATGCCGCCGACAAGCTGGACGTCGAAGTGGACCATGTTCCAGGCGTACTCGTAGTCGCAGACCATGAAGGTCTGGCCGACCATGCGGCGGGCGGCGCTCTTCACCACGGCGAAGGCCTCGGGGAGGATCTCGTTGAGCCTCTTCTGGAGAAGGTCGGGATCCTGGATCGCGGAGAGCTCGGCCTTCCAGGCGGCGGTCTTTTCCCTGAGGGCCTCGTCGGGGAGCGACTGGAGCGACTGCTCGATCGCGTTGATCTTGGCGACAAGGGGGAGCATCCGGCGCACCTCGCGCTGGTTCTTCGATCCGATGATTTTCTTGATGATCCAGTTGAACATGAAAAGGGCCGGTTTGCGGCGAATGGTCAATCAACGGCGAACCGCGCTAAAAGTAAAGATCAGGCCGTTGATCGGGGGATAGGAAATCGGTGATGGGGCATGGGGTATGAATAAGCCAGGCCCCTCCAAGCTGAGGGAACCAGGGGGAAGATACCTCGCGCTGATCGGAGAGAAAACATCGGAAAAAGCAGGTTTTTAAGAACCCTCTGCATCAAAGGATTTGTAGCCGGCACCCCCCACTTTTTCACCACCTTGGTGAACACGCTTTCTCTGTTTCTTGGATTCTACTGCAAAATCTGGGCTACAACGATTTCGCGTCCTGCGGAACCTTCACGATGCGTTTGGTATCGTAGCCATGTTTGGCCACGTCGCTGAGGATCCTTTGATAGTCACTTTCGGGCATTGATGGCTTCCGCGCCATGATCCAGATCAGGTCGCGTGAGGGGTGGCCGATGACGGTGGTGCTGTAATCGGGAGCCAGATCGATCACTAGGTAGGGGGCCTGGAAGGGCCAGAGAAACTGGACTCCCCATCGTGCATTGGACTGCTTGTCGACCACGGTTCCGACCGCATGCATCTCCTCCCGCTTCGCCGAGAGTTCCTTCTTGTGGAAGACATAGGTGATATCGATCTTCCCGTCGGGTCGCATCCTGTAGATGTCCATCGTCCCGACGTTATCGCGTTCCACAAACCACGGAATCGTGCCGATCACATACCACGCCCCCATGAATCGTGGCAGGTCGACATGGGCCACGGTTTTCATCGGCGGTTGCTTTGTCCCGGTGATGGAGCAACCGGTGAAAAATGCCATTCCCATGAGAATCAAGGAGCGGGCGAGAATCATCATCCCTTGGAAATGAAGGAGTTTGCCTCGTTCGTCAAGGCAGGGCGGTCACTCACCGCGCAGGAGCGGATGCTTGGCGGCCCTTGCTCCGGCGGCGATTTGAACCCGGGAAGATTTTTCACGCGCCTTGATGGCGGTTGACTCATGATGATGCTTGTCGAGTCCGTCGGCCGTCAGGCCTCGCTCCTTGCGGGAGGTGTGGAGACGGCTTTTCATGGCGGATTCGCTTTTGATCCGGGTGTTGGATTTGTGGGATGTGGTGCTCATGGGACATCTGCACCATCGGCCCCTCGGGCCGCCCCTTCAACAAGGGGACACTAATCAAAGGGCTTATCCCGTGGCGTGAGGATCAGCTTCTCACACTCGCTTAAAGAACATCGAGGGGTGGGAACCGCGATGAAGCCCGATCGGAGATTGTCGCTAAGGGGTGCCTGTATGACCCTGCATTTCGCTAACAGCCTTCAGCCTTCAGCCTTCAGCCTTCAGCCTTCAGCCTTCAGCCTAGCTGGATCATTCTTCATCCGCATCAATGAAGAGGGCATGTTCCCCTCCCCATTCGGCAATCGTTGCGGACCAACGGGCCTCGTCGTGATAGTTGCTGAGCAGGAATTCCGGCTCATGGCGTTCCTCGATCTCTCCGGAAATCGGCCCGGGAGGAGAGGTGACGGCGGTGCTGCATGCGTGATCGGGTTGGAGTGCGAAGAGCCAATCCCGTTCGGTTGTCTTGTTGTTCATGGGGGAGGGAAGTTTGTGACTTCATCATGTTGGACTGCGGAACCTTCTCCGGCGTTGAATGAAAAAGTCCTCCTCGATGTTTTGAGTGGTCGAGCATTGGAGACGGTTAAAAATCTCACCGTAACGGATGCGTAGCAACAGCCGGTCATGCAGAACAGGGAGGCAGCAAATAGGGAATCCAGCTTGGGCATCTTTCATCCACCGAGGATGTAGCCGAGGCCCACCAAAGGCTGAGGAACGATCCATCAGCGTAAAAACCACGAAATTCACGAAAGATCACGAAAAGCTCTTCCCCATTCCTCTTTTACCTTTCGTGCTTTTCGTGTCTTTCGTGGTCAACCTCGTCATGCCACTCCAAATAGCGGAGCATGCGAATTAACTCCGCGCGCCATCCGTCACATGATCAGAGCTCAGCGATATAATCCTCCGCGGCTCTTGGATGTTACTCTGTGTTTCACTCACTCTATTTTTTCCTGAGTTCTTAAGTTCCTGATTTTTCCACCTGTCTTCCCTCTTCACCAAATAGCGAAGCCCCGAGATGTGTATTCCTTCCCAAGATCTAAGCGTTTCCACGGATTGTTGACTCCCTGCCCCGGCGTGATTCTGTATCCATGATCCCCAAGGTCCCCAAAATCGTCTTCACCTTCAGGATTGATCCGCGGGTGAAGGAAGCAGCCAAGCAAGCCGCCAAGGAAGCCAAGACGACGCTCTCCCGTTACGTGGCCGAACTCATCAGGCTCGATCTTTGGAGGAAGGGGCTGTTGCGTTAAGGAAGCGCTTCCTTAGCGGGTCAGAAGGGAGTCGGGCTGATGATGGCGCCAGGTGTTTAGACTCTAGGGGATTAAGAGCTAGGCTTCCTCGACAACTTTCCCACCTTTCCCTCAACTCCCCCATCCCTCGACGCTCGACGCTCGACGCTCGACTCGGTCCAGCCTTCAGCCTTCAGCTTTTGCCCCGTTTCCCCTCTCCGATCCCTCCTAACAGTCTAATTATCTGCCGGCCGTTTGACTCGTTCGCTCCCGCTTCTGTTGAACGGCACTTTGCCCCCGCAAAGCGGTGCCGCCCTCACAGGCTTGCTGTGGCAATTTCTCCGCATCTCTTCCAAGAGATTTGGTTCACCCTTCGGGTCCCGACTCTGAGGGATCTATCCGAGGCTTCCCCACGCCTACGTATTCCGACCAGGCATCCTCGCTGATGCGAGGACTACCTCCGGTATGATTAAGCCTCGTTCCCACGAACCTTTTGTCTAACAGCCTTCAGTCTAAACCCCTAGTGCCTCCCCCAGCCCACGCCGCTCGACTCTCGACGCTCGACTCGGTTCCTCGCCTTTTCCAGGAATCCTCGAGCAATCTTTATTGGAAGAAGTACTTAGCTTGCAGGATGAGATCGCTAAGTCATTTCATTAGTCATTTCTAAGCATCGTCCCATCTAGCTTGGGTGCTTTTCCGGGAGTAGGATCTTCACATGAAAATAACCTCTATAATCGGAATCAGCAGCTTATTACTCACCCTGACGCTGACTTCTTGCTTCTCACTCCATACGAACAGGACTACTCCAGAGTCCACGACGGTCTACTCCTCACAGACCAGGAGCACTCCATACACGACCACCACGACACGTTCCACGAGCTATTGATTGGAGTATCTGATTCTCACCAGAACAAAACCCCACATCTCCAACCAGAGAATGCCACCGTGTGTCAAATGCTCGAAGAAGATGATCTTAGGTTGTTTTACGCAAAACTCTAACAAGGTGAGAAACGAATCACCACAAAGTCATTAACCTCTAATAAATATGAATCACCTTAAAGGATTACTCCTAACAAATAGCTATAAGTCGCTTTGCTTAATGGCCGGGGTTTCCGTCATTCTATCCATGACGGCATTTGCAAAGGATCATAAAGGGAATAACAAAAACAGTGCTCCAAAGCATGGCTGGAACCGCGCACCTCATAAGCATCAATATGATGGGCAGTACAACAACCCGCCATATAGCAACTGGAACCGCAATAACCAGTATTACTGGAATAACCGCACCTATAGATGGCATCAAAACGGTTGGAGAGTCATCGACAATGGACCCAACTCGCGCCAGGTACCCCAGGGATATTACAACAATGAATCAGCAGCGAATGGCTTGGGGAGATTTCTTAATTCCCTGTTTCGTTAGGGAACCGCATTGTCACCATGTTCCTCGACTTCGCCTAGGGAAGCGCCGGAAACAGGTCTTCCTGAAAGACTGGAAACAGAAACTCGACCAGTTCCTTGAGTTCAACGAGCGCAAAGTCCTCCCCGGCAATGGCCGCGTCAGCAGCGAGAAAGCGAAACAACAACGGCCTCGGTCAGTATCAGCTCTTTGAAGGCCGCCGCAGAACAGGCCCCTTGCTGCGGTTCCTCCTAATGAGCAGCCATGAAGCGCACATCAGAGCGAGCCCGGTTAAGGACAAGTGCAGTGGGGATGCTTCTGGAACCGATCCGGAAGTGGTCGCTAGTTTTAGAGAATCAAACCCCATCACGCCATCGGAGAGGTCGTAAATCACATCGTACTTGGTAAAAGGTTCGATGCCTGTGTTGACGTACAGGTAGGGATAGGAGAATCCATTAACGCTCACTTCATTAGTCGGGCTTGTCGTGCTCACCGTGAAGTCATAAAGAGGAAAACCATTGGAGGTTCCATTGGCGGCGTGATGGAGCAACACATCGAAGGAAGTACCGCTGGAAAGGTACTCATAGCCTTTGATATTCGTTAAAAGGGACGAATCCAAGGGGGCAGGTTGATTGGAGTCGTAGAAGATGATCGGATGGGGTCCTCCTCCAGTGTCGACAGCAACACGGACGTTGGTCACAACAAAAGAGGATTCGCCGTTCGAAACGGAGAGGGTGCCGGAAAGGAGCTGATTTTCATAGGCCCCGTTCGAGTTGCGGTTCATCCGGAAGTACGAGGCATTGGGGCTCTGCGTATCATTGGTAGTGAGACCTATCCTCAGAACGCTTTCCCCATTGGTGTGGATGCTGATCCGGAATCCGCGAGTGATTCCCGCCCCAAAGCTCATCTGTGAGATGATGTTGCTAATACCATTTTGGTTCGAAGCGAGGCCCATCCCAAAATCACCGTAGAAGCTTTTGACGTATGGTGCATTGCTGCTTCCCTCGGAAGGCCATGTGGTCTTCCCGTCATAGGTAATATTTGTGGCCTGATTCACCTCCACCCAAGGAGAAATAAGCAGCGGAGAGAGGGCATCAGGACCATGGAAAAATGAAACCCGGGTTGATGTATTAATGCCCAAAAGCTTATCCCCACTGGCATAGGCATTGGTTGCCTCGATGTAGGCACCTTGCTCGTTGGTGTTTCGGATGAAGTTGGTGCCCCACCATGGAGACGCGTCCGAGTAGGCGGCCGCGAAACCTTGCCCCCCGGTATCGAAGGTAAAAAACTGTGGGGACATTCCGCCCCCGAGCGAGAGGTAGATTCCCACCTTGGGTCCTATCCCCGGGACATTCGTGTGATAGAGCGGGATATCCACGCTACGTTCGATCAAGAACTGCGCCGGGAGGGGAGTTCCCGAAAGGAGCATGGCGAGGGCGACGATCGATGCGCGTCGCCTCCCTGTCGCAACCAGAAGCCTTGAAAAGAAATCTTTCATGAATTGCTCAATTAACTGGGGTCTCAAGCATGTACTTCCAGACGGGGATATTCACCTCGTTGAAAAGGGGATAACAATGGGCATCCTTAGATTTCTGGAAAGGCTTTGTCGCGGTGAATAGGCGTGTGCCTCCGTATGGTGGCTGGCTCTCATCGGCGTTGACGATGGTGTATTGAGGGAGAAGGCCGACGGCACGGTAGTTCTCCAGTTGTTCGGGATAGGTGCAGCCCTGCCGGTCCTGACGGTGCACGTAGCTGAAAAGGCGGTTGAGGGGAGTCGCACTCGGGCGATGGTACCATGCTGCCGGCTGGTGGTGGAATTTGCTGAAATCCTTGGGAGCCCCGAACATCAATACCCTCTCCACGGGATGCTCCATCGCCATGAAAAGGGCATGTCCACCCCCCTGTGACTGTCCCACCAGGATGAGCCTGCTCCAGTCGATGGCGCCATTGGGCAAGAGATACTGATCCCATCCTTCTCCGGGTTGTTGCTCCGCCAGGAAGTGGATGAGGTGGTGGAGGCGTGAACGAATGCAATCGGGTTGCTCCGTCCGGAAACGTCCAAAGGGAGTTTCCGCATTGATGATATTATTTCTCGCTCTGGCAAAAGCCGAGGGATCACGGGCTTCATCCAGTGTCGAGATGGTCACCAGACTCGGGTATGCAAGCCCCAGCACGGAGAACCCCTCCTTGGCCGCCATCTTGGAGAATGCTGCCGGCGGTTTTCCTTTCCCGTTGGTGCCGGGGAGGAAAACCACAAGTTTCCCCTTATCGGGCACCCCAGGTGATCGGAATACCCAGTGGAACCAGCCATCGCCATTATAATTCCTGATGCGCGGATCAGTATCCGATGGAAGAATCCTGCGAATCTGTACCCCGTCGATGTTTCCCTGAACATCATTCCCAACCTCATCTTCATTCTGCTGGGCCAATACATGAGAGGCGACGCACGGAACGAGTAATGCGAGAATAATCGAGCGCAGAGACCTACTGTGTCTTGAATCAATCATAAAGCTCTTGGTGAGAAATCATGGTTATTGTCGGTGCAGGGGTGAAGTTCATTCTTCCAGTAAGAACCGAAATATTTAACCCGGATTGCGCAATAGAGCGGTGTTGACAGGTTTGAGCGTTTCACCCGGATGGTGAGTCCCTGGAAGGGTTAAAAGCGTTACACCGTTAAAAGGTTACAAGGGGCTGAAGTCCGAGGCCGAATGGAACTCATGAAGGCATCTTTTGACGGCGATTTCCCTGACATTCCCCTTCCGAGTCTCGGGTCAGGGCTCTTCCGGATCCACGTTGACGCCACTTGCCTCCCGGCAAGCGGTGGCGCCCTTCGGGTCCCGCATACGCGGGATCTTACGCGGCTCTTTTGTACTCGCTTGCTCCCGCAAGGCTCACCCTTTGGGTCCACCTTCGGTGGCTACAACTCGACCATCCCATGGTCTCGTTTCAGAGCCTTGGTTGTAACATTTTCACTTTTTAATTCTTTTAACGCCGCCTCCCATGATCTCAGCAATTCCCAATGCAAATTCTGGGTTTAAGCCTGGCCCTTGGCCGTGCCATCGGCGTCTCGCCCTGCACCGTCAACGCGATCGTTCTAGTGACCGGACGGTCCTTGAAAAACCCGTTCTTCATCAGCGCGATCAACCGCTCAAGACAGGTCGTGTATGCAGGATGAGGCCCTGAAAAACTTGCCTGTTGAAACGCGGTCTTTAATGGCTTATTAAGGGATCATGAAAGCGACTGGATTCACCTATTGGGAGTCGCACGGGCATTGGGTTGGATACCTTGACCAATACCCCGACTACATCACACAAGGAGAGAGTCTGGAGGATCTTAAGGAACATCTCGCCGATCTCTACAAGGATCTTACTTCAGGAGAGATCCCGCACGTTCGTCATCACGCAGAGTTGGAGCTTGCGTGAAGCGCAGGGATCTTGTTCGTGCAGTTGAACAGGCGGGTGCCGTCTTTATTCGGCATGGGGGTAAGCACGACTGGTATCAGAATCCGGCAACAGGGATCAGTCAGCCGATACCCCGGCATACGGAGATCAATGAATTCCTAGCCCGCAGCATCCTTCGCAAACTCGGCAGGGAGAGTAAAAAGTAAGGACCCTGCGCTGGAGTCGACCTGCTTTTGACGCCCCCCCCTGAAAGTCCATCAGCATTGACGGCTCTTTCCTCCAGGCAAGCGGTGCTGCCCCTAACGGGGCTGTTCGCTACGCTCGCAGTCTACCGCGCCGCATCCCAGCGGCTTGGTTCAGCCTAAACAACCTTTCCCGGGGCCTAGGACGCTCTACGACCTACCTGGTGTGGGAGGATTGCGTTCTATGAAAACCAACTCATCCCTCTCACTCCTCGCTCTTATGCGGGGAAACGTCGCCCGCATCGTCATCGGAGGTGCCTGCCTCTGCATGACCGCCTGCGCG
>Ga0208327_1000006_pt1 | contig 66680 bp, 58 predicted proteins | sample LakMenEpi26Jun08_FD_150733 | JGI IMG/M metagenome (GOLD analysis project Ga0208327, IMG submission 150733) | Freshwater microbial communities from Lake Mendota, WI - 26JUN2008 deep hole epilimnion (SPAdes) | ecosystem: Environmental > Aquatic > Freshwater > Lake > Epilimnion/Euphotic zone ...
CTTCTCCGCTATGTCTCTTTCGTTTCATTTGAGGTTAACGGCGCCTCCGCGCCGCAAACTCTCATAACACCTGGATCAACTTTCGGGGAGCACTCCAGCGCAACCTCCACGGCTATCTGCGCAAGAGTGACCACCCAGAGTGCTCGCGCCTCGTAAAACGCCTACGGTTGGCCCAGGGAGCCGAAGCTGGGCGTGAGGCACTCGCGGCGTTGAGGAAGTTCCTGAAGGAGCGCAACGCCGCGGCACTGGCGAGTCTGGAGGAGTCGGGAGAACGCCTCATAGCCCTCCATCTCCTGGATGTACCCGCGACATTGAACGTCTCGCTGCTCTCGACCAATCTGATCGAAAACGCCCTCCACAATTACCGGCGGCAGACCCGGCGGGTGACACGATGGGATCCAAAGAGCAATCAGGTGGAGCGATGGAGCGCCTCGGCTCTGCTCTGGGTGGAAAGGGGCTTCCGCAAGATCAAGGGGTATGAGGATTTACCCTATCTGCTATCCGCCCTTGCTCGGCCGACATCCTCTTGGGCGCACGCTGCCAGTTGCGTTGCGGCCTCACCGCTACGCGGTGCTCCTGCTTCGCAGGAGACGGCCTCCACTCCACTGGCAGCGTAAGGGGCTCTCACCCAAACCTTGACTCCAACCAACCAAGCTCCTAATCAATCTCCAACCATCCGTCACTTTTAACGCTCTCAGGGACATCCCCTTTTCTTTCCGTGCTTTTCGTCTCTTTCGTGGTGACGACTCCATCAGCTAATCAAAACAGCGGAGAAACCACTATTTTCAGATTTCTTATTTCCCCTCTTCCGGAACCACTCCCATCTTTACCCAGAAGTCCCTGTCATAGCGGGCCCATGCATGACACCCAAACGGTAGCCTACCACCTGTTTTTTCATAGCTTCCTGCGGGATCTGCCTCAAACGAGAATAGCAAAGCCTCATGAACAGTCGCTACCTTGAATGAGCGATCGAACTGTTTTGCATACCTGCCCCAAAAGATATCTTCTGCTCCACGGTAGTGTTGTTGAAGATACTTTTCTAAAGATATTATAGGAAGAAAACGTCTAAACCAGTTGATGAAAAGCATGACTGTCTTGACCCGATCCCAGTGCCACCAGCGCGGCTTGGGATCCAAAGAGTAATCTGCAACAGGCGACACTTTAGCATTCAATACACGTAGTGCAGATGCAACATTTCTGAGTGAAAACCCCCCATTACCAACACCCTCAAACTCAATACCGGAATGAGTTTTGAAGTTTTTTGCCCATGGTGCCCCGATATAATCCCATCCCTTCTCACACCAGGCCTGCAGATCAGAAGAAAGAACCAAGGCATCCGTCTGAGCAATCAAGATTTGCTCATACTTTATAAATGCCGTATAAAATTCCTTGCTCAGGAGGAGCCTGCTGTAGGAATCGATGTTCTGGAAATATCGATCAGGAAAAGGAGTGTATTGAAAGCTAACTGGTAACCCCTCAACCGCATTCACCAAATGCTTAGGAACAACCGCATGGAAGTCATATCCGTCAAGGTGCTTTAAAAAGGACTGGATGGAAATCTGATCATCAGGCGAGAGATTTTTTTTGTAAATTGGAACAACAACTGCGACTTCCTTCATATTATTAGATACTTTTCCTCCAATCAAGCATACTATTCTAACATAAAAGAACTACTAGGATTATCTATGAATTTATTAACGGTTTGATAGAGTATTTAGCAGGGGTCTATTTTTTAGAGATTAGGGTCCAAATATCTAAAAATGGTTTAGTGATGCGATATCCAAGACTTTTTTTTATGGAAGCCAGCTCTCCCTCTATCTTTCTTAGTTTGATTTCTCGCTTTTTATCTTCAAAGTCTTTTTCTCCCAAAATAGTAAACGATTCTTGGATCAGTCTGTTTTCTTCACTAGTAGAGTCAAAATACTTTGGGGAATTGATTGTATTATCAGAGAGATGAATTACACCAAGCCCATATGAATGGTGAAACTCCATTCGGTTTTTATATGATATTTTTAATTCATTCCAGAGCTTCCAAACACCAAAGCCATCCTGTAGAACGCTGATATCGTGGAATAGTATAATGCCTCCAGGCGCCATTTTAGGCAGCCAAGATTCGAAGTCATGCTTTACCGCATCATAAGTATGCAATCCATCAATATGAAGAAGATCAACTGAATTGTCTTCAATATGATTTAGGGCTTCATCGAATTTCATTCTCAATAGTTTTGAGAAATTACTATAATTATCGGCATTGTAACGCTGCACAAGTTGAAAGATTTCCTCACTATATGAGTGAGAGTGCTCGTCCCCCTCCCATGTATCGACTGCAAAACATTCCGATTTGATATTTTTCTCTTTTACCACCTGACAAAAGCAGAAGTATGAGTTGCCAGAATGTGTCCCAAGTTCGACAATTCTTGTTGGTGCATACATTTCAACCAACCAGTTTGCAAACCTCATGTGCCCCACCCAAGAAATTGGTTTTTGAGACCACTTAGGAGTGTATTTTAATGCTGAAGTTATATTTTCCATTATTTATTTTTTTTACAATAGTCCGACTCTTTTTAGAAAACGATTTATCAGATTTGAGATAATGTGAGCTCTTTTCATTAGAATTGCATTTTTGAATACGTATTTATCTGCGCGATTATCTTTCTGGATTTTAATTGGATGAATACAGCTGCCAATACTTTTAACTTGCATTCCGTTTCTTTTATCATTTTGTAGGCAATGGGTGCCGTCTGCACCGAACCCGATATTAGAGACTAGATTAACATTGGGAGTTGCTGTTAGCCCATTGTGGTACCACACTGTGCCGATCCATGGATACGACCAGGAATTAATTTTTCCTGTATAAACTTTGTCAAATATAGCCCTCCAGTACTTCTCTTCATTTCTGTTGTTATGAAAATACTTCCATCCCCTTGATTCACGCCAACTAGGCCAAAATGGGATATCTCCTTGGTAGTTTTTCCAAGCCCGAGCCCATGTTGCCCATCCCCAGCAGTGTGGATACTTTGAAAAATAGTAGGACGCTTTTCCTCGGCGTTTTCCATTCTGAAAGTTATCACCTGTGACTGTCCAAATCCTTTCATCGGACTCATAGCGTTTAAGTAGTATCTCACAAAATTCGAAAAACTCAGGATGCGGCAGACAATCGTCCTCCAGTATAATTGCTTCACTGACATGCTCAAATACCCATGATAGCCCAGAACTCACTCTCTTTTTAAGTCCCATGTTTGATTCAGAGTAGTTCCTGTACACTTTGCACGGCCAATCTATATTCTCAAGGATTTCTCTTACTTTAGAGCAGTTTTCAAAATCTGTTGCACAATCGGGCTTGGGTCCGTCAGCGATAAGGAACAAAACTCTCGGCTTTACCGAGCATATAACTGGAAATGTCCTTTTAACGCACTTTGGCCGGTTATATACAAGATAAACAACAGGTGTTTTTAATTGCTCCATGATCACTTATATATATTTATATCCCTTTGTTCTAATATATTTTAATATCTAATAACATTTACGTAGAACCACTAGTGTTTTAATAAGAACAGTTATAAAGCAATTAGTTTATTCCCGATTTGGGGCGCCAGGCCTCCAATCCTTCTACTTTGAAAACACGGATGTAATCATCCGGAAAGGAGCGACCGATACCCTTGGTGAATGCTTTTGCTACAGTCAAAAGATCAGCCATGTTTATTGGTCGTTGCGCCCTTTGCTGCTCCGTTAATCCATACCACTCCATACCATCACCGAGTAAAATCCATGCCTTTGAACTCTCAAAACTTTTCAACCTATGCGAAAGATTATAGACAGCAAGATCTACTGAGTGATGATATCCGAATATAGTTAGCATCATACAGTCTGGAAGGGCCTTACGTTGACTATATGTTATTCCTGATGACCAAGTCCATACGAGAGGTACTAAGGCCTCTGGAACGACACCTGCCATTTTAAAGTTTTGATCAAGACTCTGTGCCCGTTCAGCCATCTTTGGGTGCAAGAACAACTTCGACCCGTGTGGGCCATATTCTGTCAGCGTAGTGTTTTGAGCCATGGGCGGACATCTGTACGGCAGGCGATGTCCATCGATAATAACCCCCACTGAAAGCATCACTGAATATACGAATAAAGTAACGGCGAAGATAAACTTAGTTCGACAATTGAAAGGAGCTACTAATATTACCGCGACAGCAGAGACTGTGAAAATGCCAGCAGCAAGACAAGCCTGATTATAAGCACCATGCCCCGACCCGAAGGAGAAAAGAAAAGCAAATCCTGTAATAGTTATACTAAATATGAGCAGATATGTGAGCCTCTCAATAATTGACTCTTTAGAATTATCGGTGGCGATTGTCTTTGTCACAGCGAGCGTGCAGCAAATGAAAACAAGTATCAGGCCTGCTGTAACGGGATGCGGCCTATTGAAATGATGAATAGCTAGTCCTGATAGGCTATTAAAAACACCATTGTCTAAGAGACACATCCATGCAAAAGCGGTTATGGAAACAATGGATAGCGCCTCAATGTACTTGACTCTTCGTATAATGCTAGCAATAACACAGCCACATATAAGCGTGATTGATGCTGTAAAAAGATACGAATTAGTGGACATCTGTTTGTAAAGTTCAAACGGCACATTGAGAAGAGATGTGATTGCACCAGTGATCGATTGCTCAATCAATAAAGTGGGTGCTTTTCGCGTAATGACTCTCAGAAATACGTCTATGAAATTTGTAGGCCATAACTCTACGAAAACTGCTAATTCCACGATAAGTATCACAAGGATTGTCAATACTGTAATTGTGGCAAGTGATTTTCTGAGACCGCTGCTGATATAGAATATTATGAATCCTATTGCTATAACTCCAATTGCTGTTGTTGGCTTTGCTGGAATAGTTACAAAGATACCTAGTGCAATTACACCTATTGAAATGGGATAATCAAAATAACTCGCTTGTTTCCGACTTTTCAGTGATGACGCCGTCGCAAATATTCCTGCACCTGAAAGATAAATACCTAGAAGGTTAAGCCAGTTATAACCAGGGGCTCGTAATAAATCAGCATATAACATTAGCGCCCCAACAGATGATGTAGCGGCAGTCAGGAGCTTAAGTGATGTGTTAGTTTTTGGTTCAACTGTATTGCTTTCTGAGGAACACTGCAGTGCCAACAATGCTATAAAATAACCAAAGCAAGCTGCTGCAGCAAGCAGTAGTATTCCACCTACTGTTCTAAAATTCGCTATATCATAGCCGCACAACCAGTAAATCGGAGCTGTATTCCACCCAAAAGGCATCCCAAATGATGCCCATTTTGTCGGCGGGTCGGCTTCTAGCAAATAATAACTTTCGTCGGTAAAATCAATTCCCCTATCTGACGCCAGAAGTGATTTGACAATGACCCAAGCGCCGGAACATACGAGTCCATACAATAAACATTTCCAAGGAAACTTTAGGGATAGCTGCATTGTATTTTTTTTACGAATATAACAGCTTGGTCTATTTAAGGAATTCCTTGACTTCCTGAATTACTCTTGTCTGATCATCCAATGATAAAGATGTATAAAATGGCAGGCGTACGATCTGGTCACTGATTATTTCCGTTACTGGACAATCACCAATCGCCCCCCCCCACTGCTGAGCGTATTGACTTAGATGTAAGGGAAGATAATGAAAAACGGCTGTCACCCCCTGCCCCTTCATCCTCGCAATAAACTCCGTTCGCACCTCCAACGACGGCATTAGAAGGTAATACATGTGATAGGCTTGGTCGCAATGCTCCGGCACCACTGGCCGCCGCACCCCGTTCGCTGCGGCCCACCCCCTTAATTCCGCATCATACCTCTCCCAAATCGCACGCCGCTTCGCCTGGATTTCCTTCCACTTCTCCAGTTGGCCGTAGAGAAACGCTGCCAGCACGTCGCTCATCACATAGCTCGACCCCACATCTACCCACGAGTATTTATCCACCTGCCCACGGAAATACCGCCCCCGGTTCGTCCCCTTCTCCTGAATGATTTCCGCCCTCTCGAGATACCGCTTTTCATTGATCAGCAGCGCCCCGCCCTCACCGCAGGTGATATTCTTTGTCTCGTGAAAACTCTGAGTCGCCAGGCATCCCAGCGACCCCAGCCAACGCCCCCGGTATTTTCCGAAAAGCCCGTGCGCATTGTCTTCCACCACCGCCACACCATGTCTCCCCGCGATCTCCAGAATCGCGTCCATCTCGCAGCCCACCCCCGCGTAATGCACAGGCACGATCGCCCTTGTCCTTGGCGTAATTAATTCCTCCAATTTCGCCTCATCCATATTCAGCGTATCCAGCCGGATATCGCAAAAAACCGGTCGCGCCCCGCGCAAAACAAACGCATTTGCCGTCGAGACAAAGGTGAATGCCGGAACGATCACTTCGTCCCCTGGCCCGATCTCAAGTAAAAGCGCCGCCATCTCCAGCGCATGTGTGCACGAAGTCGTCACCAACGCCCGCCGCACCCCGACCACATCCTCCAAAAGCTCATGGCACTTACGGGAATAAGTCTGGCCTCCGGCGATCTGACCGTGCGTGATTGTTTGGAAAATAAATTCCAACTCCCGGCCTTGGAGCGTCGATTTATTGAAAGGAATATTATCTTTTTTTGTGTTCATTTCTCCCTAGTTTTAGCTTGCAGAAGCTTTTGCAAAAGCGGCCCCTCTACCCTCATACGCTCGAGGCTCCCGTGATCCACAAAAACAATCCCGAATTTGTGCGTCCTTGGATCATATACACTCTCGCCCTCCAGCGACCACACCATTCGATCAATGATCCGAGACTCCACATCCGGATCGAAGTCAAACCCCTCAAAAAACCCGACTTTCTCGGCCATCAAACAATGCCGAGTTACATATCGCTTCACAGGCAATTCACGAATACAGCCCAAATCCATTCCTGACGCCGCTCTCACAATCCACTCCGCGTAGGGCACCCCTGTTGTATGTCGAACGAGTTCCGCATACAGATCTCCCGGAGCGCGCCGACAGATTTCGATAATCACGGGTTCCCCAGTCGGCCTAAGAATGAATTGAACATGAAAGATTCCATCCACAAGCCGGAGTGCCCCAGCGATCATCTCGCTCTGCCTGATGAGGTTTTCCACCGCAGATTGCGGGCAGGAAATTGTGGGCGCAGCCGCTGATACCAAATACTGGCTTAAATGGTAGTTCTCATCGTCCGTGAAATGAAAAACCACCTTTCCTCCCCTAAGCATGCAGCTGAACCCATGCCGCGTCCCGGCGATGAACTCCTCTACCACGATTCGTTTTGCCTTCGAGATGGAAAATGCAACCTCTGCCGCCCTCAATGCATCCTCGATATTTTCTACCCTCTGAATCCCCTTTCCACCCGTAAGATCAATCGGTTTCACCATGAATGGAGCACGCAGTTCCGCCAAGGCCCCCTCCAATTCGTCCAAGTTTGCACATCCCACCGCTGAGGGACTCGCAATTCCAAGCCCTTGGGCAAAAGCCCTCCACCTGTCCTTATGGTGGATCACTTCCGCCACTTCGGAGTCATCATGCCCAGGCAAACCCAGTTCCTTGGCCACATAGGCACAGGAAACCGCTGAAAAGTCATTACAAGACGCACAAATGGCATCCGCGCCGATTTGACGTGCCACTCCGAGCACCTCTTCAGCAACGGAATAATCGCACGACACAAAGGCATCCGAATGTCGATGTGCCAAGTCAGCCGCCCTGTTCCCACTGGTTGTGACATGGTATCCGAGCCCCTTTGCGGCCAACACCATGGGAATATCACCTGCGCTGCCTCCAGCAAGAAGAAGTTTCTTCATTTCTGTGTCATCTGTTCAACTGAATTTTAATCGCTGCTACTGGGCTCAAACCTTTCGTAAATGGCAAAACCAAATCCCGGAGTGGTGCTTGTGTTTTTTTCTATACATTTAATAGGTTTTGAATTGAAAATCGTTACTTTAAGATTTAATCTCGGGCGCTCCAGAGGAGTTTCACCTCCGGCAGGGAGTTAGAATTTATATTCCCAAAAAAATTAACTTCTTTGGCATTTTCTCGTGCGGACCATGCACGAACTTTTAGTGGGCTTACATTTTGCATGGGAGATCTATCAAAAACAATCGAAGATTGAGGGTTGCTGTAAATTCCTAATTCAGGAACTACTTTCTCGCCTTTTTATAAAAATCGAAAAAAAGCCCCCTAACCAATCCAAGCGTGTAAGGTATGGCGACTATCTGCAATAGTCCAACCAAGCGACTGATAACCATGCTGAACGGCTAGATTGTGAATATGCGTTGGCCCCTCAATAGCTTGGCAACTATCGAGGGCCTGCATGCCTGCAAGTGTTAATTTCGTGAATATTCCTCGGCCAGAGTAGCGTGGTGAAACAGCACCTATACTATAATGCCCAAGCGCGAGACCAAGAGATTGCTCTGCAGATGAAGGCTTTTTCCAAGCACTAAATCCGACCGGTTTTTGAGTTTGCAGATCCTCGACAAGAAAAACATAGTCAGCCCAACCATTGAGACAGGAAAGAATCCACTGTTGATACACTTTAGTGCCTAGACTATTACCCAGTCGCGGGTCGGCATGGAATCGACCAAAGTGCCCAGAAAAAGCTACACCAGCCAAGTTTTTCAATTCCTCTTGATCCTCAAGTGTGGCTAACCTCATTTTTAGGTCTGGTGGTAGGCTAGAATCGATAACGTTCTGCGGCTTGTGAGCATTAGAGGAGTAAACCACATCAACAGCTGTATCCATCAGCAAAAACCCATTTCTTTGAAAGCCATGTATAAGTGATATATCAGAAGTCCAACATCTTGCTGTTACTAGAGCGACTGTTGATTTATCCCGAACACTTTCGAGCGCAGTTTTTATCAATTCAACATTATCAATATTTAGGGCATTGGTACAGGATATTACTTGAAGAGAAAAAACACTCACACCTAAAACATTAGACTCCCAAGACTGAGGATGAACTATAGCCAAGGAAACAATGGATTTGTGTTCATACCGAGCAAATAATCGCACACCATTGTATTCAATTGATTCAAATATATTTTGGAAAAGTAGTCTTCCCAAAGATTCCGTTGAAGCAGTCGAGATAAAGCGAAAAGGCAGCGTCGAGCGAGAACATTTTGCAGTAAAAGACTCTAAGATTGAAGAATTTTGGTTTGAAGGTATTTCCAGAATCATTTCTATTTTTCTCTTAATTCATTGAACATGTCATTTTTCATTTTTTATTTTACTTCTCTCATATATAGCAAAACCATAACCAGGCGTAGTAGTGAATAAAGGGATTCCTAGTAATGATGCAGGGGTTTTATTAAATCTAACCTCTATAGGGAAAAAATCAGTTTTTCTAGGCAAGTCAACCCCAACTTCTTGAATATATAAACGGTACTTTGCAAAAACTCCATTTTTTTTCTCAACAACTTCTAAATTTTTATCTATTGGCTCCTCAAAAGCCTGAAAGCGCCATGGAGGAGAATCGAATACAACAGCAGACCGGGAAGGCGAGTAAAGATCAATCAATATAACTTCGTTTTTTTTGAGGTTGTTTTTTAAATTTTGAACTCTAAGTAATGTATCTTCGTAGCTAATCCCACATCTTAAGATTTGTTCTTGAACTGAGACAACTCTCGCATAACCAAGAGCAGGTAAAAATGATAATGCGCAAGCGGTAATGAAAATTACCTCCATGACTATTTTATCTGATTTATTAAGTAAATACAAAGAAATACCATCAGTGTTTCGCCTTAGGAATCTCCGAAACAAACACGGTAAAACATTTGAAGATTTCTCTATAAACCATAGTAACATTAGAGGATAAAAGCACAAAAAAGTATAATTGATAGGAGAGTGTGAAAATCCATTATGCCATATAAGAAACGATGTTATCATCAAGCAGGATGAAGGTATTAATTTGGAAATCCAGCAGTATGATGATTTTAACTTTAAAAAAACAGCATACATCGCGAGAATTAAGTTTAATAGAAAGACCATGCCTATACCTGGACAATATTCCCTTCGAAACCATGAGTAATTAAACCAGTCCAGATTAAATAAGGGAAATGGAGGTAGGATGCTGCCAATTTTATTATAAGCTTTAGATGATGCCAAAATATTTTTAATCAAATCAATGACAGAATCATCATAGATTAGAACATTCAATCCAAACCATACACAAATCGCGGAAATGGCTGTTGCGATAATCCAGAAAAATAATTTTGGGAGGTTGGATTCATCTAGCGAACGACTGAAAACCCTATATATTGCAAACAATGCACCAGGCAAAGGAGAAAAGGATGCGACTATTCCGATTTCGGCACCAGACAACCATGCTGGCAAAGAATTTTTAAAGAAAACTTCTCTGATTAAAATGAAGAACGTTAGGACGATAGGAATGCCATGCTCAGGTCTCCCCTGCAGATAAAGCAATAACCCTGATACACTGTAAGTAGCTATAAGGCTGAACCATATACATTTGAGATAATTAAATTGAAAAACCCTTTGACTAAATAACAAAAACCCTAATGATGAACAAACATATGTTAGTAGATTAATGGTATATAAGAAGCGAAGAAATGCGGGATAATCATTGCCGCGCATAAAACTTGCTGCAAATGGATAATATAATTGACCATGTCCAGAAAACTTATTTCCGTTATGGCTGGTATCTGTTTGAAAATCATTAACATTATATTTGTTTCCAAATCCATTTGCTTGGTTGATCACAACGGTAGAGAAAAGCATCCCATCTTGATGAATTCCTGGCCATAGCGTTTTATTCATCATAAAGAATCCATACAGACCAAAGATCCATAATGAAAACGCAAGCACCCATAATAGTTTTTTTATATTTGCTAACATTGCATTATATAATATGCCCATCATTAATCCTAACCCAGCATTTTTTCTGAGATGCAAGAACGATCGTTTCCATTAATAGTAAACCTTCTTCTGCTATCTCAACTCCTGCAACTGTTTCATTAAATGTTTTTTTAGAACTTAAATAATCTAGCAAGTTATCTGCTACATCCCAATAATAGTTGGCAAAAGCCTCGATAAATCCAGCAGGATGACCAGCTTTAAAGCGTGTGTATCGGTCCTGATTGCAGATATTCGACCCATTTGCGGATCTACTGATAACCGATGAATTACCACGATTATCGTTCAATGCAAGAAACTCCGGGCTCATTTGGACCCATTCGGCGGAGCCCTCCGTACCAAAAATCCGAATCCGCAACCCGTTGGCATATCCAAGCGCCGACTTGCCATACCACATCTGCACTGGCAAATCCCCTGAGTAGCGCGCTAGGCACTGGACATTATCCACAATCCGCTTGAAGTGGCCTAGGGATTGCTGCATGGCGGCTACCTCCAGGGGAATCTCACCGGTCAAAAACCAAATTAAGTGGTGCAAGTGAACTCCGAGATCAAGCGATACTGTGGGTATAAAATTATCCTTGCGCCTCCATGCTTGCGGAAGCGGCTTTATGTTATCGATTCCGACCAACCGTATAAAACCCTCTTGGGGCATCTCGGCAATCACATGCGTGAGCCGCCCAAGCCGTCCCTCCCTAATTATTCCCCGCAATTCCCTCACCATCGGGTAGCCGGTGTAGTTATAAGTCACGGCAAGAAATCCATCATTCTTGTCCCGGGCGGCACGGATTTTTTTAGCCTCGGCGGATGAAATGCAGAGAGCCTTTTCAGAAATGACTGGAATTTTTTGCTCAAGGGCTTCCACAGCCATCTCCGCATGAAGAGGAGTGGGTGTTAAAAGTAAAACGGCATCGATTTGATCTCGCTCTTTCATAAGGAATTTCCGCCAGTCTCCGTAGGTTCTTGATTCCGGCACATCCAAAGCCTTTGATGTTGCCAGATTGTTCTCGAAATTCTGACTGAAACATCCAGAAACAATTCGAAACCGACCATCCATTTGCGCCGAGATATGGTGAGACCTGCCAACCGACGAATCCAAGGCGCCGCCAATGACTCCAAGTTTCAGGGTGTTTTCAGGCATCAGTTTGGGCAGTTTTTCTTTTCATTTAGAGCGGATTAATATCATTTAAGGATTTTTGTACAAAGTAGAGTGGACGATTCTTAACCTCGTCAAAAACGCGACCTAGATAGAGTCCAAGTATGCCTAGATTGGCGAATCCCAGACCACCAAGAAAACTGATCAGCAATGCCAGAGTCGTCCACCCGGGAACAACGATATCACTGAAAAAATACCTAAAAAGAATAACCCCTCCAAACGCAAGGGAAAGAATCGAAAGCATAAAGCCGAAGCGTATGGAAAGCCTAAGCGGTTTATTCGAGCGAGCTAAAATACACTGGATCGCCAAATCAAACAATTTAGCGAAATTATAACTGCTTTCACCTTCAAAACGCTGAGAACGAGGAATATCAACGGTGGCACACTGAAATCCAATCTCAAAAACCAACATCGGAAAACTCCTGTTTCGTTCTCGGAATCCGCACACACAATTAATGACCCGACGCGAACATATGGAAAAGTTTGCGATGCTATTGTCAAAATAAATATCGCCCAGCCAATTATAGAGGAGAATAAAAATCTTAGAGACAAGGGATCTGTAAACCGAGTCACCACGAGAAATGCGGCGTGCAAAAACAATCTCATGGCCTTCCCTGGTCATATCATAAAGGCTTTGAATTCCCTCCGGTTGGTCTTGCAGATCACAATCCATCACAACCACCCAGTCGCCTCGCGCGGCATCAAGGCCTGCCGTGATCGCATAGTGCTGTCCGTAATTTCGACTGAGTTGAATCCCCCGCACTTTTGGGTCTTGTCCACATATCGCAGAAATCACCTCCCAATCTCGGTCGGGGCTGCCATCATCGATAAAAATAATCTCGTAGTCATGCGAAATGCCTAACAGGACAGAAACTAATCGTCTATAAAGAGCCTCTATGCATCCCGCACATTTGTAGGCCGGAGTTACCACCGATATGTGAACTTTCTGATTCATCCCTTGATAATTAACAAAGTGGTAGCTCCATTATTTTTTTCCATAAAAATAAAAGTTTGAAGCAACATTTTTAGCCGTAGGCAACCGCATAGCCAGCAGGTCTAAAAACTTAATCGGCCACGTCAAAAGCATCAGCCCAATTGTCAGTAGATTTCTTAGCTTCTCAGAACCACAAGATAATACAGATGCAGTAGCTTCTTGAGCAGCCCACAGCGCTCCGGAAACAGGTCCGGAATAGACCCCGCTTTGCACCTTTTGGAAATTTCGGTGCAATAATTCGATTCCAGGCAAAGTGTAACGTTGATAGTCATGTGGCGAAGCATGGAACGGTTGCATGAAAGGAATCACCGAGAATACCCGCCCGCCCGGTTTCAATACCCTGTGTACTTCCTTTAAAACAATTGCCGGTTCCCGCACATGCTCCAACACCGCCAAGCTCATCACGGCATCAACGCTGTTATCCTTAAAGGGCAGGTGGTGAATGTCGCAAACGATGTCCACATTCTCATAATCCATCATATCCACATTTACAACCCCATCCTGACGCGGACTATTGCCACTCCCGATATTCAAAACCAAACCCTCCGCTGATGCCAAAAAACGCTTCAATGACCGATGATCGCTACAAACCGGGGAAACCACATGAATCAGAAAATAGTAAAATCGAGGGAACCTTTTAAAAATCAGCTTAAGCTGATCAAACGAATCCGTTGTCTCTCCTGCCACATCCACCTCCCAGAAATACCACTTCCCGCCAACCACCCGCAGCGGTTTTGTCGCCAACCGTTCACAAAGACTGCCCATTTCATTCATAGATTGAAAAATAAAATTCTGATTTCAGGATTTGCTTTTCCTGTGGGTGATTTTAGCCACCATCGGAGTACTCCACGAGGCGGGCAATTTTCCCAGCAAGTAGAGGAGACCGGTAAGTTTTAGGAAAAGAAATATTCCGAAAACAAAAGAGTTTCCTTGTCGGCGGCGAAATTCAGGATCTGTATCAAAACGCGTAAATGTTCGCAGCATGACTCCGGGTTCCAGTTCTATAATCAGATCGTGCGCTCTGCAAGCGCGGATCAATCTCGTAGCGGTGATAAAATTCAATGATTTCCAAAGCTCAGAATCCTTGGATTTGGGTAACAACTTAATTGTAAGCCGAGGTGCCACTGGAACCAAAGGAATCCCGAAATGCGGCTCGTAAGGTATAGCATAATTAGGGCATGTATGGACCATCACACCTTTTTCGCTTAAAACGTTACCCATTGCACAGATAGTTTCTTCCAAATTCGGGATATGCTCTAACACATTCACTGAGTAGATAAAGTCAAACTCTCCTTCCGTTTGTTTGGAAAGTCTTTCTGCTGAGATATGAAGCCTTTCAAGAGAGGCAAATCCCGGAAAGCATTGAGTTGCCTCGGCAAGGATCCTACTAATTCCAAATCCTCCCAACCCAGGTTCTAGGGCTGTAATGTTAAAACCAAGTGAGCTTAAATAGCCGGCAAGCAAGCCCATTCCTGAACCCACTTCGAGCACTCGATGACTCTTTAAAAGCGATGAACTTATTAGGTTTAATCCCATACGCGCTTCTGCTTGAATTGTTTTGATATAATCAGAAGCCTTCTCTTTAGATTCAAAATAGGGCGTTATTTTAATTTCAAGATCACTCCATGGTAACCCCTGAAAAAACTTTTCTAAGTTATGTTTAGACGCTGGGATTTTGTGCATTTAATTTATATTAGAACCGTTATATTGTTTTGTTTTTTGGATTTACACAATGGTATGCTAGCATATGATACGGTTACAGCACTTGATACGGCTCCCCTATCATGTCGATCCTTGATTGGTTGGAGTGCTCCTCGAAAGTTGATCCAGGTGTTATGAGAGTTTGTGGCGCGGAGGCGCCGTTAACCACATGCTGGCCATCCTTTACAAGCAGCATCAGCTCCCTCGCAGACTCCGCAGATCATGGCTTGCCCGGCCGTTGCTGCACATCCGTTACGGCCAGCTTTTGATTATTCATCCTTTTGAGAAGGTGACTATCCATGAACTACTTACAGAAGATTGCCTCAAATCTTATATGCCTAAGAAAACAACCTGATGATGCCGTGGACTTCATAGCCCTTTGCTAGGAGAAGATCTGCGAGGTATGAGCCGTCTTGGCCCTTGATGCCGGTGATGAGTGCGCGTTTTGACATAAAAAGTGTGATGTTATATCCGAATCAAGTGTAGTACAAGAGTAAGTTTGCGTTAGTCTAAAAGGAGATACAGGTATCAGGGAAGAAAGGGGAGGGGTGGGAAAAGCTAGAATGCTGAAAAGTGGAAAGCTAAAATGTGAAAGTGGAAATTTAGAAATCCGAAACAAGCCAAAGGTGAAATGAGGAATGATGATCAAGACAGATGTCAGTGGTCGGAAGTCTGAATTCAGATGTCTGCAAGGACTGAAGGGGCAGAGTCGAAGGTCGAACCCAGCTGTCAGGTCATCAAATCACCAAACACTCAGAATATCATTCCTGAGGCGTAAACCCTTCCGCCAGCCAGAGGTCTGCAGGAAGCCAGGTCTCGATTCCATCCTGATGGGTGCAGACGACCACCGATCCATTCATGCCAATGCGGAAGGAGCAGACCGGAGCTGATGATTCAAAATCATCGTCAGGGATGAGGGCGAACGGTATGGAGCGATCGACCCCGTCTATCTCTACATGGAGATAGCCACGCTCCGCCTCAAACCACGCATGGTTAAGCCGGATATCTTGGGTTTTACAGATCACGTTCATTGATTTCACTTTTAAAGTCTTCCAGCGCCTCTTGCAACTCACGACTCATCGCATCTTCAAGACCCCTGATGGGTCCAAGCACACGATCATATACCCCGATTTCATAGTTGTCTTTGTAAACGTGGATATGTCTCCCGCCATGATCCGATCTGGTAAAGATTAGGATGTATATCCTTTGATTTTACGTCTCACGCGGTTGGAGGGGTTTGAAGGTGGGAGGGGCCTCACTCAAGACGATACCCCCACTTCAATCAAGGCATGCTGCCGCCCTTGGCCAGTCCTGTATGGTTAGAGGAGGTCAACTGACGAGGAAAAAAGCTGAAACGCGGAAATTGGGCTGAACGGCGAGGGTCGAGAGCGACAGTCATTTCAAGGCTTGAAGGCCATAGGCAACCAGCTGAAACGACAGCAGATGAGCATGCTCTGTTGCACAAGAGACTTCAATCTTTTTGGGGAAAGGCAAGATGGGAGATGGGGGAGTGGCGTCAACCCGTCTGGAGGCGGCGAGGCAATCAACGGCCGGGCAAGCAAACCTGAAACGAGGTCTGGGGAAGACCGAGTTGGACTGCCGAAGGCAGCCCCAGAGGGGCGAGCCTTGCGGGAGCAAGCGAGTTCAAACCTGAAAGATGAAATTTAGAAATAGGAAATAGGAAAAGCAGAAAGGGAGAATGGGAGTTAGGAGATGCCGAGGATTCAGTAATGGTATCGGGCTTGCGCTAGGAAGATGCGATGATCCGTCACTTTGTACACGAGGCGGTGTTCCTGCGTGATTCTGCGGGACCAGACTCCGCTTCCCAGATTGCGGAGCGACTCGGGCTTTCCAATGCCAGCGAAGGGATCCCTCCTGATTGCCTCTACGAGATCAAGAATCTTTCCAGCCGTCTTATGATCCGTAGAAACCCAGTAGGTCAGATCTTCCAAGAAGTTCCGATCGACAATGATCTCCAGTTCCTGCCGGCTCATCCTTTCCTTAGCCAACGCGTGACCGCAGTTCGTCCGGGGTCATGCTTTCCCCTTCCCCTGCTTCACAGCGATGAAGAGCGGCTAGAAGCCTACGGGCGTTGGCCGGTGACCGCATCAGATGTGCGGTTTCCTGCAACCCCTCCCACTCGTCCAGTGGCAGTAGCACGACTGACTCCGTTCCACGCCGAGAGATGACTACAGGCTCACGAGTCGCCACGGATCTGTCCCAGACTGTAGCAAGCTGTTCGCGTGCCTCTGTGTAGGAGATGGTGGTCATGGATCAAGGATAATCCCGTACAGGATTCATGTCCAGTATATTTGCGGCTAGGGTTGCGTCAAAGAGCATTCGTCCGGCGAAATCAGCGGTTCCTGAGGGCCCGATCCTTTTACCCCTGATACTGCTTGTCGACCCAGTGCTGGTAGGCACCGGAGGTGACGTTCTTCACCCAGTCCTGGTTGTCGAGATACCACTGGACGGTTTTGCGGATGCCGGTCTCGAAGGTCTCGGCGGGTTTCCAGCCCAAGTCGCGGTTGATCTTAGTGGCATCGATGGCGTAGCGGCGGTCGTGACCGGGACGATCGGTGACGTAGGTGATCTGCTCTTTGTAGCTCTTGCCATCGGCGCGAGGAGATAGCTCATCAAGGATGGCGCAGAGCGTGTGGACGACATCGAGGTTGGGCTTCTCGTTCCAGCCACCGACGTTGTAGGTCTCCCCCACCCCGCCCGCCTCAAGAACGCGGCGGATGGCTGAGGCGTGATCCTTCACGTAGAGCCAGTCGCGGATCTGCTGGCCATCGCCGTATATCGGGAGTGGCTTTCCGGCGAGGGCGTTGTGGATGACAAGCGGGATGAGCTTCTCGGGGAAGTGGTAGGGGCCGTAGTTATTCGAGCAGTTGGTGGTCAGCACCGGCAGTCCGTAGGTGTGGTGATAGGCGCGGACAAGGTGGTCGGAGGCTGCCTTGCTGGCTGAGTAGGGGCTGTTCGGCTCGTATTGCTTGGTCTCGGTGAAGGCGGGATCCTTCAGGGCCAGCGATCCGTAGACTTCGTCGGTGGAGACATGGAGGAAGCGGAAGGCTTTCTTCTCTTGCTCGCCGAGGCCGTTCCAGTAGGCACGGGTGGCTTCCAGGAGGTTGAAGGTGCCGACGATGTTGGTCTGGATGAACTCGGCGGGGCCGTGGATGGAGCGGTCGACATGGGACTCGGCGGCGAAGTTCACGATGGCACGCGGCTGATGCTCGGCAAGTAGGCGCGCAACCAGTTCGGCATCGCCGATATCACCGCGGACGAAGGTGTGGCGCGGATTACCCTCGATGGAAGCGAGGTTCTGGAGATTGCCGGCGTAGGTGAGCTTGTCGAGATTGACGACGGAGTCCTGCTCGAGGGCGATCCAGTCTAGGACGAAGTTGGAACCGATGAAGCCGGCGCCGCCGGTGACGAGGATGGTGGGCATAATTTAAAGGCTATTAGGCTGAAGACTGTTAGGCTTTTAGTGCTTGAGAAGCGGTTGAAAAATTGAGGGGAAAGTTGCAGCAGAGAAGCTGTTGGGCTGAAGACTATTAGACTATTAGGCCTTGAAACAACTGTTGTGTTTAAAGGTAGGAAAGTTTGAAAAAGGGGAGAAGAAACCAGGTTCTCAGGTAATCAAGGGGTTCCAGACGCGCTCGAATCCAAGACCTTCAAAGTCCTTGGTATTGGCCGTGGCAAATTCAGTCACACCATGGGACTGGAGCGTTTTGGCAAGACGCACATCGAAAATTCTCCTTCGAGCAAATCCTTCCTGAGCCGCCAATCGCCAGACCTCCTTCATGACATCAGCGGCATCGATAAGCTGCCACCTTGGATGAGCCCGGAGGATATGGCATTCATTCACCGCTTCGGCTGCGGAAAGAGGAGGAGACAAGACCTTCTCATTGCGAAGCAGAAGGTAAAGCTCCATGAGCACCAACTCGGAAATCACAACTTCCTGACTCGAGCCGATCCCCTCGAGAAACCTCACCGCTTCCTTGTGTGAGGGGGACGATTCAATCCTCGCGTAAGCCAGGATATTGGTATCGATGCCAATCATCGGGCATCTGCCTCGTCACGAATCATATCCCTTAGTGTTTCAGGATCGTGCACCAGCATCTTGGATCGAATGGGCGGCGGAAACTTCCACCCAGGAGTTGCCTTCTCCTTCAAGGAGGGGTAGGCGCGGATGACGGATTCGGCACCCCTCCTGATCACCTCGGCAATGCTCCACTCTTGGTCGCGAGCAACCCGCTGAACCTCTCTGTAAAGTTGGTCTGGAAGCTGTATCTGCGTGCGAATCATATGATGATTATACAGCGCTTAAATATTGATGTCAATAAGCCCCCCCCGCTTGGTGATCCACTTGAAACAGCGGGAACCCCAGAAGGTTCAGCCCCTGAAGTAGAGATAGGAGGCGATGATCGCGGCTAGCACCAGGGCCGAGGCCGACACCTCCGCCCAACCCCAGCTGTCGCGCGTCTCGGACTTCTCCTCCGCCGAAGTCGTCGCAAAGGTAAGTCCCTTGATGCGGGCATAATCCGGCGCCGTCGTCGCCCGACTGACCACGACCATGACGATGGCCGAGACGATCGTGATGAGGATGCTGAAGTACTGGAAGTTGATGTTGTTCACGATCCAGAAAAGCGAGCCGGCGGGGTAGCCGTTCTTGAATCCCTCGAGGCCCATCGTGACGGGTGTGTCGACCGCCATGCGGAAAATTCCGAGGATGAATCCGACAATCATCGCCCAAAGACACCCCTGGGCGTTCAGACGCTTGAAGAACACACCGAGAAAGAAGACGACGAAGATCGGAGGCGCCATGTAGCCCTGCACCGCCTGGAGATACTCGTAGAGACCGTGGGCTCCCTGAATCACGGGAATCCAGAGCAGGGCGATCACGGCCATCACTCCGGTGGCGATGCGGCCCATGTGAACGATCTCCTTCTGGGAGGCCTTTGGGCGCAGCTTCTCGTAGATATCGACGGTGAAGAGGGTGGAGCAGGCGTTGAAGACTCCGGCAAGCGATCCCATCAGCGCGGAGAGGAGCCCGGCCACGACAAGGCCGCGAAGACCGGGAGGAAGGAGATCCTTCACCAGCATCGGGAAGGCCCCCTGCGATCCCTGCACCTCGAAGCTGTGGGTCAGTTCGGGAATCTTTCCGCTCTTTGCAAGGGCGTAGCAGATGAGGCCGGGAATGATGAAGAGGTAGACAGGGAAGAGTTTCAGGAAGGCGGCGAAGATGCTTCCCTGACGGGCGATCCTCTGGTTCGGGGCACCCAGCGCCCGCTGGACGATGTATTGGTCGGTGCACCAGTACCAGAGACCGATGACCGGGGCGCAGATGGCCATGCCGAGCCACGGGAACTCCCCGTTGAAGTACCAGGCCTGCCGCGTGATGTGACCAGCGGCATCCTTCTCGAGAACCGGCGCCCATGTCGCGATCTGCCCCTCGGGCACGATCGGCTTCCAGAGATTGAACATCTCAGGGCCGCAGATCGACTTGAGTTCATGCCATCCGCCGAGCTTGATCAATCCGTAGATGGTGAGCGTGGCCGACCCGACGATCAGGACCGTCACCTGCACGGCGTCGTTGTAGGCCACGGCACGCATGCCGCCGATCATCGTGTAGAGACCGGTGAGGACGATCACGAGGATCGAGCCGACCCAGAAGCTGTTGAGTTCCATGCCGCTGATGTTCAGGTGCATCTCCGGCAGGAGGGTGGAGAAGACCACGCCGCCAGCGAAGATGCCGACGGCGATCTTGGAGAGGACAAAGGTGATCAGGGAGACGATCGAAAGGATGTAGCGCGATCCGACCGAGAAGCGGCGCTCCAAGAACTCAGGCATCGTGAAGACCTGTGACCGCATGTAGAAGGGGACGAAGACCCAGGCGAGCACCAGCAGGCACCAGGCGTGCAGTTCGTAATGGGCGAGCGCAACGCCGTCCTTTGCCCCAGATCCGGCGAGGCCGACGATGTGCTCGGATCCGATGTTAGAGGCGAAGATCGAGGCGCCGATGACCCACCAACCGAGATTGCGCCCGGCAAGGAAGTAATCCTGAGCGGTCTCTTCACGCTGGTTGATGACCCAGACCGCCACTCCCGCCAGTAGCGTGAAGTAGGCTCCGATGGCGATCCAATCGAGGGTTCCGAGTGTCGTGTTCATGGGGGGGGCGATGGAGGGGGAATAGGTGATGAAAACGGGATCAGGTCTGCCCATAATAGGCATCCTTGCCGTGCTTGCGGAGGAAATGCTTCTCACGAAGCGCCACCGGGAGTTCCCCAACCGAGGGATTCAAGGCCAGCGTCTTGAGGGCGATCTCGGCACAGATCTCGAGGGCCAGTGCATACTCCACCGCCTTGGAGGCGGTGGGTCCCCAGGCGAAGGGGCCATGGCCGGCGACAAGAACGCCCGGCACTTCAAGCGGATCGCGCTCCGCAAAAGCCTCGACGATGACCTTGCCTGTCTCCCACTCGTAGTCGCCGGAGATCTCTTCTTGAGTCATGTGACGGGTGACGGGCACCTCACCCCGGAAATGGTCAGCGTGCGTCGTGCCGAGGCAGGGAATCGGACAGAGTGCCTGGGCAAAGGCCACGGCGTTCCGCGAATGCGTGTGGACCACGGAGCCGATTCCAGGGAAGGCCAGGAAGAGCTTCCGATGGGTCGGGGTGTCGGAAGAGGGACGGAGCGTTCCCTCGACCACATTCCCCTCCAGATCGACAATCACCATCCGCTCCGGCGTCAGGTCGGCGTAGTCGACACCGCTCGGCTTGATGGCAAGCACTCCCGCGTCGCGGTCGATCACGCTGACATTCCCGAAGGTGAGATCGACGAGGCCCGTGGCCGGAAGACGGCGGTTCGCCTCGCAGCAGGCCTCCCTGATGTCGCGGTGATTCATAATGGGATCTTTTTACAGGCGGCCGAGGCCCGGGGCGATATGATAGTAGATCTCGTTGTTGCGGAGTTGCTGGCGGAACTCCCTCATCCTTGTCTCCTCATCGATGACCGCCACTTCCACTCCCGCGATTTCGGCAAGATCCTCGATGTGTTCGGAGGTCACCGCGTAGCTGTAGCCCGTGTGGTGGGCACCTCCGGCATGGATCCAGGCGCCGACGGCGGTCTTGAAATCGGGACGGCACTTCCAGACGGCCCGCGCCACGGGCAGCTTGGGAAGCTCATGGGGCGGCTTGATCGCATCGACCTCATTGACAAGGAAGCGGAAGCGGTTGCCGAGATCCATGAGGGCGACGTTGACGGCCGCGCCAGAGCGGGCGTCGAACACCAACCGGGCGGGATCTGCCTTGCCGCCGATCCCGAGGGGATGCACCTCGAGGAGGGGCCGTTCCGCGGCGATCGAGGGGCAGATCTCCAGCATGTGGGAGCCGAGTACCAACTGACCCGAGGGGTTGAGCTCGTAGGTGTAGTCCTCCATGAACGATGCTCCTCCGGGAAGATCCGCCGAAATGACCTTCATCGCACGGACGACGGCGGCGGTTTTCCAATCACCCTCGCCTGCAAAACCGTAACCCTCGGCCATGAGGCGCTGGACGGCGAGACCGGGCAACTGGGAGAGGCCGTGCAGATCCTCAAAGGTGTCGCTGAACCCCGTGAATCCACCCTGCTCGAGGAAGGAACGCAGACCGATCTCCTGCCGGGCGTTGTAGCGAAGGATCGCATGGCGGTCGCCCCCCTTGCGAAGCGGGGAAGCAATGTCGTAGGTCTCCGCATACTCGGCGCAGAGACTATCCACCGAGGCGTCGTCGACGGCCTCCATCGCCTCGACAAGATCGCCAACACCGTGAGTGTTCACGGAAAATCCAAAACGGGCCTCCGCGGCGACCTTGTCTCCGTCAGTCACGGCGACCTGGCGCATGTTGTCACCGAAGCGGACATACCTGCCCTTCTGCCAGTCGGCCCATGCACGGGTGACGCGCATCCAGGCGGCGACACGATCCTGGACCTCCCCGTCGCTCCAATGACCCACGACAACCTTGCGCGGAAGGCGCAGGCGGGCATGGATGAACCCGTGCTCACGGTCGCCGTGGGCGGCCTGATTGAGGTTCATGAAGTCCATGTCGATCTCGGCCCATGGCAGATCGCGGTTGAACTGCGTGGCGAGATGCAGAAGCGGCTTGCGCAGCTGGAGCAGGCCGTTGATCCACATCTTGGAAGGGGAGAAGGTGTGGCACCAGGTGATGACGCCGGCGCACTCGGGGGCGCCGTTGGCCTCGAGCAGGGTCGCGCGGATCTCCTCCGGACGGGTCAGGACGGGCTTGAAGACAAGCCTGAGAGGGAGGCTGCCCGAGGCATTGAGTTGGTCGACGATGGACTTGGAGTTCTCGGCAACCTGACGGAGCGGCCCCTCTCCGTAGAGGTGCTGACTGCCGGTGAGGAACCAGATTTCGGGGTTGGGGATGTTTTTCATGAAAAGTGTCGGTACGTGCTGAGAAGAAGAACCGGATCAGGACCGTGCAAGGCTCCTCTTGCTGATGGCGAGGAGTTCCTTCATCACGCCGGAAAGGTCGGCCTTGCGGTTCACGCCGCCGAAGGCGTCGTGCAGGACACGGTAGAGTGCGAAGAGTTCGTCATAGGTCTTCTTCGAGACGGGATTGGGGACATAGGCCTTTGGCTTGATCTTGACCATTGCCTTCTGCGCCGCCTGGAAATCCTTGTGAGCCCCGGCCAGAACCGAGGCCGAGATGGCCGATCCGAGAGCGCAGGCCTGGCTCGATCCCGCCACCTGCATGGTGCATCCGGTGATGTCGGCGTAAATCTGCATCAGGAGGGTGTTCTTCTCGGCGATGCCTCCGGCGCAGACGACCCGCTTGACGGGAACACCGTATTCGCGGATCCGCTCGATGATGGCTCGCGCCCCAAAGGCAGTCGCCTCGATCAGTGCCCGATAGATCTCGGCCCGTGTGGTATGCAGGGTCTGGCCGATCATTCCTCCGGTCAGGAGCGGATCGACCAGGATGGTGCGGTTGCCGTTGTGCCAGTCCAGCGCCATCAGGCCGCTCTGGCCCGGCTTCAGCTTGGCGGCCTCCCGGGTCAGGGTTCCGTGCAGGGCCGCGTCTCCTACGCAGATCCCCTCGACCCACCACTTGAAGATGTCGCCGACCGCCGACTGTCCGGCCTCCACGCCGAAGAACCCGGGCAGGATGGCTCCCGGCACGATGCCGCAGATGCCGGGAATATCGGCCACCTTTTTGGTCATCGGCACGACAGCACAGTCACAGGTGGAGGTGCCGATCACCTTCACGAGCGTCCCCTCGGCGACACCGCACGCGATGGCCCCGTAATGGACGTCGAATTCGCCGATGGCGATCGGAATCCCGGCGGGAAGACCGAGCGTCGCGGCCCATGAGGAGCAAAGCCTGCCGGCCGGCTCCGTGGCATCGTGGGCTTTCCCATAGAGACGGTCGCGGAGCGAGGCGAGCTTGGGATGGAGCATCGCCAGGAACTTCTTGTCGGGCAACCCACCCCATTCGTCGCTGTAGAGCGCCTTGTGAGCCGCGGCACAAATGCCCCGCTTCACCTTCAGCGGATCCTCCACTCCGGCAAGAACCGACGGGATCCAATCCGAAAGCTCAACCCACGAATAGGCGGCGTCAAAGACCTTCGGTGCGACCTTGAGGCATTTCCAGATCTTGCTCCACCACCACTCGGAGGAATAGGTATTGCCGCACTTGGCGATATACGCGGGACGATGCTTGGCCGCGAGTTCGGTGATCCGGGCCGCCTCCTCCCAGGAGGTGTGGTCCTTCCAGAGCCAGCACTGGGCGGCGAGGTTCCGCTTCCACTTGGGATCCATCGCCAGGGCGCGGTTCTTCCGATCAACGGGAATCGGACTCGATCCCGTGGTGTCCACACCGAGACCGATCACCTGGTCGGCGGAAAAGCCGGGCTTCTTCCCTGCCTCGGCAAGCGCACCCTTGACCGACTTCCCCAGGCCCAGCAGGTAGTCGCCGGGATGCTGGCGAGCGAGATGATGATCCTTGGGGTCGAGCAGGATTCCTTGGTTTCCGCTTGGGTAATGGAAGACGGAACTTCCGAATTCCTTGCCGTCTTTGCAGCGCACCACAAGGGCGCGGACTGAGTTGGTGCCGTAGTCGATTCCAATCGTGAAGGACATGAGGGGAAGGTTGAAACTTGCGACCCGCGATTGGCAAGGGGCAGGATGCTTGACAGTTGAATGAAACCACCCCGAAAGACCCCCTCCCTAAGCGACATCGCTGCCATCACGGGACTGACCAAATCAGCGGTCTCGCTGGCACTGCGTCATGATCCGCGGATCCCCAAGGCCACCCGGCAACGCGTGGAGAAGGCGGCCAAACGGATCGGGTACCGGCGCAATGCCGTCGTCGCCCACCTGATGTCCCAGCTCAGGATCGGGGAACAGAGGGGGGAACGGGCGACCATCGCCCTGCTGAACCTCAACGAGGATCCCTCCGCCTTCCGCTCCCACCCGACCATCCCGGCCTACGTGAGGGGATGCAGGTCCCGCGCCGGGGCCCTCGGTTACATCCTCGACGAAATCAACGAACCGGCCACCTCCCTCGATGGTAAGGGACTTCTGCGGATCCTGCAGGCCAGGGGGCTGAGGGGGTGCATCCTCACCGGCCTCATGAAGAAAAATCGCCTCCCCTCCAGCCTGGCCCCGCTCTGGACCGCCATGCCATGCGTCGTCACGGGGGTGAGAACGGAGGATCCCCGACTACCGTTTGCCTGTGCCGATCATCATGCGGTCGCCCAGCTCGCCCTCTCACGGATCCTTGCCTCCGGTCGACGGCGTCCCGCACTGGTCCTTGAACACGGCATCGATGAACTCGTGCAGGGTCGCTTCACCGCAGGGTTTCTGATCGCCCAGCGTGACCTCCCCGCACGCGACCGCATCCCCCCGTTCTATCACCATGGGAGTGACTCGAAACCCTCCCCGGAATTCATCTCATGGTGGGAACGTCATCGTCCGGACTCGATCCTGACGCTTTACCATGTGGTGGAGGAATGGCTGAAGGCACTCCGCGTAAAGGTGCCCGAGACAACGGCCCTCGTGCAGCTTGAATCACGTCCCGAGCGCAGTGACTGGGCGGGTGTCGACCAGCACAACGACCGCACGGGAGCCGCCGCGGTCGATCTGCTCGTGCAGATGATCCATGCTGGCGAGACAGCCCTCTCCACCTCACCGAGAGCAATACTCATCGAACCGAGTTGGATCGAGGGGAGCACACTCCCGACAGGATCATGAGCCTAGCATCAGGCGCAGATTGCGCACCGAGTCGAAGCACTCCATCGCCGTGACACGGGCGGCCTTCGCGAGTGCGGGCCAATCCTTCAGCACGCGGCGCGAGGCCTCAACCGCCTCCTCAAGGTTGGAGACAAAGAGCATTCCCGAATCCTTCGGGAGGAAGCGCTCGGCACCGGTCGGTTCGGTGACCACGGGTCGACCGAGCGCCAGAAAGGCCGCAGCGCGATCACTCAGCCAGCCACTTCCCATGATCGCCTCAAGCTTCACCGCGGTGAACTCGGCCGTAGCCCCCGCCAGATAGCGGTAGTAGGCCTCCGGCGTGCGGGTCAGGGCATGAGGGGTGGCCACCTTCCATCCCAGCGAGCGGAGGCGCCGGCGCTCGGGGTCATCGGGATTGAGATTCATCGCAAGCTCGAAGACCGCCTCGGGCACCCGTTTCGGGAGATCCATGTAGGGAGCGAAGGCGGCCTGCTTGGAGTAATCGCGCCACTCACCGCCGATCATGATGTTCCCGTCCCAATACCACTGGCCGATCGTCGTGAAGCGCGGCTTTGCGGTCGGGCGCGGTTGAGGCTGAGGCTTGATGAGTTCCGTGTCGACGAGGGGAAAGTAACTCTTCCAAGGGACGAGGGGCTTCGGGAGACGCGGATCGATCGCATCCATGCAGAGTCCGATCGACCAGAACTCGTCATGGCAGGACTGCCCCATCTCCATCTGATCCATCCAGTAGAGGACCTCGGTCGGGTCGAGGCTGCAGAGCAGGCGGCGGGCGAAGAGATTGGTTAGTGGCGGCTTGATCGAGTAGCTGAGGTTCAGCAGGAAGGAATGGGGAGCGAGTTCGCGGAGTTCCTTGATCGGCATTCCGAAAACCCTCATCCCTTCCGGGTGATGCTCCTCGGCACCTCCCCCAATCTGCGGTGGGCGGAGCAGCAGGCAATATTCGAGACCGTAGAAGGCCATCCTGCGGCGAAAACTCCGGACGCAACGGGCATCCTTCTCCGCATCGCCGCTCTCCTGAAGCACCTCCAACCAGACGCCGCGCCGCCCCATCCGCTTCAACCCCGTCAGGTACTGAAGGGGCACGGAGAAATTCCCTCCCCCTTCGGGATACTTCGCGGCAAAACCGCAACCGACAAAGACGGGAGGTTGAGGTGATTTCACAGGGATGAAGGGGATAAAAGGGATGGTCTTTGGGCAAAGAATGGATGAGGAGAATTTGTGTGCAGACTTACTATGCTCTGTTCTGTTCCTGTTCTATTCCATTTGAGATTTTCTTCTCTATCTCCTTCATCCCCTTCATCCCTGTGAGTCAAATTATACCCCGGCGCGGTCGAGGAGCGATGCCAGTACCTTCTCCGCCTCGAAGACCTCACGCGCGATGGCGAGCGCGGCGCGGCTGTGCTTCTTGTAGTCGGCACGGATCGATGCGACGGCACCGGTAATCTCCTCCATGCTGGAGAAGGAGAGGAGACCCTCCTTCCCTCCGTAATGGGAAGAGAAGCCGGTCTCCTGCGTGATCACCGGACGACCGGCCGCAAGGTAGCATGCGGTGCGGTCGCTGAACCAACCTGTGTTCAGACGGATGTACTGGTCCTTCGCGCAGGTGAACTCTCCCCTGGAGTTGCGGATGTAGTCGCGGTAGCCGTTCCAATCCACACTCAGGTCGTGCGGAAGGACGAGCTTCCAGTCGTTCTTCTCGAAGAGAGCCCTCTCCTCCTCCTTCTTGATGTCGGTCGCCATCTCGAACGGCTCCCCGGAGCGCTTCGGCGCCTCCACGAATCGGAGAAACTCCAGCGACTTGCTCCAGAGGTAATTGGAGCCGCGCCATTCGATGTCCTTCTTGCCGCTGGTCGACCAGTTGCAGATCGTCGTGAACAGGGCGGCGGGATCGGGCGCGGGTGCCTCGGCCGTCGGGCACCAGAGATCGGTGACCACGGGTTGACGGGTCGGAAGCCAGTTGAATCCGTGGGTGGGAACGGCGAAGGCAGGTGTGCCGATATTCTCGCCAAAGGTGAAGAGGTGCCGGTGCTCCTTGAGATAATCGATGGTGGCGGACTCATCCTTGTCGATCTTGATCTGCTCCACGCCGGGATCACTCTCGACGTAGATCAGATGCCGGATCGAACGAAGATCGTCGTTCATGTCGTGTGACCCGCAGATATTCAGGGCGCAGTCGGCCTCCCTGTAGAGGGTCTTGAGTTGGGAAATCGACATTCCGGCGCTCTCCATCGGATCCTTGTAGCGGGCGCAGTAGGCCCAGCGTCCCTGGAAGCCGTGCTCCTCGGCCAGTCGTCCCAACGTCTGAGCGGCGTAGGAGTAATCGTCGGAGACATTGAAAGCGACCGGATCGTACGGGTAGTTCAGCGTGTCCTCGACGTAGTAAACCTCGTGGCCCAGCCGCTGCAGGCCGACAATGTAATGGATGTGCTGCCAGATGACTCCGGCGATGGGCATGCCACCCATGAATCCAAGCACGATGATTTTTTTGCGTTTCATGATTCTTTCTTTTCTCCGGCGTGGTGGCCGGCTGCGTGATAAAGCTTCGCGTAGGATCCACCCGCGGCGAGAAGCTCGGGCCCGGTCCCCTGCTCGGCAATGCGTCCGTGCTCCAGCAGAACCACGCGGCCGAGATGATGCACCGTCGAGAGCCGATGGGTGATGATCAGCGTGGTGCGGCCACGCATCAGTTCAGCGATCGTCTCCATGATCGCCTTCTCCGTGGAGGGATCGAGCGCGGAAGTCGGCTCATCAAGGAGGAGGATCGGGGCGTTCTTGAGGAAGGCCCGGGCGATCCCGATGCGCTGGCGCTGGCCGACGCTGAGATGTCCTCCCCTCTCCCCGACCGGCGTGTCGAAACCCTGAGGTTGGGCCATGATGAAATCGTAAGCCTGCGCCCGCTTCGCCGCCTCGATGATCTCGGCCTCCGTAGCCCCCTCGCGACCGTAGGCGATGTTCTCCCGGATGCTGGTGGAGAAGAGCAGGGTGTCCTGAAGGACCATGCCGATCTGGGAGCGGAGCGAGGCCTTGGTCAGTGACTTGAGATCATGCCCGTCGATGCGGACCACGCCCGCCGTGGGATCGTAGAAACGCGGAACCAAGGAGAGCAGCGTGCTCTTGCCCGCGCCGGTACCCCCGACAAAGGCAACCGTTTCCCCGGGAGCAATCACGAGGTTGACACCGGCAAGCACGGGTGCCTTGGGGTCGTAATTGAAGGCGACCCCTGCGAAGGTGATCCCCCCCGTGGCGACACCAAGAGGAACGGCACCGGGAGAATCCTTTGTCTCCTCCTCGCGGTCGAGCACCTCGAAGCAGCGCTGCGCGCCTGCGGCCGCCCCCTCCAGGGCCCATGCGGTGTAGGTCAGTTGTTCGATCGGTTGGTAGAGGGTCGCCAGGTAGGCGACGAAGACCAGCATGTCACCGAGGCTGAGATTGGCTTTCATCACCTGCAGCGATCCGGCCCCGTACATGACGGCGGATCCCAGCGCCATGAGCGTTCCTACCACGAGCGCACTGCGGCTGGAGGTCATGTTCAGGCGGAAGTTCGCCTCGAGGCTGCGCGTCGCGTGGGCAAGGAACTGCTGCACCTCGTGGGATTCCCGGCCGAAGGCCTGCACCATGCGGATCGAGCCGAGTCCCTCCTGCACGGTGGCGAGCAGGTCGCTCTCCCTCTCCTGGATCGTCGTCGATTCCCGGCGGATCCGGTCACCGTAGTAGCGGATTGACCAGACCACCGGGGGTAGCACCGCGAGGGAGACCACGGTCAATTGCCAGTTCATCCGCAGCATGATCACCAGCGCGCTCACGAGCGTGACCACGGCACCGAAGATCGTGGCGAAGCCCTTGTTGTAGATGGTCTGGATCGACTGCGAATCGTAGGCGACGCGGAAGGAGGAGTCGCTGCTGCGCCGGGCATCGTGGAACTGCAGCGGAAGAGCCTGCAGGCAGGTGTAGAGCTGGGTACGAAGATGAAGCAGCGCCTTCAGCCCGATGCGGATCAGCAGGACGTTGGAGAGGAGATTCACCAGACCGGAGAGCAGGGCGATCGCGGCCATGGCGACGCAGAGAGCGATCACCGCCCCGTATCCGTCGGTCCATCCGAACCACTGCTTCACGAAAGCACGCGCCTCGGCCGTGCCGTGTGAGGTATCGAGGATCCCGTCGACGATGTACTTGAAGGGCCACGGCTTCAGGAGATTGAAGCCGATGCCTATAGTCATCAGAGCCACCGCAAGCAGGGTCTGGCCTGTGAAAGCTCGGAAATAGCGGAGCGTGCGGAGATAGATCGACATGCCTACTCCTTGGGTACGTCAAAAAAGCCCCCGAGGAAAGGATCTATGACGGGCGGTCATCCGGCACGGCGGGACCGGCAACCCTTTCCACTCTTTAACCGGGACGGAGTCCTCCCTCTTCCAGACGGTGCACCACGGAACCGGAGGGCAGGGTGATGCCTGCAAGATCCGCCGTGGTCAGGAGGGCCTGGGAATCGGCGGGCATCCCCGCGAGCAGGGCATCTCGTCTGGATGGGTCGAGTTCGCCGAAGATATCGTCGAGAAGTAAAAGCGGGGCGGCTCCGTTTTCCCTGGTGAGGAGGTCGGCAACCGCCAACTTGAGGGCTAGCGCCACTGTGCGCCGCTGACCCTCGGAGGCGAAGGATCCCGCAGGGATGCCATTGAGTTGAACGGCGACATCATCCCTCTGCGGTCCCACCCTTGTCTGTCGAAGACGGATCTCCTCGGAGCGACTCGCCTCGAGAGCATCCCTCATCGGGAGGTCGGCACCGGGGGAGTAGGAGAGCTCCAGCTTCTCCCCCGAGATCGAGGCACAAGCAGAAGCGGCAAGGGGCGCCAATGCATCGACCAAACTGCGGCGAGCCATGATCAGCCTCTCCCCGGTCTCCGACAGGGGAATGTCGTACGCCTCGATCTGGGCGCGCGGCTTTCCTTCACGTAGCAGGAGATTCCGTGAACGGAGCGCCCGTTCGTAAATCTTCAGATCGCGCCCGTAGGTCGCTCCGAGTCCCTCTCCGCCGAGTTGAAGACCGGCGCTGTCGAGGAGCTTCCTGCGGCGTTCTGCGGGTCCATTGACCAGAGAGAGATCCTCGCTGCCGAACCAGACAATCCTTCCCTGCGAAAGATAATCAGCCGTGGAGGACTGGGGCACTCCATCCAGTTTGAGGAGGCGTGAAGGGGGAGTGCAGGTGAGGGAGAGGCGGGTGGCTGCCTCACAGGCCTGGGCCTCGACCAACCCCTCCAGTGCGAAGGCACTCCCACCGAAGCGGACCATCTCCCGGTTTTCGGTAGTCCTGGGCGAACGCAGCCGGAGCAGCATGCAGACGGCCTCGAGGATGGAGGTCTTCCCCCGGGCATTCGGCCCGGTGAGGAAACTGAGACTGGTCCCCGGTTCATACTCCAGTGACTCGAAGCAGCGGAATCCGGCGAGCCTGATGCTTCGGAGCGTCGCCTGCGGAGCCCTCCCCGCGATACCCGCTTCCTTTGCCGCGATGTGCGGCATACTCAGAGTCCGAGCAGAAAATTGAAGGCTCGATCGCCGAATCCTGGCAATCCCTCGTGTCCGAAGTCGGGATAGCACACTGCCTCCTTGGGGCTGCGGATCGCGTTGTAGACGGCGAACTGGGTCGAGGGAGGGCAGATGTTATCCATCAGCGAGAGGGCCATGAGGACCTTCGCCTCGATACGGGGGGCGAGGTGCTGCACGTCGATGTAGCCGAGGCGGGTGAAGATCTCCTCCTTCCGCTCGTGTCGCGGGTCAAAGTGACGAAAGAAGGCCCTTAGTTCGGCATAGGCGTCCTTGGCCAGATCCATTTCCCAGACCCTTTGGTAATCGGAGAGGAAGGGGTAGATCGAGACGCAGCGGCTGATGCGGGGTTCGAGGGCGGCGCAGGCGATCGAGAGGGCGCCACCCTGCGAGCCTCCGGTCGTACCGATGCGAGCAGGATCAATTTCCGGGAATGACATCACGACCCTCGCGAGTTGCACGGTATCGAGGAAGATGCTGCGGAAGAGGAGTTTCTCCGGAGCATCGTCGAGTCCCCGGATGAAATGGCCGTTGAGGGTGTTCCCCCGCACGGGAGTGTTGTCCTCGCTCTGCCCACCCTGACCGCGGCAGTCCATCGCGGCCACCGCGATCCCCTGCCCCGTCCAGGCCAGCTTGTCATGCCAGTCGCCGCTGTTTCCCGAATAGCCATGGAACTGCAGTAGAGCAGGGATGGCCCCCGTGCTTTTTTTCGGGCGGGCATACTTGGCATGAATGCGGGCCCCTCCTACTCCGCGGAACCAGAGATCAAACACCTCGGCATGGGGCGGATCGATCTCCGAGCTTGGAACGATTTCGGGATCAGGATCCGTCGCGTCGAGTTCGCGCAGGGCGGCAGCCCAGTAGTCGTCGAAATCCCCGGGCCGGGGATTGATCCCCCGGTACTTCTCCAGTTCGGCCAGAGGCTTGTCGAGAGCCGGCATGGGAAATTAGGGGATCAGCGCAGCGCGGAAAGGAGCGGCGCCGGGTAGATGCCGAAGGCGAGGATTCCGGCTCCGAGCACCGCAATGAGGAGCTTCACCGTGAAGGTGACGCGGATTGGCGTCTCCTCGGCGGGTTGCTGCCAGTACATGGCGCGGATCACCTTGAAGTAGTAGTAGAAGCCGGCGGCAACGGTGACGCAACCGAGTGCCACGAGCCCGTAGTGGCCCTGATTGATGGCGACCTCGAAGATGAGCAGCTTGCCGATGAATCCAGCGGTGAAAGGAATGCCGGCCAGGGAGGCGCTGGCAAGCAGCATGGCACCCGCGAGGAGCGGGGAACGGCGGCCCAAGCCGTTGAAGCGGGAGATCTCGTCGCCACCCGTCACCTCGGAGACGACGGTCAGGACCACGAAGGCCAGCATGGTCATGGCCAGATACCCGGCAAAGTAGAATCCGATGGCGGGGATCGCCATCTTCGAGCCGAGACTGGCCACCGCCATGAGCAGGTAACCGGCGTGGGCGACGCTCGAATATCCGAGCAGGCGCTTCATGTTGGTCTGCGGGATCGCGGCGAAGTTGCCGAATATCAGGGTCAGGGCCGCCAGCAGGGTGATCACCGCATGGAGCTTGTGCGAGATCACGGGAACCGTCCCGAGCACAACCAGCAGGCGGATGAGGACGACAAAACCCGCCGCCTTCGAGGCAACGGAGAGATAGGAAGTCACCGGCGTCGGGGCACCCTGATAGACATCGGGAACCCAGAACTGGAAGGGGAAGGCGGAGATCTTGAAGCTCAAGGCCACGAGGACCATCGCGATCCCGAAGAGCAGGGGCGTGAGCGCGCTCTCGGGAAGCCCCTGGATGGCGGCGGGAAGGGCGAGCAGATTGGTGGTGCCGGTCGTCCCGAAGATCCAGGAGATGCCGTAGACGATGAATCCCGTGGAGAGAGCCCCAAGGATCAGGAACTTGGTGCCGGCCTCCAGCGAGGCGGCGTTCTGCCGGAGGTAGGTCGCCAGGATGTAGAGGGTGATCGTCGCGAGTTCCAGCGAGACGAAGATCATGATGAAGTCGATGGAAGAGACCATCCACATCAGTCCGGCGCAGACAAAGAGGGGAAGGATGGCGAACTCGCCGACACCTCCGCCCGCGCGTTCGGCGGGAAGGTAACGCTCCAGCACGGGGCGGTAGCCCGGGATCATGAGCAGGGTGACGATCGTGGCGATCAGGGTGAAACGGACAAAGAAGACCGAGAGGACATCGTGGATGATGAAGGCGGCCGAGGGGGATCCTGCTGCCGGGGCGTGCATCGGGAAGAAGCTCAGGACGAGCACGCCGAAGAGGCCGGCCGCACCGGTGTAGGCAAGGTAGCTCTTGTTGGCGCGGTTCGAGTAGGCCTCCACAAGGAGGAGCACGATGCCGAGGACGACGACTGCGATTTCGAGGAGAAGCGTATTCACGGGAAGCAGGTCAACGGGTGGCTGTTATCGGGGAAGGGCGGTGCCAACCATTTTCAGGATGAGCTGGGGATAGAATCCGGCGATCATGAGTGGCACGAGCAGGAGGATGACGCTCCACTTGGCGCCCGTGCCGATGTCGGCGAGGCCCTCCCAACGCTGCGCGATTGGACCCCAGAAGATGTTGCGGTAGGCGCGGAGCATGTAGATCGCCGAGATCACGACACCCCAGACTCCGACGATGACCGGGATGATCATCGCTGGGCCGTAAGCCGTGGCTCCGAAAAAGACGAGGATCTCTCCCGCAAAGTTAGCGAATCCGGGCAGACCGACCGAGGCCATCGCGGCGAATCCGAAGAGGAGCCCGAGGACAGGCGTGGCCTTGGCCAGACCTCCTAGTTCCGCATAGTCTAGGGTTCCGGTGCGGCTGCGGATTTCGCCGCAGAGGGCGAAGGCCGCGGCCACCGAGAGGCCGTGGGCGAACATCAGGAGCGCCGCGCCGTTGATGCCGATCAGGTTCAGCGCTGCCAGACCAAGGAAGATGTACCCCATGTGCATGACGCTCGAGTAGCCGACGGTCCAGTCGAGCCGTTTCTGAGAGACGGTGACATATCCGATGTAGAGGATGTTTCCGATGACGAGGAGGAGAAGCAGGCCATTGAACTCGTGCATCGCCTCGGGGAAGATCGGAAGGGCGATGCGGATCAGGCCGTAGAGACCGAACTTCTTGAGAACGCCGGCGTGGAGCATGGCCGCGGGGGCCGGCGCACAGGCGTAGGCCGGGGGCGCCCAGGAATGGAACGGGAAGAGCGAGACCAGCGACCCAAAACCAACGAGCAGGATCAGGTAGATCCAGGCGGAGGGATGGAAGGCGCCCGTTGCGGCCATCTGGTCGAGTTGGCGCAGGTCGAGGGTGCGCTGTCCCGCCGGGATGCTGAGGTAGAGGGCGATCAACCCGATCAGCAGGACGAAGCTTCCGAGACCGAGATAGATGGTCGCCTTCCAGGCGGCGGCCTGGCGGTCACCTGATCCCCAGATGCCTATCATGAGGAAGGTCGGGATGAGGGCAAGTTCGTGAAAGGAATAGAGGAAGAGGACATCGAGCGAGGCAAATGCCCCGATCACCCCCGCCGAGATGAAGAGGAGGGAGATGTAGTAGAGGCCCTCGTGCTTGCCGACCTTGGGGGCAACCCAGAGGGCGGAGACCGTTACGAGCGTGGCGAGCAGGAGCATCGTCAGGGTGAGTCCGTCGGCTCCGAGGGTCATGTTGATGCCGAGCTTGGGAAGGATCTTCCACTCGGAGAGGAACTGCCATCCGCCATCACTCTTGTCGTATGCGAAGAAGAGGACGAGGGAGGCGGCGAGGTTGGCAACGGCGGCACCGAGTGCGGTACGGCGTGGGTCCGCCCCCACCATGATGAGGAGGGATGCCGCAAGCGGCAGAAGGATCGTGAGGATCAGGAGAAGGCTCATGTCAGGAAAGGGATGGTACTATTTGACAGTGAGGAGGAGGTAAATGAGTCCGACCACGCCCGCTCCGAAGAAGAAGGCGTAGGCCTGGAGGTTTCCGACCTGCAGGAAACGTAGAGCGAAGCCGAGCGTCCAGACGACCGTCGCGCTGCCGCGGACCAGGATGCCGTCGATGAACCAGCGGTCGATGAAGGAGAAGATTCGGGCGATGCCTCCCTGGATGACGCGGACGATCCAGAAGTAGAGGTCGTCGATGTAGAAGCGATGCTCGAGGAAGGGGATGCGGATCGGATCCTTCTCCCCGACGTTGCGGTAGATGAGCGCGGCGGCGCCGATGCCGACAAAGAAGGCGGCGCCGAAGACGATCTCTACCCAGTGCGGCACCTCCGGCTCGGCGAGGGTTCCTATCGAGTGGAAGAAGAAATGCTCCACAAAGGGATATCCGGCGCAGACCGCCGGGATGGCGAGCAGGACGAGCGGGATGGTCATCACGGCAGGGGACTCGTGGGCCTTCTTCGCGTGCTCGCTGCGGGGCTTGCCGAAGAAGACTACCAGCGCCTGACGGGTCATGTAGAAGGGGGTGAGAGCCGCGGCAACCACCAGCAGCCAGAAGACCGTGCGGTGATGCTCCCAAGAGCAGGCCATGATAAGATCCTTGCTGTAGTGGCCGCTGAAGAAGAAGCAACCCGAGAGGGCCAGCATGCCGCAGCAGTAGGTCAGGAAGGTAAGTGGCATCTTGTTCTTGAGGCCGCCCATCTTCCAGATGTTCTGCTCATGGTGCATCCCGAGGATCACGGAACCGGCCGTGAGGAAGAGGAGGCACTTGAAGAAGGCATGCGTGAAGAGATGGAACATCGGTAGGGCCGCCGAGACGGCGAGTCCCGCTCCGGCGACCATGTAGCCGAGCTGTGAGATGGTGGAGTAGGCGAGGATCCCCTTGATGTCATCCTGCTGGGTCGCAAGGATGCCGGCCCCGAGCGCGGTGATCGCGCCGGTCACGGCAACGACCTCGCAGGCACCGGGCGAGGAGGAGAGGATCGGGAAGATGCGGGCCAGCAGGTAGACGCCGGCCGCGACCATCGTGGCGGCGTGGAGGAGGGAGGAGACCGGGGTCGGGCCCTCCATCGAGTTCGGAAGCCAGACATGGAGCGGGAACTGGGCGGACTTGCCGACCGTTCCGCAGAAGATCAGGACGCAGGCGATACCGAGGAGGATCGGATTCTGTATGAAGACCGCGGAGGATTCGTTGATTCCGCCGAAGGTGAACGTGCCGGTCGCGATCCAGAAGAGCAGGATGCCGAGCATGAAGCCGAAATCGCCGATCCTGTTGACCAGGAAGGCCTGCTTGGCGGCGTCCGCGGCTGATTCCTTCCGGAAGTAGTGTCCGATCAGGATATAGGAACTCACGCCGACGAGCTCCCAGAAGATGAACATCATCACCAGGTTGTCGGCGAGGACGATACCGAGCATCGAGAAGAGGAAGAGCGAGAGACCGGCAAAATAGCGCCAGTACCCCTCCTCCTCCTTCATGTAGCCGAGCGAGTAGATGAAGACGATCGGGGCGATGGTCGTCACCACGACAAGCATGGTGCGGCTCAGGGGATCAAGCGCCAGGGCGAAGGGGATCGAGAAGGCATGGTCGAAGTCGATCCAGTTGAATCCCTGGAAGATCCCCTCGGCCCCGCCGAGGAAGAGAGTCCATCCGCCGACGCCGGTGATCAGCGCGGAGAGGATGGCGAGGCCGGCGGCGAAGGGCTTGCTAGTGCGGGTGACCAGAAGGATCAGGGCGGCGGCTACAAGCGGAACCGTGAGGGTGATCCAGGCAATGGTGGAGAGGTGCATCGGCGGAAACGTTGGGTCGATCGTGGCTGGCGTCAGAATTTCAGGGTGTCGAGATCCTCGACATGGGTCGTCTGGCGGGCACGGTAGAGGGAGACGATGATCGCAAGGCCGACGGCCACCTCGGCGGCGGCGACGGTGATGATGAAGAAAACGAGCACCTGCGCGTCGAAGTTCTGGTGACCCGAGACAAGCCCGTAGCGCGAGAAGGCGACCAGTGAGAGATTCGCGGCGCTGAGCATTAACTCAAGGCTCATGAAGATGATGATGATGCTGCGGCGGAGCATCACGCCGCCGAGTCCAATGGCGAAGAGGAGGCCGCTGGCGATCAGGTAGTTGGCTAGTGTCGGCATGGCGTGGAAGCTGTTCGTTTATCGGAGAGACTTGCGGCTGAGGACGATCACCCCGACGGTCGCCGAGAGAAGAAGGACGCCCACCACCTCGAAGGGAAGGCCGAAGAAATGGAAGAGGGTGAAGCCGATCATCTTCACATCCGTGGGCATCCCGGGGGGGAGGGCCGGAAGCGCCTTGGAGAGGGCGGGGTCGGCGTTGATGACCTGGACGAGGATCGAGAGGAATGCCGCCACCACGAGCGTCCCGCCCAGGGTTGCGCCGAAGTTCAGGCGGCGCGACTTCTCCGTGCGGAGATCGAGAAGCATGATGATGAAGAGGAAGAGGACCATCACCGCGCCCGCGTAGACCAGCACCTGGATGATGCCGATGAACGTGGCGTCGAGGGTCACGAAGAGGGCCGCAAGGCTGATGAAGCACATCACCAGCGACATCGCGCAGGAGACGGGATTACGGAGCAGCACGACGCTCAATCCGAAGAGGATCATCAGCGAGGCGAAGAACCAGAAGGCGGTGAGGAGCATGGAAATTTGGGAGCTAGGAGCTAGGAGATGGGAAATTGGGAAAGAGCCCGGCCATCACTTCAGTTCGTTCCACTTGAAGACGAGGCCCTTGCGGACGCCGCCCAGCTTGTAGAGCGTCTCCTTGTCGTGGACCATCTCGGCGCGGTTGAGACCGGTGATGGAGTAATCCTTGCGGAGGTAGATGGCCTGCTCGGGGCAGACCTCCTCGCAGAGACCGCAGTAGATGCAGCGTGTCATGTCGATGTCGAACTCCTCGGGGCGCTTCTCGACCTTGCGCCACTTGTCCCCCTCGGGGATCTCCATCGGCTTGATGGTGATCGCGCGGGGCGGGCAGATGAACTCGCAGAGTTGGCAGGCGACGCAACGGTCCTTGCCATGCTCGTCGGCAACCAGCGTAGGGGCGCCGCGGTACCAGTCGGGCATGTTCGCGTCCCATTTCTCCTCGGGATACTGCATGGTCACGATCCCCTTGTTGAAGATAGCGCGCTTGAGATGCTTCCAGGTGATGGCGAGACCGGCCAGCACGGCGGGGAGATAGAACTTCTCCGCGAGGGTCAGCTTGGGACGTTCGACGACGATGGCCATGGCGTGGTGTGGGTTGGGGTCAGTTGCGCACGAGGGCGAGGATGACGGCGGTGAGGAAGATATTGAAGAGGGCGATCGGGAAGAAGCCCAACCAGCCCAGCTTCATCAGCTGGTCGTAGCGGAAGCGGGGGAGCGTCCAGCGGACCCAGATCATGAAAAGAAGCAGCAGGGATACCTTCACGAAGAAGACCCCGATGTTGACCAGTCCCCAGAACCAGCCGTGGGAACCGTCTGGGATCAGTGGGCAGCTCCAGCCGCCGAGGAAGAGGGAGACGATCGCGCCGGAACCGGCGAACATCGCCGCATACTCGCCCAGGAAGAAGAGGGCGAAGTTCATCGAGGCATACTCGGTGTGGTAGCCGCCGACGAGTTCCTGCTCGGCCTCGGGAAGATCGAAGGGAAGGCGGTTGGTCTCGGCGAAGATCGAGACGAGGAAGATCACGAAGGATATCAGAAGCGGGATCCAGAGCAGTAGCCGCTGGAGGCTCACCCCGGCCACAAAGGCATGGAGCGCTTCGGCGGGATGAAGCAGGGAGCCGACCGAGAAGCCCTTCGGCCAGAAGGGGGAGACCAGCCAGCCGTTCACCACCTGCCAGTCGATGATCTCGTTGAGATTGAGCGAACCGCAGATCATGAAGACCGGGATGATCGAGAGGCCCATCGAGAGCTCGTAGGAGATCATCTGGGAGGAGGAGCGGATGCCGCCGAGGAAGGGAAACTTCGAGTTCGAGGCCCAGCCGGCAAGCGTGATACCGTAGACGCTCAGCGAGGCGATCGCGAAAATGTAGAGGACGCCGATGTTCAGGTTGGCGATCGTCATCTCCAACCCGAAGAGAGTGCTCCCGAAGGGTAGGACCGCGAGCACAAGGATCGGCGGGATCATCACGAGCTTCGGAGCGAGCCAGAAGTAGAACTTGTTGACACCGCCGGGCACGAAATTCTCCTTGGTCAGGAGCTTGATCGGGTCAGCAACCATCTGGCCGAGGCCGAAGAAGAAGGAATCCTTCTTGCCACCGATGAGGGTCAGCGGGATGCCGACACGGTTCGGCCCCACACGATCCTGAATGAAGGCACTGACCTTGCGCTCCGCAAAAACCGTGACCGAGACCACGATGATGGTGAGATTCAGGAAGATGAAAGACTTCAGGAACGTGGTCCAGAGGAGGAACACCCAGGGGATGTTCAGAAAGTGAAGGATCAGGTCGAGGTCCATGAGTCGGAAAAAGAAATCGAAGCCTTGATTTGGTATCCACCCAGCGCCCCTATGTCGAGACGCAATGGGGAAAATTTGGACAAACGGCAGAAGGATCCCGCAGAGGCGCGGAGACACGGAGGTTTTTTAATCAGGGACTCAACCGTAACGGCTGCGAAGCAGCAGCCGGGCCAGCCAACTCAGGAAAGCCCCCTTGAGGGTACCTGAGAGGCACAGGGATTTTTATGGATTCATCAACTTAGCACAAGGGTTGGAAGTCGGGATGCCGCGCTAGGCGTGTGAGCGAAGCCGTAGTCATCCTACGGCGAGCGAGCAACAACAACGCGCGGCGCCCGAATCCCAAACCTTACCGGTTGTTGCCGGAGAGGTTGGAGAGCAACCGCAAAATCGAGATATAGAGCCAGACAACAGTCACGAGCAGTCCGAAGGCCCCGTACCACTCCATGTACCTCGGAGCGGCTCCGGAATCAGCAGACTGCTTGATGAACTCGAAGTCGATAATGAGGTTCAGGGCGGCGATCACGACGACCGCGAGGCTGAAGATGATCCCGATCTGACCGCCGCCGAAGATGGGGAGGTTGATATGGAAGAAGGAGAGGATGAATCCGAGCAGGTAGGTCAGCATGATCCCGAGGGTCGCACCGACCACCACCTTCACGAACATCGGGGTGGCCCGGAGGATGTTCCCCTGGAAGAGGAAGAGCATTCCGGCAAAGGTGCCGAAGGTCAGCATGACCGCCTGCAGGGTGATGCCGCCGGTCTTCGCCTCGTACATGGCGGAGATCCCGCCGATGAAAAGCCCCTCGCAGAGCGCGTATATCGGCGCGGTGACGGGAGCCCACGACTGCTTGAACACAGTGACAAGCGCCAGAATGAAGCCGGCGATCGCCCCCACCGTCGCATACCCCATGCCGGCTGTGGAATAGCCGTTGCGCGTGGCGGACCAGGTGTAGGCGGCGCCGATGATCGTGAAGATCAGGAGGATGGCCGACTTGTTGACGGTGCCCCGCAGGGTCATGGTACCAGAGGTACCGGGGACGACTTCGAAATCTGCGCGCTCAAGGACGGGATTGGTTGCCATATCGCACCAAATTAAGCCGCCCGGAGCGCTTTGTCATCCGCAAACGCTCTGCTTTTTTCTTTTTTTCTTTTCTCTCCCCGAGTCGGGGATGCAGCTTGCGACCTCTTCGGAAAAAACGCAAAATAAGGCCATGAGCAACACGTCGAGCGAAGCAGTGAAACCCTGCGGCAAACAGCCCTCCATCCCCGAGGTGGTCGAGTGGGTCAGGGAAATCGCGGAAATCACCAGGCCGGACGCCGTCTTCTGGTGCGACGGCAGCGAGGCCGAGGACAAGGCGATGCGCGAACTGATGGTCTCCTCCGGTTCGGCCATCCGGCTCAACCCCGACAAGCGCCCCAATTCCCTGCTCGTCCGGAGCAACCCCAGGGATGTCGCTCGCGTCGAGGAGCGCACCTTCATCTGCAGCAAGACCCGGAAGGATGCCGGCCCCACCAACAACTGGTGCGACCCCGCCTCCATGAAGGCCACGATGAACGGCCTCTACGAAGGGTGCATGAAGGGCCGCACCATGTACGTCATCCCTTTCAGCATGGGGCCCGTCGGCTCTCCCATCTCCCAGTACGGCATCGAGATCTCCGACAGCCCCTATGTGGTCGCCAACATGCGCATCATGACCCGCATGGGGTCGGCGGTGTATCCCGAGATCGCTAGGACCGGACAGTACGTGAAGTGCATCCACTCGGTCGGCAAGCCGCTGGCCCCCGGCGAAAAGGACGTCGCCTGGCCGTGCGACCCCGAGAACACCTACATCACCCACTTCCCGGAGGATCGCCTCATCATGAGCTACGGCTCCGGCTACGGCGGCAACGCCCTGCTTGGAAAGAAATGCTTTGCCCTGCGCATCGCCTCGGCGATGGCCCGCGACGAGGGATGGATGGCCGAGCACATGCTCATCCTCGGCGTGAAGGATCCCACCGGGGCAAAGACCTACGTCACCGCAGCCTTCCCGAGCGCCTGTGGCAAGACGAACTTCGCCATGATCATCCCTCCCCAGCATCTCAAGGAAGAGGGCTGGGAGGTCTCCTGCGTCGGCGACGACATCGCTTGGATCAAGCCCGGCACCGACGGCTGGCTCCGCGCCATCAACCCGGAAGCCGGATTCTTCGGCGTCGCACCCGGCACCTCCTACGAGAGCAACCCGATGGCGATGGACTCCATCCGGCACGACACCATCTTCACCAACGTCGGCCTGACCGATGACGGCGACGTCTGGTGGGAAGGGATGACCAAGCAACCGCCCGCCCACCTCATCGACTGGAAGGGGAACGACTGGAAGCCCGGCCAACTCGACGCCGAGGGCAAGCCCGTCCTCTCAAGCCACCCGAACAGCCGCTTCACCGCGCCTGCAAAGAACTGCCCGATCATCGATCCTGAGTGGGAGAACCCCGACGGGGTGAAGATCAGCGCCATCGTTTTCGGAGGCCGCCGCGCCACGACGATGCCCCTCATCTTCCAGTCCTTCAACTGGGTTCATGGAGTCTACCTGGGCGCCACCGTCGGCTCCGAGATGACGGCGGCCGCGGCCGGAACGGTCGGCCAGGTCCGCCGCGACCCGATGGCGATGCTCCCCTTCTGCGGCTATAACATGGGGGACTACTTCGCCCACTGGCTCGAGATGCGCCGCTTCGTGAAGCACCTGCCGCGCGTCTTCCACGTGAACTGGTTCCGCAAGAGCCCCGAGGGGAAATTCCTCTGGCCCGGCTTCGGCGACAACATGCGCGTGCTCAAGTGGATCGTCCAGCGCTGCCAGCAGGGCGCCCATGCGCTCGAGACATCCATCGGATGGGTTCCCGAGTACAAGGACCTCGATATGGTGGGACTCGAGGGAGTGAGCTCTCCGGAGGCCTTTGAGGAACTCCAGAAGATCGATGCCGCCGAGTGGCACAGAGAGCTGGTCCTCCAGGACGAACTCTTCATGAAGCTCTACAGCCACCTGCCCAAGGAACTCGTCTTCCAGCGCGAACTCCTGATCTCGAGGTTGTAAGCACGCCCTCTCATCAAGGCGCCGGATTCCGTGAGGGATCCGGCGCTTTTTTGTCCGCGGTTCAGTATGTCGCCGGGAACCAGGTGAGCGGTGTTTGCTCCTCCAGAAACGCACCCGCGAACGACTCGTTGCGCACAGCCTTGGGATCAATGATCCTCAGCGTGCCGAGATCGAAAGCGATGTCGAAATGGGGCGACGCGACCAGGTGAACGGCCGGAGATTCCAATGCCGTGATTCCCGTATAGGCCAGGACTTTGGTTCTTCCCCCTGTGTTCATGGGAAGCTCAAAACAACGGCTCCGCCCGTCCTGCAGCAGGAACTCCGCCCTCATGTTGTATTCGGCAAGGAAGGGATGGGCGGGTTGCTCGTGATAGATGAGCCGAACACCACCCGGCAGGGTGGCCTCGCACGACCTCCATGGCTTCCCGTGATCGTTGACTTTTTTGAGGATTCCCCGGTCCTGATGAAGCCACTCCCGGAGCGCCGTTGCCACGGCGACGTCATCATTCCCTCTGGAATCACCTTGGATCAACGACCCTCCGCATCGGTCCAACCGTGCCGACTTCCCGTCATAGGTGAGATCCGCCGTGGCCTCGGCGACACACTTCCCCTCCCGCAGTGCACGAAAACCGATCCGGATCGAATCCCGCCACCCGTTGGCAAGTTCCCGCTGGAAAGCGATGCTCTCCACGCTCCACTCAGCACCTTCCGAGGCAAGAGGCTGTTCCCGCTCCAGGACCTTGGCCATCTCCCGCCCCGCCTCGTACAGACTGTCCGCGACGGCCTGATTCACAGGCCAGTCAAAGGAGCCCTGAAGCTCCTCGGGCAATGCAGGAGAAAGGGCCTTGCTGTTGGCATCAAACGTCTCCGAATCTCCGCTGGCACCTTCGCCCTCCTTCCTCCAGAGAGCCCCCTCCAGCCGGTACTTGGCATCGCATCTGAAATCGTCTTTCCAGAAATCATACTCGACCGTCTGTGCCGAATCCCCTCCCTTGGGATTGAGCCCGAAGGTCACCTCTCGGAGTTGCATCGGCTTCCCGTCCGGAGTCTTGGCAGAGAGGAGGCTGGCGATCCGCTCACCCTCGCCCACCAGCCTGCGTTCGGCTCCTTTCTCAAGAGGGAGCGTCCGATGGAACCCCTGCCAGAGCTCCGGCAGTGTTGATCCTGCGATCGAAATCACAAAGAGCCCGGCCATCCCGCCCGCCAAAAGCATCGGCAGGATCAGCAGGCGGACGATTACACCAAGCCACTCGCGGCGCCAAAAGGACACCAATGTGCGGATGAGTGTAACCAGCAGAAGCAGCGCGAACAGGAAGAGCGCAACCCACCCCGGCCACGGCTTCTGCAGGATCTCCGCAAGACCCTCGAAAAAGAATGAAAGTAAAAGAAACCCAAGTAGAAAGACCACCTCCAGGAGTCCCTGGACCCATCTGCGCGGGGAAGCGGATGTTGCAGCCATTGCGGAGATTTAGAGAGCCGGAGTGATCTTCACAAGCTCCGCGAAGACCGAGCCAATGAAGACATCGACCTCGGCGCGGAGCGGGAGACGGCGCGCGTCATCGCTCATCCAGACGCGCCCGGAGCGGAACTTCCTGTGAGGGGCAAGTCTGCCGGTATTCGGCCCGCGTGTCTCGATTGTCTGGATCCGGATGGTGAAGCGGATGGCGGGGGTCTTCTTTCCCAGGATGGTCAGCGTGTCGCGCCCGGCAACCGTCAGGTCGACCAGGTAGGGATTCTGATCGGGAAATACCGTGAGCCTCAGCCGGTCGCCGTTGCGGAGGGGTTGACTCCGGACGAAGAGCATCGCGGCGAAGAGATCCCTTACCCCCGGAAGCTGCGTAAAGGTCCAGGGCTTCGGCTCCCAGACGAAGCGGTGGCAGGCCAGCACGCTGTCATTGCCAAAGACCGCCTCGCTGAGCAGGTCTCCCTTGGCAACCTCCTCGTCGATCCGGAACCAAGAAGGCACGCCACCGTCATCACCTGATTCACCGACATACAGGGCCTGATAGTTCCAGAGTTTGCGGATCAGGCTGTTGGGACCTCCCTTGGCCACTACCCTGAGCCGATCACGATTACGATCAGGATCCGCGCCGCGTGCGACCTCGACCGTGGCGCCACCGGCGCCGACCCCCTCCCAACCGAAGCGGTAGGTTGCGCGGAAGGGAGCAATCGTGGGGAAAGGAGCTTCCGCCGGAGCTGACAGCGTCTTCTCAAAAGCGGCATAAGGCGAGGCATCGGCTCCGAGCCTCGCTGCCTGGGCAACGATCAGGAATGCGATCGCCGCCCCCGCGAGCGTCAGGGGCGCTTTTCGGATGACGCCGGGGATGCGATCGGTAGCAGCGATGTGACAGTGTCGGAGGGAATCCATCCAGTCTGGCCGGGGCCTGCCGTAACATACCACCACGCGCCGTTGCGCGACAGCACGTTGATCAGGGTGCCTGGGGCGACGGTTCCGGAAGGGGTCCCGCTGTCGGCCGGGGTGGCGCGGAGAGTCGGGGCGGCCTTGGAGATGACGACGGCCTGATCGGCCGCGATCCGGCGGGGATCGATGAGGGTGCCGAACACGGAGGCCCCGTGCCCCGCGATCAGGATGACGAGGGCCAGCGCGATGAGCCCTTTCCTACGGGAACCCCGGAAGAGCAGAAGCACGAAGAGAAGCATCCCGATCCAACCCACCGCCGCGCCGATGATGATCAGGCTGTCGGGATGGACAACGGTCCAGAGTCGCGGTTTCCAATCATCTGGAACGGAAAGACCGAGCATTCCCATGACGGCGGTAAGTTGACGCCGCGCGGGGGAGAAGCCGGGATCAAGCAGCAGGGCACGGCGGAAGGAGAGCGAGGCGGCGGCGTTCTCCCCGGTCTTCTCCTCGGCAAGACCGCGGTTGTACCAGAGTTCGGGGGACCCCGATTTCAGGAAAGCCGGGTCGGTCAGCAGCGAGCGGTAGCGGGCGAGGGCATCAAGCGGATGGCCGGAGCGGAGCGCTTCGGCCGCCGAAGAGGCCTGCTCGGGAGTTCCGGCGCGGAGCGGTGCAACAGAAGCCGGGATCCCCATGGCGAGGGCGGCAACGGCGACGATGACGGAATGCAACGGCGACATGCGGTTCATTTGGCGAGTTCGCTGAGGGTTTGCAGCAACTGTTCCCTCTCAGGTTGCGGGAGCGGAAGGGAACCGCCGGATCCGTACTTCAGGGCATCGCGGCGCCGGGAGAGCGAGGCGATCGCCGCGTCGCGTTCCTCCGAGGGGGCAGCGACCAGTCCGGCATACTCGACGGCGGCATCGTAGGAAGAGGCGGCGTCGAGGTCATCGGCATTGAGCGATGACCAGAGGTGGGCAATCCGGCGACGACGGCGCGAGGCGGCGGTCCCGCCGCGAGCCTGCAGGTCGCGCAGGTAGAGAATGCCCGCAAGCGCCAGCGTCGCCACGATCATGGCCGCCGCGGCAATGAGAAATTCGGAACGATGGACGGGGGTGCTCCAGGGACGCAACGTGATCCCGGGAATCGGATCCCCCTCCTTGACGGCGGCGACATCCTTGCCGGAAGCGGTTGCCGCGGCATTCGCGGGCGCCTTGGAAGCAGACGAGGTGGCCGAGGCAGAGGAGGTGGCCGTGTTCGTCGGAGCTCCCGGCGAGGCATCCACCGGAAGCGGCTTGGTGGAAAGGGTCACGTACTTCGCCGTCGACGAATCGAAGTAGGAGAACTCGGATCCGGGCGAGGATTGCCTGGCCTCCTGGGCGATGAGCGTAAAATCAAACGACTTCACCCCCGTGTAGGCGAAGCCATCCGAACTGCCGGAGCTGTCGAACTTGTCGGTCGGGGGATAGCTGCGCCAACCCTCGGTGCCGGTGAGCACGGGGGCCCCCATCCCGTTGAAGTTCCCCTTGCCACCGATCTTGACGGTGAGCGTGACGGGATCGCCCGGCGCGGGCCTAGGATTCTGGACCACTGCATCGAGGTCGAACTGACCCACCGCACCGGCGAAGGAGGCGGGACGCCCTTCCTTGGGAAGCGGGAGGATCTCGAGATGGAGCGGCGCGGTTTTCACGGCGACATCCTTGCTCTGGGTGAAGGGGGACTGCCCGCCCATCAACTGTCGGAAGACCGGATCGTCGAAGCCGGGAGGAAGGGCGCCCGGCATCTGGATCTGGCTGTCGATCTTGGCGGGAGGGATGTCGATCACGCCCGGTTTCACTGCCGAGAGAAGCGTCCGGAAGGTAAGGACATTGTATTCTATGCCGTCCCTCTCCTCTCGGCTCTCCTTGGGATCGGGGAAGCGCTCGACCAGGATCCCCTCGCTCCCGAAGTCGACCTTGCCCCTGATCTGCACGGGATAGCGGGCATCGAAGTAGTAGCGGATCTCCACGGGAACCATCTCCCCGGCGTAGAGACTCCTCTTCGGGCAGTTGATCTCACCGAAGGCAATCCTCCCGGAGGCCGGGGGCTGCTGCGGCCGGGGAATCCTGGCTCCGGGTTGTTGAGGATAAGCGGGGGCGGGAGGAATCACCTGCGGGGCGGGAATGTAGGGAGTGGTGGTGGCGGCGGTGCCGGCCGGCCGGTCATGCACGGTCAGGCGGAGCGCTGGTGTCCTGAATTGGCGCCCACCCGCAGACACAGGGACGGAGGGGATCGTGAAGTTGCCGGCCTGCATCGGCAGGATGGCGTAGCTGTAGAGCACCGAGGAGGAGACCTTGAAGTTCACCATCTGCACCTGGGTGGACTGTCCGGTCAACCGGATCTGAAGACCCTCCACGGGAAGCTCCTGGGGAACCTCGGCACCCTGGGCACCGTTCACGCGGACCTGAAGCTCCACCATCTCGCCAACCGCCACCTCGGGGCGGGAAAGCTCCGAGGTCACCGTGACATCCGCCGAGGCGCACCTCACCATGGCGAGGCCGAGCAGGGCGGCCAGGGTGAGAAAACAGGATCCGGAGAAGGAGCGGGTCATCGTTCTGATCCTACCAGTCGCGGATCGGTTGTTCCACCGCGCGGTTTTGGTGATTGAGCACATGCTGCTCCTCGTCCTGAAGCGAGCGGAGAAGAGCGCGGGCCTGGTTGGGTGACATCTTCCCATCCTTTCCTTCCTCGGCTTCCGCTGCGGCATCGGCACCCTGCTCCTCTTTCTTGTCACCCTTCTCACCGCCGCCGAGTGCACCTTCCTTTTTGGGAGGGGCGGAGGGTGCGGGTGTCGGCTTCGCTCCCTGATTGGCAGGTTGCTGCTTCTGCTGATCCCCCTTTTGCTGGTCTGCTTTCTGCTGCTGGCCTTGCTGGGACTGCTGATCCTTCTGCTGGTCCTTGGAGGCGCCACCCTTTCCCTGATCGGGAGAGGGTGAAGGGGCGGGCGTCGGGGTGGATTGTCCCTGCTGGCCCTTGCTCTCCTCCTTGCCATCCTTGGAATCCTGCTTCTCATCCTTGCCGCCCTGACCCTGCTGTTGCTGGTCGTTCTTTTGCTGCTGATCCTTGTTCTGGTCCTGCTTCTCCTTTTGATCCTGTTTGTCTTTCTGATCGTTGGAATCTTTTTGATCCTTCTGATCATTCTGACCCTGACCGCCACCTTGCGATTGGTCACTCTGCTGCTGATCCTTGTTCTGGTCCTTCTGATCTTTCTGATCCTTCTTCTTATCCTTGTCGTTTTTCTTCTGCTGTTCCTGCTTCTTCTTCAGCTCCTCGATCAACTTGCGGACGATTTCCCGGTTTTCCTTGGCACGGGTATTGCCGGAATCCGACTTCAACACGGTCTCGTAGTGCTGGAGGGCGTTCTTCCAGTCCGCCAGCTTCGCCTCGGTCTCCTGCGCCGCCTCACCGGTGCGGACCAGCGCATTGGCCAGGTTGTAGGTTGCATCATCACGGATCTTCCGCTTTGCGGAGGTCATCGCCTCGGAGAAATACCCGGCAGCTTTCTTGTAGTCCCCGGCCTTGTAGGCGGCGGCTCCGGCGTCGAACCTGATCTCCTCCGCCGTGGCCCCCTTCTGAAGGCGGTTCTCGAAGTCCTTCAACGCCCCCTGGTAGTTCCCCTCCCGGTAATCGGTGAGACCCGATGCCGACACACTCCCGATGGAACCGCCGCAAAGGAGTGCAAGGATGAGGAGAGGCGCTGCACTCCGGAACCGGCGCCCCTCGCCCAGCAGAGACCAGATGGTCAGGCAGATCAGCGCGGCGGTGACGGGCCATGCGTAGCGCTCGATCGGCTTGCGCGAACTGAGCGTCCCGCTCTCCTGCTTCTCCATCGGGACGATTCCCTTCTCATAGATCGCCTTCGCCGCATCCTGGCCGTAGGCCTGGTAAAAGCCGCCCGTCTCCTTGGCAATCTCCGCCAGTCGGGAGGAATCGAGCTTCGAGGTGACGGGTCTTCCGCTTTCATCACGCACGAAATCATTCCGGCCGTTCTCGGTGCGCACAGGAATGAGTGATCCGGAGGGGGAGCCGAATCCGATCGTGAAGACCCTGATTCCGGCGGCGGCGGCCTCCTTGGCCGCCTCGACTCCGCTCGCCTCGAGATCCTCGCCATCGGTCATCAGCACGAGTGCGCGACTCATCCCCTCCCCCTTGCCGAAGGCCGCGATCGCCATCCGGATCGCCGAAGCGATGTCGGTGCCCCCCTTGGGAATGGTGTTCGTGTCGAGATCCTCGAGCGAGGTGAGCACGGCCCCCTTGTCGAGGGTCAGCGGCGCCTGCAGGAAGGCCTCCCCGGCGAAGGCGATCAGGCCGACGCGGTCCCCCTTGAGATAAGCCAGAAGATCCTGCGCGATCAACTTGGCGCGCCCCAGACGCGTGGGGGCGGTGTCGGTCGAGAGCATGCTGCGGGAGGTGTCGATCGCGATGATCACGTCGCGGCCCTTCGACTTGATCTCGAGTTCCTTGTAACCGAGTCGCGGCTTCGCCAACCCGACGATGACCAGGGCGATGGCACCCAGCAGGAGGCCCGTCCGGAGATTCCGCTTCAGCGGGCTGACCTGGCCGGTGAGTTGCTGTTGGAGGCGCGGCGCAACGATCCTGGCCAGCAGCGCCCCGCGCCGGCGCGCGGCATCGACGAAGAACCAGAGGAGCGGGAGGAGCAGCAGCAGCGCCCAGAGCCATCCGGGGGAACCGGCCCGCAGGTCGTCGTCGAGTGATGTCAAAAGCAGCGGATGCATCGGGGTGAATCAGGGAAGGCGGCGCCAGAGGGTCTGGGAGAGAAGCGCCTCGGCTCCCAGCAGGAGGAGCGCGAGGCCGAGGAGCCAGGGGAAGAAGTCGCGGTACTCGGCGGTCTTCTCGACCTCGATCTTCGTCTTCTCGAGGCGGTCGATCTCCTTGAACGTGGCGTCCATGGAGCGGGTGTCGGCGGCTCGGAAGTATTTCCCGTCACCGATCTTCGCGATCTGATCGAGCAGCTTCTCGTCGAATTCAAAGACCACCTTCTGGTAGACCGTGCGGCCAAAGGGATCCTTCATCGGCACCGGGACAGGGCCGCTGCTGCCCGCGCCAATTGTGTAGATCTTGATCCCGAGCGCCTTGCCGGCCTCGGCCGCGGTGAGGGGAAGCACCTTCCCGGCATTGTTGGCGCCGTCGGTCAACAGGACGATCAGCTTGGTCTTGGCGTCACGGTCCTTCAGGCGCGCCACGGCCGTGGCGAGACCCGAACCGATGGCCGTCCCGTCCTCCACGAGCCCGAGTTGGACGCGGTCGAGATTCCGAATCAGCCAGTCGTGGTCGAGGGTGAGCGGACTGACGAGGTAGGGACGCCCCGCGAAGGCGATGATCCCGATGCGGTCGTTGGGTCTCGCCTCGATAAACTCGCGGGTGACTTTCTTGACGACATCAAGGCGGTTCGACCTGGAGGAACCGATCGTGTAATCCTCCGCCGCCATCGAGCCGGAGACATCAAGCACCAGCATGATGTCGACCCCGCTTGCCTGAATCCTCTCGAGTGTGTGACCGAGTTGGGGGCGTGCCAGGGCCACGATCAGGCAGGCCATGGCCCCGTAGATCAGGGAGGAAAGGACAGCGCCCGCACGGGAACGACGTCGCTTCCCAACCGCCATGACCAGCTTCGTGGAGGAGAAGAGTATGCCGGGCGTGCCGCCGATCTTGCCGCGCAGGAGTGCCAGAAGCGGCAGTACGAGCAACGCAAGCAACACCCAGGGATGGGCGAAGGAGAAGGAGGAGCTGGAGGCGAGCAGGAGGGGGTTCATGGGGCCTCCTTGTTCACCGGTGTCTTCTCAGAAATAGGGGGCGACGTGACCGATCCCTTCTCCGTGGCCTCACCGCTCCTGATAAACGACTCGGCCGCGACGATCAGTGCCTCGCGCTGCTCCGCCGTCGCCTCCCCCTGCGCATACTTGAGGTAATCCGACCTGTGCAGGAATTCCGCGAGCGCCTCCTGCTCGGCGGGCACGAAGCGGAGCGATCCGCGGAGGGATTCCATAAACTCCTCGGTCGTCTGACGTGGGGCGGCAAGGCCCAGCGCCTCCCCAAGGAAACGCCTCAGCACGCCGGAGACAACGACTCCGAAATCATGGTCACTCCCCTCGGAGAGCGAGGCGCGGAGCTTTTCCAGTTCACGAAGCGCGGTCTCGCGTGGCGTCAGGCGCTTCGCTTTCCTGCGACCGGCAAACCACCAGAACGCCCCCCCCGCGACGGCGACCGCTAACAGGACGGCGACGATAACCCAGAGCGGTCCCGTGAAGAAGGGAAGCGGGCCGACGATGTCATGGATGGGAGCGGGTGTCGAAGCGGCCCCCGCACCTCCCGCTCCCGGAAGGAAGTTAATGCCCGGTTGCTGGACGGGGGTGGTGGAGTTGGTCATGCCGCAAGCCTCCTTCCACGCCTGTCAAAGAAGCTACGAAGCACGGGCAGATAATCCCTGTCGGTCCGCAACTGCACCATGTCGACGCCGCGCGATCCGAACAGGGTCCCTAGCTCCTTCGCACGTTCCCCGGCAAGCCGCGCGTAGTTTCCCGTGATGTCTCTCCGGGAAGTGTCGACCTCGATCTGCTCCCCGGTCTCTGGATCCTCCAGAAGGATGACGCCGACATCAGGAAGCGCCTCTTCGGCGGGATCGACGACATTGAGAGCCACCATGTCGTGTCTCTTCGCGGAGACCGTCAGCGGGCGAGTGAAATCCCCGGTGAGGAAATCCGAGATGACGAAGACCACGGCGCGGCGGGTGATCACCTTGTTCATGTACTCGAGGGCCCCGGCCAGATCGGTGCCCCGTCCCTTGGGTGAGAAGAAGAGCATCTCGCGGATGAGTCGCAGGATGTGCAGGCGACCCTTCTTGGGCGGAATGAAGAGCTCCACGCGGTCGCTGAAGAGGAGCAGGCCGACCTTGTCGTTGTTGTGAATCGCACTGAAGGCCAGGATCGAAGCCACCTCGGCGGCCATCTCGCGCTTACTCTCCCTGACGCTTCCGAAGTCGCCGGAGGCACTGACATCGAGCATGATCATCACCGTCATCTCCCGCTCCTCGGTGAACTTCTTGATGTAGGGCTCCCCTGTGCGGGCCGTGACGTTCCAGTCGATCGCGCGGATCTCGTCGCCCGGCGTGTAGGGCCGGACCTCTTCGAAGTTCATCCCGCGCCCCTTGAAGACGCTCTGGTACTGGCCGGCGAACGACGACTCCACGAGCCGCCGCGTGCGGAGTTCGAGGCGGCGGATCTTGCGGAGAATCTCGCGGGTATCGTTCATCGGTGCTTCTGAAAAGGGTTCTCCCAGTAACGGCCAAGCCGGTCGCGGGCTGATCCTTTAGGGATCTTTTAGGGAACCGGCAGACCCTCGAAGACGCGCCTGACGATCTCCTCGGATGTGATCGACTCGGCCTCGGCCTCGTAGCTGACCGCCACACGGTGCCGGAGCACCTCGGTGCCGACCGACTTGACGTCGTGCGGGGTGACGTAGCCGCGACCATTGAGGAAGGCGTGGGCCTTGGCGGCGAGGGTCAGGTAGATCGTGGCGCGAGGGGAGGCGCCGTAACGGATCAGGCCGTCGAGCTTGAGGTTGTAGTTACCGGGCTCGCGGGTCGCCCAGACCAGATCGACGATGTAGTCCTTCACCCGGTCATCGACGTAGATCGAGTTCACCACGGTGCGGGCCTCGAGGATCTGCTCCTTGGTGACCAGGGGGTCGACATGAAGCTTCGGCGAGGATGTCGCCATCGCGTCGAGGATGGAGCGCTCCTCGCTGCGGGTCGGGTAACCGACCACCACCTTGAGCATGAACCGGTCGAGCTGGGCCTCGGGGAGTGGGTAGGTCCCCTCCTGCTCGAGCGGGTTCTGAGTGGCGAGCACGAGGAAGGGATCTGGGAGCTTGAAGGTCTCGTCACTGATCGTGACTTGCCGCTCCTGCATCGCCTCGAGCAGGGCGCTCTGGACCTTGGCCGGGGCGCGGTTGATCTCGTCGGCCAGGATGAGGTTCGCGAAGATGGGCCCCTTGCGGGTGGTGAAGACCCCCTCGCGCGGATTGTAAATCAGTGTGCCGACGAGATCCGCAGGGAGAAGGTCGGGCGTGAACTGGATGCGGGCGAAATCCGCATGGATGCAGGAGGAGAGGGTGCGGACGGTCAGGGTCTTGGCCAGGCCGGGCACGCCCTCGAGGAGAACGTGGCCGTTGCCGAGAAGACCGATCAGGAGACTCCGGACGAGTCCCTGCTGGCCTACCACGACGCGGCTCATCTCCTGGGTGAGGGGCTTCACCCAGGTATTGGTCTCCTGGACACGACGGTCGAGTTCTTGGACGGATGGGTTCATAAATTCTGTTTTGGAAATGACGGGGAATCGGGAATCGGTGCCGCCGAAGTCTTTATCGGCCGCAGATTTTCAGACACAAGGAAGGCCACGGCGTTCAATTTTTGTCAACGCGCGCCGCGTCTCACAATGCGTTCACGCAGCAGGAGGGCCCGATCCCTCGCGGTGCACCCCTCCCCCAGGAGGGTGGCGTGACCCATCTTGCGTCCCGGCTTCGCACCCTTCTTTCCGTAGAGGTGCAGGAAGAGCCCGGACTCGCGCAGGAGGAGTTCCCAGTCCGGCTCCCCTCCTGACCAGAGGTCGCCGAGGAGATTGATCATCACGCCCGGTGAGCGCAGTTCCACGGGGCCGAGCGGCAGTCCGCAGACAGCCCGGACATGCTGGGCAAACTGGCTGGTCATCGAGGTCTCGAGGGTGTGGTGACCGGAGTTGTGGGGACGCGGCGCCAGCTCGTTGACCATGAGCGATCCGTCGGGGAGGACGAAGAGTTCGACCGTGATCAGGCCGATTGCGCCGAGCTTTTCGGTGATGGCGGTGGCGATTTCGCGGGCCTTCGCGGCGACGGTCTCGTCCAGGGGGGCGGGTGCCAGCGTGACATCGAGGATGCCGTTGCGGTGGATATTGGCCTGGACCGGGAAGCAGGAGGTCTCCCCGTCGGCCGAGCGGGCAGAGATCACCGAGGCCTCGGAGTCGAAGGAGATGCGTTGTTCCAGGACGGCTCGGGGAGAGCCGAGCATGGCCCAGATGACCTCCGTGTTATCGCCGGGGGAGAGGCTGATCTGCCCCTTGCCATCGTAACCGAGCGCTGCGGTCTTGAGGATCGAGGGGGCGTTTAGCTCCGCGATGCCCGTGGCAAGCTCCGCGGCCGAGGTGATCACCCGGAAGGGGGCGACGGGGAAGCCGTTGTTCCTGAGGAACTCCTTCTCAAGCACCCGGTCCTGGCAGATACGTACCACGGAAGAGGAAGGGCGCACCGGCACGCGGGTCTCCAGATATTCCAAGGCCTCGACCGGGATGTTCTCGAACTCGACCGTGACCACATCCGTGTTCATCGCGAAGCGGGCGAGGGCGTCGCGGTCGTCAAAGGGAGCCACGATCGTCAGATCGGCGCAGGAGGAGGAGGGGCCGTCCTTGACCTCGTCGTAGATCACAACCGTGTAGCCCATGCTCTTGGCGGCCATGGCGGACATCCGGCCGAGTTGACCGCTTCCGAGAATGCCAATTGTCGCGCCCGGAACAATGGGGCCCGGGGCTTGGGGGAATTTCCCTTCCGGAGCGGACTGCGCCCCGTTACTCTTCTCTGCTTCGCTGTTACTCATGGATCGTCTGCTCTATCTTCTGGCTTTGTCTGTTGTGACGGGGATCCGTTTGCTCCCCATCACGGTGTGCTTCGTGCTGGGCCAGGCAATCGGTCTCCTTGTCTGGATGATTCTGCCCGGCTACCGCCGACTCTCCAAACAGAATCTCCGCATCGCCTTCGGGCCCTGGTTGACCGGCGGGAAGGCCTCCCTGATCACCCTGCGGCACTTCCTCAACCTCGGCGCCAACATCGTCTGCTCGGTGAAAATCCCCGCCCTGAGCGAGAAGCAGCTCCGCTCCCGGCTTACCTTTGACCAGGAGCAGAACTGGGAGGACTGGATCGTCGGAAAGAAGGCCGGTGAACGCGGCACCGTCGCCGCCCTGAGCCATTTCGGAAACTGGGAGATCAACGCCCAGATCGCCGAGTTCGTGAAGCCCCGCCGCGCCGGATGCGTCTACCAGGCCCTGCGCAACCCCCACATGGATGAACTGGTCAACCGCGACCGCCGCAGCCGCGGCGTCTCCACCTTCGACCGCAAGCGCGAGATGCAGGGAGCGGCCTCCCTACTCAAGGAGGGAGGGGTCGTCGGCGTCCTCATCGACCAGCATGCCGGGAACGCCGGGATCTGGATGCCACTCTTCGGAAAACTTGCCTCCACCTCGCCGCTCGCGGCCAGCCTCGCTCAGAGGACCGGATCACTGCTCGCCATGGTGAGCGTCCGGACCGTAGGGCTTGCTCGCTGGGTTATCCACACCAGCGACCCCGTGCCGACCGAGGGGCGTGAGATTTCCGAGATCACCATGGATCTCAATCACCTTCTTGAACGCGAGATCCGACGCTCACCCGCCGACTGGTTCTGGGTTCACAACCGCTGGAAGGTCCCCCACCCGAATTTCCTGATCAGCGACTCCAAGCGCGGCATCCACCTCCCAGCGGAGACCGCCCCCTCCGCGCTCCACCCCTTCCGCCTGCTGATCCGCTCGCCAAACTGGCTGGGCGACGCCTGCATGGCGGCTCCCGCGATCCGCGCCATCAAGGCGGGCCGACCCGACATGCACCTTGCCCTCCTCGCGCCTGCCAAGCTTGCCCCGCTCTGGCGCGAGATGCCCGAAGTGGACGAGGTGCTGGAGATCCCGCCGAACTCCTCTCCCCGCAAGGTCGCCCGGATCATCAAGTCCTCCGGCAAATACGACGCCGCCATCCTCCTGCCGAACTCCGTGCGCAGCGCCCTGGAGGTCTGGCTCGCCCGCATCCCCCGCCGTGTCGGACGCGACATCCACCGCGGACGCCGCTTCCTCAACCAGACGATGCCCTCCGTCCGGCAGCTCCACCCGATCCTCCATCAGTCCGACGAACTGCTTGCGATGGTCCGGCGCCTCGGGGCACCCGAACTGCCTCCCCGAACCCCTCGCCCCACTCCCGCTGGCCCGCTCCGGATCGCCCTCTGCCCCGGTGCGGAATACGGTCCCGCCAAGCGCTGGCCCTTGGAGAACTACCGCGCCGCCATGGAGAAGATCTCCAAGGATCTCGACCTCACCTGGGTCATCGTCGGCACCGCCAAGGAAGCATCCCTCGGCGAGAGACTGGCTCAAGGATTCCCTGGCAAGGTTGAGAACCTCTGCGGCAAGACAACCCTTCCGGAGCTCATCACCGAGCTCAAAGGCTCCACCCTGCTCCTCACCAACGACACCGGGACCATGCACCTGGCGGATCTCCTCGGCGTGCCGGTCGTGGCGATCTTCGGCTCCACCGAACCGGCCCTCACCGGCCCCAGGGGAGAGACAAATCCTCCCCACAGGACCCTCCGCCGCAAGGTCGAGTGCAGCCCCTGCTACCTCCGCGAGTGCCCCATCGACTTCCGCTGCATGAACGAACTCACCGTGGAGATGGTGGCGGAGGCAGTGCAGGAATCGCTGCATGCGATTCCTGAAGGCGTTTATACTGAAGACTGTTAGGCTGTTAGGTTAGAGAATAATCACTCGCAAACATTCTGGCTTTCGTTGCCCGCCCCATTACCGATAACCCATCCCTTTTAGCACCCCTTCAGCCCTCAGCCCTCAGCCTTTCACTTTTCCCTATCCCTTTCATCCCCTTCATCCCTGTGATTCTTCTTCCCTTTTCACCATGCTAAACATCCGCAAACTCAAGAAAACCATCGGTGGCCGCACCCTCTTCGAGGAGGCCGACATGCAGGTCAACTACGGCGAGCGCGTCGCCCTCGTCGGTCCGAACGGCGCCGGCAAGTCGACCCTCTTCTCCCTCCTCCTGAAGAAGGACGAGGCTGATGCCGGAAGCATTGAGCGCGACGAGTGGACCATGATCGGCCACCTCGCCCAGGAGGGCGAGGCCACCGGAGAGGAGACCGTGCTGGATGTGGCGACCGGGCGCGCCGGCGAACTCCCGGCCCTTGAGAAACGCCTTCACGAACTCGAGCAGGAAGGGACCGTCGACACGCCCGAATACAGCGAGGCCTCCGCGAAGCATGCCGCCCTGAGCGATCCCAAGGTCGAGGCCAAGGCCAAGAAGATCCTCACCGGTCTCGGCTACAAGCAGGAAGACTTCGACCGGAAGGCCAAGGAACTGAGCGGCGGCTGGGTCATGCGCGCCCATCTGGCCCGCCTCCTTGTCATGGAGCCCGATCTCCTGCTCCTTGATGAGCCGACCAACCACCTCGACCTCGTCTCCCTGCTCTGGCTCCAGAATTATCTCAAAACCTACTCCGGCGCCGTCCTGCTGATCTCCCACGACCGCCAGTTCATGGATGAGATCATCCAGACCGTCTACGAGATCGCCGACGGACGCCTCCACTCCTACTCGGGCAACTACACCGCCTTCCTTGAGGAACGCGAGGCTCGCTACGACCGTCAGAACGCCGCCTACAAGAACCAGCAGAAGGAGATCACCGCGCTCCGCGAGTTCTACGACCGCTTCCGACAGGTCGCATCCAAGGCCTCCCAGGCGATGAGCAAGCTCAAGCAGATCGAGCGGATGGAACTCATCGAGAAGCCAGAGGCGCCGCGCAAACCGTTCCGCTTTCAGATCCCCCAGCCTCCGCGCGGCGGCCAGCGCTCCGTCATCCTCGATGGGATCCACATGTCCTACCCGAGCACCCACGGGGAGCGAAAGGTCTACTCCGGGTTGGATCTCACCATCGAGCGAGGCGAGCGGACCGTCCTGGTCGGCCCCAACGGCGCCGGCAAATCAACCCTGCTCAAGATCCTTGCCGGAGTGCTCGAGTTCCAGCAAGGGAAACGCACCGAGGGCCCCAACGCCAAGATCGGATACTTCAGCCAACACCGCGCGGCCACCCTCGATGCCAACAAATCGATCCTCGATGAGGTCAGGGCCAGCAACGGCGAACTCTCCGAGAACGACGCCCGCGGCATCCTCGGCTCCTTCCTTTTCCGCAAGGATGACATCTACAAGAAGACTGCCGTCCTGAGCGGCGGCGAGAAGACCCGTCTCAACCTCGTGAAGTTCCTTGTCGATCCGCCGAACCTCCTGCTCATGGACGAGCCGACGACCCACCTCGACATCCACACCGTCGAGTCACTCATCCTCGCGCTCGGCAACTACGAGGGAACGCTTGTCTTCATAAGCCACGACGTCCACTTCATCCGCAAACTCGCCACCAAGGTCCTCCACGTGAAGGATGGCAAGGTCACCACCCACCTGGGCGGCTACGACGACTTTCTCGAGCGCGTGGGAGCGCTGGGCAATGAACGCGAAGCGCTGACCGCCTAGCGGCCCGGGGGCCGCAGGCTGTTAGCGGTTTAGACTGTTGGACTGTTAGACTATTGGGTTCGCCGCCGAAACTCATCGCCTGATCCAAACCATGATTTTTCTTTTCGCGTCTCTTGCCTTGATCATCGGTCTTTTCTCCATAATCCCGGCGATTTTGATCAGGAACCGATGTCCCGTGGCCTGGTGGGACTACCTCTACCCTTTCTCCGGAGTTGTCATCTGGATCGGGTTACTTGCCCTAAATCTCGGTTCTCGCGCGTCGCTTTCAAATTTCATCGAGGTCTTTTGGATTGCCTTGTTTTCAATCCTGATCTCATGGATTCGCCTCTCGGTGCTTTTTTTCACGAAACGCAAGGGGTCATTCCTCATGATGTGGATTCTTCCGCTGATGCCCTCGCTTTTTGCAATCGCCGTCAGATTCTTGACTCCGACCTTGCCAGAATAGCCCGGCCCGGAGGGGCACCTCGTCGCTTTGCTTGCCCGGTTGTTGCTTGGCATCCATTGAGACTTCCCGCAACCGATTCTATGCGGAGTTAGGGAAGCGCTTCCCTAGGGTTAAACTTAACAGGTCCTAGTACAGCTCAATCTCATCCAGAGGATAGAGTTTCCGATATTCGATGGCCTGCAGACCGATGATGGCGGCCACGGCCGCGATGTCCTCGCTAAGCGTGCCTCGGGAGATTCTCGCGGCGGGACGGGAAAGGCCGTTCACAATCTGGCCGTAAACGCGCGCTCCCGCCAGATATTGAACGAGCTTCACTGCGATGTTGCCGGAATCCAGATCCGGAAAAATCAGGACATTGGCTTTTCCGGCCACCAGGCTGTCGGGCACCTTGATGGCCGCGACGGCGGGAACGATGGCTGTGTCCCCCTGAAGCTCCCCGTCGATTTCCATCGGGAGGTCGAGCGCGTCGGTCCCGCCGATCCTGATGGCCAGCTCCCTGGCCTGGGCCGCAGCCGCGGCCATCTTCATCGCGGAGGGATGGGCGGAACTGCCGTGGGTGGAAAAGCTCAGGAAGGCGATCCGCGGTGTCTTCCCGAAGACCTGCCGGGCAAGAAGCCCGGTCTGGACGCCGATCGAGGCGAGTTGATCGACCGTCGGTTCCGGAACCACGCCGCAATCGGCGAAGAAGAGAACCCCGTTGTCGCCGTATTCCGCCCGCGGCACCTCCACTATCATGGAACTGGAGATCACCGGAGCATGCGGCAGCGGCTTCACCAGCTGAAGAAGCGGCCTGAAAAGCGCCGATGCGTACGCACCTACGCCGCCGACCAATCCGTCGGCAAGCCCGAGCTGAAGCATCATCGCCGCGAAGTAATTCGGCGTGGAGAGCAGGCCCCGCAGGTCGCCCGGCTGAATGCCTTGATAGCGCTCCAACTTCGACGCCAGCGCCAGAAAACGCGGCATCTCGGAGGATGTCTCGGGATCAACGATCGCGACCCTCTCCAGCGACACGCCATTCGCTTCGGCGATGCCTCGGATCTCGTCGCGCTTCCCGACAAGAACGGCGACGCCAAGACCCAGTTCATGAAACATCCATGCCGCGCGGATCACGCGCGGATCATTCCCATCGGGAAAAACAATCCGCTTGGGATGGCGGCGCAGCTTGGCGTAGACGGAGTCAAGAAACGACATGACCCGCACAGCGTGGAAAAGATCCCCGCCGGAAACAAGGATGTTCCCACAGATTCACCGCCGACGCGGATCTTTTGCCTTCAGGTTTCAAGTTTCAGGTTTCATCCTTCGTGTGTGATCACCAAACTCCTCCACACCCGATACCGCGTCCAGGATCTCGAGAGAACCGTTTCCTTTTACCGCGATGTTCTCGGCCTCAAGGAGATCCGCCGAAGCGAGAGCGGCCGCGGATCCAAGCTCGTGTTTCTCAAGGCTCCCGGCAGTGACGAGGAAATCGAGATCTGCGAATACAATGCCAGCGGCCCCGTCCAGGTCGGACCCGACCTCACGCACCTCGCCTTTGAGGTCACGGATCTGAAGGCCTTTGCCGAGGAAGCCGCGGCAAAAGGCTACCCCCTGAGCGACGGTCCACACCACACCTCCTCCGGATCGATCATCGCCTTCATCGACGCCCCGGAGGGTTATGAGGTGGAACTGATCCAGCGCTCCCCTAATACCCGGTAATCCTCAGTTTTCTCGCGGTAGGATTTTTTTCTTCAGCCTTCAGCCTTTAGCCTTCACTCTTTTCACATGATCCCCGAACCGAAAGCCGTCGTTCAATCCTCCTCAAAGATCCTCCGCGAATTTCAGGAATTCATCTCGCGTGGAAATGTCGTCGATCTGGCGATCGGCGTCATCATGGGAGCGGCCTTCGGAAAGATCGTCACCTCCCTGGTCAATGACGTCATCATGCCTCCCATCGGGCTTCTGATGAAGGGAGTGAACTTCAAGGACTTCTATCTTCCGCTCAATGGAAAGCACTACGCCACACTGGCGGCAGCCCAGCAGGACGGCGCTCCGATCATGGCCTACGGCAACTTCATCAACACCATCATCGAGTTCATCATCGTCAGCGCCTGCGTCTTCGCCCTTGTGAAGGCCATCAATACGCTGCGGCGCAAGCAGGATGCAGCCGCAGCGGCTGCGGCTCCCGCAGCTCCCAGCAAGTCCGAGGAGCTTCTCACCGAAATCCGCGACCTGCTCAAGAAGTAACCGCTTCCTTGGAGGGTTATGGGACTTTCGAAAAACTCGGGAGAGCCGCGTTGGCGGGGATTTTTCCGTTGGCCAAGGAGGGAGGACGAGCGAGTCAATACCCGCAGCGGTCTTGCCCGAGCGAGCATCACGGGAAAACTGGCAGGAAACTTTCAGCTCTCAGCTTTCAGGTTTCTCTTTTTACCCCGCCAGCGGGTGCTTCACGTCGGGGAGGAGTGCGGAGGAGGCCACCTCGATCTCCCTTTCCTGACCCAGTAGGTTCAGCAGGATCGCCACGCGGTCGCGGGCCGGAAGGACGCGGGTGACCAGTGCGCGAACGCCAAGGAACGGTCCCTCGACCACCTTGACCTCTTCGCCTTCCTTGAGTTCGCAGGCGATCTCGACGGTCTCCCCGTCGGCCACGTGGGCCCGCAGATCCGTGATGATCCGCTCGTCGAGGATGCAGGGACGGCCGCCGAAGGAGAGCGTCCTGGCCACGCCGCTGGTCGCGGCGATCCGGCGGTAAAGCTCCGGATAGACAAAGCATGCAAAAAGGTATCCGGGAAACATCGCCTCGTTGACCCAGGCGACACCGGTGGCGCGTGCGCGCTTGAAGCGAATCTTGGGGCAGAAAACCTCGATCCCGAGTTCGCCGCGCAGGAGGCGCGATGCCACTCCCTCCTGCTTCGGCTTGGTCTTGACGCAATACCAGAGCAGTTCGTCCGAGAAGAGGGGCTCCGTTGCTGGTTCCTGAGGCATGGTAAGATCATGACACGGGCCCGGAGACGGGGCAATCCGCGGCTCCTTGCCATTTCCAGTAGATGGAAACGGAAAGGAGAGGCGTTTAGGCTGAAGGCTGAAGGCACTTAGGCATTGGATCCAGATTTACACCGAGGGAACCGCTTGCTGAAAACAGCGGTGAAACCAATCCACCTTGTTTCCTAAACCGGGGCAATTGTGACGAAAACGTGACATCGCGGGCCTTGGAGATCGGGGCGTCGGGACTTACAGAAAAACTGTGCAGGACGAGGCCACCATCCATTACAGGAGCGTCTGGATCTCCGACGTGCATCTTGGCACGCGGGGAAGCCAAGCCGGGGCGTTGCTCGGATTCCTCCGCACATTCGACTGCGACACCCTCTACGTCGTGGGAGATCTGATCGATATCTGGGCGATGAAGCGCGGCGTGTTCTGGACGCAGGATCACAGCGACGTCATCCAGAAAATCCTTCGCAAGGGTCGTAAGGGGTCGAAGATCATCTACATCCCCGGTAACCACGACGAGAGGATCACCGATTTCACCGGCGACTACGCAAATGTCCACATCCAGCCACGCGCTTTCCACACCACGGTCGACGGACGCCGTCTGCTGGTGGCCCACGGGCACGAGCTCGACACGGTCGTCCAGAACATGGGCTGGCTGGCCCATGTGGGGGACATAGGTTACCAGTTGCTGCTGAGGCTCAACACGCCGGTCAATTTCCTGCGCAGGCTTTTTGGCCGTGGTCACTGGTCGCTGAGCGCCTACGTCAAAAGCAGCGTGAAGAACGTGGTGAACTTCATCGGTGGCTTCGAGGAGTCGATGGTGCACTTTGCCTCCGATGCCGAAGCCCAAGGGATCATCTGCGGCCACATCCACACCGCCGCTATCCGGAAGATCAAGGGCCTCGATTATTACAATACCGGCGACTGGGTCGAGAGCCTCACGGCTCTTGTGGAGGAGACCGACGGCCGCATGAAGCTTCTGAAGTTCAGTCCTTCGGGCGAGATCCTGAAGACCCTTGCTGTCTGCGGTGCCTTCGACAAGATGGCGCCCGAGCCTGCGGCGGTTGCGGAAGAGGCGGTTTCCGGAGACTGAAAAATCTGGCAGGGAACCCCCTGCGGGGCGTAGCTTTTGGAGCTCTCCGATGACCATCTGCCTGCTCAAGTCCAAGATCCACCGTGCCGCCGTGACGGGAGCTTCCGTCGATTACGAGGGGAGCCTCACCATCGCCTCCGACCTAGCGGAGCGTGTCGGCCTCCGCCCCTACGAGAAAATCCTCGTGGGAAACATGGGGAACGGCGAACGCTTCGAGACCTACGTTATCTATGGGCCCCATGGCTCGGGAGCCATCGAGCTGAACGGCGCCACCGCCCACCTCGGCAAGATCGGCGACCGCCTCACCATCATGTCGTATGCCTGGCTCGATGAAGAGGAAGCCGCCGGGCACAAGCCCTCGGTGATTCTGCTCGATGAGAAGAATGCCGTGATCAGGGCTTAGCACGCGCTGGTTTTCACGGCTGGATCGGCTTTCGTCTCGGAACGATCTCTGTTCGGTTTTCAGCTTTTGGTTTTTCCGACAGTCAGCGGGAAGAACGGTATCAGGAACACTCCGCAGGCGCAGAGGATCCCGCTGAGTGAGACGGCCGCGCCGATGCCCGCGCGATCGGCGACCCATCCGGCGAGCCAGCTGCCGGCCGCCAGCGATCCCTGGAAGGTGATCAGGTAGAACGAGATGGTCCTGCCCCGCACCCAATCCGGGGAGGCGATCTGGACCGAGACGTTGTGATTCACCGCCACCACGATCCAGAAAAGCCCGCCAAGCAGCATCGCGGAGGCGACCACGGGAACACTCCTCCCCGCGCCGACCACCACCACGCATGACGAAAAGAGGAGAAGGCAGACAGCCACCGTGGCATCGATGGGGAAGCGGCGGCGCAGGCCCGGCACAAAGAGCGCACCGATCACCGATCCGACACCGAAGGAGCTGAGCAGGAGACCGTAACCCGCGGCCCCCGTGCCAAGATGGTCGCGAGCCACGATCGGCAGGAGCGCCCAGACCCCGGAGCCGGTGAGCATGAAGAAGCCGGAGCGCAGCAGGATGCCGCCGATGAGGGGCGACTTGCGGAGGAAATTCCACCCCTCCGCTAGCGAGCGAAGCACCGCCGCCGGCGTGGCTTTCCCCCGCGACTGCACGATCAGATGTTCCGGGATGCGTCGGAGTCCCGCCAGCACGGCGACGAAGGAGAGGGCGTTCAGCGCGAAGACCCACGCAGCACCGAGGGCTCCCACCAGCAAGCCGCCGAGAGCCGGACCGATCGCGCGGGCGAGGTTGAAGCTGATGCTGTTGAGCGACACGGCCGCGGCCATCTTGTCCCGGCTCACGAGATCCTGAAGGAGAGTCTGCCACCCGGGGAGATGGATCGCTGAGCCGAGCCCCAGAAGAAGCAACAGGATCAGCAATTCCACAGGGCGCAGCTTTCCGCTCCAGGCCATCCCCGCCATGAGAGCTGCCGTGGCCATCATCCAGAGCTGGGCACCGACCAGCAGGCGACGGCGGTTGCTCAGATCGGTCAGGGCGCCGCCCGCAAGACCCAGCAGGAAGGCGGGTAGGCTTGCCGCCGTCTGGACAAGGCCGATCAGGAGCGGGGAATCGGTCAGCGTCGTCATCAGCCAGGCCGCCGCGGCACCGTGCATGATGGTGCCGAGATTGGAGAGGAAGTTCGCGATCCAGAGATCGCGGAACTCGGGTTGGCGGAGAGGGGCGATGCCGGAGCCGAAGAGATTTTCCCTCATGACCGCAGGACTGTTCTGATCACCCTCATGCCGGGAATCCTCGCAGGTTGCGCTCGCCCCCTCCACTCCGGAGTGATAACGGGAGAGGATGAATCCGACTCTCCACGATCCCTCCCTCTTCAAAGAGCAGGCTTATGCTTCCGGGATTTGGAAAAGCGCCTCGGATGGCTCGGCGCTGGAGATTCGCGATCCCGCCGACGGACTTCCGCTGGGCAGCGTTCCGGCATTGTCGGCGCGCGAGGTCGTCGAAGCCATCGGGGCCGCCCATCAAGCGATGGCAGCCTGGAGCAGGGAAACGGCTGCGCGGCGTTCCGCAATCCTGAGGCGATGGTTCGAGCTGATCACGGCCAACACCGACGATCTGGCAGCCATCCTGACGGCTGAGCAGGGAAAGCCGCTCGCGGAGGCTCGCGGCGAGGTTGCCTACGGGGCTTCCTACATCGATTGGTTTGCGGCCGAGGCCGTGCGCATCGAGGGGGAGATCATTCCCGGCCCATCCGCTGACAAGCGTGTGCTGGTGATGAAGGAACCCGTCGGCCTCTGCGCGGCGATCACCCCGTGGAACTTCCCCATCGCGATGATCACCCGGAAGGTCGCCCCGGCGCTTGCCGCAGGCTGTGCCATGCTCGTGAAGCCGGCTCCGCAGACACCCTTCTCGGCCCTCGCACTTGCCGAACTGGCGCTTCGTGCCGGACTGCCCGCGGGATTTTTCTCGGTTCTCACGGGGGATGCCTCCGTCATCGGGCCGGAATTCACGCGCAGTCCGCTCATCAGGAAGCTCAGCTTCACCGGCTCCACGGCCGTCGGGAAGTAGCTCATCGCCGACTCGGCCTCCACCGTGAAGCGCGTGACGATGGAGTTGGGGGGGAATGCACCTTTCCTCGTCTTTGAGGATGCCGACCTGAAGGCCGCCGTCGAGGGGTTGATGGCTTCCAAGTTCCGTGCCAGCGGACAGACCTGCATCTGTGCCAACCGCATCCTGCTTCACCGCTCGGTGGCCGAACGCTTCACGCAACTTCTGCTCCCGGCGGTGGAAGGTCTGAAGGTCGGGCCCGGCACCGTGAATGGAGTCGATCAGGGACCGCTGATCAACGAGGCGGCGGTGGCGAAAGTCGAGCGGGTGATCGGCGATGCCGTTTCCAAGGGGGCCACGATCCTTGCGGGCGGCAAGCGCCACGCACTTGGCGGCACATTCTTCGAACCCACCATCCTCACCGGCTGCACGACCGGGATGGAAGTTGCCGGTGTCGAGATCTTCGGCCCCGTGATTCCGATCTTCACGTTCTCCACCGACGAGGAGGCTATCCGGTTGGCCAACGCGACCGACGCCGGCCTGGCCGCCTATTTCTACAGCACGGATCTATCCCGTGTCTGGCGCGTCGCCGGCGCCTTGGAATACGGCATGGTCGGCGTGAACACCGGCACTCTCTCGAATGCAGCCGCGCCCTTCGGCGGCATTAAGGAATCGGGTTACGGCCGGGAAGGATCCCGTCACGGGATCGAGGACTACCTCACCATGAAGTATGTCAGCATGGGCGGCCTTGGTTAGTGCTATTTCTCGCGCAGGGGCCGGAGAGAAAGATCAAACCCAACACCGAAGATGAAAGTGTTGGGCGCCTCGCTGTTTACGGTGGGTTGATTGACGGATGATGTTTTCACGCAACGGGCGCAAAGCAACTGTGTTTTTTCAGGCTGGTTGAAGGTGGGCGTTTTTGAGGAGGGATTGGATGTGGATGAGGAGTT
>Ga0208327_1000007_pt1 | contig 64190 bp, 69 predicted proteins | sample LakMenEpi26Jun08_FD_150733 | JGI IMG/M metagenome (GOLD analysis project Ga0208327, IMG submission 150733) | Freshwater microbial communities from Lake Mendota, WI - 26JUN2008 deep hole epilimnion (SPAdes) | ecosystem: Environmental > Aquatic > Freshwater > Lake > Epilimnion/Euphotic zone ...
CCTGCCGCTTCCCTCGTAGAGGGCCCGCCTCTCCTCGGAGAGGATGGAGGCATCGGTCTCCGCATAGCCCCCTTTCTGCTGGAGATAGTTCACCGCGCGGGTGGAGAGGGCAACCATACGCTCGACACCCTTTTCCTTGGCGAGGTTCTCGGCGAATGCCATGAGTTTCCGGCCGAATCCCTTGTTCTCATGCGCCTTGCTGACGTAGAGGCAGGCCATCTCGGCAAGCGAGCGGGAGGGATCTATGTGGACGGCAACGCAGGCGATTGGGGTGCGGTCGACCTCGAGGATCCAGTAATCCTCGATGCGGGAGAGGATGTCGGCGCGGGTCCGGCGCGCGATCTCCTCGTCCTCGACGGACTGCCGGATCAGCGTCATCACGGCGCGGACATCCTTTTTGAAGATACGACGGATCTGCTGGTACTCGTTGGAATAGACCATCGTGCCCGACCCCTCGTGGCTGAAGATCTCGGTCAGCAGGGCCTCGTTGATCCGACCGTCGAGCAGATGGGCGCGGGGGACGCCGCCACGGCAGGCGCGGGAGGCGCACTCGATCTTGGAGATCAGGCCGGAGGGGCCGTTCGAGGCACGGAGTTTCCTGATCAGCTCCTCGGATTCGTCGATCGAGAGCTGGCGGGGAAGCGGGTTGGCCCCGCCCACCACGTCGTCTGCGCCGAGGAAGATGACCTTGGCGGCATGAAGCGCCTCGGCGACCTCGAGGGCGATGCCGTCGGAGTTGACCCGGTAGGTCCGTCCCTCGCCGTCGAAACCGAGCGGCGGGATGACCGGGATGATCCCTTCCTTGAGAAGGAGTTCCAAGGCGTGGTTGTCGACGCGCTCCACGCGTCCGGTGAAGAGTTGGTCGGTGCCGCCCAGGATGCCCGCGGGGTGGGCGATGATGGCGTTGGAGTAGGCGGCGCGGAGATCGACGGCCGAGAGTCCCTCCATGATCCCGTTGGTGAGCCGGATGGCGGCGTCGATGGCGAGTTCCAGCGTCGATTCGTCGGTGATGCCGGTTCCATCGCTGTTGGTGATCTTCATGCCGCGCTTGCGGGCCAGTTCGGCGATCTGGTGGCTGGCCCCGTGCACGAGGACCACCCGGACGCTCAGTGAGCGCAGGACGGCGAGGTCGAGCAGGATGTTTGGGAAATTCGGGGAGGCGGCGACGGCGCCGTCTACCGCGATGACGAAGATCCGCTCGCGGAAGCGGGGGACATACTGGAGGATTTCTCTGAGATCGGAAACGTTCACGGAATGAGGGATGGTGAGACTGCTTTTCCCGTCGGCGCAATCAATTTATGAGGGACGGCAAGGGTTCCGCCTCCGGAGGGATGAGTTCCCGGGCGATGGCGGCGGCGATGGCTTCGGGTTCGGCGAGCGGCGCGAGGATCCCCAGTGCCGGTACCTCGACGATGGAGAAGCGCCCGACAAGCGGCCTGAGATCGGAGATCGCGGCCGACGAGTCACGATCGGATCCGGTGGCCAGCAGCATGGAGACGGGCGAGGCCAGATTGCGGAGGCCGGTGCGGAGGCTGCGCCAGTAGGACTTGGAGGACTGCGCAAGGAAGGAGTGCTCGGCACCGTACTGCTGGGCGGTCGAGGTGATGACCGAGAGCGCCTCCTCGAATCCCGGACCCTCTGCCGCGAATCCCGAACGGAGTAGCCAGGGACGCAGGAAAGTCTCGGTGGAGAGTTGGCGCCGGTAGACGAGCCTGGCTAGCCGCGGAAACCAGCCCAACCGGTGCCAGCCTCGGGAGGGATTGGCCTTGCCGAGGGCGACATCGGGCATCCAGAGGATGAGGCGCGTTGTTTTATCGGGAAAGCGGGAGGCGAAGAGCAGGGCGATGTTGGCGGTGAGGCCTGAGGCCACGATCACTGCGGCCTCGCCGGGCACCGTTTGGTCGAGGAACTCGGCCAGCGCGCGCACCTGCTCCTCGGCGGTGGGGGCCGGTTCGGGACGCTGCGATTCGCCGAAGCCGATCATGTCCGGAACCAGGACGCGCCATGTCTCGGCGAAGCGGGTATAGATCTTCGACCACTCGAAGGAGGAGGCGCCGGGGAAGACGCCGTGGAGGAAGAGAAGCGGCGCCCCCGGGGTCTGGCTGTCGGCGGTGTGGTAGACGATCTCGCCCGAGGAAGTGTCGGCCACCCGGGTCGCGAAGACAGCCGGGGAGATTGAGTCGGGAATGATGCCGCGAAGGGTGTTGCGCCAGCCGTATCGGACGGCGAGGGCGACCGCCCCGAGGAGACCCGCGCCCAAGCCGACTCCGAGCGCCTTGCGACGGCCCGGGGTGCCTTGGGATTCCTCGTTCATGCGGCGGCGGGTCAGTTGCCCGGTTCGGGGAAGAAGCGGACGATGCCGCTTCCCTTGACGACGCCGCCGATCACCTTGCCGCCGAGGGTCTTGGCAATCTTCTCACCTTCCTTGCCCGGGACGACGAGAACCATGCCGATACCCATGTTGAAGACCTGGTACATCTCAAGGGGGTCGACGTTGCCGCCGCGTCCGATGATCCCGAAGATGGCGGGCACTTTCCAGGAGCCGGGGTCGATGACGGCGTCGCAGCCCTTGGGCAGGATGCGGGGAAGATTGTCGATGAGTCCGCCGCCGGTGATGTGGGCTGCCGCATGAAGCGGCTTGCCCTTCATGGCATGGAGTTTCCTGAACGCGGGGAGATAGCTGCGATGGACCTTGAGGAGTTCGGCTCCGACGGTGGTGCCCAGACCCGCGGGGCGGTCGGAGAGTTTCAGGCCGAGGAGGTCGAAGAGGACCTTGCGGGCGAGGGAATAGCCGTTAGTGTGAAGGCCGTTGGAGGGGAGTCCGACCAGCGCGTCGCCCGGCTTCACGCGGCTTCCGTCGAGCAGATCCTTCCGGTCGACGATGCCGGTGATGGATCCGGCCAGGTCGTATTCACCTTCCCCATAGAGACCCGGCATCTGGGCGGTCTCGCCTCCGATCAGGGCGCATCCCGCCTCCTTGCAGGCACGGGAGAGGCCGGTGATGATTTCCTTGAGCACTCTCGGGTCGAGCTTCGCGGCGGCGATATAGTCGAGGAAGAAGAGGGGCATGGCTCCGGTGACGGCGATGTCATTGACGCAGTGGTTCACCAGGTCCGCGCCGATCGTGTCGTGATTATCGGTGGCAAAGGCGATCTTCAGCTTCGTTCCGACGCCGTCGACGCTCGAGACAAGAACGGGATCCTTGATTCCGCGCTTCTTGAAGTCGGGACGGAAGAGGCCGCCGAAGCCGCCGATGCCTCCGAGTACCTCGGCGCCGTGGGTCGGTCGGACAAGGGCCCCGATGCCGGACTTCACCCTGTTGCCGAGCGCCACGTCGACGCCGGCCTTCGCATAGGAACTCTTGGAACCCTTTGCGACGGATGGGGCGGAGGGTTTCTTTCCAGTGGCTTTCTTCGAGGCTTTCTTTGAGGGACTCTTCGTTTTCTTGGTGCTCATGAAATGAATGCGGTGATGGGTGCCGTGGATTGAGGGGTCAGGATTTGTGGGGGAAGAGCGGGGGTTGCGCGCTCTGGTCGGGAAGGAGTTGGGCGCTTCCCTTGCGGCGCTCCATGATCAGCTTGTCGAAGGCGGCGTCGAAGGGAACCGGGTAGTCGCCGTTGAAGCAGGCCATGCAGAAGGAGTTCTTTTCGAGGCCCGTGGCCCGCACCATCCCGTCGACATCAAGGTAGCCGATGCTGTCGGCCCCGAGGTAGTCGCAGATCTCCTGATGGGTCTGCTGGTTGGCGATCAGCTTCTCGGGATCGGGGAAGTCGATGCCGTAGTAGCAGGCATGGCGGTGCGGAGGGCAGCTGATGCGGAGGTGGACCTCCTTGGCGCCGGCCTCGCGGAGATTCACCACGCGCGCCTTGGCGGTCGTGCCGCGCACGACGGAGTCGTCGACGACCACGACGCGCTTTCCCTTCACCGACTCGCCGATGAGGTTGAGCTTCACCCGGACGTTGAAGTCGCGGATGAGTTGGGTCGGTTGGATGAAGGTGCGGCCGATGTAGTGGTTGCGGACGAAGGCAGGGTCGTAGGGAATCCCCAGCTCCTCGGAGAAGCCGAGCGCGGCATAGATGCCGGAGTCGGGCACGGGCACGACCACGTCGGCCTCGACGGGGTGGAGACGTGCCAGTTCGCGGCCCATATTGATGCGTGCCTTGCTGACGGTGATGCCGCGCAGGCGGCTGTCCGGTCGCGCGAAGTAGACATACTCGAAGATGCAGAAGGCCTCGCGCGACTCGGTGAAGGGGAACTCGGAGCGGATTCCCTGATCGTCGATCACGACAACCTCCCCCGGCTTGAGGTCGCGGACGAAGGTCGCCCCGATCAGGTCGAAGGCGCAGGTTTCAGAGGAGAGGACCCATCCGTTATCAAGCTTGCCGAGGGAAAGGGGGCGCAGACCGCTGGGATCGCGGAAGCCGATGATCTCGTTTTCACCCATGACCACCACGGAAAAGGCCCCTTCGAGACGGCGCAGCGCGCCGATCGGCCCGCCCATCGTTTCGTCGGGTTGGGCAAGGAGGTGGAGAATGATCTCGCTGTCGACCGTGGTCTGGAAGATGGATCCGCGGTTCTCAAGCTCGTTCCTGAGGGCGGAAGCGTTGACGAGGTTTCCGTTGTGGGCGATGGCGAGTTGTCCCCGTGCTGTGTCGACGCCGAGCGGTTGGGAGTTGAGAAGGGTGCTCGATCCGGTCGTCGAATAGCGGACATGGCCGATGGCGCGCGTGCCGGCGAGCGATTCCAGGTTTTCTTGGGCGAAGACCTGCGAGACCAGGCCCATCCCCTTGTGGAGCCGGAAGACCTTTCCGTCGCCGCTGCTTGAGGCGATGCCGGCACTCTCCTGACCCCGGTGCTGCAGCGCGAAGAGGCCGTAGTAGGTCAGCATGGCCGCGTCCTTGTGGCCGTAGACGGCGAAGACGCCGCATTCATGTTTGGGACGATGGGACTGGGACAAGGAACGCAGGGTTGGAGAGTTATGCTCGGGTGAAAGGAATCCGGCGTGCCGGACACCAAAGGTTTTCATCTTTTGGCCCGGTCATCAAACACGATTTGGAAAAAGCGTCCTTTAGAGTCCTTTGTGGCCGTGTGTTGGCGATCTTTTGGAGCCGCTGATGAAATCGCATAGAGGCCGTTGCGGAAAGAATGGGCCGCGGGCAAGGCGGCTTCGCGGGAGCATCCCCGCAGTGGGCTGTAACCGCGAAGCCAACGCAGCCCCCGGCCTGTTATCTCCGCAACCCGAAGGGCTGACGCCATTTGTCGATTTTTGCGGCGTTGCTCGCTCGGGCGAGACCGCTGCGGGTATCGCCCAGCACTCGCGCCTTCAAAAATCAGCAAATGGTCTTCAGTGGCCTTCATGGGATTTAATCAGCGGTTCCCATTGAAAAATCCGTTGACCCGCGGAGGTTTTTGCCGTTCGCTTCCCGCCCTTCATGATGGCATCCAGTCATTCACTTCCTTTTGCAATTCCCGCAATTCCCGGATCCGTTCCCCGTTCGCCCGATGCGGCCGCGGGTTTGGCCGCCCAGGGTTCTTCCCCGTGGCTCCGTTTTACCTGGCAGACCGACAAGACGGGAACTGCTCCCGCGGGTTCCGATCTGATCAGGCCCGCCAACCGTGAGGAGGCGGATGAGGTGCTCGGGGTACTTCTTCTTTCACTTTCGATGGATTCCGGTTGGAACGATTCGTTTGCCATGGTCGAACAGCATCTCAAGGCCGAGGTGGCCAGGATCTTCAATGAGGGAGATCCGCTCTGCCTGGTGATGCCGAAGGGAAGCAGGCTGATCGCGGCCTCCTTGCTCGATCCCTCCCCCGAGGCCTCCTCCCATCTCGTCAGCGGTCCCGCCGTCCTGATGGAATACCGCAATCGTGGCATCGGTTCCCGCCTTCTGCATGCCTCGTTGGAGGCGTTGAGGGGAAACGGAATCACCGTCGCTTCGGGTATCACCCGGGCCAAGACGATGGCCGCCCGCCATGTCTATCCGAAATTCGGCGGCGTTGCGGAATCCGTCACGTTTTCCAAGCCTGTCGAAGCTAAGTCTTGAAACCCCGCCCGGTCTCGGGCATTCTCAAAAACTCAATTTTAATCACTGCCTTGTGGTGTAACGGTAGCACAGCAGATTCTGGATCTGCTTGTCATGGTTCGAATCCATGCGAGGCAGCCACTATTTTGGTGGGAAGGAATTAAGGGATAGCTAATGGGGAGTGATCATCCCAGTCCCTGCAGGGTGGTTTTGAGGGTCTCAAGCTTTTCGCTCCACTTTTCGCGGCGCTGGCGGTGATCCTCAAGCACGTTTGCCGGAACTTTTTCGACGAAGGAGGTGTCGGCCAATTTGGCCTCCACCTTGACGAGTTCGGCCTCCACCTTGGTGATCTCGGCGGCGATGCGCTTCCGCTCGGCATCGAGATCGACCAGTCCCTCCAGCGGCATGTAGATGGTTCCCAGGTCGGTGACGACGCTGGGAGTCCCGGCGGGAGGCATCTTATCTAGGATCTCCAGCCCGGAGGCCCTAGTGAGACCCGCGAAGATGGCGCGCCGGGAGTCGTGGATCTCTTCCTTGGGGGTCAGCAGGAAGCGGACTTGCTGCTGGGAGGGGATCTTGAATTCCGCCCTGAGGTTGCGCGCGGCATGGATGGCCGTGTAGAGCGCGGTCGTGCGCGTGCTGGCCGCGGTGATCTCCGACTCGGGAAGGTTGAGTAGCTTTTCGGCGGGGGGCACCGTGTAAAGAAGCAGACCGGCGCGTTCTCCGGTTCCCGATGCGGAGGCGGGGGCCTGGAAACCGAGGCGCTTCCAGAGTTCCTCGGTGACATGGGGCATGAGCGGATGGAGGAGGCGCAGTGTGCCCGAGAGGGTGGCGTCCATGACGGTCAGAATGGCGTTCTTGGCCTGCTCATCCGAGCCGTTGAGGATCGGCTTGGCCGCCTCGACGAACCAGTCGCAGTAATCGCCCCAGAAGAAGTCGTAGAGCAGGCCCGCCACCTCATGGAAGCGGTAGTCGGCATAGGCCCCGCGCAACGCGGCGTGCATCGTGTCGAACCGGTGCAGGAGGTGGATCGCGATATAGGGAAGGGGGAGTCCGGCCGGATCGGGCGAGGGGTTGCACGGGCCCTGCATCTCGCGGAAGCGGGCGGCGTTCCAGAGCTTGTTGGCGAAGTTGCGGCCTTCCTCAATCTGCTTCTCGTCGAACTTGATGTCCTGTCCCTGCGGGGCGACACGGATGATGCCGAAGCGGAGGCCGTCGGCGCCGTACTTGGCGATCAGGTCGAGCGGGTCGGGGGAATTCCCGAGGCTCTTGGACATCTTGCGGCCCTGCTTGTCGCGGATGATGCCGGTGAAGTAGACGTCGCGGAAGGGGATCTCCCCGGTGTACTCCAGTCCCGCCATGATCATGCGGGCGACCCAGAAGAAGATGATGTCGGGTCCCGTGACGAGCACGCTTGTCGGGTAGAACTTCGCGCGAACGGCCTCGTCCATGGTGTCGTGGGCCCAGAGCCAGGAGGAGAACCAGGTGTCGAGCACGTCGGGATCCTGGGTCCAGTCCTCGCCGGGAGATTCGATCTGGATGCGTGGTCCTTCGCCGCTGCCCTCCGGCGCATACCAGACGGGGATGCGGTGTCCCCACCAGAGCTGGCGGCTGATGCACCAGTCCTGGATGTTCTCCAGCCAGTGGTCGTAGACCTTTTCCCAGCGTTTGGGGAAGAACCTGATGAGTCCGTTGCGGACGGCGTCACGGGCCTCGACCGTCTTCGGATACTTGAGGAACCACTGCTCGCTGAGGCGCGGTTCGATCGGGACATCGGCGCGCTCGCTGAAGCCGACGTTGTTCTCATGGGGCTCCTCCCTGGTGAGGAGGCCGAGTTCCTTGAGTCGCTCGACGGCTTCTGCCCGCGCCTCGAAACGGTCGAGTCCGGCGAAGCCTTCTCCCGCAAGGTCATTGAGTGTCCCGTCGGCATTCATGATGTCGATGACGGGGAGGTTATGCCGCAGGCCGATCTCGTAGTCGGTCTTGTCATGGGCGGGGGTCACCTTGAGGACGCCCGTGCCGAATTCGAAATCGACAGCCTCGTCGCCGATGATCGGGAGCTGCACCTCGACATCGAGGGGGAGGGGGCGGCGGACATGCTTGCCGATCAGGTGGGCGTAGCGCTGATCCTTGGGATTCACGGCGACGGCCGTGTCACCCATGATCGTCTCGGGACGAGTGGTAGCGATCTCAAGCCAGGTGCCGGGTGCTTCCACCACCTCGAGCTTGAAGTGGTAGAGGTAGCCTTTCTGTTTCTTGGGGATGACCTCCTCGTCGCTTAGGGCGGTGAGGGAAATGGGGCACCAGTTCACCATCCGCTTGCCCCGGTAGATCAGGCCCTTCCCGTGGAGATCCACGAAGACCTCCTGCACCTTGCGGGCATAAGCCTCGTCCATGGTGAAGCGCTCGCGCGACCAGTCGCAGGAGGCGCCCAGTTTCTTCAACTGCCCGATGATGATGCCGCCGTGCTTTTCCTTCCATTCCCAGACTTTCTTGAGGAAGGCTTCGCGGCCGAGGTCGTGGCGGGTCTTTTTCTCCTCCTTGCGGAGTTGGCGCTCGACAACGGTCTGGGTGGCGATGCCGGCGTGGTCCGTGCCGGGAAGCCAGAGAACCTCGTGTCCGGTCTGGCGGGCGCGGCGGGCAAGGATGTCCTGCAGGGTGTTGTTGAGGACATGGCCGAGAGTCAGGATCCCGGTGACATTTGGCGGGGGGATGACGATCGAGTAGGAGGGAGCCGTGGAGGAGGGATCGGCGGTGAAGCAACCGGAATCGACCCAGCGGGCATACCAGGAGGCCTCGACATCCGCGGGGGCGTAGGCTTTGGAAAGTTCGGACATGATGAAGGAGAGGCTTAAAAGAAGGAGCTGTTTAGGGTGAAGGCTTTTAGACTGTTAGGTTGGAGGCAGAAAGCCCAAAACGGCTCATCATTGCTTCCAGTGGCTGGATCTTGGATTTCTCTGAGTTCCTGAGGGCCCGATTATTTTGGCAATTTCCGCGATGATTCGGTGGCCTTGGAAAGGTACTGCCCGAAACTCCTTGCCAGGATTCCCGGGGGAGGCTACATTCCGACCCTCTAAAAAATGACAACGACAGAAACAGCAGAAATCGCAGCACTCCGGCTGCACGAGAAGGACACCGGTAGCGCCGATGTCCAGGTAGCGACCCTCACAAAGAGGATCACCGCCCTGACCGAACACCTCAAAGGCAACGCCAAGGATCACTCCTCCCGACGCGGCCTTCTCAAGATGGTTGCCACGCGCCGCCGTCTTCTCGATTACCTCAAGGATAGCGCCAGCGAGCGTTACCAGGCGGTTCTTGAGAAACTGAACCTGCGCAAGTAACGGACCGCCGGTTCATCCCTTCCCTTTCGTCTCCCTGATCCCGATGGATCGGGGACGCCGTTGGGTCAACGGGACTACCCGGACAAGTCCGCCACCCAAGCAACCCCGACGCCCTCCGCGCTTTTTCAGCGGGGGGATTCACTTAACCGACACATCACACCGATGCAGGCATCCCTCCGGATGCCATCCGGCATTCCGGGCGCCCGCTAATCATCGCGCACTGATCGGATCCACGCATCCCACCCAACAAACACCCATTCCCATGTCACACACCACCATCACGGCCCAAGTCGGCCAGAACCCCATCAGCTTTGAGACCGGCAAGATCGCCAAGCTCGCCGACGGAGCCGTCGTCGTCAGCTCCGGCGAGACCATCGTCCTCGTCAGCGCCGTTTCCGCCACTTCCGTGAAGGAAGGCCAGGATTTCTTCCCGCTCACCGTCGATTACAAGGAGAAGGCCGCCGCCGTCGGCAAGTTCCCCGGCGGATACTTCAAGCGCGAGGGCCGTCCGAGCGAGAAGGAGATCCTCACCGCCCGCATGACCGATCGTCCGCTGCGCCCCCTCTTCCCTAAGAACTACTTCTACGACACGCAGATCATCAGCATCCTGCTCTCCGCGGACGGCGAGATCGATCCCGACATCCTCTCCATCAACGGCGCCTCGGCCGCCCTCTGTGTCTCGGACATTCCCTTTGAGAAGCCGATCGCAGCGGTCCGCGTCGGACGCATCAACGGACAGTTCGTAGTCAACCCCACCCACACCCAGCGCGAGGAGAGCGATCTCGACCTCGTCTACGTCGGAGACGGCGAGCAGGTCATCATGATCGAGGGTGCCGCCAACGAGCTCCCCGAGGAGGACTTCAAGAAGGCCCTCGATTTTGCCCGCGAGCAGACCCGTCCCCTGATCGCCGCACAGAACGAGCTCATTGCCAAGGCCGGCAAGCCGAAGCGCGAGTTCACCCTCCTCAACGTCGACGAGGGAATGCTCGAGATCGCCTATCAGGTCGCCGGTGACCGCATCGAGGCCGCCCTCTACACCCCCAGCAAGGTTGCCCGCGGCAAGGCCGTCGGTGCACTCCGCGACGAGGTGAGCGCCAAGATCCTTGAGAAGTTCCCCGCCGCCACCAAGTTCGAGATCTCGCAGGCGTTTGATTACCTTCAGAAGAAGGCCTTCCGCGTCAGCATCCTCGATAAGCAGAAGCGCTGCGACGGTCGCGGCCTTGCCGAACTCCGTCAACTCTCCAGCGAGACCACCGTCCTACCCCGTGCGCACGGCTCGGCCCTCTTCGCCCGCGGCGAGACCCAGGCAATGGCCCTGGCCACCCTCGGCACCGCCGACGAGGCCCAGATGATCGACGCCTACGGTGGCGGCGAGACCACCAAGCGCTTCCTGCTTCACTACAACTTCCCTCCCTTCAGCGTCGGCGAGACCGGTCGCTTCGGCGGGCAGAACCGCCGCGAGATCGGCCACGGCGCCCTCGCCGAGCGCTCGATCTTCCCGGTCATCCCGAGCCAGCAGGATTTCCCTTACGCCCTCCGCGTCACCAGCGAGGTCATGGAGTCCAACGGCTCCACCTCGATGGCCTCCGTCTGCGCCGGAGTTCTCGCCCTCATGGACGCGGGTGTTCCCCTCAAGCGTCCCGTCGCCGGCATCTCCGTCGGTCTCGTGACCGAGAATGACGATCAGGGCAAGCTCACCCGCCACACCCTGCTCACCGACATCATCGGCAGCGAGGATCACTTCGGCGACATGGACTTCAAGCTCTGCGGCACCGAGGCGGGAGTCACCGGATTCCAGCTCGACTTGAAGCTCAAGGGCATCAGCCACGAGCTCATGGCCACCGCCATCGACGACGCCCGCAAGAACCGCGGACTCATCCTTGATCACATGAAGCAGACCCTCCCCGCACACCGCGGAGAGATGAGCAAGTACGCCCCCCGCATCGAGACCGTCACCATTCCGAAGGACAAGATCGGCCTCATCATCGGCCCCGGTGGCAAGACCATCAAGGGGATCGTTGCCGAGACCGGTGCCGAGATCAACGTCGAGGAGGATGGCAATTTCGGCCTCGTCCACATCTACTCCAGCAACGGCGAGAGCCTCAAGCGCGCCAAGGAGATCATCGAGGGCATGACCAAGGAGATCACCGTCGGCGAGCTCTACCAGGGCACCGTCGTCTCCATCAAGGAGTTCGGCGCCTTCGTCGAGGTGCTTCCCGGCAAGGACGGCCTCGTTCACATCTCCGAGCTTGCGGACACCCGCGTCAACAAGGTCGAGGATGTCGTCAGGAACGGCGACGTCATCTGGGTCAAGTGCATCGGCGTCGATGACAGGGGCAAGGTCAAGCTCAGCCGCAAGGCCGCGATGAAAGATCGCGACCAGGCAGCCGCAGGAACCGTCGCTTAATCAGAGGCCACCATCCTGTCACCGTGAGTGCCTGAAGCCCTCGCGAGAAATTCCAGAAAGCCCCTGGAGAGGAGACTCCCGGGGGCTTTTTCGTGTCCTGACCACGGGTAGAATGTGTCGAAAATGTCACAATCAAAAAATAGTCAGCAACGGCCGCGCCATTAGAATGTGAACGTATTGTGATACTGAAGATGTTCCTGCATGCCTTGAGGATCTTGCGGCGGATGAATGTCCGAGCTGCCCAAGACAAAACCAATCGTGAAAAATTCAAGACTGCATCTCATCGTGGCATTCATCGCGTGCGTCGTTGCGATTTCTTCCTTCACTGCGGAAGGTGCCACCAATGCCGTGCCCAGTGAAGCCGTCTACCTGATGCATGAGTCATTCCCCAGGCCGGACAACCGTCAAATGTGGCCGCGGGATTCCTACCTGACCAATCCCCCGGTGCATGAGTATGTGCATTCCGAACACCAGACCACGCAGTTCAATCCGGTCAATAAACCTCTTTCCATCGCCCCCCATGCATCAGGCATCGCCCATGCCTCGGGAGGACATTTCTGGGATACGGAAAGGCGCTGGTGGAACGGGAGCAGCGGTCTGGGCAACTGGTTCGGTCTCGGATTCCCGCTGAAGGATCACGGGATCACGATCAGCGGTGAGTTTAAGCAGATCTATTTCGGCTTTGTCTCCGGCGGACTTCCCAACCAGCCGAGCAGCTTCTGGCACAATGAGATCAAGCTCCGTGGTATCTTTGACTTCGGAAAGATGTTTGGGGCCGAGGGATGGAGCTTTGTCTCCAACTGGCGCTACCGTAACCGCGGCGACAACCCGCAGTTCAAGATGGGCATTCCCGTGAGCCAGATGGCTGAGAGCGTGACCTCGGGGATCGGAGTCAGGATTCAGCAACAGTTCCTTCAATGGCAGTCGGGCGGAGCCGATCCCACCTGGGTCATCAACGGAGGTTGGGTGAATCCCTACGAATTCTTCTTCCAGCAACCACTCTCCAAGCCCTTCGAGTTGAATGGTGTGAATACCGCAAAGGGTATCGGAGCCACGCTTGGAACAGGGATTCCGGTCAAGAACAGCTCGGGAACCGCCTACAACTACTACCGAAGCAGCGGGGTGCCTTGGACCAGCAGTTACGCCACCTGGGGTGGGACGCTCCGCGTCAAGCCGACCCTCACCACCTACATCCAGAGCGGTCTTTACCTGGCGATTTCCGGGGGAAGCGGTGTGAACCAGTCGATCTACGGACCAACCGATGTCTATCCCTACACCAGCGTTTCCCGCCAGTATCTGGGAACCTATAGGTCGACGGGCCAGGTGCTGAAACGGGTTAATCAGAACGGTGTCCCCAACGGGACGCGGACACAAGGATTCGTCCCGGTGGGAACCAATACCCGTGGCCTTACTTTTGGAGGATCACCCACTTTCAAGCCCAATACCCAGAACATCGGTGTTCCCGGAGCAGACATCGGGATGGGAGGCCTCTATGAGTCCAACGGTCTCTATACGGTTCATGAGATTGGATGGACCCCGAAGTTCGGCAAGGACAAACTCGACGGCAAATACGTGATGGGAGGTTACATTTGGGGTCAGCCCAACACCTCCTACCTCCCCGTTGAGTTCAACTCTTACTCCCGCACCGTCAACGGGGCCAATCGCACGACACCAATGTCCACCGTGATCAACCAATTCCAGTGGGGGTTCTACTGGCAGGCTGACCAGCGCCTCTATGCGGTGAAGGAGGAGTCGAGGGAGAGTGATGGAACGTTTGTCACAAAAGTCACCAAACGGGGCCTCTACATGATCAATGCGGCGGCTGCCACCACGCCCCACAACTGCATCATGCCATACTATTTTCACACCGGATTTGTTCACCGGGGCCTCATTTCGGGACGACCCGAGGACATGATGGGAATCGTCGGTTCGTACGGCTTCTATAGTCAGGACTTCAACAAATGGCTAAAAACCCAGGACGAGTCTTTGGTGAACGACTACACCAATCCGGTGAATGCCACGGTTCCCAACGGCCCCACCAATGTGAACCCCATCACAGGAGGCACCAGGAGCAGGTCCACCGGACAGCCAAACTTCTACGGCGCCTACCGGCCCGCGCTTACTTACACCGGGCAATACGAAGCCTTCTACAGCGTTCAGGTCAACAAGTGGGCCACCATCAAACCCTACGCCCAATACATCGTGAATCCCGCGGGCAATGGAACCGTTGGCAACGAGTGGATCATGGGTTTCAGAACGCAGTTGATCTTCTGATACGCACACCTTACTCATCTGCTTCACATTGCTCAAAAAAAAAATAATGTGACGAAATTGTAACGATACAAAAGTTATGGTGTCGGTGCTTGAGGGTTTTTTTGCAGCATCCCAACACCCAACCTTGAAGTAAACGAAATCCCTCCCGGGTAGCCTTGGCGTTAGCTCATGTCGCCACAGGGGTATGATTCTGGCCTGTATCAACCCATACGCCCTCGAAATCTCCGTAACTCCCATCGGCCAGCATCTTGTGCCAATTGAATCGGTTATGCCCATGAGACTCGCCACTAGCTGCAAACGGGCTGCCTTCGGCACTCCAACCTGCTGATTCCTTCGTAGGTTTTATTTCTATCATCTTTGGAGTTCTAGATTAACCCATCTGACCGGCTCATAGAAAACGCCCCTCGGAAAACCGGAGGGCATTTTCTTTTCGCTTCTTTACCAACTTTTGCGTTCTGGAATTCGTGCTGCATTGCAGATCGCTAAAATCCTTTCCTGAGTTTCTGAGTTCCTGATTAGTCTCCTTCCGTGCACGAATTCCTGCAGCAACTCATCAACGGCCTCTCACTCGGTGCGATCTACGCCCTCATCGCACTGGGATACAGCATGGTCTACGGACTGCTGAAGTTCATCAACTTCGCCCACGGGGATGTCCTGATGATCGGCGCTTTTGCCGGCTTCTACGCGGCGCCCGTGATCCATCATCTCCTCCCCGATCCGTGGATGACCACGGCCGCCGTCCTGCTCTGGGCAATGCTTCTCTGTGCCATCCTCGGCGTGGTGATCGAGCGTCTGGCCTACCGGCCACTCCGTGATCAGCCCAAGTTGGCCGTCCTCATCACCTCCATCGGAGTCTCGCTGCTGCTCTCCTACGGGGGACAGATCGTTTTCGGCGTGAACCAGAAGGCCTTTCCCGATCTCCTCCCTCCCATCCGAATCTCACTGGGGCAGGGGGTGACCATGTCGGGCAACCATCTGCTGGTGATCGTGGTGACGCTGGTGCTGCTTATCGGTCTCCGCGAGATCGTCCTGAGGACCCGTTTCGGCCTTGCACTGCGCGCCCTCTCGCAGAACCGCGATGCGGCCTCGCTCATGGGCGTGAACAGCAACGCCGTGATCTCGCTTACCTTCGCGGTCGGTTCGGCGCTCGCGGGTGCGGCCGGCGTGCTTTACGCCATGAACATCCACTCCATCGAACCGCTTATGGGGACTCTTCCCGGCATCAAGGCCTTCGTGGCGGCGGTGCTCGGCGGGATTGGCAGCCTTCCCGGAGCCGCTGTCGGCGGTCTGCTGCTCGGTCTCACGGAGTGCCTGCTCGGCGGCTCCTTCCTCTCTTCCTACCGCGATGCGATTGCCTTCGGAATCCTCATCGTCATCCTGCTGATCCGCCCCTCGGGCCTCTTCGGAAGCTCCGCCGCGGAGAAAGTTTAAGCTGGGAACCAAGCAGATCGGAAGCGGCGCGGTAGACTACGACTAGGTCGTAGTCCCGGAGGGGTGGCACCGTCCGCCGGGCGGCGGATGCCATCAACTGGGAGCTGGGTTGATTTCCGATCTGCCCTCATTTCATAATTCATAATTCAGCTTTCAGGCTGATTGCTGTCCACTCTCGACCTTCGACTTTATCAGCTCAGGCTGTTGGGATCGCCTACCCCAACTTCCAGCTACTAACTCCCAGCTCCCTCGTTTCTAGTCCTTCCCGAGCACCTCAAGGTAACGGCGTGAGATCGGGTCGGGCTTTCCCGGCTCGAAGCGCTCGATGCGCATCTGCTTGAGCATCCAGAGGCCATCGATCTTCTGGGCCGAGATGATCTCGAAGCGCCGCAAGAGCAGGCCCTTTTTGTCATATCCCTCGATGCGCAGGATCGCCCCGCTCTCCTTGTCGATCCAGACGCGGGCAACTCCGTAGACCGGTTCATCTGAGGGGGCCTGCAGGTCGATCTTCCAGGCGCGGCGGGTCTTCACCGTCTCCTCTCCCTGAAGAATGGGAAGCGGCCAGTAGAGGAATCCCATCGAGAGATCCTGATACGTCACGCCGGAGTCGCGGACCTCGTCATGGAGGTGAGTCCCGGTGACGGCATTGGTCGCGTCCCCTTTCTTTTCAAGAAGCCGGGTCCGGTTTTGATCCAGCTTTAGCAGGAGCGTCTGGTCGGGATTGGAGAAACAGTAGCTGATCACCCGGTTCTTGAGCCTGATCCTCAAGGGGGTGGGTTGACCCTCTCCCCTGATCTGCGCCTGCAGGCTGGCCGGCCTGGCTGTGGGACTCAGTCGAGCTGCCTGCAGGATCTGCTCCGCGCTCTGGGCATGGACTTCAAGAACCAGAAGGGGGAGGAGGCAAAGAAAAGCTATCGGGCGAAGTGTCACGCCGAGACCCTAGCTCCCGCCCCTGGCAGGGGCAACGGGAGAGTGGTACCGGGGCGAATGGATTGGCCAGGCGCGGAGGAATGGGTATACGAACGAGAATGGCCATATCCTCGCCGGACAAGCATCTGGTTCTCTACGACGGGTCGTGCGGTTTTTGCAGCCGATCCATGGTGAGATGGAGAAAGGCAGGGGAGGGGATCATCGATTTTGCCCCGGTGCAGTCGGGAGCCGGTGAGGCCTATGGATTCCGGGCCGATCAGCCGATGGGGGCGCTCCATCTGGTCGAGACCAGTGGTGACATCCGCCGTGGTGCGGCGGCTGTCTTCCGGATGATGGAACTGTGCTCAAGTCCAGCCGGCGCTCTCCTCTGGAAGCTCTACCGGAATGTTCCCGCCTTCCGGGTGTTCGTCGATCTGGGATACCGCTTGGTGTCATCGATCCGGACGTTGCTTCCTGCCCGCGCGTGCCGGATTCCGGATGCATTGGGGCGCGGTGATTCGGTTGTAAGGCATCAGGAGTAATTCGGCCCAGAGGCGCTTGGGTTCTGTGTTTCCGGTCATGCTGTGCCGGAGGGATGTGTGAAGCCCGTGAGCGAGGTGCGCGGGGAGATCGAACGATTTTTTTACAGAAAATTCATCATCCGGCCTCCGGGAAGGGATGCCCCGGCGTGCCTTCAGAAAAAATATCTCTGACGAAATGTAAAAATCTTCTTGCAGATTATCACCGTTTCCCTAGTTTCCCACCTCCCGACTTCTTCGGGGCCACAAGCTCCGCAGCGATGCGGATCTGTTCCTTCACAATCACGAGGTGCAGACCATGGCTGCGAGGCGCACGAAGAAGAATGGGAGAAAAAATCATTTCCAAATGCCAACCATCAACCAACTAGTCCGCAAGGGCCGCGCCCAGGTCAAGGTGAAGTCCAAGTCGCCTGCCCTCGTGAATTGTCCCCAGCGCCGCGGCGTCTGCGTGCAGGTGATGACCCGCACCCCCAAGAAGCCCAACTCCGCGCTCCGCAAGGTCGCCAAGGTGCGCCTCACCAACGGCCAGGAAGTGATCGCCTACATCGGCGGCGAAGGCCACAACCTCCAGGAGCACTCGATCGTTCTCGTGCGTGGAGGCCGTGTGAAGGATCTGCCCGGCGTCCGTTACCATATCGTCCGCGGCAGTCTCGACTGCCTCGGGGTCGACGGCCGTCGCCGTGGCCGCTCCAAGTATGGAGCCAAGCGCCCCAAGGCCGGTGAAGAGGCCAAGGGTGCCAAAGGCGCCAAGAAGAAGTAATCTCCAAGCAACCAACAACCGTTCTTTTCCATGTCCCGCCGCAAACGCGTCATCACCAAGGAAGTCAAGCGTGACCTCCGCTACGGCAGCCCGCTCGTTGCCCGCCTCATCACCACCGTCATGCGCGGTGGCAAGCGCTCGCTGGCCGAGCGCATCGTCTACACCGCGATCGAGAGCACCCGCGACGGAACCGAGGCGGTCGACCCCCTCGATGTCCTCCAGAAGGCCATGGACAATGCCCGTCCTCGCCTCGAGGTGAAGAGCCGTCGAGTTGGCGGCGCCACCTACCAGGTTCCCATGGAAGTCCCCGCCGAGCGCCAGTTGGCCTTGGCCATGCGCTGGATCGTCGGATTCGCCAGCAAGCGCAAGAGCATCCCTATGTCCAAGGCTCTCGCTTCCGAGTTGAAAGAGGCTGCTTCCAACCAGGGTGCCGCCATCAAGAAGCGCGACGATCTGCACAAGATGGCTCAGGCCAACCGCGCCTTTGCCCACTTCCGCTGGTAGACCCAATCCCTCTGTTCTTTATCCCATCATCGCAATGAGCACCGCTACTGCAAATCCGAACTCCCCGGATCGCGCCTTTCCGCTGGAGCGCACCCGTAACATCGGGATCTGCGCGCACATCGACGCTGGTAAGACCACCCTCACCGAGCGTGTCCTTTTCTACACCGGCATGATCCACAAGATCGGCGAGGTGCATGAGGGAACAACCGCCACCGATTGGATGGAGCAGGAGCGCGAGCGTGGCATCACCATCACTTCCGCCGCCACGACCTGCAGCTGGAACCAGATCAAGCAGGATGACGTTGTGAAGCTGTTCGACGGCATCAAGATGCGCGTCAACATCATCGACACACCGGGTCACGTGGATTTCACGGCCGAAGTGGAGCGCTCGCTGCGCGTTCTTGACGGTGCCATCGCCGTCTTCTGCGGAGTCGCCGGTGTTCAGCCCCAGTCTGAGACTGTCTGGCGCCAGGCCAACAAGTACAACGTTCCCCGTATCGCTTTCGTGAACAAGATGGACCGCACCGGTGCCAACTTTGCGAACGCCGTCAACGACATGCGCACCAAGCTCGGAGCCAATGCATGGCCGATCCTCATCCCGATCGGTGCCGAGGACAACCTCCAGGGGCAGATCGACGTCGTGAACCAGAAGGCCGTCATCTACGCCGATGACGCCAGCATGGGCTCCAACTACACCATCACGGAGATCCCGGCAGAACTTAAGGATCTTGCAGAGTCCGCCTACGAGGACTTGGTCTCCCAGATGACAGACCTCGACGAGGAAGTCGGAACACTCTTCCTTGAGGAGAAGCCTGTCACCCGTGAGGTCCTCAAGCAGGCAATTCGCCGCCAGACAACGGCCAACAGGTTCGTTCCTGTAGCCGGAGGTTCCGCCTTCAAGAACAAGGGTGTCCAGTATCTCCTCGACGCCGTTGTTGATTATCTCCCAAGCCCGATCGACATCCCGCCCGCCAAGGGAATGGATCCTGACAACGGTGAGGATAAGTTCGCCGTCACCGACGACAACGCCCCTTTCTGTTCGCTCGCTTTCAAGCTTTGGAGCGATCCTTTCGTCGGCAAGCTCGTCTTCTTCCGCGTTTACTCCGGCAAACTCAGCAAGGGCGACACCGTGCTCAATCCCCGCACCGGCAAGCGTGAGCGCATCAGCCGACTCATCCAGATCCAGGCTGACAAGCGTGAGGACATCGACACCTGCTACTCCGGTGACATCGCCGCCATCGTCGGCATCAAGAACATCACCACCGGTGACACGCTCTGCACTGAGGACGATCCGATCGCCCTCGAGCCTCCCTCCTTCCCCGATCCGGTTATTTCCATGGCGATCGAGCCAAAGACCAAGATCGACCAGGAGAAGATGGGCAACGCCCTCCAGCGACTCTCGGAAGAAGATCCAACCTTCCGCGTCTTCACCAACGAGGAGACGGGCCAGACCATCATCGCCGGCATGGGCGAGCTTCACCTCGAGATCATCCGCGACCGCATGATGCGCGAGTTTAAGGTCGAGGCGAACTCCGGCAAGCCCCAGATCGCCTACAAGGAGACCATCCTTAGCGCCGCTGACGGCGAAGGAAAGCTCGTCAAGCAGTCGGGTGGACGTGGTCAGTACGGACACGTTGTCATCAAGATTGCCCCGAACGAAAAGGGCAAGGGTGTCACGATCGAGAACAAGACAGTTGGCGGTTCCATCCCGAAGGATTTCATCCCTGCCGTCATCAAGGGCCTCAACGAGGCGGCGCTCAACGGTGTCGTCGGCGGCTACCCCGTGATTGACGTCCATATCGAAATCGTCGACGGATCCTACCACGATGTGGATTCCAACGAAATGGCCTTCAAGATGGCGGCTATCTTCGCACTCAAGGATGGCCTTAAGAATGCCAAGCCGATCCTTCTCGAGCCGATCATGAAGGTCGAGGCTGTGACTCCTGAGGAGTATCAGGGCGACATCATGGGTGATCTGAACCGCCGTCGCGGAAAGATCATGTCGATCGAGACCAAGGCAATCGTCACCAGCGTCAACGCGGAGGTCCCCCTCTCCGAGATGTTCGGTTACGCCACCTCCATCCGCTCACTCTCCAAGGGACGTGCATCCTACTCCATGGAGCCTTCCCACTTCGAACAGGTCCCGGCCCAGGTACTGGCCGCGGTCCTTGACCAGAAAAACTAACCCATCACGACCATGGCCGCAGGACAACGCATCCGTATCCGCCTCAAAGGCTTCGACTTCCGCCTCCTTGATATCTCGGCTCTCGAGATAGTCGAGACAGCCAAGCGCACCGGCTCCAAAGTGACCGGACCCATTCCGCTTCCGACCCGCATCGAGAAGTTCACGGTGAACCGTTCCCCGCACGTCGACAAGAAGTCGATGGACCAGTTCGAAATCCGCACCCACAAGCGCCTGCTCGACATCCTTGAGCCGACCGCCAAGACCGTCGATGAGCTCCGCAAGCTCAACCTTCCCGCCGGCGTGGACATCACCATCAAGATCTGACCCCTTTATCCACGAACCCTAATCCTATGAGCATCGGCGTTCTCGGCAAAAAAATCGGCATGACCCGTGTCTATGACACCAAGGGTCGCATCCGCCCCGTCACGGTCATTGAGGCCGGCGGAAATCGCGTTCTTCAGGTTAAGTCAAAGGAGAAGGACGGCTACTCCGCTATCCAGGTCGGCTTCGGCGACCAGAAGGAGCAGCGCGTCGGCAAGGCCCAGAAGGGTCACTTTGCCAAGACTGCCTCGACTCCCAAGCGTTTCATCCGCGAGTTCCGACTCAAGGACGGTGAGACCGCCCCCGAGTCGGTCGACCTCCCGGTCACGACCTTCCAGGACGGACAGTTCGTCGATGTCATCGCGACCTCCAAGGGCAAGGGATTCCAGGGCGTCGTCAAGCGCTTCAAGTTCGCTGGACAGCCTGAGACCCACGGTTCCATGATGCACCGCCGCAACGGCGCCATCGGTAACCGCCTCACCCCGGGCCGCGTCTGGAAGAACATGGGCATGCCCGGTCACATGGGTGACGAGCGCATCACCATTCAGAATCTCGAGATCGTCCAGGTCCGCGAGGCCGAGGGAGTGATCCTTATCAGCGGCGCCATCCCCGGTGCCAAGGGAGCCAACGTGGTCATCCGCCCCTCGAAAAAGAAATCCGCAAAAGCCGCCAAGTAATCCATGAGCGCCACTATTCTCACAGCCGACGCGGCCAAGAAGGCCAAGATCGAGATCATCACTGACGGTAAGGGCACGCAGGCCGTCCACGACGTGGTCGTAGCCATGCGCGCCAACCGCCGCAGTGGAACCGCCTCGGTCAAGACCAAGGCTACCGTCAACCTGTCCGGCAAGAAGCCCTGGAAGCAGAAGGGAACGGGCCGCGCCCGCGCAGGGTATGCCAGCTCCCCTGTCTGGTCCGGCGGCGGTGTTGTCCACGGACCCCATCCCCGTAGCTACGCCAAGAATACGCCCAAGGCCGTCAAGCGCCTCGCCTTCCGCAAGGCACTCAGCGCCCGGATACTTTCCGGCGACGTCCTCATCGTCGATTCCTTCGAGGTGAAGTCGCCCAAGACCAAGGAGTTCGTCTCCCTGGTGACCGGCGCCCATGGCGGCGTTCGCCGCACGCTCATCGTCTCCACGAAGTTCAGCGAGCCGACCCTTCTGGCCGGACGCAATGTCGCAAGCGACCTCCTCATGACGGCCGCCGAGGTGAACACCGAGAACCTCCTCGCCTTCGACAAGATCATCATCACCAAGGATGCCCTTGAGGCTCTTGGCAACCGCCTCCAAGGCTAACCCCGGGCTACTCATTAGCTACCAGGCATGAAAGAAGCACACGACATCATCAAGAGCGTCCTCGTGACGGAGAAGGCCAGCCTTCTCTCCGAGAAGCTCAACAAGTACGTCTTCCGCGTGGCTCCCGCCGCGAACAAGATCGAGATCAAGCGCGCCGTCGAGACCCTCTTCAAGAAGAAGGTCGCCTCGGTCAACACCGCCCAGGTGGAGGGCAAGAAGAAGCGCGAGCGTCGCGCAGATTTCGGCCGCCGCGCCCACTGGAAGAAGGCCATCGTGACCCTCGCTGCCGGCGAGAAGATCGACATCGCGTAATTCTTCCGACGTCCCATCAACCGATTCCACGACCATGGCACTCAAAACCTTCCGCCCCCTGACTCCCTCGCAGCGGTTCAAGGCGCTCCCCTCTTTCGAGGAGATCACCAAGAGCAAGCCCGAGAAGTCCCTCATCGAGAGCAAGAAGCGCACCGGCGGCCGCAACAACATGGGCCGCAAGACATCCCGTCATCGCGGCGGCGGTCACAAGAAGAATTACCGCATCATCGATTTTAAGCGCAGCCGTCGCGACGCGGTCGCCGATGTGATCGCGATCGAATACGATCCCAATCGCAGTGCCCGCCTCGCACTCATCCAGTATGCTGATGGCGAGAAGGCCTACATCCTGCATCCTGCCGGTCTCTCCGTCGGCTCCAAGGTTCAGGCCGGTGAGGCCGCCGAGCCCAATGTCGGCAATGCCCTCCCTCTCAAGTCGATTCCTCTCGGTCTCGCGCTTCACAACGTCGAGTTGACCCCCGGCAAGGGTGGTCAGATAGTCCGCAGCGCCGGGTCCCAGGCGATCCTCAGCAACCGCGAAGGTGGCTATGCACTCATCAAGATGGCCTCCGGCGAGCTTCGCAGGGTCAACGAGGAGTGCTACGCGACCATCGGCCAGGTCGGTAACATCGAACACATGAACGTATCCAGCGGAAAGGCCGGTCGTTCCCGTTGGATGGGCATCCGTCCCCAGACCCGCGGTATGGCAATGAACCCGGTCGATCACCCGATGGGTGGTGGTCAGGGCAAGAGCAAGGGCGGTGGTGGACGCCATCACCCGATGAGCCCCTGGGGCCAGCTTTCCAAGGGTTTCAAGACCCGCCGCAAACACAAACAGAGCGACACGTTCATCGTCCAGCGCCGCAAAAAGAAATAACACACCATGGCACGCTCACTCAAAAAAGGACCATTCGTGGAGTGGAAGCTCCTCGAGAAGATCGACAAGCTCAACGAGAGCAACACCAAGAAGCCGATTAAGACCTGGTCGCGCCGCTCGACCGTCACCCCCGATTTCGTGGGTCACACCTTCAACGTGCACAACGGCCGTTCCTTCATCCCTGTTTTCGTCACCGAAAACATGGTCGGTCACAAGCTCGGTGAGTTCGCACCGACCCGTATCTTCAAGAAGCACGGTTCGCACACCGCCAAGGTCACCAAGTAACCGTTCCGCTCCGCAACCCATGTCCACCCGCTCCCGCCAACTTTCCGCTGCGACCGCGGCCGCCCTTCTTGGGCTGCCGGTTGCTGTGGCCGTGGCCCAGCAGATGGGTGAGGGGAGCACTGCAACCCTGCGTGAGAAGCTGATCCTCTCCGAGGCCGCCATCAAGGGGCTGACCGAGAGCCTGGCGGTCGCCAACGGCGAGACCGAACTCTTCAAGCGCAAGGCCGACGATCTTTCCGCACGGGCCGAGGCCCTTGGTATCCAGACTGCCGACAACGAGACCGATGCCCTCCGCGCGCGCCTCCTGGCCGCCGTCCGCGATCTGCGCCTCCTCCAGAAGGAGAAGGATGCCGCCCGCGAGCAGCTTGTCGCCCTGACCGAGTCGGTCATGGAACTTCTCAAGACATCCGAGGGAGTCGACGCCAAGTCCCGTCTCAAGGTGGAGGAGGGACTCCGTTCCGCCTCCGCGTTTATCGCCGGGCAGGAATCAAGGAATGTCTCCGCCGCAGGACTAACCAGCGGGCGCGTCGTCGACACCAAGCCCGACCTCGCCCTGATTGTTGCGAATCTGGGGTCTCGCCAAGGCGTCAAGACCGGCATGCCCTTCCAAGTATGGCGAGGCCAGAAGCAGATCGCTTCCGTCCGCGTCGTCGATGTCCGCGATGCAGTCAGCGGTGCCATCGTCCAGAACACAGTCACCCCCGCCGACACCGTCAGGACCGGCGACACTCTCATCATCGACTCAACCCGCTAATTCCATCCATGCAAGTCATCGCCACCCACCGCTACGCGCGCATTTCCGCCTTCAAGGCCCGCGAGGTCACCCGTGAGATCCAGGGCCTTCCCGCCGTCGATGCCCTCCAGCAGCTTGGCTTCATCCCGAAGAAAGCGGCTCCCCTCATCGCCAAGACCCTCAAGAGCGCCATCGCCAACGCCGAGCACAACAACAATCTCCGTCCCGAGCTTCTCGTGATCAAGGAGGCCGTCATCGGCGAGGCCCCCACGATCAAGCGTGTCCGTCCCAAGGCCCGCGGCAGCGCGGGTCCTGTCCGCAAGCGCAACAGCCACATCCGCATCGTCCTCACCGACGAGGTGCCGATCGTCCGCCGCTCCGACAAGCCCAAGACTTCCGGTAAGGCCAAGGCCAAGAAAGCAGCGGCAGCCGCAGCCACCCCGGAGGCAACTCCCGAATCCAACGCGTAACACCACGCACCAAGCCACCAACGCACACTCACTATGGGTCAAAAAGTCAATCCGATCGGCTTCCGCCTTCCCGTCACCCGCGACTGGGCTTCCCGCTGGTACGCCTCCGAGAAGGAATTCGCCGACTTCCTCTACGCAGACCAGCAGATCCGCAACTGGCTCAAGAAGAAGCTAAAGACCGCCGCGGTTTCCCGCATCGTCATCGAGCGCGCCTGGAACAGCGTCCGCGTCACCATCTTCACCGCCCGCCCTGGCATCGTCATCGGTCGCAAGGGCAGCGAGATCGAGACCATGACCCGTGAGGTCTCCCGTCTTGCCGGAGGCAAGCAGGCCAAGATCGACATCATCGAGATCAAGCAACCCGAGATGGATGCACAGCTTGTCGCCGAGAGCGTCGCCGGCCAGCTTGAGCGCCGCATCGGATTCCGCCGTGCCATGAAGAAGGCGATGCAGATCGCCATTGACATGGGTGCAGACGGTATCAAGATCCGCGCCAGCGGCCGTCTTGGCGGTGCCGAAATCGCACGCACCGAGGTTGTCCGTGCCGGAACCATTCCCCTTCACACCCTTCGCACCACCATCGACTACGGATTTGCCGAGGCCGACACCGTTGCCGGCAAGATCGGCGTCAAGTGCTGGATCTGCAAGAAGCCCGAGAAGCTCGGAGAGCCCCGCAGCGTCGCCCCTCAGGCACCAGCCGAGACCACCGAAGCCACCGCCTAATCACTATCCCAGTCACACAAATTTTCTAAAGGAGAGAAGTCATGCCCTTGCTGCCAAAACGAGTCAAATACCGCAAGACCCAGCGCGGAAGCCGCACCGGGAACGCCTCGCGCAATATCAACATCGATTTCGGTGAATTCGGTCTCCAGACGCTCGATCGTGCCTGGATCACCAATACCCAGATCGAGGCCGCCCGTGTCGCGCTCACCCGCAACATGAAGCGCAAAGGCAAGCTCTGGATCCGCATCTTCCCGGACAAGTCCGTCACCGCCCGCCCGCCAGAAACCCGAATGGGCAAAGGTAAAGGTCAGCCCGAGTACTGGGTTGCCACCGTGCGTCCCGGCAACATCCTCTTCGAACTCGACGGTATCTCCGAGACCGTTGCCCGTGAGTCCCTCCGACTCGCCGCCAACAAACTCCCGATCCGCACCAAGTTCGTCACCCGCCACCACGCTTCCTAAGGCGGCGACCACCACGGTAAAAATCACAGGCAACTCCATATGACTCTTGACGAAATCCGCGAATTGACGCCTACTGAACTCTCTTCCCGTAAAAAGGAACTGCGCCAGGAGATTTTCCATCTCCGTTTGCAGCAGCAGGCCGGCCAGCTTGAGAAGCCCCACCTCCTGCGCACCCTGCGCCGCGAGATTGCCCGGCTCGAGACCGTCCTGACGGCCAAGACCAAGGCAACCAACGCATAACCGCCAGGAATCACCAAGGCACCAGCAACGATGAACGACACAGCCACAACTTCCACGGCCTCCGAGGCCCGCTCCCTCCGCAAGACCCGCGTCGGCGAGGTGATTTCCGACAAGATGGACAAGACCATCGTCGTCAAGACGATCACCCGCGTCCCTCACCCCCTCTTCGGCAAGATCGTCAAGCAGGTCAAGAAATTCCACGTTCACGACGAGAAGAACGAGGCCAAGGTCGGGGACCGCGTCTCCATCATGGAGACCCGCCCCCTCAGCCGCCTCAAGCGCTGGCGCCTCGTCGAGGTGATCCGTCACTGATCGCCCCGTCCGCCAACCACATTTTTCAGGAACCACCACCATGATCCAGATCCGCTCCCGCCTCGACGTCGCCGACAACACCGGCGCCCGCATGGCCACCATGATCGGCGTCATCGGCAAGCGCACCCTTACTGCGCGCGTCGGCGATGTCATCACCGCCAACGTGAAGGAAGCCGCCACCGGCGGCACCGTGAAGAAGGGTGACGTCGTCCGCGCCGTCATCGTCCGCACCAAGCAGCCCGTGCGCCGCGAGGACGGTTCCTATCTCCGCTTCGACAACAACGCCATCGTCATCATCGACAAGGACCTCAATCCCCGCGGCACCCGTATCTTCGGACCCGTCGCCCGCGAGCTTCGTGAGAAAAACTTCATGAAGATCGTCTCCCTGGCCCCCGAGGTTCTCTAACACCCAAGAAGTTCCAAGCCATGCCCGCTCTGCAGCTCATCAATACCCACGTCCACGCCGGCGACCTCGTGAAGGTCATCTCCGGAAACCATCGTGGTTCCGAAGGAAAGATCCTCCAGGTCAACCGCGCCAAGCACCAGGTGGTCATCGAGGGTGTCCGCATGATCAAGAAGCACGTCCGCCGCTCCCAGGAGCAGCCCAACGGCGCGATCATCGAGCGGGAAGGCCCCATCCACATTTCCAACGTCAAGCTTCTCCAGAAGGGAACCCGTGAGGGTGCCGCCACAGAGGGCAAGGAGGCCAAGCCCAAGGCCGCCAAGAAGCCGGCCAAGAAGGCCAAGGCCGAATAACACCCGGGAAGCCACATCAACAAAGGATACAGCGACATGTCACTGCCCATTGCCGAACTTCAGAACGAGTACACCACTCGGATCATCCCCGCTCTCAAGGAGAAGCGCGGTTACAAGAACGTCCATCAGGTTCCACGTCTGGTGAAGGTGGTCATCAACACCTCCATCGCCTCCGCACCCGACGTCAAGGCCGCGCTGGAAATCGCCAAGGACGAGCTTGAGACGATCACGGGCCAGAAGCCGGTCGAGACCATCGCCAAGAAGGCCATTTCCAACTTCAAGCTCCGCGCCGGCCAGGCGATCGGCGCCAAAGTGACCCTCCGCGGTCGCTTAATGTACGAGTTCCTCGAGCGCCTCATCAAGACGGCCCTCCCCCGCATCCGTGACTTCCGCGGTGTTTCCGCACGCGCCTTCGACGGCAACGGCAATTACACCCTGGGTGTCTCCGACCAGTCCATCTTCCCCGAAATCGAGCTCGACAAGATCAAGCGCAACATCGGTTTCGACATCACCATCGTCACCTCCGCGACGAGCAACGACGAGGCGCGCGCCCTCCTTTCCGAACTCGGAATGCCCTTCGTCGGCCGCAACGCCAAGAAGGTTGAGAAGACCGAAGCCGCAGAAACCGCAGCCGCCTGATTTCCATGAGTGCATTGACCGATCCCATCGCAGACCTTCTCACCCGCGTCCGCAACGCTGTCAGCGTGCAGAAGGACGAGTTCTACGTCCCGTATTCCAAGATCAAGAGCGATATCGTCGCCATCCTCAAGCGCGAGGGTTACATCGAGGAGTACGAGCTCGACAACAAGGAGACCCATCCCCGCATCAAGATCCGTCCCCGCTATGTCGGCAAGACCCCCGCGATCGCCGGACTCCGCCGCATCAGCCGACCCGGCCTTCGACGTTATGTCGGCAGCGAGGAGATTCCCCGCGTCCTCGGCGGCCTCGGCATCTCCATCCTCTCCACCTCGCGCGGAGTCCTCTCCGGTCACGAGGCCCGCAAACAGAAAGTCGGCGGCGAACTTCTCGCCTACATCTGGTAACCATCCTTCCTGCCATGTCCCGTATCGGTAAAACACCCATCACTCTTCCCGACAAAGTCAAGGTCACCGTCGCCGACGGCAACCAAGTCACCGTCGAGGGCCCCAAGGGCAAGCTCAACTGGGAGCTTCCCAAGGCCATCTCCCTCATCGTCGAGGGAACCAAACTCACCGTCGAACGCGGAAACGACAACCGCGAAGTCCGTGCATTGCACGGCCTCTCACGCGCCCTTGTCAACAACATGGTCACCGGCGTGAGCGCAGGATTCCGCAAGGATCTTGAGATCCAGGGCGTCGGTTTCCGTGCCGCCGTCAAGGGGGACAAGCTCGATCTCTCGATCGGATACTCCCATCCCGTCCTTTTCCCGATTCCCAAGGAGATCAAGGTTGCCGTCACCGACAACACCAAAATCTCTATCGAGGGGATCGACCGCCAGCTCGTCGGCCAAGTGGCCGCCGATATCCGCGCCTACTACCCGCCCGAGCCTTACAAGGGCAAGGGCATCCGCTATGCCGGCGAGCAGGTCCGCCGCAAGGAAGGCAAGACCGTCCAGTAATCCAAGCAAGCCAAGGACACAACCATGTCAGCCACCAATTCACGCAAACTGCGGCACGTCCGCCTTCGCAAGAAAGTCTCCGGCACCTCCGAGAGGCCCCGCCTTGCCATCCACTTCTCGGGCCAGCATATCACGGCCCAGGTCATCGACGATCTCGCCGGTGCCACCATCGCCAGCGTCAACACGACCGAGGAGTCGTTCCGCAAGGATCCTTCCAGCCGTGCCAACGTGGCCACGGCCATCAAGGTCGGCAAGCTCATCGCCGAGCGCGGTCTTGCCAAGAAGGTTGCCAAGGTTGTCTTCGACCGCGGCGGTTTCATGTACCATGGCAAGGTGAAAGCCCTCGCCGACGCCGCCCGTGAGGGAGGCCTCCAGTTCTGATTTTTATGGACGACAAACGCCCCAAACGCGGACCACGCCGGGATAAGCCGGTCGACGACACTCCCAAGGACACGATCGAGAAGGTTGTGTTCATCAACCGATGCGCCAAGGTCGTCAAAGGCGGCCGCCGCTTCAGCTTCAGCGCCCTGATCGTCACCGGTGACATGAAGGGACGCGTCGGTATCGGATTCGGCAAGGCCAACGAGGTCAGCGAGGCGATCCGCAAGGGTTCCGAGGCTGCCCGCAAGGCGATGGTTCCCGTCTCCATCACCGAGAACACGATCCCGCACGAGACTTTCGGCGAGTTCGGCGGCGGACGCGTTCTGCTCCGTCCCGCCTCCCCTGGTACCGGCGTCATCGCCGGCGGCGGTGTGCGTGCCGTCATCGAAGCCGCGGGCATCCGCGACGTGCTTGCCAAGTCACTCGGTTCCAGCAACCACGCAAACGTGGTCAAGGCAACCCTCTCCGCCCTCACCAGCCTCCGTCCCCGCAGCGAGATCATGAAGCTGCGCGGCAAGAAGGTGAAGGAAGCAGCAGCCCCCGAAGTCACCGCGGCCGCCTAACCCCATTTCACAATGACAATGCGACTTCACAACCTCGCCCCCCGTCCCGGTGCCAAGCACCGCCGCAAGCGTCTCGGTATCGGCGAAAGCAGCGGCCATGGAAAGACCTCCGGCCGCGGTCACAAGGGACAGCGCGCCCGTTCCGGCGGAAGCGTCCGACTCGGATTCGAAGGCGGCCAGATGCCCCTCATCCGCCGTCTCCCCAAGCGCGGATTCAACAACACCGATTTCAAGCCCGTCTACGCCGTGATCAACCTCGACACCCTCGAGGAGCGTTTCCCGGCCGGTGCCAAGATCGACGAGGCGGCTCTCCGCTCCCTCCGTCTGGTCCATGGCCGCAACGACGGAATCAAGCTTCTTGCCCGCGGTACCGTGACGAAGAAGTTCACCGTCGAGGTGGACAAATCAAGCGCCGCCGCCAAGGAGAAGCTCGAGGCCGCCGGAGGATCGCTGGTCCTTCGCGAGCGTCAGACCAAGGTGGCCGGTAGTGCCATCCTGAAGGCTGCTCCTCGCAAAGCCGTCAAGACCGTCAAGGCTGCCTAGACAACCCTGGGCGCCACCAAGGCAAACAGCCCGAGCGCCCGTAACCAAGGACGCAACGCATGATCTCGGCCTTCGCCAACATCTTCAAGATTCCCGAGTTGAGGCAACGCGTCCTCTTCACCCTCGGGATGGTGGTGATCATGCGCATCGGCGCAGCCATCACGACACCGGGAGTCAATGCCCAGGTGCTGCGTGAATGGTTCCTCAACGTTGCCGACCACAGTGCCGGGGGCGGAGCCGCGGCTCTCTTCAACCTCTTCTCGGGCGGAGCGCTCGGGAACTGCGCCATCTTCTCGCTGGGCATCATGCCCTACATCAGCGCCTCGATCATGCTCCAGTTGCTCGGGGCCGTGATTCCCAAGCTCGGACGCCTCGCCCGCGAGGACGGAGGACGCCAGAAGATCGCGCAGTACACCCGCTACACCACGATCGCCCTCTGCATTTTCCAGGGTTGGCTCCTGGCTCTCTCATTCGAGAGCCCCCAGTCCAATCCCTTCCTACCCGGCATCACCGAGACGATTGCCAAGCTCGGCGTTCCCTTGGTCGCGGATCCCGGCGTTCCCTTCCGCCTTCTCACCGTCCTGATCATGACCGCGGGAACATTGTTCCTCATGTGGATCGGTGACCAGATCACGGAACGCGGTGTCGGCAACGGCATTTCCGTCATCATCACGATCGGCATCCTGGCCCAGTTGCCTGCCGGTCTCGTTCAGGCCTGGCGCACCTTCGTCCCGAGCGGCGGGGAGGCCAGCACCGTGAGCCCCGTTGTGCTTGTCATTCTCTGCGCCTTCCTCTTCCTGGTGATCGCCGCGGTCATCGCCGTCACCCAGGCCACCCGTCGCATCAGTGTCCAGTATGCGAAGCGCGTCGTCGGCCGCAAGGTCTACGGCGGGCAGACGCAGTACATGCCCCTCAAGGTGAACTATGCCGGTGTCATGCCGATCATTTTCGCCCAGGCGATCCTCCTCTTCCCCTCGACCATCCTCAACATGGCTTTCGGGAACAAGCCTTGGGCCGTCTACTGGGCCAATCAGCTCTCAGCCGGATGGATGCACTACAGCCTCTACGCACTGCTGATCTTCGCCTTCAGCTACTTCTGGGTCGCCACCCAGTTCCAGCCCGCCCAGATCGCCGACGACCTCAAGAAGTACGGAGGCTTCATTCCCGGTGTCCGCCCTGGCAAGCCGACCGCCGATTTCCTGGACTATACCATGGGACGCCTAACCTTCGCAGGGGCGATCTTCCTCGTGATCATCGCCGTCCTGCCACAGCTCCTAAGCCGAGCACTGAACGTCCCCTACATGGCGGCACAGTTCTTCGGGGGCACCGGACTGCTCATCATCGTGGGTGTCACCCTCGACACCATGCGCCAGGTCGAGACCTTCCTGCTTCAACGTCACTACGACGGCTTCCTCCGCAAGGGAAAGATCCGTGGTCGCAGCGCCCCTCGTCCTTCGGTCGGCGGCTCTTCCGTCAGCGACACCTCGCTTGTCTGGCTCTACGCGGGCCTCGGCCTGCTCGTGATAGCCGGAGTGACCATCTACCTGACCAGTCACCGATAGTCGTCGACTGCGGTGACTCCTTGAATCCGTGAATCCGAATTCGTGAACCCGTTGAGGCAGCGGATCGTTCTTCTCGGTCCGCCGGCTTCCGGGAAAGGGACTCAGGCAGACCGCCTCTCCCGCACATTCGGGATTCCCCATGTCTCGACAGGAGCCCTTCTTCGCGCCGAGTGTGCCCGGGGTACCCTCCTTGGACGCGAGGCAGATGCCTGGACAAGCAAGGGGTTGCTGGTTCCCGACGAACTGGCGGTGCGGATCGTCGCCGCTTGGATGCAGGAGAACGGCCCCCGGTTCCTGTTCGACGGATTTCCCCGCACAGTCACGCAGGCTGAGCATCTCGACAAAGCCCTCGGGGATCTGGAGGCGCCCCTGGACCTGGTGATCCTGCTCGAGCTTTCCAATGAGGAGATCAGGCGCAGGATTCTCGAGCGTCTCTCATGCATTGGCTGCGGAGCGACATTCAGCGCATCGCTCCACGGCCATCAGGCTGGCGATCCCTGCCCAAGGTGCGGTGCGGCGCTTGTGCGCCGCAACGATGACACGGCGGAGGCCATCGAGGAGCGGCTCAGGGTTTACCGCGAGTCGACACTCCCCGTTGTCGGTTACTATCAAAAAACGGCACCAACCCTTTTTCACCGCATCGATGCGGGGGAGGGGAGCGATACGATCTTTGCCAAATTGTCCGAGTTGGTGGAGGACAACAAGGATGAGGGTTGAAGTATGAAGGATGAAAAAGGAAACTATGCTGACGGGGTGTCAATCCGTGATGCGACTTCACTCCTGCTGCCTGCTTTCATCATTGACGGCAAATGCATCCTGGCAAGCGGTGCCGCCGTTTGCTGCGGATGCTGATTGACGCCGGAACTAACGCACCGCTTACCACGGTCTTGGTTCACCCTTCATCATTCATCATTCATCATTCATACTTTTCTCCCATGCCCTCCATTCCCATCAAGTCACCCGCCGAGATCGAAAAAATGCGCGCCGCCGGACGCGCCGCCGCCATCGTGCTCGATCGTCTTTCCAAGCTTGTCGCACCGGGGGTTACCACCGGTGAAATCGACCTCAAGGCGGCCGAGTACATGACGGAGTTGGGTTGCCGGAGCGCGTTCCTCGGATACCGCAAATTTCCCGGACAGATCTGCATCTCGGTCAACGAGGAGGTCGTGCACGGGATCGGGGGAAACAGACGTCTTGCCTACGGGGATATTGTCAAGATCGACACGGGCGTGATTCTGGACGGGTGGATCGGAGACACCGCCACGACCGTCCCTTGCGGGGCCGTCGATCCCGAGACCGAGCGTCTCTGCACTGCTACCAAGCGCATTCTGGAGGGAGCGATTCCCTACGCCGTCGCCGGCCGCAGGCTGGGGGATCTTTCCAACTACATCGAGACCGAGGCGCTCAGGGAGGGACTCGGCGTGGTCCGCGAGTTTGTGGGACACGGCGTCGGTCGCAGACTCCATGAAGAGCCCCAGATTCCGAACTACGGCAGGAAGGGCTCCGGTCCCAAGCTCAAGGCCGGGATGACGCTTGCGATCGAACCGATGATCAACCTCGGCGTCGAGGGTATCCGGATCCTCGATGACGGCTGGACCGTGGTGACCGCCGACGGCAGGCCATCGTCCCATTTCGAGCATACGGTCCTGGTTACAGAAAATGAACCTGAGGTGTTGACATGCCTACCTCCGATAGCTTAAAACACCAGGCCCTAGTTGTAGAGAGACTGTCCATGGCCCGCTTCCGAGTGGAGCTGGCCGGAGGCAGAAGAATGCCAGCTACGGTATCCGGACGACTGCGTTTGAGCTTCACGCGCATTGCTCCGGGACACCGTGTGATGATCAGCGTTTCACCCTACGACCTGAACCAAGGAACAATCATCCAGCGACTCCCGCAGTCACCATCCAGCCCAAGCCAATAACCAGACATTCCTCGACGCCAACACGTCGCTGATTTCACGCATGAAAGTCCGAGCTTCCGTCAAACGCCTTTGCGAAACCTGCAAGATCATCCGCCGCAACAACGTGGTGCGCGTGGTCTGCAAGAACCCCCGTCACAAACAGCGCCAGGGCTGATCACCTTTCCCCGGCACCCACACCACACATCCACGATCATGCCACGACTCCTCGGCGTAGAAATCCCCGGCGACAAGCGCATCGAAGCCTCGCTCGTTTACATTTACGGCATCGGCCCGAAGACCTCCAAGCGCGTCCTCGAGCAGGCCAACATCAACCCCGATACCCGCGCCAAGGAGCTCTCTCCCGAGCAGATCGGCTCGATCATCTCCGCCATCACCGCGCAGAAGGTCGTCATCGAGGGTGATCTCCGCCGTGAACTCCAGGGCAACCTGAAGCGCCTCCAGGCGATCAATTGCTACCGTGGTCTCCGCCACCGCCGCGGACTTCCCGTGCGCGGCCAGCGCACCCAGACCAATGCGCGCACCCGCAAGGGGCCCCGCAAGACCGTGGGCGTCGTTCGCTCCAAGGACTAATCCGCACATCCCTAGCACCGCACATTCATGTCCGAAGAAACGCCCGTCACTCCCGAGACCCCGGTAACTCCCGAGGCTCCCGCCGCAGCCCCAGTTGCTTCCACTGAGGCCGCAGCACCCGCTGCTTCTACCGAGGCCGTAGCACCCGCCGCGGAGAAGAAGCCCAAGGCAGCCAAGAAGAGCAAGGAGAAGAAGGCCGAGGAGGCCGCTCCCGCCGCTCCCGTCAGCTTCAACCTCGACGACCCGATCGAGCCGCCCAAGATCGTCAAGGCCAAGGGCAGCAAGAACATCACCCAGGGAATCGCCCACGTTCAGGCCACCTTCAACAACACCATCGTCAGCTTGACCGACCTTCGTGGCGCCGTCCTTGGATGGTCCAGCGCCGGCAAGATGGGGTTCAAGGGCTCCCGCAAGAGCACGGCCTACGCCGCCCAGATGGTCGCCCAAGATGCCTGCCGTCAGGCCATGGGTCACGGCCTCAAGGAGGTCGAGGTCCGCGTCAAGGGCCCCGGTTCCGGACGCGAGTCCGCAGTCCGCGCCATGCAGGCCATCGGCCTCGAGATCTCCGTCATCCAGGACGTCACCCCGGTGCCGCACAACGGATGCCGCCCTCCCAAGCAGCGCCGCGTCTGATCTGAGATACTAAGACCCGATCACCCATTCCCTAGACCCTAATTTACCATGGCCCGTTACACAGGACCCAAAACCAAAGTCAGCCGTCGCTACGGCGTTCTCCTCGCCGGATCGGCACGTGCCTTCGAGCACAAGGCCTATCCCCCCGGCATGCACGGCCCCAAGGGCTCCCGCCGCAAGATCTCCGAGTATGGCACCGCCCTCGCCGAGAAGCAGAAGCTCCGCTTCCAGTACGGTGTGCTCGAGCGCCAGTTCCGCCGCTACTTCGAGACCGCTCTGAAGACCCGTGGCGTCACCGGCCTCATCCTGCTCCAACTCCTCGAGACCCGTCTCGACAATGTTGTCTACCGCATGGGATTTGCCAAGACCCGTTCCGCCGCGCGTCAGATGGTTTCCCACGGTCACATCGCCGTGAACGGCCGCAAGTGCGACGTCTCCTCCGCGACCCTCAAGGTCGGTGATGTTGTCTCCGTTCGTGCCAAGGATGGCTCCAAGCGTCTTGCTCAGCGCGGCTTGGATCAGACCCAGATCGTCGAGGCTCCGGATTGGCTCTTGGTCGACAAGGAAGCCCTCAGTGGCAAGGTTGTCCGTATTCCGACCCGCGAGGAGATCAATCCCGTGGTCAACGAGCAGCTCGTCGTCGAACTCTACTCCCGCTAATCAGGAAAGATTCACAGAAAAGCCGCCCGGAGAGATCCGTGGCGGCTTTATTATTGTGCTTAATTGCGGCAAATAAGCCGGGAAGTGGTGCGGGTTGGTCTATTGCCTAAATGTAGCATCGGGAATATCCTACCCCTGATGAAGATGGTTTTGATCCTAATGGCTCTTGCATTGGCATTTGGGGCCCAACATGTCGGTGCAGCGAAACCGCCCGAAAAGACAGAACAAGAAAAGGTTAGGGAGAAGTTGATGCAGGTTTACTCGTATGCTGATCCAAAGGCACCAAAGGCTGCCTACGAGGGAAAGACCTTCAACACGGGAGGGGGTTTTTCCGACAAGAAATTCTCCACGAAGGATTACGCGGGGAACAAGGAGTTCCAGTCCAAGTCCTACGAGACCAAACCGTATGGGGACTCCAAACGGAGTTGGTTCGGAAAGCTCTTTCCGGAAAGGAAACTTCCCGAAAATCTTCAGGGAGCGAACCGTGACGCCACCAAGTCATTCGCCACCAAGGATGTAGCCGTGAAGGAGTTTGATGCCAACGGAAAGACGAGCCCTTACTCCTCCAAGGAGGCGTTCGAGACCAAGGAGCTGAGCCTCAAGGGAAAGAGCCAAGGAGCCATCGACAACGATCCTCACCTCCAGGAAGCCGTGAAGAAAGGACTCTCCATCGATGATGTCAGGAAATTGCTGAACAAGCCCGGTGGCAGCAGTCAGTGACGACTTCTGATTTTACGATGTTTTCAATGCTATTGCTCGCGCGGAGGCGCTGGGGCGATGAAAGAATCCAGGGAAGGAGTTCGGTTGTAGCGCTTAACTCATTCGGATGACTCGGTTCCTTTATACAAACGGCCTGGGACAAACCTTCATCGCATCCTTGATTTCATTGATTCATGCTTTTCACCTCTGCGTCTCCGAGCCTCTTCGCCAGATGCCATGAAATCCAGTCGCCAATCCGGGATAATGGGGATTCCCGAGTTGCCTTTGAAAAAGATGGGTTCCCAAAGGTTTGCAGCAAGCTGCACAATGCAGTTTATTCACCCTCTGCCATGAGCCCTTTTTCCGATCAACTCGCCGCCCTGATGGCCGGCTGCGCCCAGGTCCTCAGCGAGAAGGAGCTGAAGGCCAAGCTCGACTTGGGTCGTCCCCTCAAGGTCAAGCTCGGCGTCGACCCGACCTCACCAGACATCCATCTTGGACACACGGTTGGCCTCACCAAGCTTCGTCAGTTTCAGGAGCTGGGCCATGAGGCCATCCTGATCATCGGTGACTTCACCGGAATGATCGGCGATCCGAGCGGTCGATCAGCCACGCGCCCCCACCTTTCCCATGAACAGGTCATGGAGCATGCCAAGACCTATCAGGAGCAGGCCTTCAGGATTCTGGATCCTGAAAAGACCGTGATCCGTTACAATGGCGAATGGTTCGGGAAGATGAACTTTCAGGATGTGATGAGGCTCAACAGCCGCGTCACCCTCCAGCAGATGCTGCAGCGCGAGGATTTCCGCGAACGCATCGACAGGGGGCTTCCCGTCCGGGCCCACGAGATCCAGTACCCGATCATGCAGGGATGGGATTCCGTGGTGATAGAGGCCGATGTGGAACTCGGCGGCACCGACCAGCTCTTCAATATCCTCGTCGGGCGTGATCTCCAGCACGAGGAGGGCCAGCACCAGCAGGTCGCCATGATGCTTCCCATCCTGACCGGTCTCGACGGCACCCAGAAGATGAGCAAGAGCCTCGGCAACGCCGTCGGGGTCTCCGAGCCACCGGGCGAGATGTTCGGAAAGCTCATGAGTATCTCGGATGAGCAGATGGGAGAGTATTACAGGCTCCTCCTGCACGAGGAAATTTCCCCAGACACCCATCCGATGGAGGCCAAGAAGGGGCTCGCGGAGCGCCTCACCGCCCGCTACCACTCCGCCGAAGAGGCACGGAGCGCCCGCGGTGAGTTCGAGCTTCGCTTTTCCAAGAAGGATCTCGAGTCCGCCGACCTGCCTTCCTATGCCCCCGCTTCCGATCTTCCCCACGATATCATCACCCTCGGTGTCGATGCCTTCGAGCGGGTGCTCGGCGTGAAGAAATCACGGGGCGATCTCCGTCGCCTCGTCGAGGGTGGAAGCGTCTCCTGGAGGGGTGAAAAAATCACCGACCCCAAGGCTCTCATCCCGGCTTCCGAGTCGGGCGTCCTCAAGCTTGATAGAAAGAACGCCGTCCGGATCGGGATGAGGTGACGGGTCGTAGTGCGGGGTGACTGCATTCCCAACAAGCCCACACTGATGTTCCAAAACTTTACAGATCGTCGTCGGTGTCGTTGGAACCCTTGGTGATGCCGCGGAGCTTTGCCTCGATGAAGGCGTCCAGGTCGCCGTCCATCACACCCTGCACGTTGCTGGTCTGAACGCCCGTCCGGTGATCCTTGACCATCTGGTAGGGCTGGAAGACGTAGGAGCGGATCTGGCTTCCCCATGCGATCTCCCCCTTCTCGCCGTATTGGCGGTCCAGTTCAGCGCGCTTCTTGTCGGCTTCGAGTTGGTAGATCTTGGCCTTGAGGAGACGCAGGGCCAGTTCGGCATTGCGGCCCTGGCTTCGCTCGGCCTGACAGGCGACGACGATGCCGGTCGGGACGTGGCGTAGTCGGACTGCGGTCTCGACCTTGTTGACGTTTTGTCCCCCCTTCCCACCGGCGCGATAGGTATCGCGCTCGATGTCGGCCGGATTGATCTCGATGGGTGCATCCTCGATCTCCGGCGTGACATCGACGCTGGCGAAGGAAGTGTGCCGCCTCTTGGCGGAGTCGAAGGGAGAGATCCGGACGAGTCGGTGGACACCGCGCTCTGTCTGGAGGTAGCCGAAGGCGTGGTCTCCCTTGATTTCGAGGGTGACCGACTTGATGCCTGCCTCATCACCTTCCTGAATGTCGACAACGGTCGCATTGTAGCCGCTTCGCTCGATCCAGCGCTTGTACATGCGCATGAGCATGTCGGCCCAGTCGCACGACTCGGTGCCACCTGCTCCGGAATTGATCGTGAGGTAGGCGTTGGCCTTGTCAAACTCGCCCGAAAGGAGCTGCTTGAGCTCGAATTTCTCGATCTCGGTGGTGAGGGTCCGGAATTCCTTGGCAACCTCGTCGGAGGCTTGGAGCTTGGAAGCGGCGTCGCTTTCCTCAACGGCCATCTCCTTGAGGATCTCCAGATCGCCGACGCGCTGCTCGAGTTGGGCAAGGGGGCCGAGCTTCGCCTTGATGGCGGAGACACGCTCCATGTCCTTCTGTGCAGATTCCCGGTTATCCCAGAATCCGGGCTCGGTCATCCGGGTCTCGATGCCCGCCAGTTCCTCGGCAAGTGCGGGCGCGTCAAAGAAACCTCCTGAGCGCGCCGAGACGATCGGCAAGCCCGGAGGCATCCAAAGTGGAGAGGTCGATGGGTTCGGACATGTAGATTAGAGGACTTTAAGTCGAGATCAGGGAAGCTGGGAAAAGAAAAGACGCGCGGGGGCGCGGCTTAGTCATTCGAGGCGAAGGCGGAGAAGTCTGAGGATCAGCAGATCCGAGGATGCCTGGTCGGGGACGAACGGCAGACAAAGGTCGATCTGAGAGTCAGTGGACATTGGAGGGGAAGGATGAAACCTGAAACCTGAAACCTGAAAAAGAACAAAGCGCAGGAAAGGATGAGCAGTCCCATGATCCGCGTTGCCTTGCGGGCGGAAGGTGCCGTTGAACCAGAACTCCGAAGATGAAACTAATGCTTACTCCTCACCGGCTTGGAGTAGCTGAGGACGCGAGCGGGGGGGAAATTCTGAACCACCGTCCTGCTCCCATGATGGTCATGGAAGTGGTCGGCCACCAGGCGGCGGAAATGAACCGTGCTCGGGTTGAGGCTGGTGAGAAGATAGGTGAAGGTCCTGAAAGTGCCGTCGCACTCAAGGGCGGCACTGGTTGCCTGAAGAATCCGCGCCTGCAGATTCTCGGGCATGTTCGCAAAGGGAAGGCCTGAAACAATCAGCCGGGCGCGTCCGAGTCCGTAGCTGGCCAGGATGTCGGCCGTATCTTCCGCGGATCCGTGATGGAAGCGCATCCCGGGGAAGCGCCGCACCAGATTGCGGTGCAGTTCGTGGTCGAACTCGATCCCGAGATACTCGACTCCCGCCGGCATCCTTTCACGAAGCACACTGGTGAAGGGGCCGGTTCCCGGCCCGTATTCCACCACGACGTCACCGGGCTTCAGGTTCACTTGGTGAATCATGGCCTCGCCGAGTTGGCGTGAGCTTGGCCAGATCGACCCCACGGTTCCCGGCCGAGTGATGAAGCGGGACACGAAATGAAGTGCATCACGCAGGCCATGCCGATGTGCTTGGCCTCTGGGATGTAGGTGATGGTGGGGTCCGCTCATCGGTATGTCTCGCGCTTGGTGTGAGTTGTTCGGGTGGGAGGCTGGAGTCTTCCTGTTCATTCTCTTTGGGGCAAGAGCAAGTCGCATCCGGTTGCCTTTCCCTGATGATTAAGAATCGTGCCTGAGAGCTTGCCCCCCGAAGTTTCTCTTGGCTTGATCGTGGGATGCGCTTCCTCCCCGCGCCCCGTCCTGCCCCGCTTTTGTGCGCCTTTCTCTTGCCGTTACTTGCCGCGGGATGCAGCACGCTTCAGTCGCGTTCTTCCAGTCCCGCCCTCTATGACTCGAAGCCTTTGTCTGTGGAATGCGGGAAGGCCTCCTTTTACGGGGGCCGCTGGATCGGGCGCCTGACCGCCAATGGCGAACACTATCACGCAGCAGATTGCACGGCTGCGCATAAGAAACTCCCGTTCAACACGATGGTCCGGGTCACCAACCTGAGAAATGGCAAAAGCGTGATTGTGCGGATCAATAATCGCGGCCCCTATGCCAAGGGGCGCATCCTCGACCTCAGTATGGTGGCCGCTAGGAAGATCGAGATGATCGGCGACGGGATCGTTCCCGTGCGGGCCGAAATCCTCAAGCCGATCGAAGTGATCCGAAAGCCGAATCGTGTTCTGGAGCAGGGGAGATAGGGGTAGTGTTGAGGATTTCTGGCGTCCCCCCTATTTGGGGTACGCATGGGTTCGGGTAGGGGAGGGGCCCTGAATGTTTCGTCGATTTCCATCAGCGAACCGGGAGCGTTGAAAGCGAAAGAACCACAAAAATCATTGTTGAATTAGAACGGACTTCTCTTATGTTCCATCAGATCTCATGAACTCCCCACGTCGCCTCCTCAGCACCTGTCTCCTCCTCGGATTCCTCTTCATCGGTTCAGCCGCCGTCATGGCTGAAGAAACCGGAAAGAAAGACCCCAAGGCTGGTCACTCAAAGACCCTTCTGGAGACCCTGGTCGAGGGCGGATGGGTCATGTTCCCGATCGGGATCATGTCGATCCTGACCGTCTATCTCGCCACCGACGGCGTCATGCGCACATCCATCAAGAAGACTGCTCCTCCGGCTTTTGAAGCCGAGGTGAAGCGTCTCTTCCAGGCGGGAGACTACGTCGGCGCCTACACCTTCTGCAGGGACAACAAGTCACCCCTGACCAATGTTCTTCGTGTCGGCATCTCGCTGCTCGGGGATGGCAAGACCATGGTCGAGGAGGGAATGGTTTCCGAAATGCACAAGGAGAGCGCCTCCTTCGGCACGCAGATCAACTACCTCTCCGTCATCGGTGTCGTCACACCGATGATCGGACTCCTCGGCACCGTCACCGGCATGATCAAGGCCTTCAGCACCTTGGGTAGCTCCGGCATCGGCGATCCCTCCAGCCTCTCGGGCGCCATCGGAGAGGTGCTTGTCGCCACCGCGAGCGGCCTTGTCATCGCCATTCCCGCCTTCGGCATGTTCTACTTCCTGCGCAGCCGCTCCACCTCCGCCATGCACCACATCCAGGACGTGATCAACCATCTCTTCCGCAAGATGCCCTATGATGTCCTTGCCGGCGTCCACATCAGCGGCGAGGAGATCTACGCGAACGTCCCCAACTGGGTCTCCTACGAGGAACCGGCTGCCGAGGAATCCGCCTCCGAGCCCGCTGCGGCCTAACCTCCCCGCCCTCATCGCACCATGGCAGGAGGAGGAGGAGGACTAGAAAAGGGCGAGCCCGATTTCCAGATCGCGCCCATGGTGGATGTCCTGCTGGTCATCCTGATCTTTTTCATGGTCATCACCTCCGCCCAGGTCCTCAACATCGACAAGACCATCAAGCTACCCCTTGCCCCCGAGGCTGCCAAGAAGGACGATTCCCGTTCCGAGGCTGTGGTCAATGTCCGATGGGATCCGGCGACAAGTCGCGCAAGCTTCAACTTCCAGGACCACATCTACGCAAGGGCGTCCGAGTTCGTGGAACCTCTCAAGGCGGCCAAGCTTCTGGGAGAGCAGACGGCGGCCTCGAAGCCTGGCCAGAACCCGGAGTTTCGCCTGGTCATCCGGGGTGACCGTGATGTTCCTGCGCTTTTTGTCTCACAGGCCATGAACTCGGCCGCCGAGGCAGGGATCTCGGACATCTCCTTCTCCTCGGTCAATCATGACTAAGGAAACTGACTTCGATCAAAAGCTCCTCCACCTATGAAGCCCTTTGTGAACGAAGATGACGGGACCATGGGCTTCCAGATCGCACCGATGGTGGATGTCGTCTTCGTCATCATGCTCTTCTTCATGGTCATGGCCGGCGCCGTGAAGGTGGAGAATGAGCTCACCACCCGCCTGCCCGGCAGCGCCGAGAACTCCTCCGCCACCGAGTTCAACGACGAGACCATCATTGGTATCTCCGACGAGGGGGAGGTCTCCCTGAACGATGAGCCCTTCGACACCCCGACCAGCGCCGATCTCCCCCAGTTGCGCGCCACCCTCATGCGTCTGAAGGAAAACGCCGACAACGCCAAGCAACCCGCGATCGTCACCATCAACAGTGACGCGCACGCCAAGTACAGCCGCACCATCGACGTCCTCAATGCCCTCGCGGCGGCCAAGATCACCAACGTGACCTTCAACGTGAACGAGGAGTAAACGCAAAAGGGAAAAAAGGAAAAAAGGAAAAACGAAGAAACTCCTAGCTCCCGCCTCCTAGCTGGAGGCTCCAGCCTTCACCTTTCACTTTTTCACTTTCTACCCCCCTCCCTCAGGTTTCATCTTTCAGGTTTCATCCTTCAACTTCCCTCCCTCCCCCCTTCCTCCCATGTCCGCCACACCCGATCATCCCGAATCCGAACCCGCTCCCGTGGCCGGGGATGCCTCATCGGTGACGTCGGAGCATGTCGTGCATGAAATCGATGACACGCACAATCAAGCTGTCCACCATGCAGCGGCCTCAGACCTCCACGTAGCCCCCTCCGAGCCGCATCCCCTGAAGCGTAACCTCTGGCAGCGCTGGATGGCCTGGAGCGGAAGCTTTTTCGTCCTTAGTCTCCTCGTGCATGTCCTGCTGATCGGCGGGGCGACCGTCTTGGTTGTCCAGGTCGTGGCAGGGCGCAAGGAGAAGCTCAAGTTCACCGCACCTCCTCCGAGTTCCGCCGGTCCCAAGACCGTCGAGCACAAGGTGAAGCTCTCCAAGGCCACGGCCAGCGCCCCCAGCGTCTCCAAGCGCATCACCTCCACGGCGCCCAGTGCCGCCATCGCCCTCCCTCCCATGGAGATGAACTCCAGTTCAAGTCCCGATGTGATGGCCTCCGTCATGAGCGGCCTCGGAACAGGGAGCCTCGGGGTTGGAGCCGCCGCAGGAGGGGGGGCCGCGGGCGGCGGCGCCTCGATGCCTGGCGGAGGACTCACCGCCTTCGGTTACAAGGGAGGGGGAGGGGCCCCCGGTCTCAAGGTCAATCTCTACGATCTTAAGAAGACACCCAATGGCTCAAAAACGGATATCGGGGAGGACTTTGACAAAGGGGCTGTCGCCGAGGCACTCTGTGATTATAAGGCCGTAAGAGACGTCATCGCCTTCATGGAGGCAAAATGGGATCCGAAGCTGCTTGAGAAGAAGTATTTCAAGGCCAAGGATACGATCACTGCCTACGAGTTCTATATTCCAAAAAGTATGTTGGGAGGAGGGATGCCACAATCAGAGGTCCTCAAGGCCTTCGGGGCCGACTCCAGCGTCAAGCCTGGCTACTTCATTATCCATTACACCGGAAAAGTCTCCGCACCGAAGACCACTGAGTGGCAATTTCCTAATCCAGGGGGTTTCTTCGCGATCCGTTTTAATGATGAGAACATCTTTTGCTCCGCCCCTGAGGAGAATGTGAAAGCCCTTTTTCCCAAGGGTTCAAAATACCGCACTTTCAAGACAACAGTCGGGAGTACATACAGTATTGATTTCCTTGTGCTCTTTGGACCACCCCGTCAAGGCTATCGGCAGGTTTTAAGGATTGTAGATAAGAATCGAAAAGAGCCTTATCAGCCTAACCCCTATAGGGAAAATAGCGCTGGCAATGACATCTTCCCACTGTTTCGGGTCAAGGCCGGCCTACCTATCCCGGAGTATATCCCACCCGACTTCTCCAAGAGGCCTCCCGGTGCCCCTGCCAATTGGATTGCTCCTGAACCGAACGGTCCGAAAATGGTAGAGGACATTGTCTTCCCAGCACAGAAATAAAGAAACTCCCGTGCGAGCAAAACCTCCTTTCGACACATACAGCCCCGCACTTTTGCAATGAAGATTCTGCCAAGCTCAGCAGGAACGGCCATGACCGCGGTGACCGGATATTGTCATCTTGGCAAGGCCTGCACTCTTGCCTCCTTGCTCCTGACACTCTCACTCTCTCTCATGGGACCCCTGCTCCACGCCGAGGATTCCCCGGAGGAGATTTTCAAGCAGGGTGGCACGGCTTTCCAGGCCGGCGACTTTGCGGGGGCGGCCAAGAAGTTCGAGGCCGTGCTGGGAATGGGCCCCCAGGGGGAGAATCTCGAGCTGATCCTCTTCACCCTCGCGGCGACCTATTATAACCAGAAGGACCTGCCCAAGTCTGAGGATTATTTCAAGCGGGTGGTCACGGAGTTCCCCAACGGCAAGCAGAAGAGCAAGGCGCTCGTCTCGCTTTCCCAGATCCAGTCGCAGTCAGGCCGCAAGGCGGAGGCCGCCAAGTCGCTTGAGCAGGCAGCAGAGTGCGGTGGTGACCTCGGCGACCGCGCCAGGTTCGCCCAGGTCTCCCTGCTCATGGAGTCCGGGAAAACAGACGAGGCCATCAAGGTGCTTCAGAAGCTCATCGCTGCCGGCATCAAGGATGACCAGTCCGTGCAGGCGGCCATGGCGCTGACCGAGATCGAGGCCAAGAGGGGCAACCTGGACGAAGCGCTCAAGCTGCTCGACCGCTTGCAGGCGGCCAGCAACATCATCGACAATCCCCTCCAGCTCGACATGCTGGCCGTGCGGATCGGGGATGGCCTGCTCGCCAAGGGGGAACGCCAGAAAGCCCTTCGGATGTACGCCATCGTGCGCCCCAAGGACGTGGTGACCTCCCTTCAGAAAGACCGGATCGCCACGATGGAGAAGACGATCTTGGATAACAAGGCCAGCCTCCAGACCAATCCCAAGGCCTTCATGGAGGTCAACGCCGCCAACGCCCGCATAGCCAAGGACATCGAGGATCTCAAGAAGTCCCTGGATCAGTATGCCAAGCTCCCCGATACCACCTCGGCGATCCGGTTGAGGCAGGTCAAGGCCTACGACGAACTCGACCTCAAATGGGAGACCATCCTCATCTGGGAGAATCTCCTCGGGGGGAAGGATCCCAAGATCCGCGAGGATGCCCTCTTCAGCATCGCCTCCGCCTACTGCGCACTGGTGAGGCCCGACGACGCCGTCCCTGCGCTCGACCGCTACATGGGGGAATACCCCTCCGGAAAATACGCATCCCAGGCGGGATTCCTGAAGGGGGCCGTCGCCCTGGAAGCCGGTGACTTTGCCAAGGCCGAGACGGTCTTCTCCACCGCGCTCGAGAAGGCCCCCGACTCCCCTCTGGCCGGCGACATGCAGTTCCTGATGGGGAACACCCAGTTCGCCCAGGCGTCCGATCCCGAGAAAAAAGACAAATACAAACAGGCCATCGAGAGTTACAAAAAATACCTCGCGAAATACCCCTCCGGCAGGTTTGCCGAGGAGGCCCAATACCGTCTTCCGCTTTGTTACTTCATGATCGGCGGCCAGGAGGGTTACACCAAGGCCCTTGAGGGATTCCAGGCCTTCGTCAAAAAGAACCCCCAGGCCCAGTTCGCCGGGGATTCCGAGTACCGCATCGCCCTCTGCTACAACGCCGCCGAGAAATACGACGAGGTCATCAAGCGCTGCGACGAATGGAGGAGTAAGCACGGGGGCGAACCGATGCAGGCCGAGGTCATGGCGCTCCAAGGGGACGCCTACGCCGCCAAGGAGATGCCCGCCGAATCGGCCGCAGCCTACCGGAAGTCCGTCGATCTGGGCGAGTCCGAGGAAGTCCTCAAATACTCCCTCTTCGAGGCCAACAAGCAGTATCAGAAGATCAATCGTTGGGACGAGATCGCCGACATGTTCAGCGTCTTTGCCTCCCGGCATCCGGATCATCCCGCCGCAACCGCGGCCGTCTACTGGGTTTCCAAGGCCAAGATCAAGGACGGGAAGGCCGAGGAGGCCAAGCAGTATCTCGCCGAGACCATCCTCAAGACCATCAACGACCGCAAAAAGGACGCCGTCGAGCAGCTCTTGGCCCAGTTGGCCCAGACTTGTTCCAAGCGGATCCGCCCGCCACTCGTCGCGAAGGAGGGCGCTCCGGCCGCAACTCCGGCACCGTCCGCGCCCGCCTCCACCAACGCCGTCGCGGGCCAGGAAGCTCCGCCCCGCCCTACTCCCGCGCCGACGCCCCCCTATGACGCGGACGCCGACTTCGCCAAATACCTCAATGAGGAGAAGGTTGCCGCCGTCGGGACCAACTCCCTTGCCAAGGCCCGACTCCGCTACGCCCAGGCGGAACTGGCCGGCTTCACCAAACGGCAGGAGAGGCAGAAGGAGCTCATGGCCTCCATCTACCGCGAGTTTCCAGCCGATCAACTCAGCGCCATGCTCCTGGCGCAGTGCGGCGAGATCGCCCTGGAAAAGGGGGAACTCGACAAGTCCGAGGCCTTCTACAAGGAACTGATGACCTCCTTCCCCAAGAGCGACCTGCTCGAATACGCCTACTGCGGCATGGGCGAAGTCTCCCTGGCGCGCGATCAACCCGCCGAGGCGCTCCGCTGGTTTGACGACGCTGTGGAGAAGGCGAACGCCGACGCCAAGCTTGCACAAGTCACCTACGGGAAGGGGAAGGCCCAGCTCGGCATGGGGAAACTTGACGCTGCCAAAAAGACCTTTGAGGAGGTCGCAGGCAACAAGGAATGGCGCGGCGAGGTCACGGCGAGGGCGCTTCTATCGCTCGGCGAGTTGGAAGAGAAGAGGGGCAATACCGCGGCCGCCATCCAGTATTACCAGCGCGTCTTCGTGGCCTACCAGCGCTACCCCGACGTCGTGGTCACAGCCTACCTCAAGGCCGCCGACGGCTTCATCAAGCTCGGAGAGCCCGCCAAGGCCGCGGCCCATCTTCGGGAAATGCTCTCCAAACCGCGTCTCGCCCAGATCCCTCGTGCCGCGGAGGCCAGCAAGAAACTCGAGGGACTTCCCGCCGCACCGGCTCCGGCAGAGTCCCCTGCGACGGGTGCCGCACCGGCCGCCTCCACTGCCCCTGCCACGCCATGATGACCCTCACGACACCCCAGCGCCCCCGCGATCTTACCCGGAGGCTCACTCTTCTCTCCCTTCTCTGGCTCGGGTCCGCGTGCATCCTGCGGGCCGAGAATGTCACCCTGACCGATGGTCAGGTCTATGCCAACACCACCCTTAGGAAAGCGGGATCCAACGTCATGGTCCAGGTTGTCATGCCGGGAGGGGGATCAATGGAGATGGGATTGCCCATTGCCAGGATCGCCAAGGTCTCCTTCGTCGAGCCACCCGAGCTTGACAAGGCCTCCGAGGCCGCCTCTTCCGGCAACGCCACCGAAGTTCTGGCCCTGACCGAGGCCTTTGTCGCCAAGCAGGGAGATCTCAAGGAGATCCCTGGATCCTGGTGGCCGCAGATGGCGCAGCTCCGTCTCTATGCCCTGGCCGCCTCCGGTAAGGATGCCGACGCGGCCGCTCTAGCCCGGGAGATCGGCGCGATCAACAATCCCGCTTCCGAATCCCTCGCGCGCGGGGGAGCACTCTTGGGCACCCTTGCCTCAGGTGACACTGCGGCGGTCGTCGTCGGTGCAAAGGCCTTGCCCGCCATTGGAGGCGATGCCGGTTCAGCCCTGGCGCAACTGGCCCTCGGACGCGCACTCCTTGCCAAGAAAGATTTTCAGGGTGCCATCAGGGCATTTCTCACCATCAAGGTCTTTTATCCATCACCTGCCATGCTCCAACCGGCAGCCCTCCTGGGTGCCGTCAAAGCCTACGAGGGCCTCAAGGATGATAAGAGGGCGGTGCGCACATTGAATGAAATCGTCGAGAACTACTCCGCCTCCCCCCAGGCAACCGAGGCGAAGAAAATGATCGAGGCGCTGCCCAAGCCGTAGATGGGAGAAGGGATGAAGGAGAAGGGATGAAGGATTTGGGAAGCGGTGGGGAAGACTGCGACGAGGTTACAGTCCCTAGACCCCGATTGCCTTCTTCCTAATACCATTTCCATGATTAGTCTGATTTCACCGGAATAAGAGTGGAGATGGTATAACAGCCTAAGCCCTCTCCGAGGGCTTTCACTTCAGTTCCAGTTTCACGAATGCACTGGGGTCGATGGCGACGAGTCCCGTGAAGGGAAAATCCAGCGTCATGATGGTGAAGAAGGCCAGGCCGATCACGGCGGTGAGCAGGGATGTCATCACCGCATGGGTCGCGAAGTTCTGAGCGCCGAACAGAAACGAGAAGCCGATCATGACTGTCGCCCCCGCAATCAGGATGCCCCAGAGGAAGGGGATGAGGCCACTGCCTGCATCCTGGATCCTTGATGCGCGGAGGGATTCCATCCTGTTGAGGTTCCTGACCGACTCGTGGAAGTAGGCTCCTTCCGCGGGATCGCTCACCTTGAACCGGGAGTAGGCTCCTTTCAGTTTGGCAAAGAGGGCGGCCGTGCGATCGTTCTCACGACCCTTCCCAAGGCTTTTCCATTCCTCGGAGACAAGGGATGCCCGGTATTCCGAGATCAGCTTGCGAAATTCCGACCGGTGCGGTTGGGGGAATGCCTCCGCATCGGAATAGAGCGATCCGAGGCATCGCGCTTCCTCCACGACATTCCCTTCCGTGTTCGAGTAGAACTGCCAGGTGGTGGCAACGATCAAGGCGAGGAAGATGCCGTAGATGGCCCCCATGGTGTTGAAGAACGGACCGGTGATCTCATGGTGGAGCTGCAGGAATTCTGAGGGAACCACCCTGCGGATCAGCACCAGTCCCAGGCAGGCGATGAGGATTGGCAGAAGAATGCAGAATGCCCCCAGCCAGAGTGGCGCGAAGTGAAGGGCAAGATACTGCTCCAGAGAAAGTGAGTTAACGTGGAGTGGCGTCATGAATGAAGGGGGGAAGGGGGGGAGGGGATGAAACTTGAAACCTGAAACTTGAAAGCTGAGTAAGAGGAAGGTGGAATTATGAGGGATGAATGATGAGGGGGAGGCTGATAGACTGAAGGCTGTTAGGAGAATCCGGCTGAGTCGAGAATACGTGGGTGCGGGAACACTCAGCATAGACTACCGAAGGCAGCCCTGAAAGGGTGAACCAAATCTCTTGGAAGAGATGCGGAGAAATTGCCTCAGCGGTTCCTTAGGGAAGCGCTGATTAAATCCCATGAAGGCCGCTGAATGTCATTTGCTGATTTTTGAAGGCGCGAGGGCTGGGCAACACATAGCTGCGGGGGCTGCTTGGGTAGATTTGCCGCAGGCAAACCCGACAGGGCGAGCATCGCGGGAGCGAGCGAGTCAATACCCGCAGCGGTATCGCCCGAGCGAGCAACGCCACAAAAATCGACAAATGGCTTTAGCCCTCCGGGTTGCGGAGATAACCGGCCGGGGGCTGTGTTGGCTTGGCACTTACAGCCCGCTGCGGGGATGCTCGTGCCAAGCCGTCTTGCCCGCGGCCCATTCTTTCCGCAACGGCCTCTATGCGATTTAATCAGCGCTTCCTTAGGTCAGGGAAAGGAATTTAATGGATATTCCTGACTTCCCGATTTCCTGATCAAACTCCTGATACCGTGATGGCCCGGTCGGCTTCAACAAGTTTTTCGTAGAGTGGCATCAGACCCTCGGGGATGATCCGCGTTCCGGCGATCATCGGCATGAAGTTCTGGTCTCCCGTCCAGCGGGGGACGATGTGCAGGTGGAGGTGCTCTTCGAATCCGGCTCCGGCTATCGTGCCGAGATTGAATCCGACATTGAATCCCTCTGCCTTGACCACCTCGCGAAGCAGTCGCTGGGCATGGGTCGCCAGATGCCAGAGATCGAGTGTTTCCTCGTCGGTGAGATCCTCCATGCGGGAGGTCCGGCGGTAGGGAACCACCATCACATGGCCGGAGGCATAGGGGTATTTGTTGAGGATCAGGAAGGCGTTCCTGCGGCGGCAGACCACGAGGTGGGCGGCGTCATCGGTGGAGGCGGCGGCTTCGGCGAGAAAGTCCTCGCCGCTGGAACGCTCTCGGCTGAAATACTCCACACGCCAGGGGGCCCAGAGTGATTCGAGGTGTTCCTTGGGGAATGACATGACTCTTTATGTAACCGAACGGGCCGGTTGATCCAGACATTCGAGTACCGCGCGTGCGGCTCGAGCGGAGGCCGGATTGCCTTCTTCTCCGCCGAGCATGGCTGTGACGGAGGCGAGATCCGAGGAGAGCCTCTCCCTTGCCTCCGTGCTGTTGAGAAGGCGCAGAGCTTCGTCGGCAAGGGTGGCGGGGGTGGCGTCATGCTGGATGAACTCCCGGATGACGGGGCGGTTTGCCAGAATGTTCACCATTCCGAGGTAGGGAACGCGGATGACGCGGATGCCGACTTCGTAGGTGAGGGTCGCCACCTTGTAGACCAAGGCGTAGGGGAGTCCGAGGCAGGCGGCCTCAAGTGTCGCCGTGCCGGAGCAGACAAGTCCCGCGCCCGCCCGGCGCATGAGATCGCGTGATGTGCCGGTGGTGATCGTGATGGTCACGGAGGCGGTGGTCGCCATCTCCCTCATCAGTGCCGCGTGGGCCTCCGTGGCAGCCGCCGCCTCGAACCGGATCTCCGGCCGGGATCGGGCGATCAGGCGTGCGGCTCCGAGCATCGCGGGGAAAATCCTTCGCACCTCCCTTTCCCGGCTTCCGGGGAAGAAGCCGAAGAGGTTCTCTTCGCGGTCGGCGGTTGGGACGGGGCGCAGTTCCTCGGCCATCGGGTGACCGGCGAAGACTGTCGGCAGGCCGGAGGATTCGTAGATCGCCTTCTCGAACGGAAAGATGCAGATCATCAGGTCGAGGGCCTTTGCCATCTCTGGGATGCGGCGGCGGTTCCAGGCCCAGACCTGGGGGCTGATGTAGTAAATGATCCGGGTCGGGATCCCCCGTTTCCGGATCGCCTTGGCGAGGCGGAGATTGAAGCCGGGATAGTCGACCAGGATCACCGCTTCGGGAGGATCGGCCGTGAGGTCGTCGAGAAGGGCCCCGAACTTCCGCTTGAAGTAGCCGTAGTGGCGGAGCACATCCCAGAGGCCAAGAACACCCGCTTCCGCGATCCAGTTGTCCAGGGAGCCTCCGGAGGCCGCGGCTTCGGAGGCCATCTTCGGGCCGCCCTTGCCAGTGAAACGGATGCCGGGATCGCGTTCCCGAAGAGAGCGCATCAGGGCCGCGCCATGCGTGTCGCCGCTGGCTTCACCGGCAACGATCGCAAGATGCCGTGGAGGGCTGCTCATGCGTGAACTGGATCAGGCGGGAAGCCCGGGATTCGAGCCGTTCTGCTTGCGGGGATCCGCCTCCTCAATCTGCCTGGTGATGCGGATCGCCAGATCGAGCGCCGCGGCCGCCTCCCGGCCGGTTACGCGGGGTTGGATTCCCTCGCGGGCGCAGGTGACGAAGGCGGCGAGTTCACGCTGAAGCGGTTCCCCCTTGATCACCTTGACTCGCTCCCGCTTGATGGAGCCCTGCTTGAGGCGGAGGATGTAGCCGCTCTGCCTCTGGTAATCGAGCGAGAGGTAGGTGTCCTCCTGGAAGATCCGGATCTTGCGCACCTTGTCGCGGCTGATGCGGCTGGCGGTGAGGTTCGCGACGCAGCCGTTCTCGAAGCGGATGCGGACATTGGCGATGTCCTCCCCGCGGCTCAGGACGGCGATGCCGACGGCATCGACGCTGATGACTGGCGAGCGGACCAGGTGCAGAAGGATCTCGAGGTCATGGATCATCACGTCGAGGACGACTCCGATGTCCATGCTGCGGTTCGGGTAGGGGGAGAGGCGCGTCACCTCCAGGAAGCGGGGGTTGCGGAGTTGCTGCTCAAGCGCCTCGAGGCCGGGGTTGAAGCGCTCGATGTGGCCGACCTGCAGGATGCAGTTGTTCGCGGCCGCGGTGGCGGCGAGATCGAGGGCCTGCGCGGTGTTGGTGGCGATCGGCTTCTCGATCAGGAGATGCTTCCCTTTCTTCAGCAGCAGGGTCCCCACCTCGTGGTGGAACTCCGTCGGGGTTGCCACCGAGGCGACGTCGACCAGGTCGGCAAACTCATCCAGGTCGGTGCAGGGCTTGCCCCCGTATTTTGCCGCGGCCTTCTCGGCGTTGCGCCTGTCGGCATCGTAAATGGCGACGAGTTGGCAGCCTTCGAGTTCGCTGTAGATGCGGGCATGGTTGATGCCGATGCTGCCTGGGCCGACGACGCCGGCGCGAATGGTCTTCATGATGTGGTGCCCCAGAGGGTGATGTGGTGAGTGGTTGCGAGTTCCTTGAGTCGGTCGGTCTCGAGGAGAAGGGTGCGTCCGGCTTCCATGGCGATGGCGGTGACGCCCGCAGCCGCCGCTGTCTCCAGCGTGCGGGGGCCGACCACGGGGACATCGAAGCGCATGTCCTGAGCCGGCTTCGAGACCTTCACGACGACCGCCTCGCCGCGGCCGAGTTCACCGCCGCGACGGATCGTGGAGTCCGTTCCGTCAAATCCCTCGACCGCGAGGACGGTCCCCTTCTTGACGACAACGGTCTGGCCGATGTCGAGTCGGCTCACCTCCTTCGCAATTCCGAGGCCGTAGGCGATGTCCTCCAGGGTGCGGGGCTTCGGCTTGGGCCCGGCAAAGAGTCCCTCGCCGGCCAGATGCTTCTCCAGGAACGTGGTCGCGGGAAGGAGGGGGACACCGGCTTTCTGAAGCTCGCCGGCGATTGCTCCGAAGAGGGTCTCGGCATTGCGCTCCTTGAGCTTGGCCAGCAGGAGGAGGGCATGGAAATCGGGGCGGAGGTCGAAGAGGTTCCCCGGGGCGATCTGGCCCGCCATCATCGAGGCGGTTGCTCCGCTCTTCTTGGCGGCATCAAGGAGGCGGCCGAGTTGCCCGACCCTCATCCAGTTGATCTCGTCCACGAAACCCGCAAGGGCTGGGTCGGTCTCTCCCTCGAAGGCTGCGGCGACCACGCGGCCCACACGCGCCTCGCGTGCCCCCTTCACCGCAAGCAGCGGATAGGAGCCGTTGCCGGCGATCAGGAAGAGTGTCTCTGGCTTCTGCACGATTCCCGAGCCTACCCGCAACACACCACTTCAGACAGCTAGAAAAACGCCTTCCCGCTGTTTCAAGCGGGCGAAGAGGAGACACGGAAGAAAAATCAGGAAATCAGGAACTCAGGAAAAGAAACAGAGGCGGGTATTTTTTCTCCCTCCACTTCACGTCATCATCCCGAGTGAATCCCCTTCCAGTCTTCCTGCTTTCCAGATTAAAAACATTCCCCATGGGTTCTGATTCCAATTCTTCCGTCCGGATTTTCCATGCGGTGCCCTTCATGAGGTGCCTCCTCTCTGGATTGATCCTTGGACTTCTTCTTTCCTGTTCGGCTACGGCCGCTCAGCTCGATCTCACGGAGAAGGAGAATGGAAAAGATCTTTGGATGGATCGGGGGGATCTTTTGGTGTTCCGCCTCCCTTCCAACCCATCAACGGGCTACTCGTGGAGTGTTGCCGCCTCCAAGCCGGGGCTTCTGCTTCAGCAAGGGGAGGCGACCTGTGAGATTCCCAAATCCGCCAAGGGTCGTGTCGGCACGGGGGGAATCGAGGTCTGGAGGTTCCGCGCGGAACGGGCGGGAACGCTGACCATTACCTTCTGCTACGCCCGCGTCTGGGAGAAGGGTGTCCCTCCGGTTAGGACGCTGAGTTGGCCCGTCACCATCCGCCCCTCCGCTCAATGAAGCGCGTCATCCATTGGTTTCGCAGGGATTTCAGGATCACGGATAACACGGCGCTCTCCGCTGCCGTCGCGGCCGCGGGACCGGACGGTGAAGTCATCCCGGTCTACGTGGCGAGTGGATGGAACGGATCCCATGAATGGACCGGGCCTGCGCGTCAGGAATTTCTCTGCGGTTCCTTGGCCTCGCTGGCCAAGAACCTGGAGACGATCGGCGGCCGCCTGATCATCCGTCGTGGCGATGCCGTGGCGGAGTTGGAGAAACTTGCCGGGGAGACCGGGGCGACAGAGATCTTCGCAAACCGCGATCCCGATCCCTTTGGCCGGTCCGTCGAGGCGCGTCTGGAAACGATGGGCGCAGAGCGTGGCATCACCGTGTCACTCCACAAGGATGCCTGCATCCATGAACGCGATGAGGCACTCACCGGGCAGGGAACAGTCTTCCGCGTCTTCACTCCCTATTCGAAGGTCTGGTTTGGACTCCCGAAGCCGACGCCGGGGCCCGCGATCAGAAAGCTCTCAACGCCCTCCGCCCCGTCCTCCCTTCCCCTGCCGCAACTCTCCGACTGGGGGCTCAGTCCCGCCGCGGCGATCCCCGAGCCCGGAGAACGTGCGGCCCGGGAGCGGCTCAAGGCGTTCGTTTCCGGTCCGATCGCCAGCTATGGCGATGCCCGCGACATCCCTTCGGTCGCGGGGACCTCGCAGCTCTCGCAGGATTTGCGCTTCGGCCTGATCTCGCCGCGCCAGATTTATGACGCGGCTAAGAAAGTGGAGGAGGGGCTTCCCCCCGAGGGGCGCAAGAGCGTCATGAAGTATCTCGCCGAAATCGTCTGGCGGGAATTCTACATGCAGCTCCTCTGGCACTATCCCGAACTGCTGGAACAGGAGTTCAATTCCACTTGGCGAGGGATGGAGTGGCCGGGACTCAAGGGTCATCCTGATGCCTTCGAGCGCTGGTGCTCCGGCATGACCGGCTTCCCGATCGTCGATGCGGCAATGCGCCAGCTTGCGGCCACGGGATGGATGCACAACCGGGCGAGGATGATCACCGCGATGTTCCTCACCAAGGATCTGCACCTCGATTGGCGGCTCGGCGAGGCCTTCTTCATGAGGTCGCTCGTGGATGGCGAGATCGCTTCCAACAACGGAGGCTGGCAATGGAGCGCTGGTACCGGTGCCGATGCCGCACCCTACTTCCGGATTCAGAATCCCTGGAGCCAGACCAAGCGGTACGATCCCGAGGGGCTCTACATCCGACGCTGGATCCCCGAGCTCAAGAATGTCTCCAACTCCTCCCTACTCGAGCTTCCGGCAGACGGGCGTCCGATCGCACCCGGCTACCCCGCCCCGATGCTCGATCACGCCGCGGAGCGTGACAGGACGATGGAACTTTTTGCCCGGCACAAAGCACTGGGAGTGGGGCCGATCGTTAAAATGTGAAAAGTTAAAAGGTTAAAAAGAGTGTCACGCGTACTCTGTCCCCATTGTAGCGCTTCAACGTTTTAACATTTTTAACCTCCGCCCACTCACACCTCGAAGTCGACCGTCGGCTCGACTTTTTTCACAAGCGTCAGGATGTTTCGTCCTTCCCTGCGTTCGTAGTGCTGGGAGTCGGTGAGATTCCTGATGAAGTGGATGCCGAGTCCGCCGATGGGACGTTCTTCGATCGGTTTGTTGGTGTCGACTTCCGGCAGATCGAGCGGATTGAAGGCCCCCCCGGCGTCGCTGAAGAGGATCCTGACCCGGTCTCCATGCCGTTCCAGTTCGATGCTGCAGCAGTCGGCCCCCTTGTCGACGCCACCGTATTTCATGACGTTGGTTGCGAGTTCCTCGAGGATCAGCTCCAGATCGTACACCAGACTCCCGGGAAGTCCTTCGCGAGAGCAGAAGTCGGTCAGGAATGGGTTCAGCTTCGCCAGTTCGGGCAGGTCCGATCTGAGTAGTAGCAGCGAAGGGGTGGGTTGGGGATCGTGCGGCGTGTTCAATGTCTCTCCTTCCTTTTCGGGAAAACGGAATTCGACCAGCGAAAAATCATCCACAAAGGAGTCGGATCCCTGTTGCCGACGGATCTCATCAACGATGTAGTCCAGTCCTTCGGGGCGTTTCCGGTCGGCGAGGAGGTCGGAAAACTCCTCGTGGGTCATCATTTCGGAATCGGGGCGGTCGATCTCGTACGTGCCGTCGCTGAAAAGATAGAGCCGTGATCCGGGGGACACCGTGACAGCGATCCGTTCGTAGGCAGGCTTGGGGAAAGCTCCCACGACAGCGCCCTTGGCGGCCAGATGGCGGACGGCACCGTCCGGCCCCACCAGAACGGAGGGAGGATGCCCGCCGCAGGAGAATGTCAACTCGCGGGAGGAGAGGCTGTAGGTTCCATACCAGGCGGTGAAATACATGTCGTTGTGCTGTTCCATCGGGAACGCGGCGTTGAGGCTTGCCAGAACGGCCGAGGGGTCGTGGAAATCGGCTCCCGAGAGCGAACCGGTCCGCAGCACATTGACCACACTGATCGAGAGCAACGCGGCTCCCACTCCGTGACCGCAGACATCGAGCAGGTAGAGGGCGAGCGTGTCGTCGTCGAGCCAATGGTATCCGAAGGAATCGCCCCCGAGTTGCGAGGAGGTCACGAAGACCCAGTCCGTGGCGACCGGTTGAGTCAGCTTGCCGGGAAGCACCGCGCGCGAGTAGGTGGCGGCTTCCGCGAGTTCGGCTGCCATCGCTTGGTTGGTCTTCTCCACCTTCTCCATGGCTTGGGCCAGGTCGGCCGTCCGCTCCCTGACCGTCCGCTCAAGGTTCGCATTCCACTCGGAGAGGCGTGTCTCCCTGAGTCGGATCTCCCGGGCCATGGTGGAAAAACTCCGCGCGAAACGCCCCAACTCGTCCGACCTCCCCTGGATGCGTTCGAGGGTCTCTTTCCCCTCTTCGTAGGAGCCTTTTTCAAAATTGGACGCAATCGATTGAAGCTCGCTGATCGGCCCGGAAACCCTCCGGGCCACAAAAAAGACAACCCCGAGCAGGAGGGTCACCCCGAGGCCCCCGATGACGGCGGATTGAACGGCCAGTTCGCGTGCGGGAGCCACGATGAGCTGGTAAGGGACTTCAAGCACCAGCTTCCATCCGGTGTTCCTGCCCTGCGCCCAATAAATCACCTTGTCACTGCCATCCTTCAGGCGCAGCCAGCCGCTGGGACTGGCAAGGATTTCCCTGATGCCCGGTAGACTGGTGACAAGGCCTTGGGTGAGAAGGGTGGCGAGCGCCGCCTCGTCATCCTTTACCGGCTGTTCGCCCGGAGCCGTAGGATGCGTGTCCATGGACTCCTCGGGGCTGACGATGATGGCGCCCGTCTCCGTGATGAGGTAGGCGGATTCCCTGAGATCCTTGGTGATCTGCTTGGGTTGCTCGGTGACGGAGGTGACCTTGCCCCCTTCGCCCGTGAGAATCGTCCCGAAATCACGGATATGCATCTTCCTCACGATCCTGCGCATCTCGTCGAGGGCGACATCGACTCCGGCCACCCCGATGAAGGTTCCCTTCCTGCTGTAAACGGGTTTCGTGATGCTGATCATGTCGATTTCCGAGCCCCCCTCGTCGAAATAAGGCTGAGTCACATGAAGGCTCCCCGACATCTTCGTGCCGTGGTACCAGTCCTGGGAGGGATCGTGAAAATCATACTTGAGCCGAGCGCCATTGGGCCATGTCTTGCGGTCGACCCAGATATCCGAGGCCGGATCGCGCCAATCCTTGTCATCGAGAACCATGTAGAGGCCGTACACCGCCGGGATTGGGCAGTATTCCAGCAGGGAGGCCAGCCAGTTCACGGACACGCCCCCCTTTTTTTCATCCGCAAGCTGGGTGGCGCCGATGATGTTCGGGTACATCGCCATCCTGTCCACGAGATCGTCCATCGTGCGCATTTCGTCATGGACTTCCTTGAGCGCCTCACTGGAAGTCTGCTGCAGGAGGAGCTTCCTTCCGCTGTAATAGTTGGCAAGTGCCAGCACGATGAGGATCAGACCCGCGCCGGCCCCGATGGCCATTGCAAAACGCTGGCCGATCGAGCGGGGGTAGATGAGGTTTTTCAGGGAGGCCATCACGTTCCTGAGCGATAGTTCATCCTGCGGTTCCTGCCAAGCGCGGGAATTGTTTCTAAGGAAACGCTGATTAAATCCCATGAAGGCCGCTGAAGAGCATTTGCTGATTTTTGAAGGCGCGAGCGCTGGGCAACACATAGCTGCGGGGGCTGCTTGGGTAGATTTGCCGCAGGCAAACCCGTCAGGGCGAGCCGAGCGGGAGCGAGCGAGTCAATACCCGCAGCGGTCTCGCTCGAGCGAGCAACGCCGCAAAAATCGACAAATGGCTTTAGCCCTGCGGGTTGCGGAGATAACCGGCCGGGGGCTGCGTTGGCTTGTCACTTACAGCCCGCTGCGGGGATGCTCGTGCCAAGCCGCCTTGCCCGCGGCCCATTCTTTCCGCAACGGCCTCTATGCGATTTAATCAGCGGTTCCCTAAGACTTGACTGGGAGGGTGAGGAAGCACTTCATTGGCATCTCCCCATGAAGATCCAATTTGAAAAAGCCGGCCCTATCCTTGTCGTGACCCTTGAGGGGCGTCTCGATGCCTCCGAGCAGAACATGATCCGCGAGAGCGTGAGCAAGGAGATCGAGTCGAGCGGCACCAAGGGCGTCGTCTTTGATCTGTCGGGATTGGAGTACGTCAGCAGTGCCGGCTTTCGTGAATTTTTCCTTCTCGGCCGCCAGATGCAGCGCCTCGGAGGCAGTCTGGCCGTCTGCGCACTGCAACCCGCCGTACAGCGAATCTTCGATATCGCCCAATTCCAGACCGCTTATCCGGTCTGCGCCACGCGCGACGAGGCGCTGGTTGCGATCGGTTCCTTGATCCCCTGAGTAACCGACGGGGTCAGAAAAGGTTCAATCACCCTCGTGTCGCGGTGTAAACCGATACCGTGCCGAGGGTAAGCGGGTGGGCCTTGGCCTCACGAAAGCCGCAGGAATCGATCAGGGAGGTCATCGCCTTGCCCGAGGGGAACAACTCGATGGAGCCTCCGAGGTACTCGTAGGCATCGGTCCGTCCGGTCGCGATGCCCGCGATGTTCGGGAGGATCCGATGGAGGTAAAATCGGTAGAGGGGCCTGATGACGGGAAGGGTCGGCAGGGAGAAATCGAGAATCAGGAGGTGACCGCCCGGCTTGAGAACCCGGGCCATTTCGGAGAGGCCCGACTGCCAGCAGGCCATGTTCCGCAGTCCGAAGGCGGCGGTGACGGCATCGAAGGTGGCGTCCGGGAAGGGGAGGTTCATGCCGTCGGCCTCGACGAGTTCCGCGAGCCCGTTGCGGCGTGCGACTTCGAGCATCGGGCGGCAGAAATCTGCGCCGATGACGCGGCATCCCGGGAAATTCTTTCCGATCGCGGAGGCGAGGTCTCCGCTGCCCGTGGCTACGTCAAGAAGTCGCGAGGGGTTCCAGGGACGGATCAACCGGACGGCGACCGCGCGCCAGTACCAGTCGAGTCCTCCGCTCAGGAGGTGATTGACCACTTGGTAACGCCCTGCGATCGAGGAGAAGAGATCCCTCACCAAATCGGGCTTCTCTTTTTGGATCTCCATGGAGTTGTCGGGCAGGCGTGAAGGCCGGGTTGTTCTTTCGGGCTGTGGTGCTCCGGTGCTGGGTTGCTGTGGAACGGAAAAAAAGTGCTCACGAGAGGAATCGAACCTCCATGGGTTTCCCCATACGCTTCTGAGACGTACGCGTCTGCCAGTTTCGCCACGTGAGCAAGAGAAAAAAGGTTATCGTGACGGATGGGAAAGTAAACCCCCAAGGTGAGGGGAGTGAATTTCCGCTGGCGTGTTATCGTCTCCCGTGCAATGAAAGAGATTCACCAATCACCCATGACCAAACGATTCCTCACCCTCCTTTCAATCTCTCTGTCGGCTGGCCTTGTCCAGGCCCAGACATCCGCGCCCAAATCCTCCGGAAGTCCCGATCTCAACAAAGTGATCTCCTCGGCCGCCTCCTCCAAGGGAAGTTCCAGCACCTCCTCCGTGGCCCTGAAGGATCCTGTGGCCGTCGTGAATGGCGAGAAGATCAACAAGGCCGATCTTGAGAAGAACTTCAGCGACGCCCTGGCTGCCAGCGGTGCCAACGTCGCGACTCTCAACGCCGACCAGAAGATGCAGGGCTATCGCCAGATCCTGGACGGGATGATCATGGAGAAGCTCGTCGACAAGCAGGCTGCCGCCATCCAGGTGGATAAGGCCGACGTCGATGCCCAACTCGCCAAGATCAAGAGCCAATTCCCCTCCGAGGAGGTCTTCCTCGGCGAGATGAAGAAGTCGGGGCTCACCCTTGAGCAGTTCACCACGAACCTCACGCGCTCCATCCGCCAGCAGAAGTGGATGCAGTCCCAGGTCCAAGGCAAGGACTCCGTCACCGAGGCCGATGCCAAGAAGTTCTACGACGCCAACCCCAAGGAGTTCACCAACCCCGATCTCGTCAAGGCGAGCCACATCCTCTTCCGCACCCCGGAGAACGCCACTCCCGAACAGCAGAAGGTCGCCGAGAACAAGGCCAAGTCAGCGATCGTCCGTGCGAACAAGGGTGAACCGTTCGACAAGCTCGCCTCCGAACTCTCAGAGGAGCCGGGTGCCGCTCAGCGCGGCGGCGACCTCGGTTACTTCCCGAAGGACCGCATGGTTCCTGAATTCGCCACCGCCGCCTTCGCCCAGAAGCCCGGAACGGTCAGCGCCACCCCGGTGAAGACCAAGTTCGGCTACCATGTCATCAAGGTCACCGACAAGAAGCCTGCCGGCACCGCCACCTTTGAAGAGGCCAAAGCTCAGATCCTCCAGTTCCTCCAGGCCCAGAAGCGCCGCGAGATTTTCAGGGGCGTGATGCAGGAACTGCGTCAGGGAGCCAAGATCGAGAGCAATCTTCCTGCTCCCGCGAATCCTCCCGCTCCGGCCCGCTAGTCTGCCTGAAGCGGTTGCCCTGCCGATCCGATCCCGATGGAGAAGTCGTCGAAGACATCCGTCGGGATTATCGGGTTGGGGATCATCGGAAGCCGCGTTGCCTCGGTGTTAAGACGCGGTGGGTTTCCCGTCTTTGTCTGGAACCGCTCTCCGCGACCAGAGCCGAACTTCCTCTCTTCGGCCCGCGAGGTCGCGGAATCGGCCGACATCATCCAGATCTTTGTCCGCGACGGAGAGGCGCTCCTTGAGGTGATCCGTTCCATGGGGACGGCCCTGGGCGATTCCCATGTCGTGATCAACCACGCCACGGTCAGTCCGGCCGAGATCCTGGAGGCTGCGCGTCTCGTCGGTGAACGGGGGGCCTCCTTCCTGGACGCCCCCTTCACGGGAACCCGCGACGTCGCGGCGGAAGGACAGCTTGTCTATTATGTCGGCGGTGAGGAAGCGGTGCTGGAACGCGCCGCCCCCGTGCTCGAGGCCTCGGCCCGGGCCATTCTCCACATGGGGCCCGTCGGGGCGGCCACCTACGTGAAGGTGGCCACCAACATGATCAGTGCCGCCCAGATCGCCGGTCTGGCGGAGGCTCTGGCCCTGCTCGACCGGGGCGGAGTTCCGCTTCCGAGGCTGAGGGAGGCGCTGGAGTACAACGCCGCCAACTCCGGCGTGATCACGGCAAAAATGCCATTGATGCTGGCGGGCGATTTCTCGCCGCGATTTTCGGTCAAGAACATGCTCAAGGATCTCCAGATCGCCCTACGCTGCGTCGAGGGGAAGGGGATCGATCTACCTGCCACCGCCGCGACGGCGGGTACCCTCATGGGGGTGGTTCAGGCTGGTTGGGCGGAGGATGACTTCGCCTCCTTGTCGCGGCATTACGCCTATCCCGGCACCGTGAAGGATCTTCCCGGGAATGAGGCCATTGCTTCCGCCACCTCCTCCAAGCCGGGCGGCATCGAATCCGCTTCGGCCGATTCCTCTCCGGGAAAGAAGACACCCTTCGGATTTTTTGAGCGCTTCAAGGCCGCGAAGGGTTCACGTTAAGGAGCCTTCCTTACGACGGATGAGGGAACTCTCGGAACAGTTGAAGCGCGCGCGCGTTGAGGGAGGAGTCTTTGAGTTGCCTCCGCGGCTGGAGATCCGCCTCTCGGGTGCCGACGCCTTTCGCTACCTCAATGGTCAGATTACCCGCGACCTGAAGCGTCTTGGCGCGCAGGAGGCCCTGCCCGGATGCATCCTCACGCCCAAGGGGAAACTCTCTGCCACCCTTCTGATCCGTCGTGACGGCGAGGATCTGATCGTCGAGTCCGATCCGTCACTGAAAGAGTCCCTCACGGCCCGCCTCGAGCGCTACATCGTGGCGGATGACGTCACTCTTTCCATCGAGCCTCCCCGAAGGGCATTTCATCTCTTCGGAGCGATGGCCGCGCGCGAACCTTGGGCTTCGGTTCCCGGAATCCGAGTTTCCCGGATGGGGGAAAAGGGCAGGGATCTCGATCCTGCAATGACCGGGGTGGTCGATTTGGAGAGTCTTCCAATGCTTGACCCCTCCGTTGTGGATGCCCTCAGGATCGAACGCGGGATCCCCAAGTGGGGTGCCGAACTCTCCGGGGAGACACTGCCTCCCGAGGCGGGACTCGACCGCACCCACATCGATTACGACCGCGGTTGCTATCCCGGTCAGGAGGTCATCTCCCGCCTCAAGAGCATCGGTCGGGTCAACCGTCTGCTGCACTGCTTCCACGGCCTGGAATCCGGAGGAGGAAAGCTCTCGCCCGGCATGAGCATTATCACCGGGGAAGGGAATGAAGTGGGCGTGGTCACCAGCTCCGTGGCGGGAATCCCGGACGAATCAACCTGCGCCCTGGGGTATGTGCATCGCGCCGTCTCCGAGAGCGGAACGTCTCTTTTTGCCCTCGATCCCTTGACCGGAAGCAGGACTCCGCTCAGCATCACCCAAGTCACCGGTCCATGAACTTCCGATCACTGCTTCCGCTACTCCTTCTGCCGATCGTTCTTCCCGTATTCCTGGGGGGATGCGCGGCAGCACCCCGCACCGCCGGAGCCGGACCTCAGGTTGCCGTCATGCTGGTGAAGGTGAAGAAGCAGAAGAAGCCCGAGCGCATCGTGATCGAACTGCGCGAGGATGCCGCTCCCTCAACGGTCGCCAATTTCAAGCAACTCGCCGGCAGGCATTACTACGACGGGATGCGTTTCCATCGCCTCTTCCCCCACCAACTCGTCCAGACAGGGGATCCCAAGAGCCGCCTATGGGTTGCCGTGAGCGTCCTTCAGAAGGTTGGTTTGGATCTTGGAGACAACGACCGTGCGGGCACGGGTGGCCCCGGATACACCCTTCCGGCCGAGATCCATCTCAAGCTCGAGAAGGGATCTGTCGCCACGGCAAGGCTGCCCGATGCGCTCAATCCCACCCGCGCCTCCAACGGCAGCCAGTTCTTTGCCTGCCTGGAGCCGATGTCCCAACTCAACGGCCAGTACACCGTCTTCGGGCGGGTGATCGAAGGACTCGAGGTGCTCGACGCCATCAGCACCCTCCCCGTCAACAGTAACGACTTCCCCCTCGACAAAATCGTCATCCAGTCGATCAGGGTGGAGTGATGCAAGCCCGGACGGGCTTGCTAGAGACAGACGAGGACACAAAAAAACCGCAGGTCACCCCGCGGTTTTCATGTGATGGATCCGAAGGGTCTCTTAGAACCCCATCGGGCGGACTTTGGGCTTGGCTGCGCCCTTCTTCAAGGAGCCCGAGTGGGCGTCAATGAAGTCGCGCACCGCGCGGACCACGACATCACTCAAGGTGACATCTGCATGGTCTGCAATGGCTTGCAGCATATCCTTTTCGTCCGTGGGAATGCGGACTGTCATGATCCCGTCGCGTCGTTTAGGCATGTGAATAGCGTAAGGCATTTCGACCGCTTATCAACCCCAATATACCGCTTACCTCAAAATAAGCGCATTTCGTATTACGCCTAGTATCTAATAGTTAACAAAAGAAGGCAATGGCAGATCTTGAGTGCATGAGCGCATGGAGGTACTAAAAAAGGGAGTGATTAAATCGTATGGAGGCCGTTTAGGGAAGCGCTGATTAAATCCCATGAAGGCCGCTGAAGAGCATTTGCTGATTTTTGAAGGCGTGAGTGCTGGGCGATACCCGCGGCGGTCTCGCCCGAGCGAGCAACGCCACAAAAATCGACAAATGTCTTCAGCCCATCGGGTTGCGTAGATAACCGGCCGGGGGCTGCGTTGGCTTGGCACTTACAGCCCGCTGCGGGG
>Ga0208327_1000008_pt1 | contig 64137 bp, 55 predicted proteins | sample LakMenEpi26Jun08_FD_150733 | JGI IMG/M metagenome (GOLD analysis project Ga0208327, IMG submission 150733) | Freshwater microbial communities from Lake Mendota, WI - 26JUN2008 deep hole epilimnion (SPAdes) | ecosystem: Environmental > Aquatic > Freshwater > Lake > Epilimnion/Euphotic zone ...
ACATGGTTAGAGCGTCAAACCATTACAATGTGGACTGAGGGGAGCGTCGATAATTGCACCATGCTCACCAAGAGTGATGCGGCTTTCGTGTCGAGGGTTTGGGTCTGACTGCTTCAACCCAGATTTCCCTCCCATACCAGAAAACGTACCATCAAAATCACCCTCCACCCAAAAAAACGCCCCTGGCTCGACGGCCTCTTCTCAAAAGCAGGGCTCCCTAGCCCCGCCTCTTACCCAATTTTGCCGCTCCTAATGCAAATTCTGGGATAAATCAGCGCTTCCCTAGTGTTGATGAGCGGGTAGAAATGGGATCTGCCATGACTGCTCCAGCCACACCCACCATCCTTGACCGGATTCTTGCCGACGTGCGGGAGGAGGTTGCCGGGGCGAAGCGTCTCCTCCCCGAGTCCGATCTGCGCGGGATGATTGCCGATGCCCCGCCGGTGCGTCCGTTACCCGGCGCCCTGGAGCAAGGCTTCGGGCTGATCGCGGAAATCAAGGGATGCTCCCCGAGCGTCGGTCCGATGCGTGCCGAGAATGTCGCGGAGGCACCCATCGCCTATGAGGAGAGCGGTTCCGTGAGCGCTCTCTCCGTTCTCACCAACAGCCGTCACTTCGGTGGAAGCATGGAGCGGCTCCGCTCCATCCGCAATCAGGTCTCCAAGCCGGTGCTTCGGAAGGATTTCATCATCGGCGAGTACCAGATCCGCGAGGCGAGGGCCTTCGGTGCCGATGCGATCCTCCTCATGGCCAGCGTCCTCGACGCTGCCCGGATCAAGGGATTCCATGAGCTGGCCCTGGAACTCGGCATGGAGGCACTCTTCGAGGTACACGACGAGGCGGAGGTGGCGGCGCTTCCGAAAAGCGCACGGATCGTCGGAATCAACAGCCGCCGCTTCAAGGCGCCCGTGGGATCGGAGGCATTCGTGGGATCGACCGGATCCTCGGAGAAAGATTTTAGCATCAGGCTCGATACCTTCGAACTCGTGGACCGCCTTCCTGAGGGAGCGATCCGGGTCGCAGAGAGCGGCCTGGATGCCGGTAATATCGTCTCGGTCTCCACCCGCTTCCATGCCGCTCTTGTCGGCACCTCCCTCCTGCGCGATCCTGCCGGGATCCGTGCGGGCCTTGCAGCCTTCGAGGAGGCATTGGGAAGCCGCTAAAGACTTCCCTAATCCAGACCATCAATGAACTCCGAAGATTTTTCCATCGACCCCGAGTCGCCCGACACCCCGTTCGATGTCTCGCTACGCCCCCCGATGTTCGAGGAGTTCTGCGGGCAACCGAAGACCATCGAGCGCCTGATGCTTCTTGTCGAGGCGGCCCGGCAGCGTGACGAACCGCTCCAGCACATCCTGCTGAGCGGCCCTCCCGGCCTCGGCAAGACAACCCTCGCCTACATCCTTGGCAATGCCATGGGAGCCGAGGTCCGCACCACGAGCGGCCCGACCATCGAGAAGGCCGGCGACCTTGCCGGACTTCTCACCACGATGCCGCGGGGCGGTGTCCTCTTCATCGACGAGATCCACCGGTTGCAGCCCGCGATCGAGGAGTACCTCTACCCGGCGATGGAGGATTTCCGCGTGGACATCATGATCGACCAGGGGCCGAATGCCCGCAGCGTCCGGCTCAACCTCGCCCGATTCACCCTGATCGGGGCGACCACCCGCGCCGGCATGATCAGCTCGCCCCTGCGCTCCCGTTTCGGGATGAACTGCCGGCTCGATTACTACGAGGCCGAGGAACTTCGGAAAATCGTCCTTCGCACCGGCGGCCTCCTCGGCATGCAGATCGATGACGAGGGGGCGCTCGAGGTGGCCCGTCGCTCCCGCGGCACGCCGCGAATCGCCAACAATCTCCTGCGCTGGGTCCGTGACTATGCCCAGGTCCGCACCGGTGGCATCGTGAACAGGGACTCCGCATCCAAGGCGCTCGAGATGCTCGACATCGATGCCGACGGCTTCGACGAGATGGACCAGAGGATCATCGAGGCGCTCATCCATAAATTCGGAGGCGGCCCGGTGGGTCTCAACTCGCTCGCGGTTGCTGTGGGCGAAGAGGCGGGAACGCTGGAGGATGTCCACGAGCCCTACCTCATCATGCAGGGGTATCTCTCCAGAACCCCTCAGGGCCGCGTCGCCATGCCCAAGGCCTATCAGAAGCTCGGCCTCCCCACGCCGAGGAGCCGCGTCGTGGAATCACAATCGGATTTCCTCTCGTAGGCGGCAGAGAGGCTTTTTGACTGAAGACTAAAGACTGATGGGTCGGATCAATCAGTTTGCCTCCAGCCTAAAAGCCTTCGGACTCAAACGCTTCAGTCTTTCTGTTCTCAGTGTCCTCCCTGCAGGACGATTTCGGTGATGACCGGCGGCTCGGGGTCCTTGCCCGGGTAGATCTCCCCGATGCTCAGAGCGATGATATCCCCTTGATTGAGGGGAATCGTCTCGAAGTGGAAATCCTGCCACTTCCAGGTGTCGGCAAGCCTGAGGAGTGCGACCGGCTTTCCATTCACCGAGAGGGTCATTGTCTTGACCCGCGCATGGTTATGGAAGTCCTTCAATGTCCCGATCATGCCGTTCGCGACTGAGAGACCGTAGAACGGGGTTTCGCGGCATTCGGAAGGAAGGCTCTTGGGCAGGCGAAACGTGATCGTGGAGTTCCGCCAATCCTGAGGCGCCATCCATCCGGTCATGGCATCGTCATCGCAGAGTTCGGGCGCCGGTTTTGCAGGTCTCCCGCCCACGGTTTCCCAGAAAAAGGCGCATCGCAGGGAGCACCCTCCCATGAAGTCCTGAAGCACGGGGTGGGTGATCTTCGCCTGGAGGACGGGGAGGGTTCCGGAGGGAGTGGCCCGGGTGTGGGCAGCGATCGCCAGGGCAACGATCCCGGCGTGTGCCAGTCGGGGGATCATGGGCTCTTCCGGTTCCTTTCCATTAATCCGCGCAGGATTTGCAGAAGCCGTAGAGGATGATTTCGTGGTCGGTTACCTGGAAGCCCTCGGGTGCCAGGCTCTTGAGTCCGCCTGCCACGCATTTCTGGAGGTCGAAGACCTGTCCGCAGTTGCGGCAATGAAAGTGATGGTGATGTCCCTTGTCGGTGCGTTCGTAGCGCGGCGGCTGCCCCGGGATCTCGACGCAGCAGACCTGCCCCTCCTCCTGAAGATTCTTCAGCGAGCGGTAGACGGTGGCGATCCCAAGGGAGGGAACCGCTTTGACGGCAAGCCGATGGATGTCATCCGGCAGAAGAGGGCCGGCCTGTTCTTCCAGGACGGCCTTGATGGCTTCCTTCTGGCGGGTTGTGCGTCGTTCGATGGCCAAGACGTGACTATGCCCGGGAGCGGGCCTTATTTCAAGCCGTCGACGATGGTGCTGACATTATGCCTCATCATTGAGTCGTAGGTGGAGGCCTCGGTGTCGCCCAGTCCGTCGGAGTAGAGGACGCCTCCGGTACGCGCTCCGGTCTCCGCGGCGATCTGATTCACCGCGCGGCTGTTCTCGATGCTCTCGAAGAAGACGGCCTTCACCTCCTGGTTCCTGATGACGCCGATGATCTCTTTGACATGTTGAGAGGAGGGCTCCTCACCGGTGGAGATCCCCTTCACCGGCAGGATGGTGAATCCGTAATCGCGCGCGAAGTATTGAAGCGCGTCGTGGGAGGTGACGAGTTTCCTCCGGGAGGAGGGGAGTTCGGCAACCTTGACCCGGCTCCATCGTTGGAGCTCGTTCAAGGAGGCAAGGTACTCCTTCTCCCGGCCCTGGTAATAGCCCCGGTTCGCGGGATCTGCCTGGTCAAACCGATCGGTGACAAGGCGTGTGGCCCGCTTCATGTTCTCCACGCTGTGCCACCAGTGGGGATCCTCAACCTTGCGTCCCTCCTCGCTCATGGTGAGCGAGGGGACTGACTCGCCCACATTCACGAACTTGCCCGTGACTCCGGCGGCCTCCTCGAGCTTGGTCAGGAATCCCTCCATTCCCTTCCCCGTGAAGAGGACGAGATCGGCCCTGGCCACCTTTTTCACATCCGAGGGGGTCGGCTCAAACTCATGGGGATCGATGCCCGGCTTGATGATCGCCTCGATCTTCACATGGGTCCCGCCGATGTTCATTGCGAGATCGGTCGTGATGGTCGAGAGAGAGGCCACGGTGAGGTCGGCGCGGCCCGATGAGGAGCCGAGAAAGACCGCTGCGAGCAGCAGGGGAAGGGGGTGGATGATTTTCATGATGCTAATGAGAATAGATTATTGACAATGTGGAGCTCTATTGATAAAAGGTAATCACTATCAATCATCCCATGCAACACCCATCCTCACTCGATACATCACTCGATAGCTCACTCCATGCCGCCGGAAACAAGAACCCGATGATCCGCTTCACGGCGCTCACACTGATCATGGCCATGATCATGGCATTCGCTCCGGCGCGTGTTCATGCCTGCAGTTCATGCCCCAGCGGCAACACCGGAACGAGCTACAACTTCCCCAATGGCGTGGGGGGAATGGCCTGGATGCAGTACAACTTCGAGTCGCAGAGCCAGAACTACAGCGGTTTCAACAAGGCTCCCGCCGACGCCAACCACGACAAGTTGGTCCAGACCTCCACGATGATGGCGGGCTTGCAGTATTTCTGGAATGAGAACTGGGGATTCCAGGTGCTGGTTCCCTCAGCCAACACTCTCTACCGCTACGCCCCGCACACCGGCGATCATGCCGGCGATCATGCCGGCGATCATGCCGGCGATCATGCCGGGGAGACTGCGGAGGAGCATGCAGATCATGCCGAGGAGGGGCATGCCGAGGAGCATGAAGGGGAGAAGGTGGTCACCAAGCAGTGGTGGGCAATGGGCGATATCCGCCTGAACGCCATTTGGACAGGGCTTTCCAAGGATCAGTCGACCGGAATCAATCTGGGTGTGAAGCTTCCTTCCGGAAACTGGACCGAACCCAATGTCGAGCGCTCCGTGCAGGTCGGCACCGGAAGCACTGACATCCTCTTTGGCGTCTACCATCGGCATCGCATCACGAGCGATGCGCTTTGGAGTTGGTATTCCCAGGCCCAGTTGGATGCCCCGGTGATCTCGCAGGGAGGATACACCCCCGGCATCGCGGTGGATGTCGCGGCGGGCGTCTACTACTCGGGACTGAGTCTCGGGAAAGTGAAGATCCGACCCATCGGTCAGGCGATCTTCACCACCGTGGGATCGGATTCCGGTCCCAATGCCTCGGGCCAGAACAACGGCTTCCAGCAACTCTCGCTCGCGCCCGGCATCGAGTTTGAAGTACATCCCGTGCGTGTCTACGCGGATGTGGCCATGCCTGTCATGAACAACGTCTCCGGCAACCAGCTCATAGCTCCGGCCCAGGTGCGCGTGATCGCCAGCTACATGTTCTAGCGAATCATTGCGCGAAAGCATCGGATAAGTACCTCAGCTCGTTCCCAGGACTTACGGTGAATCGCACGTTGAATTGCCTTGAGATCTGGAACATCGCCTTGCCCGGATGATTAGAATCGTCAAAAACGATGATCGGGTAAACTCCCGGCTCTGGGGCATTCTGCGCGATCTCACCGACGGTCTGGCCCAGCAGATGTTCTTCTGGGGGTGTGATGTGACCCACCCCGGGGGGAACGGACTGAGGAGGGCGGGGCTTGAGCGGATCGCGCGACTGGATTCGGGAGGCGAGGGGACAAGCCGCTATCATATCGGGAGGGAAGGGGGACGGATCGAGTTGCACGGCTTCTGCGCGGGATGGAGGCCGCAGGATCCCGAAGCCGAGGGAGCGCTCTACATCCGCAGGGAACACAGGATATTCATGACTTCCGCGGAAACGAATCCGGGGCGCTATGACATGCGGCGACTGAGGAGCGGCACCGCCGGGGAGATCCTCTCGACGATGGGACCGTTCCTGCGCTGGTGGGCAGACTACGAGGAGTGGGCGGCGGAGACCTTCGGGAGCGACTGGCGCCAGTCGTGCTGGCGCGGATACCTGAAGCTGCGCCCGCACCGGCCGTGGTTTCCACCGTGGGAGGGGCTTCAGTGGCTGCGGGGGTTCATCGCCGCACCGTGCACCGCGGAACGACCCCGCAATATCCTCAGGAGCCGAAGGCCGGCCGGGCTCCCCTTTCATTCACGACGAACCCAACCTTTCTCATGAAAACAAACACCACCAACCGGCGTCTCCCCGTCACCGTCCTCTCGGGATTCCTGGGAGCCGGCAAGACCACCCTGCTCAACAACATCCTCAACAACCGCGAGGGGAGGCGCGTCGCCGTGATTGTCAACGACATGAGCGAGGTGAACATCGACGCGGAACTGGTCCGTGACGGCGGGGCCCAACTCAGCCGGACCGAGGAGAAGCTTGTGGAGATGTCCAACGGCTGCATCTGCTGCACGCTGCGCGATGATTTGCTCAAGGAGGTGGCGCGTCTCGCCGACGAGGGGCGGTTCGACTATCTTCTGATCGAGTCAACGGGCATCTCCGAGCCGCTCCCGGTGGCGCAGACCTTCACCTTCACGGACGAGGGGGGCAGAAGCCTGCAGGAATTGACGCGTCTCGACACGATGGTGACGGTTGTGGATGCCGCCAACTTCCTGACGCACTACGAGGGTTCGGAAACGCTTCTCGACAGGGAGATCGCGCTCGGGGAGGGGGATGAGCGCTCGATTTCCGACCTCTTTGCCGACCAGGTGGAGTTCGCCGATGTCATCGTGATCAACAAGACCGATCTTGTCGGCGGGGAGGAGCTCGCGGAACTGCGGGCGATCCTACGGAAATTCAATCCCGAGGCCACGATCATCGACGCGGAGAGGGGGCGCGCGCCACTGGATCAACTCCTGGACACAGGGCTCTTCGACATGGAGAAGGCGCAAGCCTCGGCAGGTTGGCTCCGCGAGCTGAACAACGAGCACACGCCGGAGACCGAGGAATACGGGATCGGCAGCTTTGTCTTCCGGGCAAGGAGACCGTTCCACCCGAAGCGATACTGGGATTTCATCCATACCGAATGGGGCGGACTTCTCCGATCGAAGGGCTATTTCTGGCTGGCGACGCGACACGACATCGTGGGGCTCTGGTCGCAGGCCGGAGGCTCGGCGGAGTACCGCCCCGTGGCGCAATGGTGGGCGGCGGCGCCCGAGGGAAGCCTTCCCGAGGAAGAGGAGTCTCGGATGGAGATCACAAAGGAATGGCGCGAACCCTACGGGGACCGACGGCAGGAACTGGTCTTCATCGGTCAGGATCTCCCCAGGGAGAAGATGCTCGAAGAGTTGGAACAGTGCCTGCTTACCGACGAGGAGATGGAGGCCGGGCCGAACGGTTGGAAGCTCCTGCTCGAGGATCCCTTCCCTGACTGGACGGCTCCCGAGGCTCAGGGTGAGGGGCAGGGGGATCCCTCCTGATTTTCATGGTTGGAAGGCCCCGTCCGGAAACGGACGGGGTTTTTTCCGCAACACATCACGCGGATGGATGTCACTTTTTTCACCGGCTTTCTGGGTTCCGGAAAGACCACCACGCTCAAGCGACTGCTTCGGGAGCACGGCGACGGGAGGTCGTTCGGCGTCATCGTCAATGACCTGAGTGAACTCGAGGTCGACGGCGAACTCATCGGCATGGAGGAGTGTGTCTCCGCGAAGGAGGGGACGCTGGCCGTTCTCAACAACGGATCGATCTCGGGCGAGAAACTCGGATCCTTTGCCGGGGAGGTCGCCAGGATGAAGCAAGGGGGGATCCGTCATCTCCTCGTGGAGGCCTCGGGGGCCTCGCATCCCGCCGCAGTGATCGATGCGATCCGCTCCGTTGCCGGAACAACACTGCGCGCAGTGATCGCGATGGTCGATGCCCGTGCCCTTTTGCACGATCACGGAGGGGGTCTCGACCTCGTGGAGCGGATGACTTCCCCCACAGAGGATGACCCGTGTGCCGCCGATCTTCTGGCATCACAACTGCAATCAGCCAGCGTGATCGCCCTGACCAAGGCGGATCTTGTTCCCGGGTCGGAACTGGAGCGACTCCTGAGATCCCTGCACGCCATCAATCCCGAAGCCACCCTGACTGCCTGTGTCTACGGAAAGCTCGATGCGCGCCTGATTCTCGAGTCGGCGCCTTACCGGGGAGGTGTCTTGGAGCAAAGGCCGGATCAGGGTGGCACTCAACGCTACGATATCGGCACGACTGTGGTGAGAAATTCCCGTCCGCTTCATCCGCAGCGATTTCACACCCTTTACCGCGACCGCCTTGGTCTGGGGATCTTCCGGAGCAAGGGTTTCATCTGGTTTGCCAGCCGCCCGACCGATGTCCTTCTCTGGAACCAGGCGGGAGGGGCCATGGGGCTTGAATGGCTCGCCACATGGAGGATAGCGATCCTGCAGGGAGAGGGCGGCGTTCCTCTCCTGCAGGAGGAGAAAGAGCACCTCCGCAAAGTCCTTCGGGATAGTGATCCCCTCTTCGGTGACCGCGGCAACGAACTCACGGTCATCGGGCACGCGATGGATCGCGCGGTGTTCTGCCGGGAGCTTGAGGAATGCTTCTGCACGGATGAGGAGGTGGAACACTGGCGACAAGGTGGCTCCTTTCCCGATCCCTGGCCGACCCGGATCAGGGAAACCGGTTGAAAATCAAGGAATCTACAAAACCCACATCAAATTATGAATGATACGAAATACACACCGGTCACCAGTCCTTAGTGGAGCCGCAGGCTGGTCATCCGGGAGTCAAGCCGCTAAACGGAGTGCTTCCCATGAGGATCGTTCGGATCTTTTTCACACTCCTGATCGGTTTGGCGGCCTCGCTCCTTCATGCGGAGCAGCCGCCGATCCTGGATCCGGCGTTCAATCCCCTGCTGAGGGAGAAGATCGCCGGTGATCTCTACGGCTACAGACCCAAAGGAGAGGAAAATGGGGTCTCGCTCTTCGCGCAGTCGGTCACCGACATGCTCTGGAACACCGTCGGCGGCGTCTCAGCCGGGAATGCCTGCGCCGGGTTGCTTCAGTTCGGAACGGAGATCGATCTTGGAAAGACGATCGGACTTCCCGGGGGGCGATTCAAGAACACCTGGTTCTGGCTCTACGGAGCCAATCCCTCCAACTACGTCGGTGACGTGAATTCGGTGAGCGGTATCGCGGGCTCACCGGCTTTCCGTTGTTATGAGCTGTGGTATGAGCAAAATGTTCTGGAGGATGCCATTTCCGTGAGGGGAGGATTGCTGGGACTTGATGCCGAGTTTGGCTTCACCGACACGGAACTTCTCTTCCTCAACGGGACCTACGGCATGCCGGCACTGATGTCTCAGAATCTGGTCAACGGTGGACCCCAGTACCCCATGGCGACGCCGGGCATACGGCTTGCCGTGCGACCCGTCTCCTGGCTTATCCTGAGAAGCTCTTTTTCACAGGCCAATCCCTTTCAGCAGAACGAGAACCTTCACAACTTCAACTGGAACTTCGGCCCCTCCGGTGGGCTCTTGAGCATGAACGAGGCCGAGGCACGCTGGGAATCCCTCCTCAAGGATCGCAAGCTGCCCGGTGTGGCAAAGGCAGGCTTTTTCATTCAGTCGGGTCCGCCCCCTTCCCTTCCGGAGCAATGGTCCTTCGGGCCGCCGACATCCGTGCAATATTGCTCGGGCTTCTACGGGATCATTGACCAGATGCTTTACCGTGCGCCGGGTCAGGATGAGGCGCCCTCGAAAAACCCTGTTTCAGGAAAAGCAGTCTCCGACGGCAAAAGCACCGCCGGGGATGCTCCCGTGCGCGGTCTCAATTCCTGGTTTAGGATCGGCTACTGCCCCCAGTCCTATAATCCGCTCTCGTTCTACACCGACGGGGGGGTTGTCTACACCGGGTTGATTCCAGGGCGCAGGCAGGACAAGACGGGTGTCGCGTTCTGCTATGGGCAGGTGAGCAGCGGCTACATGACACTCGGCAATGCGCAGGGAATCCCGGGCCCCTCCTTCGAGGCTGTGATCGAGTTCACCCACTCGTTCCGCCTTGCCCCCGCGGTCGCACTCCAACCCGACATCCAGTATGTCCTGCATCCCGGCGGAAGCCGCCAGAATGGGAATGCCCTGGTGGCGGGCTTCCGGGCGGTGGTGGATTTCTGAGGAGGAGGGGATATAGTCCGCCTGCAATGGATCCCGAACCGCTCATTACAGAGAACCCCCGCGATGCGGAGGCGGTCCGTGATTTCTTCAACGGATGGAATCTCTATCGCCGGATCGTCGAGAACGATTATCTCTGCCACGACTCGGTCAGGCAGGCGCTCTCGGGTTGGCTGGATGGGTTGGAGCGGCCCTTCAACTTTCTGGACCTCGGATGCGGGGATGCCGCGTTCAGCACCGGGATCCTGAAGGGGATGAACCTCGCCTCCTACACCGGGATGGATCTCTCGCCCGTCGCGCTCGATCTGGCGCGGGGGAATACCCGGCAGATCGCCGCCCCTGTTTCGCTGGTGCACGGGGATTTCATGACGGAGATCGGGACGCTGCCCGCAAGCTACGACGTGATCTATCTCGGCCTCTCGCTCCACCATCTCTCCCGCACGGAGAAGGAATTCTTCTTCGGTGAGTTGCGGCGCAGGACCGCCCCGGGCGGCGCGCTCCTGGTCTACGATCCCATCCTCTCGCCCGGAGAGGTGCGCGATGTCTTTATGGGACGCTGGGTCGATCACGCGAAGTGGACGTGGAAAGCCCTAACGATCGAGGAAATCGATGGCGCCGTGGAGCATGTCACGACGGCCGATTTCCCCGAAGAGATCGGCACGCTCAACCGCATGGCCGTCGGCGCGGGATTCCGACCCGCGGAGGTGCTTTTCACGGACCGGAGTGATTTCTACGCCCTGATGGCGTTTCATGTAGAGTAGTACTCCGTCACCGAACTTGCGGGCAGGCCGGGAACGTGTCAAAGAATCTGGGATGTTCCGCCCGTTCTCCCGCCGCTTGCCGCTTTTGTTGGCGGTATTTCTCACCGGGATGCTGCTTCCGCTCAACGCGGCACCGGAGACAAAGAAGACACCTCCCCCGCAGTCGACGAAGGGCAACACCCCCGAGGTCGTCGAGGTCGGTGTCTGGCCCACGGTCATCTACAACCTGGATGTCCATTCGAACACCTTCTACATGACCGCCTATGTGTGGTTCATCTGGAGAGGAGAGATCGATCCCACCCAGACGGTGGAATTCACCAACAATGTCGAGAGTTGGGGCCTCACCAAGATGAAGACCTATCCCAAGCCGATCACCTTTCCCGACGGCAGGCATTACCAGTCGATGCGGATCGAGGGACGCTTCTTCCAACCCTTCAGTCTGCTCCGCTTCCCGCTTGAGAATCACACGGTTTCGCTCTCGATCGAGGACAACACGTACGCCGCCGACAAGTTGCTTTACCGCTTCGACCAGAGACACTCGGGGCTGGACTCCGGGTTGACTATTCCGGGATGGACGGTGCAATCATGGAAAGGACGCGAGGGGGTGCACCACTACGCGAGCAACATGGGGGACGAAACGGTTGGCAGCGACTCCTCGGATTACGGGACCATCCTCTTCGAGGTCAAGGTGACCCGCCCCGTGAACTTCTTCATCTGGAAGATGCTCCTCCCGCTCATCATCATCATGGTGGCCTGCTGGACGGCTCTCCTGCTCCATCCCTCGCAGCTGGCCTCCCGGGCCGCCATGACGGGCACGGCATTGCTCACCACCGTCTTCATGCAGCAGGGCTACACGTCCAATCTGCCCGAAGTGAACTACCTCGTCCTGATGGACAAGATTTACGTGGTGGTCTACCTGCTGATCATTCTCTCGCTGGTGCAGGTAGTGATCCAGGGAGCCATGGACAAGAAACACTTGCTGGATGATTTCCGGAAGGCGCAGTTGATCGATAAAACGAGCGTGGTGGTGCAGGCCATGGTCTTCATGTTAGCGCTCTGGGTCATCATTGTGACGACGCATTGAACTGTTGGCCGGAGTCGTTAGAACGTGAAAAGGTGAAAAGGTGAAAACTGCCGGGTTGATTTCGGATGCCCGACGGGAGGGATCGAAGCGAAGTCTCGGCCAGGCACTGCAACGCGGAAGGCCATTCAGGACTTTATAACCTTTGGACACTTCAACCTTTTTAACAACCAGTATCCCACCGGAGTTGACGGGGCTCGAACCCGCAACCCCCGCCGTGACAGGGCGGTGCTCTGACCAATTGAGCTACAACTCCAGGGATACCTCGGAAAACTCCGAGGGCCGTCTATCTTCTACGCAATCGTGCCCGGGGCAATCTTTTTTGTGACTTTCCTTCACTCACCGGGCATTCTTGTGCGCATCCAGCCATGGCTTATCCATCCTACACCGCTTTCCTGAAGGCCCTCGAAGATGCCGGCGAACTCCGCCGCATCAGCGAACCCGTGGCCACGGAACTCCAGATCACCGAGATCGCCGACCGCGAGATGAAGTCGCCGGGGGGGGGGAAGGCGCTGCTCTTCGAGAGGCCGACCATCAACGGCCGCGTCTCCGAATTCCCCGTCGCGATCAATGCGCTCGGTTCGAAGCGCCGCATGGCGATGGCGCTGGGTTTGGATTCGGTCGACGAGCTTGCCTCCCAACTTGAGTTCCTGATGAAGGCGAAGCCGCCGAAGAGCTTCAAGGACGCCCTCAAGCTCCTGCGCAACGGCATCGATCTCATTCATGCCCGCCCCCGCAGCGTGAAGAGCGCCGCCTGTCAGGAGGTGGTCCGCCGCATGGGTGAGGGGAATGACGGGGAATCCTTCTCGCTCGATCACCTGCCGATCCTGAAGTGCTGGCCGCAGGATGGAGGACGCTTCATCACCCTGCCGACCGTCTACACCAAGGACCCTGACACCGGTGAGAGAAATGTCGGCATGTACCGCATCCAGATCTACGACGGAAAGACCACCGGGATGCACTGGCAGGTTCACAAGGTCGGAGCCCGCCACGGAAAGCGCTACTACGAACGCGGCGAGAAGATGCCCGTCGCCATCTGCCTCGGTGGTGATCCCGCCTTCACCCTGGCCGCCACGGCACCTCTCCCCGACGGCATCGACGAGATCCTCTTCGCCGGATTTGCCCGCAAGAAATCGGTCGACCTCGTCAAATGCGTCACCCAGCCGCTGGAAGTCCCGGCCGAGAGCGACTTCGTGATCGAGGGGTATGTGCAGCCCGGCGAGATGCGTCCCGAGGGTCCCTTCGGCGACCACACCGGATTCTACACGCCGGTGGACGACTACCCTGTCTTCCATGTCACGGCGATCACCCACAGGAAGGAGGCCGTCTACCCCTGCACGATCGTCGGGATTCCGCCGATGGAGGATTTCTACATGGGCGAGGCGAGCGTCCGGATTTTCCTGCCCATTTTCAAAATGAACTTCCCCGAGATCGTCGACATGGCGCTTCCGGCCGAAGGGACCTTCCACAACCTCGTCTTCGTCTCGATCAGGAAGCAGTACCCGTGGCAGGCCTTCAAGATCATGCACGGCCTCTGGGGGATGGGGCAGATGATGTTCGCGAAATACATCGTCGTGGTGGACGAGGACTGCGACGTGCAGAACACCTCCGAGGTCCTCTTCCGCTGGATGGCCAACACCGACCCCCAGCGTGACAGCACCTTCACCAAGAACCCCATGGACAGCCTCGACCATGCGCCGACCGTACCGAACATGGGAAGCCACATGGGATTCGACGCGACAAAGAAGATCCCGGGCGAAGGCTATACCCGCGGCTGGCCCGACCTCGTGAAGATGGATCCGGCAACGAAGGCCTGGGCTGATGGGTTTAGGGGATAGGAGAAATGGGAGCTGGGAGTTAGGAGATAGAAGTTGGGGGCAGGCGAAGAGAATGATGAAACCTGAATGCTGAAAGCTGAGTCGAAGGTCGAAAGCCTCTACCCAATGCCTTCTCTCTGCGTTCTCAGCGCCTTTGAGGGATCCATTCCTCGGTCTCAGTTCCTCGCCGTCATCACCCGGAGCAGGATCAGGAACTTCCTGAAAACCGGGACACGGTACCGCTTCGCGAAGACATCGTAGCGGTCGCGGTGCATCTGCAGGAGCAGGTCGCGGTAGATGCCGCTCATCAGACGGGCCGGACGCATGATGCGCCGTTGATTGACGGTCATTTCCGCCCAGGCCGACTCCGCCTTGGCGAAGTAAGAGTCAGCCCGCTCGGCCTGATGGTTCAGAAGATGGGTCATCGCGGGGGAGGAGTTGCTTCCCAGCACGTCACGTTCGCTCACCCCGAACCGCTCCAGATCCTCCATGGGAATATAAATCCTCCCCAGCACGGCATCCTCGGCGACGTCTCGGAGGATATTGGTGAGTTGGAGGGCGATGCCCAACTGCTCGGCATAGCTTTCCACGACAGGTCCGGATGCACCGAAGATCCGAGCGCTGAGCAGGCCGACCACCGAGGCGACACGGTGGCAGTAGGTGCGGAGTTCCTGAAAGGTTGCGTAGCTGATGCTCTCTGTCTCCCCCACGTCCATGAGCATGCCGCGCACGATCTCCGAGAGCAGATGACGGTCGAGATGCCGCCGGATGACCATTTCGCGGAATTCCCCCGGGAGTGCTTCTTCGTGACCCGGATTCAGTGCCAGGAGCCATGCCTCCAGCAGATCCCGTTTTTCATCGGGGGTTCTTCCCGGCGAATCGGCGATGTCATCGACCATTCGGCACCACTCGCCAAAGAGCAGGGCATCCTCCCTGCGTCCGGCGGGCAGGAGCAGGAGCGCGGGAAGGAGGTTGGAAGGCCGCCTCTGCACGGTTCCCCTGAGTTTCCTCGAGGTCGTGGGGAGGGCCTGCATCTGTTCCATCTTTCGGTCGGTGCTTTATCCATAGCGGGGTCCTGTGGTGCTGGAAATCACCGACTCATACTCCGTTTCTTTCTTCCTGATTTCCTGAGTTCCTGATTCCTTCGACTCAAGTCCTTCTTGGACTTTGCGAATGACCCTTCCGAACCAGATCACCATAGCCCGGATCCTGATGATCCCGGTCTTTGTCGTGCTTGCGATCTACTACGGGAAGACTGTCGCCTCGGGTCATCCCAACGAGCATCTGCGCATGGCCACGATCGCGGTCTTTCTGGCAGCCGCGCTGAGCGACGGGATCGACGGGTGGCTGGCCCGGCGCTTTCATCTCAAGTCACGCCTCGGCGCCATCCTCGACCCGATCGCCGACAAGGGGCTCATGCTGACGGCGATCATCACGCTCAGCGTCACCCGGTGGCCCTACGAGCTGCCCGTCTGGTATCCCGTCCTCGTGATCGCGCGCGATGTCATGATCGTCACCGGGTGCGGGGTGCTCAGGCTGCTGAACGATCATTTCGAGGTGCGTCCCTCGCTTCTCGGGAAGGCCTCCACGTTTCTGCAGATGCTCACCGTCGCCGTCGTGATGCTTCAGTGGCAATACTGCGAGCCCGTGGTCTGGGTCTCGGGCATCGTCACTTTGCTGAGCGGATTCGCCTACATGATGGAGGGGGTGCGCCTGTTGCAGGATGGCGGGCACACCCGCCCCGTCGCCAACCAATCTTCCGGAAAATCATGAGACGCGTCGCCATTGTCGGTCGCCCCAACGTGGGCAAATCCTCCCTCTTCAACCGCCTGATGGGCCGCCGCGTGGCGATCGTCCACGATCAACCTGGCGTGACCCGCGATCGCCTTGCCGGGATCTGCAAGACGGGCCCCGTTCCCTTCGAGATCATCGACACGGGCGGCATCGGGGACGCTCCCGATCCCGACTTTGCGGAAGCCACCCATGTCGCCGCTCAGGCGGCGATCGCCAGCGCCGATCTCCTGCTCTTCGTCGTTGACGGCCGCGCCGGCCTCACGCCCCTCGACCGCGAACTGGCCGACATGCTCCGCTCGGGCGGGCGCCCCCTCATCCTGATCATCAACAAGATCGACCAGGAGATGCACGAGTCCCTGTCCGCGGATTTCTTCGAGCTCGGCTTCCCCGAGGTGATGACCATCAGTGCGGCCCACGGACGCGGCACCCATGACCTCCTTGCCGGAATCGGGGAGAAACTCGGCGGCATGGATGGGGAGGAGATCGCGGAGGAGGTGCCGTCACCGCGGCTCGCGATCGTCGGCCGCCCCAATGTCGGCAAGTCATCGCTTCTCAACAAGCTGCTCGGTGAGGAGCGGAGCATCGTCAGCAACATTGCCGGAACCACGCGTGACGCGCTCGACGTGCATTGCGATCTTGGCGGGGAGCCGTATGTCCTCGTCGACACAGCGGGGCTCCGTCACCGCTCTCGCCCCGACACCTCGGTGGAGATCTTCAGCGCCATGCGTTCCGAGGAGGCGATCCGCCGCGCCGATGCGGGACTGCTCGTGATCGACGGGGAGAGCGGCGTCACCAGCCAGGACAAGCGCATCGCCGGAATGCTCCAGGAATCCCAGAAAGCCTGCATCATCCTGCTCAACAAATGGGATCTCGTCCGCAAGGATGACGGTGGCCGCGCCTCGCAGGGAGAGCAGTCCGAGGTGATCCGCAAGGACCTCTTCTTCCTCGATTACGCTCCGGTCGTCTGCATCTCGGCCAAGACCGGCCAGGGATTCAGCCGTATTTTCTCGGCGCTCAAGAGCGTCCGCAAGGAGGCCGACACCCGGATCCCGACAGGTGAGCTGAACCGGTTCTTCCGCGACACCTTCGAACAGCACCCCCCTCCCTCCAAGTCCGGCAAGCGCTTCAAGCTCCTCTATGCGACCCAGATCGTGCCCGAGGTGCAGAGACCCTTCCAACCGCCGGAGTTCCTTCTCTTCGTCAACGATGCCGAGCTGATCACCGATGCGTATCGGGAGTATCTCTTCAACCAGTTCCGCGCCCGCTGGCCCTTCCCGGGACTGCCGATCCGCTTGCGCCTGAAGGGGCGTGAGTCACGCGAAGTCCAGGATCGCAAGAAGGAGGGCAAGGCAGCCACCCATGGTCCGGTTTCGTCCCAGGAGGAGTCCACACCGGTGTTACAGCCCCCCCGTCCACCGAAGCCCCGCAGGCCGATCGGTAAGGCTGGTCGCAAGCCGGTCGTGAAGAAAAAGGGGCGTCAGTCCGTCGCCAAGAGGAAGGCGGTCAAGGGGCCGACCGGTCGCAGGATGCGTGCGCCGCGGCGTTAAGAGAGGGTACGATGGGGAAGTGTTGAAGCGATAACTTCCGACATTTTTCATTCCGCCTTGTTCCTTTCAGACCCTTCCTGATTATTTTTAATCTTTCCATGACTGATCCAACCACTGCCGAGCTTTACCGTGATTACGTGATGCCGACCTACGGCCGTTTCGACCTGACTCTGGGACGGGGGGAGGGATCGCGCGTGTGGGATGAGGAGGGGAAGGAATACCTTGATTTCGGTGCGGGCATTGCCGTCTGCTCACTCGGCCACAGCCACCCGAAGCTCTCTAAGGCGATAGCCGAGCAGGCCGCCCGCTTGGTTCACACCTCCAACCTCTACCTTACCCGGCCTCAGGGTGAACTCGCGAAGCTTGTCGTCGATCTGCTCGGTCTGGGCGGGAAGGTCTTTTTCTGCAACAGCGGCGCCGAGGCGAACGAGGGTCTCTACAAGCTGGCCAGGAAATTCGGCGCTCCCACCGGTCGCCATGAGATCATTACGTTCACCAATTCCTTCCATGGCCGGACGCTCGGCGGGATCAGCGCCACCGGGCAGGAGAAGGTGAAGGTCGGATTTGCTCCCTTGGTGGAGGGATTCGTCCATGTCCCGTTCAATGACCTTGCCGCCGTGGAGTCTGCCATCACCCCCAAGACCGCCGCGATCCTGCTCGAGCCGGTACAGGGCGAGGGAGGGATCAATCCCGCAAACCCGGAATTTCTCAAAGGTCTCCGCGCCCTCTGCGACCGGCACAATCTGCTGCTTCTCTTCGATGAGGTGCAGTGCGGCTTCGGCCGGACGGGTGACTGGTGCGCCTGGAGAACGATTGTTACCCAAGGAGTCGAGCCTGATGCCGTGAGCTGGGCCAAGGGGATCGCCAACGGATTTCCCCTCGGTGCTTTCTGGGCCGGAACCCGGAGCGCTGGACCTGATGCCGACGGCAAGGAACGGGGGCCACTCTGCGACCTGCTCGGTCCTGGCACCCATGGCACGACCTACGGTGGAAACCCTCTCGCGGCGACCGCCGGACTCACTGTTCTCGAAGCGATCGGTGAGGAGGGATTGCTCAAGAATGCCAGGGAACTGGGCAATCACCTGATGCAGTCGCTGGAGGCGATGAGGCTGCCGGCTATCCGGCTCGTGCGCGGCGTTGGCCTGATGATCGGGATCGAACTGAACGATCTCCCCGCCTCATTCGGCGGTGAGGGACTCCCATCCATCCGCGCCACCAAGGAGCTGATGAAGGCGGGGCTTCTCGTGATTCCCTCCGGAGAGCGGACGATCCGACTGCTCCCGCCTCTCAATATCACCAAAGCCGAGGCCGATCAGGCATTGGCGATCCTGAAGAAGGTTCTCTCCGCTGCTGTCTGAGGATTTTTAATTTAGAAATCAGGAAATCAGGAACTCAGGAAAAAACAGAAACCTGCTTGATTGGTGAGACTGATGCTCGTGAATTTGCCGCGAGATACCCTGTCTTCCTGAATTTCCACATTCAGCATCCCTGAGTTGATTTCTAAGCGTCTCCGCGTTTGTTTGCCCGGCCGTTGCTTGGCATTTGAACTCGGGCTTTCCCAAGCCACTCGCCCCTACCGGGGCTGCTTCGCAGTCCTATCAACTTTGATTAGCTCGCTCCCGCTCGGCTCACCCTTGCGGGCTGAACTTTCGTTCAGTCTACCCAAGCCGATCCCACGGCCATGTGTTCGCCAGTCGCTGATTTGTTACGGCTGCGGGGAAACCATCAACCTTCCACCGCGCTTAGGCGGCTTTCTTAAGCGGCTTTCTTCTTGGACTTGGAGGATTTCTGAGCAGCGGGTGCCGCTGCTGGTGAGGCTGAAGGCGATGGTGCGGGATTCTTGCTCTCCATGGCGAGCAGTTCGGAAACGGTCACGAACTTGTAGCCCTTCGCCAGCAGGGCGTCGAAGGTGGTGGGCATCGCCTCGATGGTGCCGGGGTGGATGTCATGGGCGAGGATGATGGATCCCGGCTGAGTTCCGGCGAGGATGCGCTGGGTGATGACCTGGGGGCCGGGTCGCTTCCAGTCAAAGGGATCGACAGACCAGAGGATGACCTTCATGCCGTATTCCTTCTCGATCGCCTTGTTGAGACGCGGGTTGGTGGCGCCGTAAGGAGGGCGCATGAGGGTGACCGGTTTGCCGGTGGTCTTGGTGATCGTTGCGGAGGTGTCGGCCAGTTCATGCTGGAGACCGCCTTCGCCCAGCTTGTTCAGTGCCTTGTGATCCCAGCTGTGGTTGGCGATCTCGTGTCCCTCGGCGAGAGCGCGCGCGATGATCTCGGGGTGCTCCTGCGCAAGCTGGCCGAGGACGAAGAAGGTGGCCTTGATGTTACGCTGCTTGAGGATGTCGAGAAGGCGTGGGGTCAGCACGGCGCTCGGTCCATCGTCGAAGGTCATGGCTATATAGGGACCGTCGACGCGGATCGCAGTGTAGTAGGTGCGCTCTCCGGTTTGGGAGGGAAGTTCCTGAGGTGTCTGCATCGCCATGGCCTGAGGAGCGGCGGCGGGCTGGGCTTCCTCGGCGGTCACGACGGACTGCATCGAGGTGAGCATGACGGCGGCGCAGGCAAGCGCGCCGGCTGAAAATCGGGAAAAGGGTTTCATGGGCATGATCCTGAACAACCTGACACAAACCGCGAAAGTTGCACGCCCGGATCTTCCTCGCCCGGGCGATCGGGCGATCCGGGCACTCAGACAACCGGGATCAAGGCCTTGGCCCTGGGTGCGAGCTGACTCAGGAACTCCAGGAGGGATGGCTTGTCGGGAATCGGCCTGCGGGTGACCGCGCCCATGGGCCGCCAGATTCTTTCGGCATCGATCGGCCTCGAGACAAGGCGTCCCTGTTTGATTTCCTGACGCACGGAGGTCTCGGGAATGATGGAGATGGCCTGTTCGGCCTCCACGGCCGCCTTCACGGTCTCGATATTCTCAAGTTCGGCGACCAGCGTGACCTTCACGCCCGCCTGACGCAGCACCTTGTCGAGATGCTGGCGGGTCGGAATATCGGGTGTGAGGCCGACGAAGCGCTCTCCGTCGAGTTGCTGCAGGGAGACGGGGCGCCTGCCGCCAAGGGGGTGCTTCGGGGGCATCACGAGTACGAGTTTCTCCTGCCAGCAGGTGATGGCACGCAGGCCGGGTCGCGCCTTCGGATAGGCGACCAGTCCGAGATCCGCCCTGCCATCCTCCACCGCCTCGTAGATCTCCTCGGCCTTGCGGTAGTCGACGGTGACCTCGACGCCGGGATGGTTTTTGCGGAACTGCCGCAGCAGCGGCGGGAGGTCGTGGAGCGCAATGCTGATGACACTTGCCACGCGGAGCTTGCCCCCGAGTTTGCCGCGAGCGACACGGAAGCGCGAGCCGAGGCTGTCGTAGCGGGCCAGGATGTCGCGGCAGACCTCCAGGTAGATGCGCCCCTCGGGCGTGAGGGTGAAGTGGTTGTTGCTCCGATCGACGAGCGGGACGCCGAAGCGCTTCTCCACCGCTCGGATCTGCTGGCTCACCGCGCTCTGGGTGATACCGCTGGCCTCGGCGGCGCGGGAAAAGTTCCCCGTGTCGCAGAGATCGCAGAAGACCTTGAAGCCCTCGATATGCATGGGGCAGAGTCTGCCTTGGTTTCCCGTCAAATCCCAAGACCAAATCACATCCCCTCTCGTCACCACTCCTTCATCATCCCTTCCCCATGCCCACTCCCGCCGAAAATCTCGAGATCGTCCGCTCCCGCATCGCCTCGGCGGCCACACGGGTCGGCCGTAATCCCGCCGACGTGGAGCTTGTGGCGATCTCCAAGACCTATCCCGCCGAACTGGTCCGCGAGGTTGCGGAGGCGGGCCAGGAACTCTTCGGGGAGAGCCGCGTGCAGGAGGCGCTGGTGAAGATTCCGGAACTGCCAGGCCGTTTGCGTTGGCATTTCATCGGGCACCTGCAGGCGAACAAGGTGCGCAAGGCACTCCCGCTCTTCGAGCTGATCCACGGCGTCGACACGATGGAAATCTCCCGGGACATCGACCGGATCGCCGCCGAGTTGGGGCTTCATCCGCGCGTCCTGCTGGAGGTGAATGTCTCAGGCGAGGGGAGTAAGCACGGCTTCACGCCGGAGGCTCTGGAGCGAGGGCTGGAAGAGTTGCTCGCCCTGCCGCGCCTGCAGGTGGAGGGATTCATGACCATGGCTCCTTTGGCGGAGGAGGCGGAGGCCTCGAGACCTTGTTTTGCGGCGCTCCGATCGTTGCGGGACCGCCTTGCCGCGCAGGCGGGTATTCCGTTCCCCGCGCTCTCGATGGGAATGAGCGGCGACTATGAGGTGGCGGTGGAGGAGGGGGCCACCCTGGTGAGGGTCGGTTCCGCCATCTTTGGGGGCAGATGAAAAAATCCGTCTAATTGAAGATTTTTGAAGTCAAAATCGCGCAACTACGCTACGGGTAGTGGTCATGTCAGACTTTCACGAGGAAAACGACGAACTGCTTGATCTCGAGCAGACACCATCAGCCGAAGAACTTCAGAGTCAGGTCAAGCGGGCTCAGTCCGAGCTGCTGCAGCTGCGCCAGCGCCAGGACCAGATCGAGAAGGAAAAGCAGCGTCTCGAGGAGTTGACGCGCCGCCAGGAGGATCTCGAGCGGGGCCGCAACGAGATCGCCGACAAGCTCTCCCGCTCCATCATTCTCGTCCAGCGAGAGACCGAGGAGGCCCAGCGTCGCCTCGAACAACTCAACACGATCCAGGACTCCTTCGCCGAGCACCTCCGCAATCTCGAGGAGATCGACCCCAAGGGGTGGAACGGCCGCGACCTTCCCCGCGAACTCACCCGTGCGCTCGGCACCGTGGACGAGGCGCGTTCCGCCTACGCCCGCTCCCACGCCAAGATCGCCCCCGTGGCCGATCCGGAGTCGGGACTGCCGATTGACAGCGGCGCGCTGTTCACCGATGGCCTTGATCAGGGATTTGCCTACTGGCTTCGCAGCGGCCTCGCCTTCACGCTTCCTCTTGTTGTCCTGGGCGCGATCGCCCTCCTTGTCTGGATCTGGCACCTGATGACCGCTCCGCGGTAATCCATCATCCCGGTCATGGCGTTTTTTTCCTCCTCGGGCAGGCGCGGTCAGAAAACAGGCTCCAAGCCCGTCTCAAGGCCTCCTGTCAAACCGGGAGGAAAGCCGCTCGACGAGGATCGCGTGCGATTGGAGCGCGAGATGGCGGAGCTCACACGTCAGGCCGAAGAGGCCGAGCGGATGGCTGCGAAAAAAATGCGTGATCTCGAGGAGCTTCCCAAAAAGATCGCCGAGCGTCAGCGCAAGCAGCAGGAAATGATCCACATGCGTGCCGTCCTGACCGCCACCGACGATGTGTTCGGACGGCCCCGTGACAAGCGCCACGCACCGCTCCGACGTTCCGGACCCAAGCGGATGACACGCCCGGAGCAGCGCGCCGCAAGGATGCAGTTTCTTATGCTCTGCGTCGTCCTCGGGGTGATCCTGATCCTGCTCTGGAAATCGATCCGGTAGGAATTCTCTGGCAACCGCTTTCTTGCGATTTTTCCCGCCTCTCCCTAGTTTTTGCGGATGACCAAGAGCTCGACCGCGTCCCGCGACCCAAAAGGGGCGAAGGAAAGAGGAGCGAAGGAGGGGAAAATGAAAGCCACCCCCGCCGCCCCTAAGGGAAAGAGCGCCGCCGGGATTCCGGGTGCCCCCGTTTCCAAGGAGTTGGCCCGCCGCGCCTACCGCTCGATGCTCGAGGCACGACTGCTCGAGGAGAAACTCGCCGCGCTCTACCGCTCAGGCAAGATCGTCGGCGGCGTTTTCCTGGGACGTGGCCAGGAGGCTCTTAGTGTGGCTCTCGGTGTCCATCTGCGCCGCGGTGATGTCTACGCCCCACTGATCCGCGACCAAGCGGGACGCCTTGCCTTCGGCGACACGATCCTCGACACCCTCCGCACCTATCTCGGTTCCTCGCTCGGTTCGATGCGCGGGCGTGATGGCAACATCCACCGGGGTCGGCCCTCAGAGGGATACCACGCGATGATCAGCCATCTCGGGGCGATGGTCTCCACCGTCTGCGGCGGACTCATGGCGAAACGTTTCCGCGGCGAGACGGGGGCTGTCGGTGCCACCTGCATCGGTGAGGGAGGAACCTCCACGGGCAGCTTTCACGAAGGGATGAACATGGCGGCAGTCGAGAAGTTGCCGCTTGTCGTGGTCGTCGCCAACAACCAGTTCTCCTACTCGACGCCGAACGACCGCCAGTTTGCCTGCGGCGACCTGATGGCCCGGGCCGAGGGCTACGGGGTGACCGGGCGCCGCGCCGTCGGAAACGATCTGGTCGACTGCCTTGCCGTACTCGGTGAGGCTGTGGTAGCCGCACGTGCGGGTGAGGGTCCCCAGTTGGTGGTGGCGGATCTCCTGCGACTCGTCGGTCACGGAGAGCATGACGACGCCTCCTACATTCCTGCGGCGCTGAAAAAGTCCCCGCTCGGTCGAGATTGCCTGGAGATCGCCCGCGAGTCGCTGCAGGAACACGAATGGCTCACCGCAAAGGAAGCCGCTGACTGGCATGCCGCCGTGGAGAAGGAGGTCGAGGAGACCGCCTCCAAGGTGCTTCGCGAGCCTGCGCCAGATCCCTCCGAGGAGGATTGGAATGCTTTCTCGGCTCTTGGAAGGAATGGGGAGGAGGCGCGATGAACAAGACCTCCATCACTTACCTTGAGGCGATCCGCCTCGCCCAGCAGAAGGCACTTGCCGAGGATCCGCGGGTCTTCATCTATGGCCAGGACATTGGCGGCTTCGGCGGCGCCTTCAAGGCAACCAAGAATCTGGCCAAGGAATTTCCGGGACGTGTTCTCGATTCGCCGATCAGCGAGGATGCCATGGTGGGACTTGCCATCGGCGCGGCCGTTGAGGGAATGCGCCCGATTGTCGAGATGCAGTTTGCCGATTTCTCGACCTGCGGCTTCAACCAGATTGTCAATCAGGCTGCGACACTCCACTACCGCACCGGCACACCCTGCCCGATCGTCGTCCGTCTTCCCAGCGGAGGCACTCCCGGAAGCGGTCCCTTCCACAGTCAGAGCATGGAGGCGATCTACGCGCACTATCCGGGCATCGTCGTGATGACGCCGGCGACCGTGGAGGATGCCTACACCATGCTGCTCGAGGCTGTCGCCCTCGACGATCCCGTCATCTTCTGCGAGCACAAGTTCCTCTACTATCACCTCAAGGCGGAGAAACTCCCCGGTGATGCCCTCCCTTTCGGAAAGGCCCGGATCACGCGTCCCGGCAGGGATGCCACCGTGGTCGCCTACGGGGCCATGGTCCACGAGGCGGTCGCCGCCGCGGAGGAACTCTCCCACGACGGCTACGATATCGAGGTGGTCGATCTCCGCACGGTCAGGCCGATCGACACCGATACGATCCTGGCCTCCGTCGCCCGGACAGGAAGGCTTCTCGTGGTCGGAGAGTCATGGCCATGGGGAGGTGTCGCCGCCGAGGTCATCTCGCGTGTCGCCACCGAGGGATTCGGGTTGCTCGACGCGCCCCCGCAGCGGCTCAATGCCAAGGAAACCCCGGTGCCCTATCATCCCGCTCTCTGGGGAACGCACCGGCCTACCGCCTCCTCCGTCGCCAACTCCCTCCGTCAACTCCTGGAACTTTAATCCCGCGATTTCCCAACACGCTCCCTCGCCATGTTCCCTTCACCCGATTCCAAGAATCTCCTCCCGATCATCATGCCACAACTCGGCGAGTCCATCGCCGAGGCGACCATCGTGCGCGCGGCTTTCGCCATCGGAGACCGCGTCGAGGCCGACACCGATCTGCTCGAGGTGGAGACCAATAAGGCCGTGATGGGCGTCACCGCTCCCTGTGGCGGCATTCTTCACGAACTCACGGCCGTGACCGGCGAGAGTTACGCGGTGGGAGCCACACTCGGTTACCTGGAAATCAGCGACGAGGATTCCGAACGACTTGGTCTCCACGATGCACCCCCGCCTCCGGTCGAGAAGCCGAAGCGGGGCAAGGCTTCAGGCTCATCCCTGGGTGATTCTTCCAAGCCCGCGAAGAAGGCCGTCGAGCCCACCGTCAGCGGCCTTCCCGTTCCAGCCCATGCGGGCGGGGCCAGCTTTCTCTCCCCCCGCATGAAGGCGCGGATGGCGGAACTCGGACTCCATGCCGCCGATCTCGCCGGCGTCGCAGGAAGCGGAGCCGGAGGGCGCGTCACGATCGACGATCTGGAACGCTTCCTGCAGGACTTGGAGCGCAACACGATTTCCCCAGCATCCTCGATGCGCGTCGCCGTTGCCGACGCGATGCGCCGCAGTTGGACCCGTCCGCTCGCCACCGTCGTGCTGCCCGTCCAACTCGACACGCTCCTTGCCCATCGCAAGCGGCAGACCATCAAGGCGGGTCCCGCGCTCTACGCCCTTCGCGCGCTTGCCTTGGGGCTTTCCGAGATGCCAGCCACCGCCGGACGACTCATCGGCGACCGCTTGATCCATCCCCGATCGATCGATATCGGCTTCGCCGTGGAGGCCGAGGACGGGGTTCTTGTCCCGGTGATCCGTCATGCCGAACAATTTCCGCTGGCCGATCTCGTCGAGCGTTACAACCGGCTCGTCGAGTTGGCCCGTGCGCGCCGCCTCCCTGGTTCGGATACGGGCGGCTCGATCGCCACGATCACGAATTACGGCGTCTTCGGCCTAACCATGGCCACCCCGATTCCGCTTCCCGAGCAGACACTCCTGCTTGGTATGGGAGCCGGCCGCATCACCCCCTCTTGGGACCCCGAGAAGAAGACATTCGTCCCGGTCACCGAGGCGCAGTTCACACTCAGCTTCGACCACCGGGTCCTCGATGGCGGCGCTGCCGGACGACTGCTCCAGCGGGTGGCCGGACTGCTCGGCACACCCGAGGAATTGTAGGAAGAGGAGTTGGGAACCAAGCCGCTCGGAAGCGGCGTGGAAGACTACGCGTAGTCCCGGAGTAGTGGCGCCGTCCGTCGGGAGGCCGATGCCATCAATTGGTGGTTGGGATGCTCCCCCCCTTCAAACGTTATAACTTTTCCACTTTTTACGCTTACAGCTTCCCGTGCGGGCGGTGAAATATTTTGCAACTTTTGAATCGGTGCGGTGTTTCCCTCAGTGATGAAAACAACACCACTAGCCACCCTCCTGATGATTCCACTGTTCGGACTGATGCCGCTCATGGCCCAGAGCACTCCGTCCAACCAAACCCCGGCCAGCATTCCTGCCTCAGGTCACGGAGGCCATGCCAGAAAGGATCTGTCAAATCTCACGAAGGCCGAACGCCAGCAACTCAAGGCAACCATGAAACAGATCAAGAATGATCCTCAGTTGGTTGCTTCCCGCGAATCCGTCAAGGAGGCCCAGACGAAGGAGGCCCGTATCGCGGCCAGACAGGAAAAACAGAAAATCCGCCACGATCTACTCCTGAAGGCCGACCCCTCTCTTGCCCCCGTCCTTGCCAAGATTCAGCCTGGGAAACCCTCGAAGTAATCATCACAAACAAACCTGCAATCATTCCTGATGAACACTTCACTGAAACACCGCTTCCACCTGGCGCTCGTTGCGGCATTGATGTCACTGCCCCTGGGCGCACAGGCCCAAACCGATTCCGCCACGATGATGGATGCAGGGGCTCCCGCTTCGTCTTCTCCCACCTCTTCTTCCCAGCCGTCGGCGGAGGGACAGGAAGGGAAGGGGCCAAGACGGCATGGACCGATGGCCCAACTCAGTGAATCCGAGCGTTCCCAACTCAAGGCGGCCCATGATGCTGCAATCCAGAAGGACCCCTCCTTAGAACAAGGGATGGAGGCGGCCCGTCAAGCCATGGAGAAGGCGCGCAAGGCGATGAACGATGCCATGACCGCCGTCGATCCCTCGGTCGAGCCGATCTTGGCCAAGATCGCCCCGCCGAAGAGGGGTGGAGGCCCCGGCGCCGGTCGCCCTCGGGGTGATCAGGAGGGGCAGGGCTCGGCAAGCAATGCCGTGCGCCCTTGGAAACATGACGGTCCCGGACCAAAAGGAATGGCAAACCTGACCGATGTGGAACGCCAGCAACTTAAGGCACTTCATGAGCAGGTGAAGAATGACCCCTCGGTCATCGCCGCGCGTGAGGCTAGGAAAGCGGCCACCACGCCCGAAGCCCGTAAGGAGGCAGAACAGGCGATGCATCAGGCCGTCCGCAACGCCATGATCGCCATTGATCCCTCAATCGCTCCTATTATGGAAAAATTGCATCCTGATGGGGTTGGCGTTCAAACCAATGGGGGTCAACAGACCAGCGCCGGTTCCGGTGCCATGCAGAACCAGTAATCCGACCAGATTCGAGAAAGTAAAAAAGCCGGTTCCCTGTGGGGAGCCGGCTTTTTCGTTGCTTTGTTAAACCAGTGGTTCCCTAACTCTGAGGCTTGATCACGTTCTTGCCGCCGCCGGCTTCCTTGGGAAGGGTGATGGTTTGGGCCTTCTGCTTCGGGATCCCCTTGTGGAGCATCTTGGTATAGGGGCCCCAGACGCACTGCGGGAAGTAGAGGTCGCGCCTGTTCTCGATCGTGGTGCATCCAGCCGTGAAGAGCGGGATCAGCAGGATGGCGAGAAGATGGCGTGGGGAGAGCACCTGATTCATGGGTGCGGAGCATAATCCGAAGGCCTTCCGTGATGTCAAAGAAATTGCCCCGGCTTCACTTCTTCGCGAGGATTGCCAGTGATGCTTCTGGCCTACTATGTCCATGACCTGAGCCCCTTTCTCGTCCAGTTCGGGGGATTCGGCCTGCGTTGGTACGGGCTTTCCTACCTGGCGGGGTTCCTTGTCGGGATCCTGCTTTACCGGAAGCTGGCGAGGCGCGGTTATTCCGACCTGCGCCCCGATCAGGTCGCCGATTTCATCACCATGGGGGCTCTCTTCGGAGTCCTGCTCGGAGGGAGGCTCGGATACATGCTCTTTTACGATCCGGAGCGGTTTTTCCATGACCCGCTTGTCTTTTTCCGAGTCTGGGAAGGGGGGATGGCAAGTCACGGCGGCATCATCGGCCTCACGATCTTCACCTTCTGGTACGCAAGGAAGCATCGGCTCTCCTTCCGGAATCTCGGTGACAATCTTGTCGTGGTGGCGCCGGTCGGACTCTTCTTCGGTCGCTGTGCGAACTTCATCAATGGCGAACTCTACGGACGGATCACCGATGTTTTCTGGGCCGTGCAGTTTCCCAAGGAGATCTTTCTCTATACCCCGGATCATCTCGACCGCCTTCTTGCCAAAACCTCGGCCATCGATCCCGCCTTTGCCTCTCCGGATGCCGTGATCACGGGGGTCGCTGCGTCCTCGCCTCTGCGCGACCTGCTCGCCGTGGAAATCTCACCACGTTATCCCTCGCAGTTGGTGGAGGCGGGGTTGGAGGGGGCCGTTCTCTTCCTGCTGCTCTGGACACTCAGGACGAGGGCGCGGCTTGCCGACGGGGTGCTCTGCGGCATCTTCTTCATCGTTTACGCACTTCTGCGCATTTTGGGCGAGTGCTTCCGCGAGCCGGACGCCCCGCTGACAGGGGGGCTCACCCGCGGCCAGTTCCTCTCCCTCTTCATGATCGTGATCGGTCTGCTCTACCTTCTCTCCGCCCGCCTCAATCCCCGCGTTCGTCCCGACAAAACGGGCTCATGACATCTGCCTTTCATCCTTCATTATTCATCTTTCATCCTTTTGACCGATGCTTCCCTCCGATCCTGATCATCTCCTCAAGAGCCTTCTGGTGGGCGGGTCGCTGGGCGCATTGATCGGTCTGGAGCGCCAGTGGGACGAACAGTTCCGTCATCATCGTGCAAAGGTGCTCGCGGGTCTCCGCACATTCTCCCTCTGGGCGCTTTTCGGCGTGCTCTGTGCCTGGTTCTCCGAGTCGGTTCATCCGCTTTTCTTCGTGGCCGGTTTTGCGGCGATGGCCATCTGGCTGACCCTCTTCCTGCAGAGTCGCAATCGGGCCGGAGGTGATCCCGGGTTCACGACGTGTGCCGCCGGTATGGTCACCTTCCTGACCGGCGGACTTGTTTTCTGGGGGATGGAACGCGTGGCGCTAGTCCTCGCCGTGAGCGTGATGATCCTGCTGGCCATGAAGCCGGCGCTTCACCGCTTCACACGAGGGATCACCATGGAGGATGTCCGCTCCGCCTTGAAATTCGCGGCCGTCACGGGGGTCATCCTGCCGTTGGTGCCCGACGAGGCGATGGGCCCTTACGGGGCTTTCAACCCCCACACCGTCTGGATGATGGTCGTGCTCGTTTCCGGCGTGGCTTTCGTCGGTTATCTTGCGGTCCGCGTTCTAGGGCAGCGCAACGGGATTGCCCTTGCCGGATTGCTGGGAGGCCTTGCCTCGAGCACGGCGACGACCCTGGCGATGAGCCGACAGAGCCGGGAGCGCCCCTCGCAGTCACGTGACTGCGCGCTGGCCGTTCTGCTGGCCTGCACCGTGATGTTCTGGCGGGTGGCGATCCTGGTGGGGGCCGTGAGCACCACGATGTTATCGGCGATCTGGCCTTCCCTCCTTGCTGTTTCCCTCCCGGGTCTTCTCTGGTGCCTTTTGCGCTTGCTGCATGGGGGATCGGGTGCGGCTGATACGGGCGACCTGAGCCACTACGGCAATCCGTTGCGACTGCGCGTGGCCTTTCAGTTTGCGGCTCTCTACGCCGTGATCATCCTGGCGGTCAAGGCGACCATCGCCAGCCTTGGCAACTCGGGGTTGCTGGTTCTTAGCAGCTTGTCGGGGCTCATCGACCTCGACGCCATCACGCTCTCTCTCTCCCAGATGACCCTCTCTGGATCACTTGCCTCGGTGACTGCCATCCGGGGAATCCTGCTCGCCATCCTGGCCAACACGATTGTGAAGGGGCTCTTTGCAGGATTCTACGGCTCACCCGCTTTGAGGCGCGAGGTCTACGCCGTGCTCGGGGTCACTGCTCTCTCCGCGCTCGCCGCCTGCCGTTTCCTTGCCGGGCACTGACGCTTTTCTTTTTCAGAATTTTCTCCACGCGGATGGCATCCGCGGGCGTATCCACCCCGATGCCTCGGTGATCGGTTCGGATCACCCTGATCGGGATGCCGTGCTCGAGGGCGCGGAGTTGCTCCAGCTTCTCACTCTGCTCGAGCGGGGTGGGGGCGAAGCGAACCAGTTTTTGCAGGATGTCGCGGCGGTATCCGTAGATGCCGAGGTGAAGCATCGGGGTGACGGCGCTCGACTTGTCTTTGGAGTCGCGATGGAAGGGGATCCTGCTCCTCGAAAAATAGAGGGCGTCGCCCGATGCCGCAGTCACGACCTTCACGCAGTTGGGATCGTCGGCCTCCTTGGGATCGTGGAAAGGAGTGGCGGCCGTGATCATGGCGATCTTCGGATCACGGGTCAGTGAGGCGGCCATGTCCCCGATCAGGGCGGGATCGATGAGCGGTTCGTCCCCCTGGACATTGATGAAGTGGGTGACGCCGCGCAGTCGCGAGGCGACTTCGGCGATCCTGTCGGTGCCGCTCGGGTGATCGGCGGCGGTCATGACGACCTCGGCGCCGAATTCCCGCGCGGCCTTGGCGATCCGGTCGTCGTCGGTGGCGATCAGGACTTTGGAGATCTTTTTGGCCAGCAGGGAGCGTTCCCAGACGTGCTGAACAAGCGGTTTGCCGGCGATGAGGTGGAGACACTTGCCGGGAAAGCGTGTGGATCCCCAGCGGGCCGGGATCATGAGGGCGATCTTGGGCGGCGATTTTTTCTGCATGGTGGAATCGGTCAGTATGAGAGCGCGATGCGGATCGCCTCGGTGACGGTGGGGGCGCGATGGTCAGGAATGCACTCCGCGGTCTTCCTGCCATAACCGGTCTCGACCAGGATAGTGCGCACGCCGGCGTTGCGCCCGCACTCAATGTCGATGGCCTTGTCGCCGATCATCCACGATCTGGAGAGGTCGATGCCGTGCTCGGCGGCGGCCTCCAGGATCATGCCGGGGGCCGGCTTGCGGCGCGGTGAGGGAGTGTCGGGATGGTCGGGCGCCATGTAGGAGGCGTCGATGACGTCGCCGAGTTGCCGGAGCAGCTCACTCTGGACGGCCCGGAACTCTTCCTCGGTGAAGTAACCGCGTCCGATCCCGCTCTGGTTGGTGACGATGATGGTGGCCCAGCCGAGGGCCTTGGCGCGTGACAGTTCCTCGGATGCTCCCGGATAGGCCTTCACAAGGGCCGGATCGCGGCAGTGGTCGACCTCCTCCATGAGGGTGCCGTCACGGTCGAGGAAGAGTGCGGGGCGCAGGCTGATGAGTCTGCTCATCTCGACGAGTGATCGCGAAAACTCTGCTCGAGTTCCTCGCGTGAGCAGGTGGCCGTTCCGAGCTTTCCAACCACGATTCCCGCTGCATGGTTGGCAAGTTCCGCGGCCTCCTCGGGCGTGGCCCCCGCGGCGATTCCCAGGGTGTAGAGCGAGATGGAGGTGTCGCCCGCGCCGGAGACATCGAAGATTTCGCGTGCCCTGGTTGGCGTGTGATAGGGGGGGTGATCGCGGCGGAAGAGCATCATGCCCTGCTCGCTGAGGGTGACCAGCAGGGCGCCGGCGTTCCAGCGCTTCAGAAGGATCTCGCCGACTTGCAGGAGGGCTTTGTCATTTTCGACGGGATGAACCGGCGCGGTCAGCGGAATACCGGCCGCCGCGAAGGCCTCGCTGCGGTTCGGCTTGATCGTGGAGATGCCGGGCCACTCGAGGGGATTCTTCGGATTCGGGTCGCAGGTGACCAGCGTCCCCTGTGCACGGGCGGCCTCCAGCAGGGTATCTACGAAGGGTTGGTCAAGGAATCCTTTGCCGTAGTCCTCGATCAGGACGGCGTCCGATGCGGCGACCAGTTCGCGAGCTTTTTTCAGGATGTCGGCGCGCGAGGATCCGGCGACCCCGCCGTTCTCGCGATCGACGCGGACCACCTGCTGGCGCTGGGCGATGATGCGGGTCTTCACGATCGTCGGCGCCTGCGGATCGGTGAAGAGACCCTCCGTGGAGATTCCCTCCTCCTTGAGGAGGCGGGTGAGTTTTGCTCCGGATTCGTCGGTGCCGACCATTCCGAGCATGGTTACCGAGGTAGTGAATTCCCTTAGATTGCGGGCCACGTTGGCCGCGCCGCCGGGGTAACTCGACTCGCGCTGGACCTCGACGACGGGCACCGGGGCTTCTGGGGAGATCCTTCCGACGTTCCCCCAGACGAACTCGTCCAGCATCAGGTCACCGACGACCAGGAGGCGCTTGGAGGAGGCTTCATCAAGAATGTGTTGTAATCTTCGACGGTCCATTACAGATTGGGTTCAAGAAACAGCGTGTGAACTACGATACGCCCATGCTCCACAGCGAGACCCTTCCCGGCGAGGGTATTTTTCCCGGATATGCCCTCAAGCGGGGGGCGACTCTCTTTTCGTTGCTTGTTGTCCTGACGGCGTGTCCTCTTTCGCTCCGCGCCGACACGCCTCCCAAGAAGATCGCCCTTTCCGATTTTCCCGCCGCCGCCGTCCAGGAGGTGGTCGTTCCCGTGCCGAGCGAGATCTTCGCCGTCCTCGACAAGCTGGGAAATCCGAACTGGAAGGCTCAACTTCGGGATGGCAAGGTCCGCACCCCCGAGGATCGGGCCCGCACGGCCCTGCTGCTCGGCAACGTGATCGCGGAGGGATTCGTGGCTGTTGAGGCGGAGGATGCCGAGCGGGTAAAGGAACTGGGGCGCCAGGTGCTGACGCTGGCCGAGGCCATCAATGTCCGCAAGTCGGTCATCGCCCGAAGCAAGAGCATCACCGACAAGGCCGACCAGCGCGACTGGCGCGGTGTCCGAAGCGAGTTTGACGGTGCTCTCCAGGATGTGCGCGGGGCAATGGACGAACTCAACGACCAGGATCTCTCACAGCTCGTGAGTCTGGGCGGATGGCTTCGCGGCACCGAGGTGCTGACCTCTATCATCGGCAAGGGCTTCTCAAAAGACGGGGCCGAACTCCTCCACCAGCCTGAACTGGTCAACTATTTCGACCGCTGCATCGGATCCATGTCGGCGCGCCTGCGTCGCAATCCGCTGGTGGCCGAGATCCGTGATGTACTCCGCAAGATCGGCCCCTTGGTCAACGAGGGCGGGGACAACATCACCCCTGAGAAGGTCAAGAACATCCATGACCTGACCCGCGGGGTGGACCAGCGGATCGTGAACGGGGGGAACTGAGCATGAACGCCACCTTCCCTCTCCCTTTCCGCTCCGCGCTCCGCAGCTCGTTGCTTGCGGTAATCCTGTTCACCGCGGCCGCGCCATGCATGCTCCGGGCGACCGTTGACGACGCCCTCTCCTTTGCCTACGAGGCGGCCCTGCCTTACTACAAACAGGGGTATTCGATCCGAAAGGATGCCTGGGGCGGCGATCTCGGGGTCCATGACAAGAAGGCGGTCAGTTCCCAGCTCTTCAAAGGGAACGACTACTGGTTCCTCATGGCCAGCGACGTGAAGGCCGCCTCGATCTCCGTGCACATCTACGACGACAAGGGAAACCTCGTCGATGCCGACAGCTGGCAGAAGGGCCGCTTCGCCGGCGCCCGCGTCTCCCCGAAGGCCACGGGCACCTACTTTGCAATCGTCCAGATCCTCAAGTCCCCCGAGGATCGCACCCCGTGGGCGTTGGTTTACGGCTACAAGTAGGTGGCCGTCTTGATTGAAGACTTCTTCCAAGAGCAGTGGGGCGGCCGCACCGTTCTCCCAGTCCGTCTCAGGCGACGGCACATCGGCCACGCTCGATTTCGAGAATGCCCGCTCCTTGCAGGCCCACCATGCGGGTGACGAGGGGCTTCTCCGTCGCATGGAGCAGCAACTTGGAGTGCGCATCACCAGCCGTGACGGATGGATGCGGATCGACGGTGCCGCCGATGCCGTCACCCGTGCCGTCGGGATCTTCAGTCAACTCTCCAGGGTGACCTCACGGGGAGGGGAGATCGGTCGCGATGAATTCCTCTTTGCTCTCGGGCATCCGGGAATGGTGGGGGGAACTTCCTCCCCCGATCCTCAACCCGATTCCGCCAAATCCCCGATCGAGGAGCTCTATCAGGAGCGGATCCAGTGTTCCCCGCGCAAGCCGCCGATCGTTCCCAAGACTGAATCGCAGAGGGATTACCTGAAGGCCATCGACGGCCACGACATCACCTTCGGGATAGGACCCGCGGGCACTGGCAAGACCTACCTGGCCGTCGCCAAGGCGGTAGCCGCCCTCAAGGCCGAGAAGGTTAGCCGCATCATCCTGACGCGACCCGCTGTCGAGGCCGGCGAGGCACTCGGCTTCCTGCCCGGCGAACTTGAGGAGAAGATTCTTCCCTATCTCCGCCCGCTCTACGATGCCCTCCACGACATGCTCGAACCGGAGGAGATCCAGCGGGCGATCGACCGCAACATCATCGAGATCGCACCGCTCGCCTACATGCGCGGACGCACTCTCAACAAGGCCTTCATCATTCTGGACGAGGCGCAGAACACGACCACCGAGCAGATGTTCATGTTCCTCACGCGCATCGGCATCGGCTCGAAGTGCGTCATCACGGGCGACCGCACCCAGATTGATCTTCCAAAGAACAAGCCAAGCGGCCTGATCGAGGCGGCGGGTGCCCTCTCGGAGACGCTCGGCATCGCATTCCACCTCTTCGGCGACCGTGATGTCGTCCGCCACCCGCTCGTCCGGGCGATCATTGCCGCCTACAAGGATCACAGGGGCAACCGCGAGAGCCGCCTTTGAAACTATAAAGGCTGAAGACTTTTAGACTTTTAGGTAAAAATTCCCAAAAACCCTTTCACCCATGTCCCTTCTCCGGTTTTTCAAGAAACAGCGCCTCACGGCCCGCGGCATGAGTTGCGGCAAGACGCGTCGTGCGGCCGGAGAAAACACCCTGCTCGACGGGTTGGAGGAGAGCCCCTGGATCCGCGGTCTGGTCGTTCTGGCAGCCGCCGGCATCCTCACCTTCCTCTGCTTTGTGGTGTCGCCCGAAGAACCTTTCAAGAATCTCCTCTACGCCCTGCTGATCCTGGCGGTCGTTGTGATCCATCCGTTGATCGCCCGCGGAGGTTCCCTTCATGACAACTCCCGCCTAGGTCTCTTTCTCTTCCTCATCCTGCTGCAACTGGGAATCGGCGCCATCCTGCTGAGGCAGGCGGACGAGGGTTATCTCGGGGAGAGTTATCTGCCGCTGCTCGTCCCTTACGCACTGGCACCGCTCACTCTTTCCGTCCTGCTCGGCGCGCCGACCGGATTCTGGGCTGCCTTGGCCGGTGCCCTCTGGTGGATGATCCTTCGCGGGGAGTCTGGTCCGGCGCCGCTCCTGCTGGCTCTCATCGGCGGGATGGTGGCCGTGCTTTCGACACTCCGCGTGAGACGCCGGTCCCGTCTTCTCCGTGCGGGTTTCTACTCCGGCATTTCCGTCTGCATCCTCGCGCTCTGCTCGGGCGTGATCGGACCTGTGCATTGGGAGTCCCTGCAGGGGAACGACTGGTGGAAGATCGGCATGGAATGCGCCACCGCCCTCGGTGCCGGCATTCTGACCGCCGTGCTTGTCAGCGGCTCGCTTCCGATGCTTGAGCAATTCTTCCGGATCACCACCGAGATCTCCTGGTTGGAGATGGCCGATCTCAACCATCCGCTCCTGCGCCGTCTCAGTCTCGAGGCCCCCGGCACATACCACCACTCGCTCGCCATGGCCAACCTCGCCGAGGCGTGTGCCGAAAAAGTGGGTGCCAACGCCACCCTCTGCCGCGTCGGAGCCTATTTCCATGACATCGGCAAGCTCGTCAAGCCGGAGTACTTCACCGAGAACATCCCCGCCGGTCCGAATCCCCACGACGAACTCACCCCGACCATGAGCGCCCTGGTGATCCTCTCGCACGTCAAGGAGGGGGTCGATCTGGGCCTGCGCAACAAGCTCAACCGTCACATCATCGATCTCATCCGCCAGCATCACGGGACCACGCTGGTGGAGTATTTTTACCAACGGGCCTGCCGTCAGGAGCGTGACGCCCGTTCCGGGGGAAGTCTCATGAATGTCCGCCCCGAGGACATTCCCAAGGTCAACGAGGAGAGCTACCGTTACCCGGGGCCCAAGCCACAGACGATCGAGGCCGTGATCCTCGGTCTGGCCGATGCTGCCGAGAGCGCCTCGCGGAGTCTCGAGAGACCGACCCCGCAGCGACTCGATGATCTTGTCCACGGCATTCTTGCCGACCGTATCGAGGATGGCCAGTACGACGAGGCTCCGGTCACCCTCTGTCAGTTGCAGTCGATCGCCGACTCCCTGGTCTCCTCACTCGGTAGCATGCATCACTCCAGGATCGCCTACCGGAAGCGTCTGGAAGAGACATCCGAAGCACCCTCTGCCTGATCGGATCCGCCTCTTATGTTTCTGAGGCGGATAGACTAAAAGCCTTCGGCCTTTTCATACCATTGACACGATTAGTCTGGTGGAATTGGCGAAGGGATTTTGGTGATGGGCTAGGCGGAAGACCGAGGGCTGTCTGAAGATAACCCAAGGGTTGGCAACAACGCCCATCGCCGAAAGAACCAGCTGATTCTACCTGAATAAGAGTGGAGATGGTATTACAGCTTCACCCCGAAGCGCTCTCCTTTTTTCGCCGAGAGGGCGAAGGCGGCGAGCAGTTCCGCAGTTTGCTCGAGATCGGAATACTGGATCATCTCGACGGGAGAGTGCATGTAGCGGTTCGGAACGCCGATGGAGACCGTTGGGATACCACCCTTCTGCTTGAAGATCGCATCGGCGTCGGTGCCGGTCCAGCGGGGGTTCACCTCGACCTGCAAGGGAATGCCCGCTTTCTTTCCGGCCTCGCGGAGGCGCGCATTGACGACGGGATGGTTGACGCTGCCGAGGCTGATGACGGGGCCTTTCCCCATAGAGACCTCACCATGCTTCGCCTTGGAGCAGTTCGGGATGTCGGTGGCGTGGGTGACATCCACCACCAGCGCGACATCGGGGTGGACCCGGTAGCCGGCCATCGAGGCCCCGTAGAGGCCGTTCTCCTCCTGGATCGTGGAGACGGCAACGACCTTCGCCTTGAGTGATCCCTTCTTGAGCGAGGCGATCCGGAGTCCCTCGGCCGCCGTCCAGGCGCCGATCCTGTTGTCGCAACCGCGCGCGGCGAAGCGTCCCCCGGCGAGTTCCTGGAACTCCGCCGAGTAGGTGATCGCATCCCCGATGGAGACCAGTTTCTCCGCCTCCTTGCGGGAGGAGACGCCAATGTCGACGTGCATCGTGTGGAGGTCGGGAACCTTCTTCCTGTCATCCGGTTCCTGCAGGTGGATGGCGAGGAGCCCCGTCACGCCCGGAACAGATCCCTTGGTGCCGTGGACCGTGACCCGCTGGCCGCGAACAAGTGTATTGTCGACGCCGCCGATCCCCTTGATGGAGAGGAATCCCTTCTCCGAGATGTGGGAGACCATGAAGCCGAGTTCATCGACGTGGCCGCTCATGAGCACGGTCGGATCACCCTTGGGATTGAGCGTTGCGTAGGCGTTCCCGTAGGAGTCGATTTCAACCGAATCGGCGAACCGGTTCACGTAATCGACCCAGACCTTCTGCCCCCGTGTCTCGAATCCGGAGGGGGAGGGGGTGTTGAGCAGGATCTTGAGGAATTCGTAGGGAGAGGAGTGCTTCATGACCTCCAGAGTGATGACTGAAGTCTCAAGGCTGAAGAAAAATCCCCTTTATGACGGATTTTCTCTCCGTTGTGCTTGTTGGCAGAGCTTAGGGAAGCGCTGATTAAATCGCATAGAGGCCGTTGCGGAAAGCCGTAGCGGATGCGAAGCAACGGCCGGGCAAGCAAAGTGCCAAGCCTACACAGTCCCTAGCCTGTTATCTCCGCAACCCGCAGGGCTGAAGCCATTTGTCGATTTTTGCCTCGCCGTCTCCCGACGGTCTCGTCCTTTGGACTGCTTCGCAGGCTACGACGCGGCCCCCGCCGCTCGTCGTTGTGGCGTTGCTTGCTCGGGCGAGACCGATGCGGGTATCGTCCATCACTCGCGCCTTCAAAAATCAGCAAATGCTCTTCAGCGGACTTCATGGGATTTAATCAGCGGACACTACAACTCAGAAATGGTACCAAGTCCCAGTAGTAATCGGACTTAAGAGGCGATCGAGTTTTGGCGAGTGGCTAGGCAATACAAGGCCTTGGGAAAGGCTTGGATAGATCCCGCAAAGACGGGACCCAAAAGGCCGAGCCAAGCCTGGTGAGAGCGAGTCAAAAGACAGACGGCTATCTGATGATAGCCGGAGGGATGACAACAACGCCACACGCCAAAAGAACGAGCCAAAAATGATGATTTCTATTGGGAGTTGGTGTGAGCCTTGGGAGACCGCTTGCCGGTTTAGTGGGGTGTGTGATCGGCCTGAAAAAGTTCGGGTTATTCTCCGGAAATCACGATTCTTGTCCGAACCGACTGCACGGTTCCTTTCCGCTTTCCGCTTTCCAGCTTCAGGGTTCTCGTTTCATCCTTATCCCATGTACACTCTTCTCGATTCCATCGCCGCCGCCGAAGCCGCCGGAACACTCCTTGCCTCCTCCGCCGACAATATCCGCAGGATGCTCGCCCGCGGATCCTCGCCGATCGCCGAGGCTGTCATTTCCGAACTGGCCTCCTCGGATCGGTGGGAAGAACTAAACAACCGCTTCTTCCGCACCATGGCCTTCGGCACCGGAGGCCTCCGGGGCAAGACCATCGGCGAAGTGGTGACCAAGGTCGAGGCTGGTCCCGGCCGTCCGGACGGTCGCCCCGAGCATGCCTGCATCGGGACGAACGCGATGAACGACTACAACCTCGCCCGAGCCACCCGTGGCCTCGCCACCTACGTGCGTGAGTGGCACTTCCGTGAGAACCGCCCCGGCCGCCCCTCGATCGCGATCAGCTACGACACCCGTTTCTTCTCACGCGAGTTTGCTGACCTAGCCGCCAAGGTCATGACCGATCTCGGTTGCGACGCGCTTCTCTTCGAGGGGCCCCGCTCCACGCCCGAGCTTTCGTTCGCGGTCCGTCACAAAAATGCCGCCGCCGGAATCAACATCACTGCCAGCCACAACCCCCCGGGCTACAACGGCTACAAGGTCTACTTCGATGACGGGGCCCAGGTGGTGGCTCCCCATGACAAGGGGATAATCGATCAGGTCAATGCCGGTGAGGACACCTACGAAGCGCTCCCCGAAGCCCAACGTGGGCAGGTTATCAAGATCGGCAGGGAGATCGACGAGGCCTACATGGACCGACTCCTGAAGCTAATCGTCGATCCCGAGCTTTTCCACCGCACACCGAAGCTCAAGACCGTCTTCACGCCGCTTCACGGAGTGGGCGGAGTGATCGTTGTCCCGATGCTCCACCATCTCGGCGTCGAATGCATCCCGGTTCCCTCGCAGATGGTTCCCGACGGTCTCTTCCCTACCGTCAAGTCGCCCAATCCCGAATATCCCGAGGCGCTGAAGCTCGGCATGGAACTCGCCGATATCGAGAAGGCCGACCTCGTTCAGGCCACCGACCCCGACGACGACCGCATGGGGGTAGCCGCGCGCGATGCCTCAGGAAAACTTGTCCTGCTCACCGGTAACCAGATCGGCTCCCTCATGGTCTGGTACCGGCTCATGCGCCTCTTCGAGAAGGGCATCCTCTCAGGGGCCAACCGTGAGCATGCCGTCGTGGTGAAGAGTCTGGTCACCACCGACCTGCAGAAGGAGATTGCCCTCGGCTTCGGCGTGAAGTGCGTCGAGACCTTGACCGGGTTCAAATACATCGGCGCCAAGCAGCGCACCTACGAGGAGAAGCTCCCTGCCGAGATCCGTGCCCGCTACCGCGAACTCTCCGAGGAGGTCACCCGCGAGGCGCGGCTCAAGGATTCCATGTTCTTCGTCTTCGGCGGAGAGGAGAGCTACGGCTACAACACCGGGGACTTCGTCCGTGACAAGGATGGCAACGCCGCCGTCATCTGCTTCGCCGAAGTGGCCGCGTATGCCGCCTCGGAGGGTATCACCGTCGTGACACTGCTCGACCGGATATATTCCGAATACGGCTTCTACCTGGAGCGCGGAGAATCGCTCACTTTCGACGGGGCCGAGGGGGCCGCGAAGATCAGGAAGCTCGTCGACTCCTACGCGGGGAATCCCCCGGTCGAGATTGCGGGGGCCAAGGTGATCTCCGTCCTGAACTACGACACCCAGGACATCCATGACTCCGAGGGGGAACTTATCCCCAAGGAAGCCATGATCACCTTCGAGACCGAGGGTGGGTGGAAGGTCACCGTCCGTCCATCCGGCACCGAGCCCAAGATTAAATACTATCTCTACGCGTCCGAAAAACCGGTCTCGGGCACCTTCAGTGCGGAGGAACTCGCCACCACCAAGCAGCGTGTCGCCGCCGGACTTGAAAATCTCTGGCAGTGGCTCAAGACCGATGCCGCGAGTCGCGCGGCCTGATCGGTCATGGGGGAATAAGTGATTGGGAATAGGAAAGTCAGAGCGAGTCGTCTTTACCTCGCTCGGCCCCTTCAGTCTCTTTGCTTTTTTTAACACTTCCCCACTTCATCACTCTCCCGTAGGTTACACGACTTCCGGGGCGTAGCTCAGCTTGGTAGAGCGCTTGGTTTGGGACCAAGAAGTCGCAGGTTCGAATCCTGTCGCCCCGATTTTTCCCCTACTCCACTCTTGCAGCGGGGGAACCGCCCCCATGAAAGCATTTACACGCCTTCCGATTCCTGCGATTTTTTCATCCTGATTCCAAATGGCCAGAGATCTCTTCCAGAAATGCCGGGAGTACAGTGACTCCGCCGTCGCCCGGGCGCAGGGATTCTATCCCTATTTCCGCTGCATCGAGCAGAGTTACGGAAACCACGTCGTTTGCGGTGGTGAAGAGAAGATCATGATCGGGTCGAACAACTACCTCGGCCTCGCCCAGGATCCCCGCGTGGTCGAGGCGGCCGTGGAGGCCACCCGTAAGTTCGGGGCCGGTTGCACGGGATCCCGGTTGCTGAATGGCACGATTTCGATCCACAACGAATTGGAAGAGGCACTGGCTGCATTCCTTGGCCGTGAAAGCGCCCTTCTTTTTTCCACTGGCTTCTTTGCGAACCAGGGGGCCCTTGCCGCGCTAACTGAGGCAGAGGATGTCATCCTCTGTGATCGCGAGAACCATGCCTCGATCATCGAGGGGTGCCAGGTGGCCCCCGCCAAGTTGGTTCCTTACCGCCACAATTCGGTCGATGCCCTTCGCAACCGCCTCAAGCGTGTACCCGAGGAATCCGGGAGCCTTATCATCATGGATGGTGTTTTCAGCATGTCCGGCGACATGGCCGACCTTCCCCCAATGGTCAAGGCGGCCAAGGAATACGGGGCCGTCATGTATGTCGACGAGGCCCACTCGCTCGGAGTTGTGGGGCCGCAGGGACGTGGCGTCGTTCATCACTATGGTGTGAACGACGATGTCGAGATCGTCATGGGGACCTTCTCCAAGTCCTTCGGATCGATGGGCGGCTTCATCTCCGGCTCGCATGAGATGATCGAATTCGTCAAGCACAAGGCCCGCTGCTTCATCTTCACCGCATCACTGGCCCCGGCCGTGACAGGCGGCGTGCTCAAGGCCCTCGAGATCATGCAGTCCGAGCCCGAGCGCATCGAGATGCTCTGGCGCAACACCCGCAAGATGCACGAGGGGTTCAAGTCGATCGGTTTCAAGATCGGCACAACCCAGAGTCCGATCGTTCCGATCCTCATCGGGAGCGAGGCCAAGGCCTTCACCTTTTCCCAGCGCCTCTTCGAGGAGGGAGTCTTCGCTACCCCGGCTATCTATCCCGCCGTCCGCTACGGCGAGGCGATCGTCCGCACGAGCTTCATGTCGAGCCACACGGAGGAGGATCTTGACAAGGTACTCGACATCTTTTCCAAAATTGCAAAAGAACTAGGAACTTTTGATGACCCCGTCTACACAGAACCAGGCCGCCGTCGGAACGTGTTCGATTTTGCCCTGCCGCAGCGCAACGGAGCTGAAGAGGTTCGAGCAGGTTCCGGAGATGCTTCACGGAACGGATCCGGCGTTCACCCCGCCGTTTCCCGGTAGTGTTGTCGGCCTGATCGGGCCGAAATCGGTCTTCCTCAAAAAGCACGGCGAGATCACGCCGCTCATCGCGTACCGAGACGGAAGGCCCGTCGGTCGCATTGCCGCGATCGTCAACCGGTCACATAACGCCCATAACGGCGACAAGGTTGGCTTTTTCGGCTTCTTTGATTTCATCAACGATTCGTCGGTCGCAAAGGCGCTGGTCGAGGCAGCCGCTGCGATCCTCAAGGAGAAGGGGCTCACCTCGATGCGAGGTCCCTATAATCCCTCCATCAACGACGACTGCGGCGTCCTGACCGAGGGAAACGAGAGGCCGACCTTTGTCTCGATGCCGTGGAACCCCCCCTGTTATGCAGAGGTCTACAAGGCTACGGGACTTGAGGTAGTGAGGACTCTCTACGCGTACGACATCCCGCTGCATAAGGAACCTCCCGAGCGGGTGACGAAGATCGTTAACTGGCTCAAGAAGCGGAACAATGTCTCGATCCGCACGATCGACATGAAGAATCTGCGGAAGGAATTGGAGACAATTCACCGTCTTTACAATCAGTGCCTCGATCGGAATTGGGGTTTCTACCCGATCGCGCTTGATGATCTGCTTCATGCGGCCGACGACCTCAAGGCGATCGCCGATCCCAGCATCATCCTCTTCGTCTGCATTGATGGTCGCGAGGTCGGGTTCACGCTGGCTCTTCCCAATGTGAACGAGGTCTTTCATGCCTCGCGCGGTCGCAAGGGCATCCTGCGTTTTCTGGAGATGGCACTCCGCCTCAAGTTCCAGCGCATCAAAACAGACCGACTCACGGTTCTGGGTGTGGAGCCGGACTATCGGGATAAGGGGCTGAGCGCCCTGCTCTTTTTTGAGAGTTTCCGGATTGCCAAGGCCAAGTACGATGTCTCCGAGGTCTCTTGGGTCGAGGCGAATAATGTCGAGATCCTGGAAGGGGCGGAGTTGATGTGGGGGTGCCGTTCCCGTACCTACGAAATTTTCGAGAAGTCGCTGGCCTAGCCTGCATAGCCCCGTCGATCACTCCGATTCATTTTTCCATGGAGCTCCTTCTGACCGGTTCCACGGGTTTTGTCGGCCGCAACCTTCTGATACGCCTCGCCTCTGATCCGAGCTGGAGCCGGATCATCCTCCCCGTCCGTGATCCCGGGAAACTCCGTTCCCAGTTGGCGGGTGAGGGGATTGCCGATGACGGGCGCCTCGTGATCTGCCGGGTCTCGGGTGACTTCTGGGAGCTTCCGCCGGGCATAGCTCCCGATCTGGTCATCCATGCCGCGGGCCTCCTCTTCGGGCGCAGGAAGGAGGATTACTTCGGGACCAATGTCGAGGGGAGCCTTCGTCTCGTCTCCCAGTTGCCTCGGACGGCCCGTGTCATTGTTCTCTCCTCGCTGGCGGCAGGTGGACCCACGCCGCATGACGCGGAGGCCCGGGGAACTCATCACGAGGACCGGCCTGTCTCACTCTACGGTGCCTCCAAGCTCACGATGGAGAAGGAACTCCGCAACCGCCTTGGACGCCGCCTGCTGATCCTTCGCCCGCCGATGGTCCTTGGCCCGCGTGATGCCGCCACGCTTCCGCTCTTCAACATGGCGGCCGGTCCGATCCGCATCAAACCGGGCTTTGCTCCCAAGCATTACAGCTGGATTGATGTCGGCGACCTCTGCTCAGCGATCCTCGCCGCCGCCAAGGCGGCCATTCCCGACTGGCAGCAACATGGACCCTTTTATCTGGGCTCGGAGCAACTCATCACCGATTCGGAACTGATCGAGACCGCTGCCGGAGCGATCAATGCCCGCGGCGTCACGCTTTCGGTGCCCCAGGCTGCGATCCGACTTGCCTCCCTGGTGATCGACGCAGTTCCTGCCTGGCGCGCCGCGGCCCCGAGTCTGGGAAGGGATCGTGTCCGCGAGATCCTTCCCTCGCGATGGGTTTCCGACGGTAGGCCATTTGCCGAACACTTTGGCTGGTGCCACCGCCGCGCGCTTGCGGAGACCCTCGCGGAAACCGCCGCATGGCTGAAGGGGCAGGGGAAGCTAAGGCAAGGCTGAAGCGTTTTAGACTGAAGGCTGAAGGGGAGGAGTCGGGATTGGCTCTTTCGATTGGGGATGGGTTTTTCTATCTACGAGCATTCTGAACAATTCTTTCTTTTTCCTTCCATCCTGCCTTCCAGATGCACTTCTCGATTTGCAGCTCCCGAAATCCTCTGACCTAACAGCCTTCAGCCTTCAGTCTAAAAGCCTCTCAGACTCAATTCAGTCCCAACTCATCCGGCGCCTGCGCCATGAGGTGATACCATGGGCCGAGTTTCTTCATGATGGCGCGCCAGCGGGCGACACCCTCTTCGGCGGTCTCCACGGGAAGCAGGAGGTCGACCGTCGGCGGGAGGATGATCCATGAGCGTTCCTCGATCTCCCGCTCAAGTTGGCCTGCCGACCATCCCGCATAGCCGGTGAAGGCCCGGAGTTCCTCATGATCTTCCCCGGATAGTGACGGGGAGGGGATCTCCTCCTGGCCCAGCGAGCGGAACACGGCCCGCTCCTCATGCCAGTGGATCCGGGCCACGATGAGGCTCTTGCGCTTGACCGGGCCTCCCTCGTAGACGGGAATCTGATCCGCTCCCCCGGAAACGGGAGTGAGGGTGGGGGCCGGATCAGCCAGATCACTGAGGCTGAACTCGCGGGGACGGTTCATGATGAAGGCCACACATCCCTCTTCCGGATCATGGTGGCTGAGAAAGAGGATCGTCCGGCGGAAATTGGAATCGAGAAGGGTCGGCAATGCCACCAGCAGGGAGCCTGTATGATTGGGTGTCTGCTGCCGGAGTTGCATCGCTCCTTTCTATCCTGAAGGGTTTTTGGATCAACCGGATCTTTCTCTCGGGCGTCCGCTTCCGCGGGGTTCAGTCAGTCTCTCAAGAAAAAAATCAAGAAATCTCTTGTCCTTGAGGAACGATTCAGCTTTTATTGCCAACCTTTTTCGCCGGAAACCGGCGTAGAAAAACCCTTCCGCAGACGCCTTCATCACTTTCCAAACTACGAACCATGGCCAAAGAAATCACAGGACAGATCAAGCTCCAGATCCCCGCCGGACAGGCCAATCCCGCACCTCCGGTCGGTCCCGCTCTCGGTCAGCAGGGTGTCAACATCATGGCCTTCTGCAAGGAGTTCAATGCCGCCACGCAAAAGCAGGCAGGTGACATCCTTCCCGTCGTCATCACAGTCTACAAGGACAAGAGCTTTACCTTCATCACCAAGCAACCTCCCGCCGGCGTTCTGCTGAAAAAGGCTGCAGGGATTGCCTCCGGATCCAAGGAGCCGAACAAGGTCAAGGTCGCCAAGCTCTCCAAGAAGCAGGTCATGGATCTCGTCAAGATCAAGATGAAGGATATGAACGCCCGTTCCGAGGAGGCTGCCTTCCGCACCCTCTGCGGCACCGCCCGCCAGATGGGCATCGAGATTGAAGCGTAAAGGCGAGGCTTAATTTTTAACAACCAACCGCAGGAGGTCTCCGGACCGCTTGAACTGCAACCCACATGCAAAACAAACGCAGCAAACGCTACCGCGCCGCCCACGCTCTCGTCGAGCAGGGCCGCAAGTACCCCCTGAGTGACGCCCTAGGCATCCTCAAGAAGATGCCAGCTACCAAGTTCGACCAGACGGTCACCGTCTCGTTGCGTCTCGGGGTTGATCCGAAGCAGAGCGACCAGATGGTCCGCGGCACCTGCCCCCTTCCCCATGGAAGCGGCAAGAATGTCCGCGTCCTGGTCTTCGCCTCCGGAGCAGCCGCCGCCGCCGCGCAGGAAGCAGGAGCCGAGTATGTAGGCTTCGAGGATCTCCTCAAGAAAGTCCAGGGTGGATTCGCCGACTTCGACGTCGCCATCGCCACCCCGGCCGCAATGACCGAGGTCCGCAAGCTCGGCAAGGTCCTCGGACCCCGCGGACTCATGCCCAACCCGAAGACCGGTACCGTCAGCGACGACACCGCTAAGGCCGTCCAGGAAGTCAAGGCGGGCCGCGTGGAGTTCAAGCTCGACAAGAACGGGAACATCGCCGTTCCCGTCGGTAAATTCTCCTTTACCGAGGCTCAGCTCCTCGACAACGGACGCGCCGTCATCGACGCGGTCGTGAAGTCCCGTCCGGCCACGGCCAAGGGCGCATTCGTCGAGTCGGTCACCCTCGCCGCCTCGATGCTTCCCGGCATCCAGGTGGACGCCGTCCCCTTCCTGAAGAACTAACCTCAACCAAGGCAACCAAGGACCACCACCATGCGCCCCGAGAAACCCACGATCGTTGAGGACGTCAAGCTGCGCCTCAATAATTCCCCGTTCCTGATCGTCGTCGATTACGGCGGGATGAACGTCGAGCACTTCGCCGAACTCCGCACCCGCCTCGGCGGATCCGGAGCCTCGATGACCGTCATCAAGAACACCTTCCTGCGCCGTTCCATCAAGGATGCCGGGCTCCCCGAGCTCGACGCCCACCTGAGCGGCCAGACCGCCTTCGTGACCGGCGAGAAGGACATCTGCGGAGCCGCGAAGATCCTCAAGACCTTCGCGGCCGAGTTCGAGAAGCCAAAGATCCGCGCCGGCATCCTGGACAATGCGATCCTCGAGACCGCGCAGGTCATCGCCCTGGCCGACCTTCCCTCCAAGGAAGTCCTCCAGGCACAGCTCCTCGCCCTGCTCCTCACTCCGGCGACCAAGTTGGTTCGCACGCTCAACGAACCTGCTGCAAGCCTCGCCCGTGTGCTCTCCGCCATTGCCGAAAAGGCACCGGCCACACCTGTTGCCGAGGCTCCGAAGGTGGAAGCTCCGGTTCAAGAGGTTCCTGTGGCAGAAGCGCCCGTGGCAGAGGCCCCGGCAGCCGAAGCTCCTGCTACAGAATCCCCCGCTGCCGAATAAACCCGGCGCCTCCTCATTCCCCACAAACCCTCAACCAACAAAAAAAATTTCTCCCGGCGTACGAAGCCACGACGGGTGAAGGAACAACAACACGATGACCAGTCGGACCGGCGGCTGCCGGTCTCAAAAGCCCTGAGGCTTCGGGGCACGACGTCATCAAACTCCAAACAAACACCATGTCAGACAACACCGCAATCGTAGATCAGCTCAGCAACCTCACCGTCCTTCAGATCGCCGACCTCGTGAAGGCCCTTGAAGAGAAGTGGGGCGTGAGCGCCGCCGCACCCGTAGCCGTTGCCGCCGCCGGTGGGGCAGCCGGAGCCCCCGCCGCCGCCGCCGAGGAGAAGACATCTTTCGACGTCATCCTCAAGGAAGCCGGATCCAACAAGATCGGTGTCATTAAGGAAGTGCGTGCCGCAGTCCCCGGACTCGGACTCGCCGAGGCCAAGGCCCTCGTCGAGAGCGCTCCCAAGGCGATCAAGGAAGGCGCTACCAAGGAAGAGGCCGAGGAGATCAAGAAGAAGATCGAGGCCGCCGGCGCCAAGGTCGAGATCAAGTAGTCCTTCCAGGACTAACCGTTCTCACGCGAATCATATCCGGTCATCGTGTTCATCGGGAGAGATCCTTGTTGACACGGTGGCCGGTAACGCGTAAAAGAAATAGTTCTACCCGTACCGAGCCCTGTACCACGGCATCCCGCTATCTAGACCAGTAAACACTTCCGCCGCCCGTGCGAATTCATTGAAGAATTCTGCAGCAGGCGGCTCTTTTGCCTTCCGATTTTCCTGTCTCCCCCCGGAGTCAACAACCCCTTCTCCAGCTTCAGGGAATCCTTCCCTGAAGTAAGAGGCCGCCGCAACGGCACCACCTGCGAACACCACGCGAACCAACCGCGTGACCAACCCGACCCTGATCCATGTCTGACCGTATCTCCTTCGGAAAACTGCACGAGGCCATCCAGCCGCCCAACCTGATCGAACTGCAGATCAAGTCTTACGAGGAATTTTTCCAGACGGGTGTCGAGCCATCCAAGCGGAAGAATGTCGGCCTTCAGGCCGTCTTCCGCGAGTTCTTCCCAATCTTCGGATTCGAGGAGAAGTCTTCCCTCGATTTTGTTAGCTACCAGCTTGAGGAGCCTAAAATCGGTCCCGTGGAGTGTCAGATCGACGGCCAGACCTATAGCGCCCCCCTCTATGTAACCTTCCGTTACAAGGACGAGCGCTCCACCAAGGAGGAGAAGGTTTACATGGGCGAGATCCCGCTCATGACCAATGCTGGAACCTTCATCGTCAACGGCGCCGAGCGCGTCGTTGTCAGTCAGCTTCACCGCTCACCCGGCATCTGCTTCGAGTCCGACATCCATCTCAACGGCAAGCTGCTCCATGGCTTCCGCATCATCCCCGACCGCGGCTCCTGGACCGAGGTGCAGTTCGATACGAACGACCTCCTCTACGTCTACCTCGACCGCCGCAAGCGCCGCCGCAAGTTCCTTGCCACCACCTTCCTCCGTGCACTCGGCTTCCCGACCGACGAGGAGATCGCCTCCCTCTTCTACAAGATCGAGACTCTCAAGCTCAGCGACAAGCTCGACGAGGAGGAGATCAGCACCAAGGTCCTGCTTGCCGACATCCGCGAGGGTGACGCCATCATCGCCCGCGCCTACGAGCCGCTGACCCCCGCCGTCATCCGCGACCTCATCCGCGCCGGCCATACCACCGTCAAGGTGATCGACACCAAGGAGGACGACACCATCGTCAAGTCCCTCAAGCGCGATCCTGCTCACAACGAGGAGGAGGCCCTCAAGGACATCTACCGCAAGCTCCGCCCTGGCGATCCTCCGACTGTCCAGAATGCCCGCGGCATGCTCAAGCGTCTTTTCTTCGACGCCAAGCGTTACGACCTCGGCCGCGTCGGCCGTCACAAGATCCAGCAGAAGCTCGGCCTCGATCCCAAGATCGACGACCGGATCCTCCGCAAGGAGGACATCGTTGAGTCGATGCGCTATCTCCTCAAGCTCCGCAAGGGAGAGGGGATGCTCGACGACATCGATCACCTCGGCAGCCGCCGCGTCCGCACAGTCGGCGAACTTCTCGCCAACCAGTGCCGCGTCGGTCTCTCCCGCACCGAGCGCCTCGTCCGCGAGCGCATGGCGCTTTACGATCCCTCCGTCGATCACATTACCCCGCAGAAGCTCATCAACCCCAAGTCGCTGAGCGCCGTCGTGCGTGATTTCTTCGGCCGATCACAGCTGAGCCAGTTCATGGATCAGACGAACCCGCTCTCCGAGCTCACCCACAAGCGTCGTCTCTCGGCCCTTGGACCCGGGGGACTCTCCCGTGAGCGCGCCGGATTCGAAGTCCGCGACGTTCATCCCTCGCACTACGGCCGCATCTGCCCGATCGAGACCCCGGAAGGTCCGAACATCGGTCTGATCAGCTCCCTGAGCACCTATGCCCGGGTCAACGACTTCGGCTTCATCGAGACCCCTTACCGCAAGGTGATCAACGGCAAGGTGACCGACGAGATCGAGTACCTCACCGGCGACCGTGACGAGAACTTCTACGTCGCGCAGGCGAACTCCCCGGTCGACAGCAAGGGCAAGTTCCTCGGTGAGACCGTCTCATCGCGTTTCCGTGGGGACTTCGTCGAGATCGAGCCTGAGAAGGTCCAGTACATGGATGTCTCGCCGAAGCAGCTTGTCTCGGTGGCCGCCGGTCTCATCCCCTTCCTCGAGCATGACGACGCCAATCGCGCGCTCATGGGCTCGAACATGCAACGCCAGGGTGTGCCTCTCCTGATCTCGGATGCCCCGATCATCGGAACCGGCATGGAGGGCCGCGTCGCCCGCGATTCCCGCGCCGTGATCGTCGCCGACTCCAACGGCAAGATCGCCTCCGTCGACGCCCAACGCATCATTGTCACCAAGGACGGCGAACTTCCCGAGGGCAAGAAGAAGATCAAGAGCGATCCCGAGAGCGGGGTCTACGTCTACGAACTGCGCAAGTTCATGCGCTCCAATAGCAGCACCTGCATCAACCAGAAGCCCATCGTCAAGAAGGGGCAGACGGTCAAGAAGGGTGACGTGCTGGCAGACGGCCCGAACACCGAGAACGGCGAGCTCGCGCTCGGCCGCAATGTGCTCGTCGCCTTCATGCCCTGGAACGGCTACAACTTCGAGGACGCCATCCTCATCTCCGAGCGCGTCGTTAAGGAGGACATCTACACCTCCATCCACATCGACGAGTTCGAATGCGGTGCCCGCGACACCAAGCTCGGCCCCGAGGAAATCACCCGCGACATACCGAATGTCAGCGAGGAGGCCCTGCAGAATCTCGGACCCGACGGCGTCATCCGCATCGGCGCCGAGGTGAAGCCAGGCGACATCCTCGTCGGCAAGATCACCCCTAAGAGCGAGACCGAGCTTGCCCCCGAGGAGCGACTCCTGCGCGCCATCTTCGGCGAGAAGGCGGCCGACGTGAAGGACACCTCCTTGCTCGTACCCTCCGGCACCTACGGCATCGTCATGGACGTGCGCGTCTCCTCCAAGGAGAAGGCCACCAAGATCAAGATGACACCCGCCGAGTCGAAGCGTCAGCAGAAGATGATCCAGGACGATAACAAGAAGCGCAAGGACGAGCTCTTTGAGCAGCTCACCGAGGGCCTTGCCAACGTCCTGCTCGGCGAGAAGATCCCGCTCGACGTCGTCAACGGCGAGTCCGGCGAGATCATCATCCCAGCCAACCGCAAGATCACCAAGATGCTCCTGCGCAAGCTGGCCGGCGTCTACAACGTGGTCGAGATCGACCCGAGCCCGATCCGCAACAAGATCCGCGAGATCATCGGTCAGTTCGAGCACCGCTTCGCCGATCTCGAGAACGAGAAGGAGGAGAACCTCGGCCGCGTCGAGAGCGGAGATGACGTCGATCCCGGCATCATCAAGCAGGTCAAGGTCTTCATCGCGAGCAAGCGCAAGCTCTCCGTCGGTGACAAGATGGCAGGACGCCACGGTAACAAGGGCGTCGTCGCCAAGATCGTCCCCGAGGAGGACATGCCCTTCCTCTCCGACGGTACGCCCGTTGACATCGTGCTCAACCCGCTCGGAGTGCCGAGCCGAATGAACGTCGGCCAGGTTCTCGAGACCCATCTGGGTATCGCTGCCAAGGCCCTCGGCTTCAAGGTTGCGACACCTGTCTTCGACGGCATTCCCGAGACCCGTATCCGCGAGTATCTCGTGGAGGCTGGCAAGAAGGAAGGGTTTGAATGGATCCAGGAAAACGGCAAGTCGCAACTCTTCGACGGCCGTACCGGCGATGCGTTCGACCAGGAGGTCGTCGTCGGCATCATCTACATGCTCAAGCTCGGACACCTCGTGGCCGACAAGATCCACGCCCGCGCCGTCGGTCCCTACTCGCTCGTCACCCAGCAACCGCTCGGAGGCAAGGCCCAGTACGGAGGCCAGCGCTTCGGAGAGATGGAAGTCTGGGCGCTCGAGGCCTACGGCGCCGCCTACACGCTTCAGGAACTGCTCACCGTCAAGTCCGACGACGTGCAGGGCCGCACGCGAATCTACGAGAGCATCGTCAAGGGGGACAACTCCCTGGAGGCCGGCATCCCCGAATCCTTCAACGTGCTCATCAAGGAAATGCAGGGTCTCGGCCTCGACGTTCGCGTCGGCGGCAAGGACGAACCCCGTTCCTTCATCGATACCGCAGCCTCCCACTAAGGGAAGGTAACACGAGGCACCCAACTCACCGCCAAGCGCATCCCGCAACCAAAGCAGCATTCCACGAGCCATGACCGATACAGCACTTGCAGCAGCACCCGACATCCTTGCCGATCCCACGAAGGTTTCCTTCGACGAGGTCGGGATCACCGTCGCCAACCCCGAGACCATCCGCAGCTGGAGCAAGGGGGAGGTCAAGAATCCGGAGACAATCAATTACCGGACCTTCAAGCCCGAGAAGGGCGGTCTCTTCTGCGAGCGCATCTTCGGTCCGACCCGCGACTGGGAGTGCTCCTGCGGCAAGTACAAGCGCATCAAGCACAAGAACGTCGTCTGCGACCGTTGTGGCGTCGAGGTCTGCCTGAGCCGCGTCCGTCGCGAGCGCATGGGTCACATTGATCTGGCCGTGCCGGTCTCCCACATCTGGTTCTACAAGTGCATGCCCTCCCGCATCGGCCTGATGCTCGATCTCACCGGCCGCCAGCTCGAGCGCGTTATCTATTACGAGGATTACATCGTGATTGATCCGGGCAAGACCCCCTTCGAGAAGGGACAGCTCCTGACCGAGACCGAGTTCCGCGAGGCTGAAGACCAGTACGGCGAGGACTTCACTGCCGGCATGGGAGCCGAGGCTATCCAGAAGCTGCTTGAGAACCTCGACCTCCTCGAGGAACAGCAGGTCATCGAGAAGCAGATGACCCAGACCAAGAGCAAGCAGATCCGCAAGAAACTTGCGAAGCGTCTGAAGCTTGTCCAGGGCTTCATGTCCTCGAAGACCCGTCCCGAGTGGATGATTCTTAGCGTCCTGCCTGTCATCCCTCCCGACCTCCGTCCGCTTGTTCCGCTCGAGGGTGGCCGTTTCGCGACCTCGGATCTTAACGATCTTTACCGCCGCGTCATCAACCGTAACAACCGTCTCCGCACCCTTCTCCAGCTCAAGACCCCCGAGGTCATCATTCGCAACGAGAAGCGCATGCTCCAGGAGGCCGTCGACGCACTCTATGACAACGGCCGCCACGGCCGTGCCGTCACTGGTGCCGCCAACCGCCCGCTTAAGTCCCTCAGCGACATGCTCAAGGGCAAGGGTGGACGATTCCGTCAGAACCTGCTCGGCAAGCGCGTCGATTACTCCGGCCGTTCGGTCATCGTCATCGGGCCCGAGCTCAAGCTCAACCAGTGCGGTCTTCCCAAGAAGATGGCGCTCGTCCTTTTCGAGCCCTTCATCATCCGCCGCCTCAAGGAGTTGGGATATGTGCACACCGTGCGCAGCGCCAAGAAGCTCATCGAGCGTCAGACCCCCGAGGTCTGGGACATCCTGGAAGAGGTCACGAAGGGCCACGCCGTTCTCCTGAACCGCGCCCCGACCCTCCACCGCCTATCGATCCAGGCTTTTGAGCCGATCCTCATCGAAGGCGAGGCGATCCGAGTTCACCCGCTCGTCTGCACTGCTTACAACGCCGACTTCGACGGCGACCAGATGGCTGTCCACGTCCCTCTATCCGTCGAGGCGCAGCTCGAGGCTCGCACCTTGATGCTGGCCCCGAACAACATCTTCTCGCCTTCCAGCGGCAAGCCGATCACGAACCCTTCGCAGGACATTCCGCTCGGTTGCTACTACCTCACGCAGAATCCCCGCGTGGTCAATGGCAAGGATGGAAAGCCCAAGGAAGCCCGCATGCCCCTCTTCGCCGAAACGAGCGAAGTCGAGCTCGCTCTCTCCGAGGGAAGCGTGAAGATTCACACCCGTATTCGCCTCAAGAACCCCGATCGCGGCGAGAAGACCGTCTACGGCAACGGCGAACACCCGGTCATCGAGACCACCGTCGGCCGCGTCCTCTTCAACCAGATCTGGCCCACGGAGCTCGGTTTCTACAACAAGGTCGCTGGCAAGAAGCAGCTCTCGGACATCATCTGGCGCTGCTACAAGGCCGTCGGCCAGGCCCGCACCGTCGAGACCCTTGACAAGCTCAAGGAACTCGGATTCCGCGAGGCCACCCGCGCCGGTGCCTCCATCGGCATCAACGACATGATCATCCCCAAAGAGAAGGCCGTGCTCATCGAGAGCGCCCAGAAGCAGATCGCCGAGGTCGAGAAGCAGTACCGCCGCGGTATCATAACCGACGGCGAGCGCAAGAACAAGGTGCAGGACATCTGGACCCACACGGGCGAAGAGATCGCCAACGCCCTCTTCCGCACACTCGAGCACAATGACGGTCGCCGCGAGGCCAACCCCGTCTTCATGATGGTCGACTCCGGCGCCCGAGGCAACCGCACCCAGGTCAAGCAGTTGGCCGGCATGCGCGGCCTCATGGCCAAGCCCTCCGGCGAGATCATCGAGCGACCGATTCTCTCGAACTTCCGTGAGGGTCTCTCCGTGCTCGAGTACTTCATCTCGACCCACGGCGCCCGCAAGGGACTCGCCGACACAGCGCTCAAGACGGCCGACTCCGGCTACCTGACCCGCAAGCTCGTCGATGCCGCCCAGGACGTGATCATCACCTCCGAGGATTGCGGCACGGTCAACGGCATCGTCGTCCGCCCGATCTACGAGGGAGACGAGGAAGTCGTCAGCCTCGCGACCCGCATCATCGGCCGTGTTAGCTGTGAGACCGTCAAGGATCCCATCACCAACACGCCGATCATCAAGGCCAACAACCTCATCGACGAAGAGACCGCCGCCGCCCTCGACAAGGTCGGCCACGAGCAGCTCAAGATCCGCTCCGTGCTTACCTGCGAGAACAAGCGCGGCGTCTGCGCCAAGTGCTACGGCCGCAACCTCTCGACCGGTCTCATGATCGGCCTCGGCGAGGCGGTCGGCATCATCGCCGCCCAGTCGATCGGTGAGCCCGGCACTCAGCTCACGATGCGTACCTTCCACGTTGGCGGCACCGCCAGCCAGACCTTTAAGCAGCCCATCATCAAGGCCAAGAACGAAGGTTCCGTACGCTTCAACGACCTCCGCGCCGTGCAGGCCCTGGACGGCACCTACATTGTGCTCTCCAAGAACGGCACCGTCGGCATCCATGCCAAGGATGGCCGCGAGCTCGAGAGCTACCCCGTCGTCATCGGCTCCGTCATTTCGGTCGCCGACGGCGCCAGCGTCAAGAAGGGGGAGACCTTCGTCCAGTGGGATCCCTACAACGTGCCGATCATCACGGAGAAGACCGGTAAGGTCGAATTCCGGGACATGATCAGCGGCGTCACCATCCGCAAGGAGGTCGATGACGAGACCGGCGTCATGGGCACCGTCGTCATCGAGCACAAGGAGGACCTGCATCCCCAGATCGTCATCGTTGATGACAAGAAGGAGATCCTTGCCAGCTACTCCATCCCTGCCGGCGCCCACCTTGAGGTCAAGGAAGGGGAGAAGGTCCAGGCCGGTCAGCGTATGGCCAAGACCCCGCGCAAGATCGCCAAGACCAAGGACATCACCGGCGGTCTGCCGCGTGTGGCCGAGCTCTTCGAGGCACGTCGTCCGAAGGACGCCTGCGAAATCGCCCGCATCGACGGCGTCGTCGACATCGGCGGCACCGTGCGCGGCAAGCGCAAGCTCATCGTCCGCGACCCGCAGACCGGTTCCGAGGAGGAGCATCTCATTCCTCTCTCCAAGCACATCATCGCCTTCAAGGGCGACTTCGTGAAGAAGGGCCAGCAACTCACCGAGGGCCCCGTCGTTCCTCACGAGATCCTCGATGTCTGCGGACCCCAGGAGCTCCAGGAACACCTCCTCAACGAGGTGCAGGAGGTCTACCGCCTCCAGGGCGTGGAGATCAATGACAAGCACATTGAGATCATCGTCCGCCAGATGCTCCGTAAGGTGAAGATCACCGACCCGGGCGACACCACCCTTCTCTGGGGGGACCAGATCGACCGCCTCGAATTCGAGGCCGAGAACGAGCGCGTCGGTGCCAAGGGCGGAAAGCCCGCAGAGGCCGCACCCGTCCTCCTCGGCATCACCAAGGCGTCCCTCGAGACCGACAGCTTCATTTCCGCGGCCTCCTTCCAAGACACCACCCGTGTCCTCACCGAGGCAGCAACCCTCGGCAAGACCGACAGGCTCCGCGGATTCAAGGAGAACGTCATCATGGGGCACCTCATCCCCGCAGGTACTGGTTTCAAGACCAACCGCGAGATCGATCTGGTCCACCTCGGTGAGCCAGCCCTCTTCGAGGGTGACGGCGAGGCCGCAGTGGCCGCCGAGTAAGCCCTGTAAAAAACGCACGAACCATTCATCAAGAAAAGCAACGAAAGCCCAAAACCATCCTATCCCATGTCTGTAGAAACAATGACCGAACTCCTTGAAGCCGGTGTCCATTACGGCCACCAGACCAAGCGCTGGAATCCCCGCATGCGCGACTTCATCCTCGAGGAGAAGAATTCCATCCACATCATCGACCTCTCCAAGACGGTCGACCAACTTGTCAAGGCAGGCGGGTTCCTCTCCGGCATCACCGGCCGCGGCGGCAAGATCCTCTTCGTCGGCTGCAAGAAACAGGCCCAGGAAGCGGTCAAGGAAGCGGCGCAGGCCTGCGGTCAGTACTACGTGAACCAGCGCTGGCTCGGCGGCACCCTCACCAACCTCGTCACCATCCGCAAGAGCGTCTCCAAGCTCAAGGACTTCGAGGCCCTCGAAAAGAGTGCTGGCTTCAACAAGATCAACAAGGCCGAGGCCTCCGCGCTTCGCCGCGAGGCCACCCGCATCCGCCACAACCTTGAGGGAGTCCTGGAGATGGAGAAGCTTCCCGACGCCATCGTGATCATCGACACCGTCAAGGAGTCGATCGCCGTCGCCGAGGCCCGCAGGCTCAACATCCCGATCGTGGCAATCGTTGATTCCAACAGCAATCCCGAGGAGATCAACTACCCGATCGCAGGCAACGACGACGCCATCCGCGCCATCCGCATCATCCTGCAGAAGCTTGTCGACCAACTCGTCAAGGGACGCGGCGGCGTGCCCGCCGCCGCTGGTGAGCTCGCAGCCGTTGCCGAATAAGCGCACGGACCGGATCAACAGAACCGAACGACTCAGATCACCATGGCTGATATCAATCCAGCAGTAGTCAAGGCTCTACGCGAGAAGACCAACGCCGGCATGATGGACTGCAAGCGCGCCCTCACCGAGGCGGGCGGCAACATCGAGAAGGCGGAGGCGCTCCTGCGCCAGAAGGGAATCGCCAGCGCCGGCAAGAAGGCCTCCCGCCACGCCAAGGAAGGTGCCGTTGTCTCCTTCATCCAGCCTTCGGGCAAGACCGGCGTGCTCGTCGAGATCAATTGCGAGACAGACTTCGTCGCCAAGAACGACATCTTCACCAAGTTCGTCAAGGAGATCACCGCAGAGATCGCGGCCTCCGGTGCCGACAGCGTCCCTGCCCTGCTCGAGTCCGCCGGTTCCACCGGTGTTCTCTTCAAGGACGCGATCGCTGCCACCATCGCCGCGCTCGGCGAGAACATCGTCATCCGCCGCTTCGCCCGATTCCAGATCGCGGGGGATAACGGCGGGCTCGTCGCCTCCTACATCCACCTCCAGGGGAAGGTCGGGGTTCTGGCAGAGATCAACTGCGGCAACGAGGCCACCGCCAAGAGCGAGGGATTCCGCGAACTGGTGAAGGACATCACCCTTCAGATTGCCGCCGCCCATCCGGTTGTTGTCTCCCGCGACCAAGTCGATGCGGCCCTAGTCGCTTCCGAGCGAGAGATCTACAAGGTACAGGTTCAGGGCAAGCCCGAGAACATCGTTGAGAAGATCGTCGACGGCAAGATGGACAAGTTCTACAGCACCGCTTGTCTCCTGGAGCAGGCCTGCATCAAGAACCCGGATATCACGGTCAAGGATCTCGTCGCTTCGAAGGAGAAGGAACTCTCCGACAAGATCTCCATCGGCCGCTTCGTGCGCTACGCCCTCGGCGAAGAGTCCGGTGAGGCTCCTATCGAGGAAGAGGGCCACTAAGCCTCCCGGGTTCACGGATTTCTCCCCTTCACCGGGATCTCTCACATGACTCTCGCGAGCCTGCTCTCCGAGGATCAGATCATTCCCGAGATGGCCTCCACCGACAGGTGGACTGCCATTGAGGAGATCGTGACACAGCTCGTCCGGGACGGGCATCTCGACGCCTCCCATCGCGACGAAGCCGTCGCGGCCCTCCGTCACCGCGAGGAGACGATGAGCACGGGGATCGGATTCGGGATCGCCATTCCCCATGCCAGCTGTGGTGCGGTCACGGAAGTCACCGCCTGCTTCGGGCGATCCAAGGCCGGTATCGATTTCGAGTCCCTTGACGGCAAGCCTGTCCACTTCATCGTCCTCTTTCTGGTTCCCAAGGACCAGTTCCAGACACACCTCCGCACACTGGCTGCGATCGCAAAGTTCCTCAACGATCCCGCCGTCCGTGCCGGCCTTGCCGAGGCTCCCGACGCCAAGGACATCCTCGCGGTGTTTGATCGCAAGCGTTCATAGCTTCAGCTTCGCTGAAGCTACCAAGCCTTTGACAAGAGAACCTTCATTAGGCTCGCGTTAAAGCCATTTGACGGCACTTGCCATCCGGCAAGCGGTGCCGCCCTTCGGGCTGCGACTTGGTCGCAGTCTTTCGCGCCAGTTTCCACTGGCTTGAATCATCCTTCATAATTGATCCTTAATCCCTCATAATTGACGGCACTTGCCTCCCGGCAAGCGGTGCCGCCCTGCGGGCTGCGACTTCGTCGCAGTCTTTCGCACCAGTTCCCACTGGCTTGATTCATCTTTCGTCCTTCATCCTTTCATTCCCATGTCTTTACAGTCCGAACTCCAACATCGCGTCGCTTCTGCCTTGCGCGCCGCCGGGATCGAGGAGTCGCTTGCAGTGGTGACCCCCACGGCTGACACCTGCTTCGGCGACTACAAGACCAATGCCGCGATGGTTGCGGCCAAGGTGCTCAAGAAGAATCCCCGCGAGGTGGCGGCCTCGATCCTGTCTCATCTCAAGGTGGAGAATCTCTGCAAGGCACCCACCGTGGCCGGAGCCGGCTTCATCAACTTCACGGCGCTCGACACCGCGCTCTCGGATGCGGTCAATCAGGTCGGTCGGGATGAGCGCCTCGGTGTGGAGAGCGTTCGGAAACCAAAGACCATCATCATCGACTTCAGTTCGCCGAATGTGGCCAAGCCGATGCATGTCGGCCATATCCGCAGTACCATTTTGGGTGACTCGCTCTCCCGGATCGCTCGCCATCTTGGTCATCGCGTCATCACCGACAACCACATCGGTGACTGGGGTACTCAGTTCGGGAAGGTCATCTACGGCTGGAAACACTTTCTCGACAAGGATGCCCTGGAGCAGGCACCGATCGCCGAGCTTGTCCGCCTCTACCGCGAGGTCAATTCCCTGGAGGAGAACGATCCGGCGATCAAGGAGACGGTCCGCCATGAATTGGTGAAGCTCCAGCAGGGGGACGTGGAGAATCTTGAAATCTGGAAGCAGGCGGTCGCCCTCTCCTGGAAGGAATTCGAGCGGCTCTACGGACTGCTCGGCGTCAGCTTTGACGAGAGATTGGGCGAGAGCTTTTACAATGACGCCCTCGGCCCATTGGTCGAGCGCCTGATCGCGGAGAAGATCGCAGTGGTCAGCGAGGGGGCTATCTGCATCTTCTTCACGGGAAGTCCCGAACTGGAGGAGAAGCCGTGCCTGATCCGGAAAAGCGATGGCGGATTCCTCTACGCCACGACCGACCTCGCTACTCTGGAATACCGCGAGGCTCGCTGGAAGCCCGATGCCGTCTGGTATGTCACCGGCGCTCCCCAGCAACTTCACTTCGAGCAGGTTTTCGCCTCCGCACGCAGGTTGGGCGTGGCCACGGATCTGCGTCACATTGCCTTCGGCAGCATTCTTGGCGAAGACCGCAAGATGATGAAGACCCGCTCGGGTGAGAACGTCGAGCTGGGTGGCCTGCTTGCCGAGGCGATTGAGCGCGCCTTGGGCGTCGTCGCGGAGAAGAACCCCGACCTGCCCAAGGCCGCGCAAGAAGAGGTGGCCAGGATCATCGGACTCGGCGCGGTGAAGTATGCCGACCTGATGCAGCACCGGCTTACCGACTATGTCTTCTCCTGGGAGAAGATGCTCTCCTTCCAGGGGAACACCGCACCCTACCTGCAGAACGCCTACGTCCGCATCCGCTCCATTTTCCGTAAGGCTGCGGCAGAAGGGATCTCCACGGAATCCGCGCCAGTCACCATCGCCGATCCGGCAGAGCGCTCTCTCGCCCTCCAGCTCCTTCAGTTCGGCGAGGTCCTCCACACCGTTCTCGAGGATCAGCGCCCGAATCTCCTCTGCCTCTACTTGTACGAGTTGGCCGATCGCTTCCATCGCTTCTACGAGGCCTGCCCCATCCTGAAATCGGAGGGATCGGTCCGCTCTTCCAGACTCTCACTCGCCGGAGTCACCGCGGAGGTTCTCAAGACCGGACTCTCGCTGCTTGGTATCGGCGTTCCCGAGCGGATGTAGTGATCCGAGGGCTTCGGTTTTTTTGCCGCCCTCCTGATCGAGGCCGGAGCAGCTGAAGTCTGCGTCAAGACCTGAGACCTGCCGTAACGGATGCGAAGCAACGGCCGGGCAAGCAAACCTGAAAGGAATCTGACGGGCCTTTTAGGCTGAAGTCTGAAGGCTATTAGGAAGGAATCCGAACCCTTGCTTTTCCTGATGGGCTGAGATCTGCTTTTTCTGAACTTTTCAGGGTTCAAGTTTCGGCTTTCTGGTTTCATCTTTCCGATATCAACGGAGCCGATGTCGTGCTTCCCATCCCCGCCCGGTTTGGTGCAGAATCATTGTCCCATGACCATTTTCAGAAAACCGACCCTCAAGTTCTCCGAGAAAAAGAGAAAAGAGATGCCCGAGGGGCTCTGGACGAAGTGCCCCGGCTGTTCGGAGATGATCCATCACCTCGCCCTCGAGGAGAACATGAAGGTCTGCCCCAAGTGCGGATATCATTTCAGCATGGGTGCCCGGGAGCGTATCGCGACCCTGGTGGACGAGGGCTCCTTCGAGGAGATCGACGCCGCCATGATGGCCGTTGACCCCCTGGAATTCAAGGGGGTGGCCACTTATGAGGAGCGTCTCAAGACCTACCGGAAAAAGACCGGCCTGATCGATGCCGTGATCACCGGATCGGGGGCGATGGGTGGGAAACCGGTCGGTCTTGCGGTCATGGATTTCTCGTTTCTCGCGGCCACCATGGGATCCGTGGTCGGTGAGAAAATCACCCGCATTATCGAGGCCTCAACGAAGGCCAAGCGCCCCGTCATCATCGTCTGCGCCTCGGGAGGAGCCCGCATGTACGAGGGAATGCTCTCCCTGATGCAGATGGCCAAGACCAGCGGAGCCCTTGCCCGTCACAGCGAGGCTGGGCTTCCCTATATCGCGGTCCTGACCAACCCGACGACGGCCGGCGTGATGGCCAGCTTTGCAACCCTCGGAGACATCACCTTGGCGGAACCGAGGGCGATGATCGGATTTGCCGGACCACGCGTCATCCGCGAGACCACGCATCAGGAGCTTCCTGCGGGATTCCAGACCGCGGAGTTCCTGCTCGAGCACGGACTGGTGGACGAGATCGTTCCCCGCGCGAAGATGCGCGAGACCATCATCACCATCATCGGGAACCTGATGGGGAAGTAGGGGCGGGTATGTGGGAAGACTGGGAAGACCCGCAGATGAAGGGAAAATGAGGATTTCACAGGGATAAAGGGGATCCGGTAAGCAGATGATTTCGAAAAATTTCCTTCATCCCCTTTATCGCTGTGAGTTTCTTTTGTTTTGATGCTTCCTGATTCCATACCCCTCCAGTGGCTGATGGCCACGCAGTCGAGGGGAGTCCAGCCCGGTCTCGAGAGGATGAAGCGGCTTCTGGCCGCGCTGGGTGATCCCCAGGAGAAGCTCCGCTGCCTCCATGTGGCCGGGACAAACGGCAAGGGTTCGGTCTCGGCATTCGCGGAATCCGTGCTTCGCTCCGCAGGTCACCGCACGGGACTCTACACCTCGCCGCATCTCGTCGAGTTTGCAGAACGGATCCGGATTGACGGCGTGAATGCCGACTCCACGGACATTGATGCCGCGATCAACCGCCTGCGTGAGGCAACGAGAGGCTGGGGGGAGGGGGATCAACCGACATTTTTCGAGTGTGTCACCGCGATCGCCTTCGATCTTTTTGCCCGCGCCGGTTGCGGGATCGTCGTGCTGGAGACGGGTATGGGAGGACGCCTCGACGCCACCAACACCGCGCCCAAGCTTGCCTGCGCCATCACCCCGATCGGTCTCGATCATATGGAATGGCTCGGTGAGACGCTCGGCAAGATAGCCTGGGAGAAGGCCGGAATTCTGCGCCCCGGTATTCCCGTCGTCATCGCCCCTCAGGAGAGGGAGGCGGCCGACGCTCTCGCCGCGGCGGCCGGGGAGATTGGTGCGCCGTGCGAGTGGGTCACCGCGCCGATGGAGAAAACGCCCCTCGGGCTCGCCGGATCCCACCAGCGGTGGAATGCGGCCCTAGCACTCGCTATGATCGGGGCGGCAGGTTTTTCACCCTCCGCTGAAGCGGTGGCAAAAGGACTCAGGGATGTGTCGTGGCCGGGACGTTTCCAGCGCCTCTCCCTCCGTGGCGGCGAACTGATCCTCGACGGGGCGCATAATCTCCATGCGGCCCGGCAACTCGTCTCCACCTGGCGCGAAGTCCACGGGGAGAGGCACTGCAGACTGATCTTCGGCGCGCTCTCGGACAAGGATCCCTCGGCATTGCTCAATGAACTGCTTCCCCTTGCCGCCTCCGTCGTGCTCGTGCCGGTACCCTCCCCCCGCTCGGCGAAGCCTGCCGATCTGGCCGCTGTGATCGCGGCGGCATCCCCCTCCGCCAGTGGCTGCAAGCCGGTTGTTCACATTGCAGGCTCCCTTCGCGAGGCCCTTGTGGACAACTCTGACGCCCTCCCGGCTCCCGTCGGCACCCCGGAATACCCTGTTTTGCTTGCCGGATCGCTCTTTCTGGTCGGAGAAGCCCTTGCCTTGCTCTCCGGAGGGGAGGCGACCCTTCGTAGCCAGTAAAAGAGAGCCCCCGATGGCCGCTTCCGGGGCGCAACCTTTTTTCCCGGTTTAATTATTCACAAAGGGTTCTTCAGCTTGCGCGGGGGGGTGTTCCTTTTGGAAAATCATCAAAACACCTCCCTGAACCACCCCCCCCCTCAAAAGAGAAAAAAGAGAAAAAGAAGAATTACCCACAAATCTCGTTGACCCGAAGTCGCTGTATGACCTACAAATTGCGGCTACTTGCTCCACGAGGCACAATATATAGTGTTTTATGGACCTTTTCCCCAAAACCCCACAACCTCTCCCCAAATCCATGGAACCACTCTCCGGACAGCTCTCCCTGAGCGGCGTCGACCCTCTTCAGGGCCGTGAATTCACCGTCCGCAAGCGTGACGGACGCAGTGAATCGTTCAACGAGGAGCGCATTCGTCTGGCCGTGGAGAGCGCCTTCAAGGCCGACCGTGACATCCCCAGCGATTACCCCCTCTCGCCCGAGGATCAGACCGCGTCCGTTTCCGTCACCGCCGCCGTCGTGCAGCGCCTCTTCAGTCGTGCCATCCGGGGCGAGGAACTCCAGATCGAGCGCATCCAGGATGCAGTCGAGGAGGCCCTCATGGTCCAGGGGCATGTTCAGGTGGCCCGCCGGTACATCATCTACCGAGAGGATCGCCGCAAGGCCCGCGCGTTGCGCGGTGACCGCGATGTCACCGGTCAGGTTCAGGAGGAGCTTCACATCACTCTTCGTGACGGTAGCAAGGAAGTACTGGAGCCACAGCGCATACGCCGCACCCTGATCCGCGCGTGTCGTGGATTTGAGGATCGCTGCGAGGCCCGCGAGATGGCCGACGAGACCATGCGGAACCTCTACGACGGGGTCCGTATCGACGAGATCGAGAAGGCGATGATCTTCGCCGCCAAGTCCCGCATCGAACTCGACCCGGCATATGGCTACGTCACCGCGCGCCTCCTGCTGGAGGTGATCTACCGCGAGACCCTGCCCGGCTTCGAGCACTACCACGACATCACCGTGGCTCATGCCTCCCGCTTCAAGGCCTACCTTGAGGAGGGTATCGCCGCCGACCGCCTCACTCCCCGGCTTCTGGAGTTTGACCTTGAGAAGATCGCCGCGGCGCTCAAGCCCGAGCGCGACCTGCAGTTCAACTACATGGGCCTGCAGACCATTTACGACCGCTATCTGATCCACATCGGCGGTCGCCGCATCGAGTCGCCCCAGTTCTTCTGGATGCGCGTCTGCCTCGGACTCTCCCTCAATGAGGGTGAGAAGAA
>Ga0208327_1000009_pt1 | contig 58197 bp, 54 predicted proteins | sample LakMenEpi26Jun08_FD_150733 | JGI IMG/M metagenome (GOLD analysis project Ga0208327, IMG submission 150733) | Freshwater microbial communities from Lake Mendota, WI - 26JUN2008 deep hole epilimnion (SPAdes) | ecosystem: Environmental > Aquatic > Freshwater > Lake > Epilimnion/Euphotic zone ...
AGGTCTCAGGTCTCAGGTCTCAGGTCTCAGGTCTCAGGTCTCAGGTCTCAGGTCTCAGGTCTCAGGTCTCAGGTCTCAGGTCTCAGGTCTCAGGTCTCACCCTCCCCCTCACTTTCTTGTTGCGCAAGAGGCTGCTATGGGACTAACAGAAGCTTGTATGAACTCCCCCCGTTCCTTCCTCCTCCTTCTCGTTGCCGCCCTGCTAATCTGCCCCGCGTTTGCCAATGGCTGGGGTGACGATTACAAAGCCGCCCTCGCCACCGCCGCGAAGGAAAAGAAAAATGTCCTTCTCGACTTCACCGGTAGCGACTGGTGCGGTTGGTGCATCAAGCTGAAGAAGGAGACCTTTGACCAGCCCGCCTTTAAGGATTACGCCGACAAGAACCTCGTTCTGGTCGAGATTGATTTTCCTCAGGGGAAGAGCCAGGGCCCGGAGGTGAAGAAGCAGAATGACGCCCTTCAGCAGCAGTATCAGGTGCAGGGGTTCCCGACCCTCGTCCTCCTTGATCCTCAAGGCAAAGTCATCAAGCAGAAGAGCGGATATTTCCCGGGCGGTCCGAAGGGTTTCATCGATTGGCTCAACGCCAAGTAGGGGCGTGACAATTTGGGTGCGGGGCGGTGTTGCCCTGCGTTTGCCGTAGGACTACTACGGCTGCACTTGGGCGCCTGCCCCCGCCTCCCAACTTGTTCACGCCTTCGTGCAGCTGAATGATTTTCCGCAGAGGCGCAGGGGCATATTGGCGCAGAGATAGAAGAGAAGGCTGCTGCCTTCGGCCCTTTCTAACCCTTTTAACGTTTTAACTTTTTTCAACCTCCGCCTCAATCCAAACGGATAGCCGCGCTGAGCTCTTCCTGCCGCGCGCAGGAGAGACGAACAGCTGATTCACCGAGGGATTTTCTCATGGTGCCGAGCGCCAGCTCCTCGCTGTTGCAATCACGGCTGAGGTGCCCCAGCAGAAGGTGGCCCAGACCATCGTGCAGGATTCTGGAGACGGTTTCCGCCGCAGCGCCGTTGGAGAGGTGGCCGTGGCGTGACTGGATGCGCTGTTTGATGGACCAGGGTCGCTTGGTGTCGTTCTGGAGAAGCTCCTCGTCGTAATTGGCCTCGATAAGCAGGGCGTCGACGCCGCGCAACGACTCGACCACCAGCGTGGTGGCATGGCCGAGGTCTGTGAGAAACCCGAAAGATCGGCCGCCCCGGCGGATGACGAAGCCGACCGGTTCGACCGCGTCATGCGGGATAGGAAAGGAGCGGATCGACGTTCCCCCGATCTCGAATTCCCCTCCGCTCTCGAAGAGGTTCCAGCCGGCGAAGTCGGTGACTTTGTCGCGGAGAACCATCGCTGTCTGCCTGTTGCAGTAGATCGGCGTGTCATGCTTCTTCGACCATTGGGCCAGTCCCCGCGCATGGTCGCCATGCTCGTGGGTGACAAGGATGGCCCCGAGTTCGCGGGGCTCCATGCCGCAGAGCGCCAGCCTCTGGGTGAGTTCGCGGGCGCTCAGCCCGGCATCGACCAGAAATGCCGCGGTTTCGGTCCGCACCAGCGCGGAGTTTCCGCTACTGCCGCTGGCAAGGATGGTGACTTCAAGCATCGGGAAAGGATTGGGCGTTTAGGGAAGCGCTTCCCTAGCTTCTTGGGAAGAGCAACTGCGGATCCGTGGCGCACCCGGGAGGATTCGAACCTCCGACCAAGGGATTAGAAATCCCCTGCTCTATCCCCTGAGCTACGGGTGCCACGTTTGGAAGAGACTATCACCTTCCCTCCACATCGGCGATCCCGCCGCTGTGAAAATTTTTTAATCGAGGGCGCCTTCCTCCTCCTTGCCCGTGGCGATGGCCACCGCGCGGCGGGCTAGGGCGGTGATGCCCTTCCAATCCCCGGCCTTGATCAGGTTGCGGTCGGCGATCCAGGATCCGCCGACGGCGGCGACGCCGGGGGCGGCAAGGTATTCCTTGAGCGTGGCCTCGCTGACGCCCCCGAGGGGAACGAACTTCACTCCTGTATGGCCGTAGGGTCCGGAAATTGTCTTGAGCATCTTCACGCCACCGGCGACATCGGCCGGGAAGAACTTCTGGACCTTGCAACCGAGTTCGAGCGCCTCCTCGATTTCCGAAGGCGTCATCACTCCGGGGATGAACCCGAGCCCCCGCTCATGGGCCGCCCGGACGACATTGGCGTTCAGGCCGGGGGCGAGACCGAACGTGGCCCCGGCCTCCGCCGCCTGGGCGACCTGTTCACCGGTCAGGAGGGTGCCGACGCCCAGATGAACCTTATTGCCGAAGGCAGCCTTGATCCGGCGAACGGCCTCGGGGGCGGCCGGGGTGCGGAAGGTGACCTCCAGGGCATCGAGGCCTCCGTCGAGGAGGGCCTGGGTCAGCGGTTCGGCATCCTCGGCGCTGTCGATGGTGATGACGGAGATGATGCGGTTGGCAAGAACGGGCGTGAAATCAAACAAGGACATCCACCTCTTCTAGAATCTCGACCTCAATTCGCCAAGCCCCCATTCCCGGCTCGCTTCCCCAAGGATGTCCATCTTACACAGGTCCTTTTGGCAAAAATGTCCGGAAACCACTACATCTTGTGGTTCATAGACAAGATATCCCCTATCGGTAGTGTTTTTTGTTGTGCCTTTCGGAAGGTAAAGCCTACTCTGGCACACCCCCAATCACTACCCCTTTTCCATGTATCTCCAATCCCTCGAACTCATAGGTTTCAAATCCTTCGCCCCGAAGACAACCCTCCGGTTCCATCGCGGCGTCACCGCCATTGTCGGCCCGAACGGCTGCGGCAAGTCGAACGTCCTGGATGCCATCCGATGGGTGCTTGGTGAACAGTCGGCAAAGGCCCTGCGCGGCGGTGAAATGGCGGATGTCATCTTCAGTGGCACCGACACCCGCCAACCCCACAACATGGCCGAGGTCTCGATGACATTCTCCGAGTGCGAGAAGGAGCTCGGCGTCGATTGGAACGAAGTCCGGATCACCCGCCGTGTCTTCCGCGACGGCAAGTCCGAGTACCTGATCAACGGCACCCCCTGCCGCCTCAAGGACATCCACAATCTCTTCATGGACACCGGCATCGGCCGGAGCGCCTACTCCATCATGGAGCAGGGGAAGACCGCCCTCCTGCTCAACAGCCGCCCGGAAGACCGCCGCTCCATCTTCGAGGAGGCCGCCGGCATCACCAAGTACAAGGCCCAGAAGAAGGAGGCTCTCCGCAAGCTCGAATACACCGAGTCGAACCTCCTCCGCGTCTCCGACATCATCAAGGAGGTCAAGCGCCAGATCGGATCGCTCCAGCGACAGGCAGGCAAGGCCCGCCGCTACCAGTCCCTCATGGAGGATCTCCGCGTCCTCGACACCCACCTCTCCCACCGCACCTACCTCGACCTCGACCGCTCCATCACCGAGGTGGCCGCCGAGGTCGACAAGAGCGCCGACGCCCGCGCGCTCTATGAGCGGGAGATCGCCGAGCAGGAGGTCGAGGTCTCCGGCGCCCGCGAGCAGCTCTCAGCGCTCGACGCCGAGACCGAGGGTGCCCGCGACCACCTGCAGACCCTGCGCAACCGGATCTTCTCCGGAGAGAACCGCATCGAGACCAATACCGAGCGCTCCGGGGAGTTCCGCGAGATGATCCTCCGTTCGCGCGCCGACATCGACGCCACCCATCTCCGCATCCGCGAGCAGGAGAGCGAGATCGAGCAGGCGGACGCCCAGCTCACCTCGCTACTCGAGGTGCTCCGCGCCGAGGAGGAATCCCTCGCAGCCGCCACCGCACGCGTTTCCGAGGCCCAGCGCGAGCGCATCACCGCCGAGCAGTCGACCGAAGCGCTGACCGGCCGCCTGCACGAACTGGAGAACCGCCTCACCGACGTCCGAGGAGAACTCTCCACCGCCGGAGCCCGCCGCGACGCCGAGCGCGCCCGCGCCCTCCAGCTCCAGGAACAGGTCTCCGTGGCCGGCCTTGCCGTCACGACCGCGGCCACCCGCGCCGAGCAGACAACGGCCGCGCAGACCTCTACCCGCCAGGCGCTTGATGCCGCCGAGCAGGAACTCATCGCCTCGCAGCAGGCCCACGACGAGGCGCAGATCGCCCGCCAGTCGGCGGAAACCGAATGGAACTCCTCCGTGAAGCAGCTCTCCGAGCGGGAACACCGCCTTGAGATCCTGCTCCAACTCGAGCGCGAGGGAGAAGGGCTCGGCGAGGGAGCGCAGGCCATCCTGCGCGGACTCGACCGGCCCGAGTTCTATCAGGCCGGGATCCTCGGCACGCTCGCCTCCCTGGTCGAGATACCAGCCACGGAGATCCCCGCCGTCGAGGCAGCCCTCGGGGCGGCAAGCCGCGCCATTGTCTTCGCCGACGCGGGCATGGCCGAGGCCGCCCTCCAGACGCTGCGCGAGGCCGCCCAAGGCCGCGCCTCGGTCCTGGCCAGCGACCTGCTTCCGGTTGCGGCACAGCAGACCGGCATGCTTCCCGAAGGCGCGATCTGCTGGGCCACCGACGTCGTCCGCGCCGCAGGCTCCGCCCACGGACTCATCGCCCGCCTCCTCGAGGGAGTGGCGATCGTGCCCGATCTCGAGACCGCCTTCCGCCTCAAGAAAGCCAATCCCGGCCTCGCCTTTGCCGCCCGCACCGGCGAGTTCCTCGGACGCGACGGCGTCGCCCACGGCGGAGCCACCGGTGAGGCCACCGGATCCGCGCTGATGCGCCGCTCCCAGATCACCACGCTCGAGCGCGAGGTGGCCGGACTGCGCGAGCAGGTCGCCCATCTCTCCCTGGTCCGCGAAGGAGCCCTCGCCTCCCTCGAGGCCGCCGTGAACAGACTCCGCGAAGCGCGCGAACATCTCGGCAACACCCAGGGACTCCTCGCCGCCGCGCAGGCCGACAACCTGCTAGCCACCCGCGAGCTCGAGAACGCTCGCCACCGCCACGAGTCACTCGACGGAGAGATCTCCTCCCTCCAGGAACACATCGGCCAGCTGGAGTCCCAGATCGCCGAGCGCCAGCAGCAGCTCGAGGGCGCCACACTGGAACTTGCGACCGCCCGCGAGGAGCGCAACGCGGCCTCCTCGAGGATCGCCCTCCTGCGCGACGCCGAGACCGAGGCCGCCAGCGACCTCGCCGAGGCGCGCCTGCGCGTGGCCACCGAGCGCCAGCGCCAGGAGTCATTGGCCAGCCAACGTGCCCCGATGGAGGCCCGCATCCGCGAACTTGCCGAGACCATCTCCGCACGCGAGCGCGACATCGCCACCCAGGAGGAGCGCATCCGCTCGCTCGAATCCGAGTCCACCGGCCTGGCCGAGAGCGTCCAGGGCTGGAAGCAGGAGAGCACCGAGGCCGAGGCCCGCGTCCTGGAACTCGGCGTGCGCCGCAACGAACTCCAGGCCGGAGTCGAGGCCCTTGAGATTGCTCTGCGCGGGGCCCGCAAGAACCTCTCGGACCTTCAGGATAACCGCTCCAAGAACGAGGTGCGTCTGGCCGAGCTGAAGCTCCGCGCCGAGGCGATCCGCGACCACGTCTCGCGCCGCTATCAGCTCGACCTGGAGGGCTTCGAGCCCGACCGCTACGCCCTGCTCAAGGCCGTCGCCACCCGGAACGAGAAGGAACGCCGAGCCGCCTTGCCTGAGGCTTCGACGGAAGGCGAGGGATCAGTTCCCTCCAACGAAAACCCCGAGGAAGTCTCCGTGGAAGCCATCGAAAAGGTGGAGGCTGCGCTGAGCGGCCCCATCCCGGCAGAGATCCCGTGGGAGAGGATCGAACTGGTCGTGGCCGAACTGACCGAGCGGGTCGACTCCATGGGCCCCGTCAACCTCGACGCCATCCAGGAGTTCGACGAACTCGAGGAGCGTTACAAGTTCCTCGAACAGCAGAACACCGACCTCGTCAACGGCAAGGCCGAGCTCCTCGAAGCGATCGCCCGCATCAACAAGACCACCAAGGAACTCTTTTCGGAGACCTTCGAGAAGATCCGCGTGAACTTCCAGGAGATGTTCACTCAGCTCTTCGCGGGCGGTAAGGCCAACCTCATTCTCATGGATGAGAGCGATCCGCTCGAGAGCGGCATCGAGATCATCGCCCAGCCTCCCGGCAAGAAGCTCCAGAGCATCTCGCTCCTCTCCGGCGGCGAGCGCACCATGACGGCGGTGGCCCTCCTCTTCGCCATCTACATGGTGAAGCCCTCCCCCTTCTGCGTGCTCGACGAAATGGACGCGCCGCTCGACGAGTCGAACATCGGCCGCTTCATCAAGTTGCTCGACCGCTTCATCGGCCAGAGCCAGTTCATGGTCATCACGCACAACAAGCGCACCATGTCCCGCGCCGACTCCCTCTACGGAGTCACCATGGAGGAGCGCGGCATCAGCAAGCTGCTCAGCGTCAAGTTCACCGGCCGCGACGAGCAACTCGCCCCCGCCGCCGCCAGCAACAGCACCCTCCGCGACGAGACCAAGGAAAACGTCCCCGAAGCAGCAACAGAGACTGCAGGCTGATTGATTAATCTGGAAATCAGGAAGACAGGAACTGAGGGCCATTTGTCTGCCGATCTTTCTGGCACCTTTCCCCCCCAACCAGAAGCGGCGCAGGATTGATTTCCTGCGCCGCTTCTTCATGGTGATAGTCCATGAAGAGTTTGGTCTGCCTGGTTCTATTCGTGTTCGCTGCATCGTCTGTTGCCCAAGAAACGGCACCCCATGGCTATTACCCGAAAGATGGATATGTTCCCGATGCGGACACGGCGATCAGGATCGCGTTGGCCGTGTGGGAACCGATCTACGGAAAGGCACAAATCGAGAAGGAAAAGCCATACAGGGCGTGCGTAAAAGGCGGTATTTGGATCATCACCGGATCTTTGCCGTCAGGATGGAGAGGCGGTGTGGCCTTGGCCGAAATTTCAAAAAAAGACGGTCAGATTCTAAGAATCAGCCACGGCAGATAACCGCTTCCCCGCCCTCTTTTCATCCTTCATAATTCATCCTTCATCCTTTTCCCCTGATGCTTCTCGACGGCTCCCCAGAATGGCAACGGGATCTTTTCATCGCGGCCACGCTCTTCCTGATCTGGGAGGTCTGGCGCGGCTGGAAATTCGGCGCCGTGCGCAGCCTGCTCCGGTTGGCGGCCCTCTTCTGCGCCTGGATCGGGGGGACCACCGCGGCGGGGGCGACGGGAACGGTGATCGGATTCGTCACCAAGACGCCCCCCCTGCTTGCGCCCGCCATTGTCGGACTCATCGTCGCCGTGGGCATCTACATCGCCATCTCGCTGGTGGCGGGACTTCTCTTCAAGACCACGGAGAACCACTCCGGGGTCGTCCGCTGGGGATTCGGCCTGGGCGGCGCCATCTGCGGTCTCATTTACGGACTCCTCCTGCTCTGGGGAAGCATCACGATGATCCGGGGTTTGGGGGCGCTCGGCGAACTCCGCGTGGTGCAGGCCCGCAACGAGGGGAGGTCTCCGGCTACCGAGAAGAACGCCCTCTTCCTGATCAAGCTCAAGGAGTCGCTTGAGTTGGGAGCCACCGGGAAGACGCTCAAGAAAGCGGATCCCCTGCCGACCTCCTTCTACGACAATATCGTGAAGGTCTCCATGGTGGCCGGCGACCAGCAGGCGCTGGAACGCTTCTGCCAGTATCCCGAGACGTTGAAGATCATCGCCAATCCCCACATCGCTGCCCTCCTTCAGGATCCCCAGCTTGAGAAGGCGGCGGAGAGCCGCAATATCCTTCCCCTGATCCGCAACAAGCACGTGCAGGCGGCCATGAACGACCCGAAGCTGATCGCCCAACTTCAGGCCTACAACCTGACGGCGGCCCTCGATTACGCCCTCGAACCGCAGGCGCCCTCCCGGAAAGGGGCTCCCCAGCCACCCGCTTCTCAGCGCTCGCCTCAGAAACCGGGAAGCGGTAAATTCACTGCTCCCAAATCTTCCGCCTCTTCCACTGCTATTTCCCCAGCGATTCCCAGCACCGCCAAGAAACCATGAGCACCGAATACTCCGTCACGATCGGCCTTGAAGTCCACGCCCAGCTCAAGACCAAGAGCAAGATGTTCTGCGGCTGCAAGGTCGAGTACGGCGCCGAGCCGAACACCCACACCTGCCCCACCTGCCTCGGCCTGCCCGGCGCCCTCCCCGTCATGAACGGCGAGGCCCTCCGGCTCACCGCCCGCGCCGGCATGATGCTCGACTGCGAGATTCCCGAGGTCTGCAAGTTCGACCGCAAGAACTACTACTACCCGGACATGCCGAAGAACTATCAGATCTCGCAGTATGACCAGCCACTCTGCCTTGGCGGCGGCGTCCCGTTGCACGAGACGGCCTATCCGAAGGATGCCCAGAAGAGCATCGCCACCCCGGGCAAGACGATCCGCCTCACCCGCATCCACCTCGAGGAGGATGTTGCCAAGAGCTTCCACCTCGAGAGCTCCAGCGGCATCGACTTCAACCGTGCCGGCACCCCGCTCATGGAGATCGTCTCCGAGGCCGACATCGCCTCCCCGGAGGAGGCCTTCGCCTACCTCTCCGCCCTCCGCCAGATCCTTGTCTACGGCGAGATCAGCGACGCCGACATGGAGAAGGGCCAGATGCGCTGCGACGTGAACGTCTCAGTCCGCCCCGTGGGCCAGAAGGAATACGGCACCAAGATCGAGCTGAAGAACCTCAACTCCATCAGTGGTGTCCGCCGCGCACTCGCCTTCGAGATCGAGCGCCAGATCGAACTCGTGAGCAAGGGAGTGAAGCTCGACCAGGAGACGCGCCGCTGGGACGACGACCGTGGTGAGACGACGCTGATGCGCATCAAGGAGTCGGCCCACGACTACCGCTATTTCCCGGATCCCGACCTTCTCCCCGTCCGCACCGCGAAGATCGTCGAGTCCGCCAAGGTGGGGATGCCCGAACTGCCCCAGGCGAAACGGGACCGCTTCGTCGCCGACTACGGCATCAGCGACTACGACGCGGCCGTGCTCGCCGATGACAAGGCGCTGGCCGATTACTTTGAGGCAGCTGCCAAGGGTTCAAGCAAGCCGAAGAGCGTCGCCAACTGGATCATCAACGACCTCCTGAGCGCACTCTCCGCCGCCTCACTCGATCTCTCGGAGTGCCCCATCAAGGCCGTCCACATCGGCGAACTCACCGTACTCATCGAGGGGGGAAACATCAGCGGCCGCCAGGGCAAGGAGGTCTTTGCCGAGATGATGGCCAGCGGCAAGCAACCCGCCGTCATTGTCGAGGAGAAGGGGCTCAAGCAGGTCAGCGACACCGGTGCCATCGAGGCCTTCTGCGACGAGGTGATCGCCGCCAACCCGAATTCCGTGGCCGACTACAAGGCGGGCAAGGAAGCCGCACTCAACTTCCTCAAGGGGCAGGTCATGAAACTCTCCAAGGGGAAAGCCAACCCCGCCGTCGCCGGCGAGATCCTGGCAAAGAAGCTTGCCTAAGCCATGGCGTTGCGAGCCATCCCCGGTTGGCTCGCGCGCACCACGTATCGCCAGCGACTTCTGGCAACCGAACTCCTGATCCTCGTTACGGCTCTCCTGCTCCTCCTCCGATATTCCCCCGCGGCCAAAACATCGCGCAATGCCCGTGCCAGCGAACAGTTCGGCTCAGCGCTGGAGCGGGCCGGAATCCCAACCCAGCCAGGACCGAGCAGATAGGAGATAGCGGCTTAAGGGGTGAGGGGGGGGATGACTTCAAATAGGTAATAGGTGATCGGGAATGGGGGTAGGAATCGACCCAGATGGGATGCAGGCGCCAATACTCGAGATGGGATTCGTTCAGGGACATGGGAGAACTCTTAATTGACGGATGAGACCTGATTATCGAGATTTGAACCGGAGATTCAGCCAAGAGATTGCAGGAACTTCGGTCCCACCAGTCTCAAACGCGTTATCTCCTTTTTTATTTTTATGCACGTTCAGGGGCATTTTCAGGGCGCGGTTGATTCTTTTGATTCTGGTGGAATCTTTCTGGTATCAACCAAGTACGTCCGATTCCTACACTTTGTAGGATAGGTTCGACAGATTCAAAGGTCCCACCCCGGTGAAAAGAACCCAATGGGTTCTCTCGAAAGAGTAGCCGGGGTGGTCTTTTGTCTACGTCCATCTCAAAGACATATGAGGATCATTCTCTCGGGAAATCCAGCAGGTGGACGTTCTGGATTTTTTCCATCGTGGGTTCCGAGAGCTTCGCCTGTACGGTAAAGCGCGGCCACTCTTTCACGGCAGCGATCACCTCGTCGAGGATCGCGCCTGCACGCCCTCGTTTCATTCCAGCCGCCTTGGCACAGGCGTCGAAATCCCCCCTCGTGAACCCCTCCCTCTTCCCGTTCATCGTCATCTGGTGCGTGGCCGTCCAGGCGCCTCCGGGATTGAAACTGTAGGTCAGGTCGAAGGCAGGCGAAAGCGACCAACTCCCCTCTCGATCCATCAGGAAGGCGATGTTCTTCACATGGTCGTCCTGATTGCGGGCGACGATATTGAAGGCCATCCGACGGAACTGCTCCTCCACCGAGGCCATCGGCAGACTGAGTTGCTGGATCACCAGGAATGCCTGCTCATACGAGTGGGCCCCGGCACGGTTGAAATCCAGATGCGCCAGCGCCGCCAGCGACTGCATGTGCAGCTTCTCCCCGCCAGCCAGCCTGTCGAACCGCCGCGTCATGAAATGCCTCCGCCCGCCCTCCTCCATCAGACGGCACTCACTCATCGAGATCCCTGCGGCGCGGGCCATCAGGTGATAAGCATACTCGGTCACCCCGTAGCCCCTCGGATCCTCATTCTCCTTGTCACGGTTGCCCGAGACCCCGTCGAACTTTAACAACCAGCAGCCGAATCCATCCCCTGCTTCAATCTGTCCGGAGCGCACCTCGTGAGTCTCCTCATTCCAGGCGATTACGGCCTTCGCCCGCGCCCCGCCCGCCGACGTGCCCACGCTCAGGATATCGGCCAGCGCCTTCGCCCTACCCTCGTCATGGAAATGCCCCTGCAGATCCCCACGATGGGAGAGCACCTCCGAGGCCAGATCGACCAGGGCATCGATGCGCACCTTCACCGCGCGACGCGGCCTCGGCCCGAGCACGGGAAGATACTCCAGCGCACCCATCCCCCGTGAACCCGTGTAGCAGAGACGCTCCAGCGCTCCGAAGCTCCCCGGCGTCCGCCCCTGCGTCGCCAGCCACGCGTCGATCAGCGCATTGCCGAACTTGTCCGGCAGGGAATCCGCGAGCATTCCCGGCAATCCGTGAAACGACTCCCGGGACAACGCGGGGAACTCATGCACCCCACCGCCCAGCGGCATCATCAGCGGAGCGATCTCAATCCCGCTCCCAGCGAACTCCGGATCATACTGGAAAGCCGCAACATCCCGCCCCTCATCCATCGAGAGAGCACCGATCCGCCTGCCCCATAGCCGGACCTCCGCAATCATGACGGATCCCCCCAGCTCCAGCGGGAGCCCTCCTTGACTCTGGCAGATTTCCGGACGGAAGCCTTGGAGGCACGTTGCCTCTTCCTACCCTGAAGCCTCAGCAACTCCATCGGGCCGGGCTTGGCTTCCGGGATCAGTGCGTCGAGGCGATCGAGCAGCCCGAGTGCCCTACAGACACGCAGGAACGCGGAGAGCTGCGCCGCCACCTCGCCGGACTCCAGCCTCTCCACCGTCCTCTTGGCGACTCCGGCCTGCTCGGCCAGCGCCGCCTGCGTCAGATTCCTCTCTAGGCGGGCATGGGCAAGCCTCTCCCCGAGCTCCCGGAGGATCGCACCATCATTCATATCCAGAGATATTTTCATAATACGTCAAATATGGCGAATAGATCACTTTAATCAAGATATATCGCCAGTTATGGCGATTTGGTAGCCAGCAAGGAAGCAACAAAAAATAAGGAAATCATATTTTCCTTAAAGTGTGGATTTAAGACAACAGCCCGTTTATCAAGGACCATGGAAAAAAATCAGGGAGGGCAACTACTAGCCAACTACTAAAACGTTTACAATTAGTAGTTGTGTTCTATCCATCTCTTCATCAGGGGCTTGTGATTGCACATCTCATCGCCCTTGGTATTTCAGCCAGAAGGGATATGGGGTCGGAGTAGGTTTGGGGTGTGTGGAATAGCCGTATCTGCTCTTCTGGACGTCTGGCGGTGGGATCTTCGGTATCGTCGGGGGCCGGCGGGGAGGCGAAGGCCATCAAATAGGTGATAGGTGATCGGGAATAGGAATCGCATCCTGATGGGATGCAGGCGAGATGCGCTAATAGTGGAAAACGAATCTTTTGATGCCATTGCCAGCATTTTTGGCTTTGCACTTATCTTTGGCATAGGACGCTTGGTGTCCTATCTGCTGTGTGACGCTTTTCGTAATGCAACAAAACAACAGTCAGAGATACAATACGAAACTGGATGAAGAGATCATGAGCATCGGGGGTGTTCCCGACGAACATGCTCGATATCAGGATATCCACGAGACCCTCTTCTACTCAAAGTCTTGGGGCTTCTACCTCGAAAGACGCATCAGGCAGAGGCTTGAGGGACGGACTTGGGAAACACTCGAACTCGGAGAGTTTGAAGATCCATGCCCGAAATCCCGCTTTCGATTTCTGCAAGTATTCCGCCCCATGAGCAGGGATCAGGTCATTCGTTTCGTCATTGAAAACCACATGCCGACGAAGGAAGGGATCCGGGATGAGGCCCTACGAATTCTTAATCTCGGTCCGGTTCCCGGACAGCAACAGCAACAACAACAAAAGGGCATTACTAAAAGAGACCCCAAGCAGATCGATCGGGAAGCCACATCGTGATACTTATTTGCTTTGCATGACAAGCATTCATTAGTATAACGCATGGCAAGCAATGATTGTTCTAAAAGTCGTGCTCAACGAGGATCCCTCAAGTCGTCTCTCTGTTACCTGTGAAGCGGAGAGTTTTATCCCGACTCATGATGAACGCCATCACCTGGATGAGATCATGGGTTTCTTCAGCCGATACCAAGAGCGCGACAACGCTGAGGAATAGCCTCCTGTGATCTCACCCCACCAGGAGACATGATGCCTCCCACCCCTAAGGAAACTCTGAATCAGCGCTTCCATAGCTCTTCTGAGGAGCACAGTGCACCCTCTCGATCCGTCCGTTTGAGTCGGGGGATCTCCATGCCAGTTTTAGGCATTACCCCCTCATGCACTCAGATACTCGCCATTCACCGCAGGGTTGGTCACGACGAGGTCCCGATACCATCTGACTCGTGGATCATGTCCCACTCAACTCAGGCCGTCATCTCGCTCCCTGACCGAGGCCCCGAGGAGAGCCCGATTCGCCAAGATCAGCTCGAGAAGATCCAGTCACTTGCCGCTGAGATCGACGCCAGCAGGGTGAGTATCCTTGGGGAACAGCAGGCAGAGCAGTTTATTGCAGCCATCACAAAACTTAGGCTCGAGCACACCCGAAGGATTCTAAAGAAATACTACTCCACTCACGGGGACCCATTGCCGGACTGGGTTATCGATCAGGCCATCGAACATCCTGACAAGCCGTTTCGACGCCCCAAATCCAGCGTCGGATGGCGAGCGATACTCATCCTCCTCATCCTTGTCTGGCTGACCGCCAAGTTACTGGAGGCTTCCCACCGGTAGTGAACGCTCCCATCTCGCTGTGATCCGCAAAAAATCAGCGACTGACGAACACATGGCCGTGGGAACGGCTTGGGTAGACTGAACGAAAGTTTAGCCCGCAAGGGTGAGCCGAGCAGGAGCGAGCGAATCAAAGCTAATAGGACCGCGAAGCAGTCCCTGTGGGGGTGGGGCCAAGTCCGAGGTGGAGTCTTCAATAAGACTACATCATAAGGAAAATGAACTGAATATACTTGGGTTGTGGTTGGACTTTCAGTCAAGCCGGCGGTCTTTCCTTCAACGAGAAGGAGTGGAGCGGGTAGAGGGAACACCGAGTGCCGGGTGGCACGGTGTAGATCCCGCGACAGCGGGACCCGTCAGGGCGCGGGTCGCGGGCGCGACCGCGCCAATCGAACCTATGGACTGAAAAAACCCAGTTCAAACATTCCAAATATAAAGGTGATTTGGAGCGGGTAGAGGGAATCGAACCCTCATGGCCTGCTTGGAAGGCAGGAACTTTACCACTAAGCTATACCCGCATGAACTAGGTACTATCTAACACGGACCTTGAGTCCGGTCAATGGGTGACATCCATCTTCAGGGATTGCTTCGATTGTTGCCTCAACCAATCCGGAACGGCAAAGTCACCACCCATGATGAGTTGCACCTCCCCGCGTTTTGCATGCCTGTTGGTCTTGTCCGTGGCTCTCGCGGGATGCGCCACCGAGGCCACAATCAAGGAACGGGTTCCCTCTTTCAAGCCGCTCACCGCGACTTCGGCATCTGGCAAACCATCGCCGGCCACCAAGGCAGAGGAGATGATCCGCCACGCCCTGAGCCATGTCCGGGTGAATCCCCTCGCGGCCCTCGGTGAGAACATGCAGGCGGCGCAGGGGGCTCTTGCCGCGCTCAAGGCAAACCCCAACGACGCGGTCGCCCTGCACGATTACAACTTTGCGGTGTCGCGCATGGTCGGAATCATCAGTCAGTCGAAACTCGACCCTTGGACCAAACCGCTGGCAGTGCCGACGGCCAACGGCACCCTCCTTCTCACGCACAAGCGCGATCCCCGCCCGATGTGGAATCCCGCGCTCTACAAGTTCACTCCGGCCGATCAATTCACCATCGGCGGAGACTACGTGAAGGAGCGCGTGACCCGGCCCGGCATCGGGGCGTCTATCGTCGCCGTGGGCAGGGAGCCGAATAATGAGTGGCGGACAAACTACCTCACCAAGAGGATCTACTATGGCGTCACGGCGGTGGCGCGCTTTCAAGGAAACCGCTGCGTGCTTGCCTTTGAGGATCCACTGGAGAAGGAGACCGTTTCCGTGGATGGCCGCACCATGGATCTGGCCGCCGACTTCACCGTCCCCCTGGCCGTGATGTTGGCCAGCGCAGGGCCGCAGATTCCGAAGCTGGAGCGCATGCTCTTCCCCGAGAAGTATGCGGAGACGGCACAGCTCGCCCGTCTGGATGCCTACAATCCAAACAAGGCGGTGGTGCTTGTCATCCATGGGCTGATGGACTCGCCCTCCACCTGGGCCCCGATGATCATCAAGCTCCGCAGCGATCCCGAGATCCGCCGCAATTACCAGTTCTGGTTCTACAGCTATCCCTCGGGATATCCCTATCCCTACTCAGCCTCCATTCTCAGGGAGAAGCTGGATGATGTGGAGCGTCGGTATCCCACTCACCGGCCGATGGTCGTGATCGGCCACAGCATGGGAGGATGCATCAGCCGCCTCCTGATGACCGATACGGGTGACAACCTCTGGAAGCTGCTTTTCAACAAGACACCCGCCCAAACCAAGTTCCCCGCATCCTCGAAGAAGATCTACACGGACGCCATGATCTTCAAACATCGCCCCGAAATCGGCAGGGCGATCTTCATTGCGGCGCCGCTGAAGGGAAGCGAGATCGCGACGATCTCCATCGGAAGGATCGGTTCCATGCTGATCCAAACGCCCAGGAAGCTCCTGCTTGCCGGAAACGACGCCCTCAAGATCACCACGTTCCAGGCCAATGACCTCAAACTCAAGCGTGCTCCGAACAGCATCGACACGCTTTCGCCGCAGAACCGCTTCGTCCGGATGATCAACAAGATCCCGATCGTGCCGGGTATTCCGCATCACACGATCCAGGGAGATCGGGGCAAGGGCGATACTCCCAACTCATCCGACGGCGTCGTCCCCTACTGGAGCTCCCACATGGAGGGGGCGCAGTCCGAGTGCATCGTCCCGAGCGATCACAGCGCCCATCAGAATCCGAAGGCCTTTGACGAGGTTGCCCGGATCCTGAAGCTGAACGCCCATCCCCGCACGCCATCGAATCCCTGATTCAGCCCCCCCCGAGAACTCACCCCCTACGTCATCCTCCATCCCATGAGTCATCGTCTACTCCTCCATCTCCTTGTTTCATGCCTAGGCATTGCGCTCTCCATCCCATCCCTCCATGCCCAAGGAGGAGGTGCCAACAGCGGCGGCGCGGCCAATCAGGTTCAGGGCACAGGCAAAGGAGCGGGTGGCCCGGGAGATGGCACCGGTCCCGGCCAAGGAGCCGGACAAGGCCTTGGCCCAGATGTAAAATCCACCTCATCGGATGGCTCCACGGAGGCAACGGCAAACAAACAATCTTCGGGAGCTAACAGCGGCGGCGCGGCCAATCAGGTTGAGGGCACAGGCAAAGGAGCGGGTGGCCCGGGAGACGGCACCGGTCCCGGCCAAGGAGCCGGACAAGGCCTTGGCCCTAGTGGAAAGAGTCCCAAGGGGCGGCCTTCAAATGACAAGGATGGCTCTTACGGCAAGATCGGTCGGGAAGAAAAGTCCCAAGCGGATCACCACAAGGAGAAAAGGGCAGAGGTCAAGGATCATGACCGACACGAAAAACCCGACCGTCATCATGATGAACACTCTCCTGCGGATAACAAACACCCCGGCGATGCCAAGGATCGCAATCACGCCGACCGCCCTTCTAACCAACAGGACCAACCCGGCAACAAACCGCTGAAGGAAGGCGATCACTCAAAGCAAAAAGACGACCACTCCCCGAAGGACCATACCGACCAGAACAAGTCGTCCAAAGATCGCAACAAACCCTCCAAGCCGGGTGCTCCAGATCGTCCCGGATCCCGCGACGACCGGAACCGTCCTGAAAAGGAATCTCCGGGCAAGAAGGATAATGAGATCACCTCGAAGGAAACCGACGGACATAAGAAGCCGGGCGATCGGGAACCGGCATCCCGTGACAAAACTCCCAACCATGGAGAAAAGGACGGGAATCCGCTGTCCCGTAACGAGGAAACTCCGTCTTCACGACCCAAGCCGCCGGCAATACCCGGTGATCACACGAAGCCCCCCTCCGTTCCTCAGCCCTCACCCGCTTCCGATGCAATGACCGGAGGGTCACCCTCCTCCCCCGCCGGGCCTTCGCTCCCGCGTGACAACGGGAATCCGCCTAACCCTCAGCCCACCGCTCCCCCCCGTAGCCCGCAAAATCATCCTGCACAGCAACCAACCCCAGATCAGGAAGGTGTACAACATCATTCGGATCAACCGATACAACCGAACCGCCCCGGCCAATCCGATCACCCGAAAAATCGATCGTCGGGAGGTGGCGGCATGGACTCACCTGTTTCAAAACCGGACGGCGGCACCACCCCCTCCTCCAACCATCATGGAGGTGACCAGAATCCTCCGGGCAAGCTGATACCCCAACCCAAGCCCAAATCCCCTGAAACACCGGGGAACCCCGCCCAACCGAAGGGCCCGGGCGGAACGCCCGTCAGCCCGCTCAATGAGCGCTCCCTCATTCCAGGCACTCCCTCATCGCTTGTGCCCACGGCGCCCAAACCTGCTTCCCTGATTTCGGGAGGCGGCACTCTCCCGACGATTCCTCGCCTTGATTCCCCAGCCTCCGTCGGCGAGGCGGTCGTTGCCCTTCCCGGATCGCTGCTCGAGCGGATCTTCGGCGGTCACAAGAAACGCATCAAGACCGAGAAACCCGAGCGGACCTTTTCCTCGGGCAAGGAGGTCATTGCCGCCGAAAAACCTTTCCGCACCAGAAAGCGCGGGGGCGGCTCCCTCTTTGGCATTATCAAACCCGAACTCCCCAATCTCTGGAAGGCAGCCAAGGTTCAACGAGTTGTGATTGATCCCCGTATCACCAGCCCGAGAACGATCACCTACAAGAGCCGATTCAGCCGCGTGTCCCGATGGATCGCCCCGCTGACGCTGGGCATCGCTACCTACATCCCCTACGAGACGATGAACGCCTCCATGGCCGCACGCCTCAACAACCTGATGGCGGAGGAGGAAATCTCCGTTGAGAAGCAGGTGTCCCAGGGATTCGCCGCGGAGATCGCCAAAAGCAGTCGCTTCCGTGTCGCCAATCCCCCTGATGCGGTGTTTGAGCTGGAGATCACTCGCTATGCGCTCGATCCGGTCCCGCTGAGCATCGGGCGAATGAAGCCGACGGTCAGCGTGACGGGTAGGCTCTACGATGCCAACGGCCAGCTGCTCTGGATCGGAAAAGGATTCTCGACCATCCTGGAGCACGGGATCCGGGGAGCCACGGTAGAACAGTACGAGGATGACCCGGAACAACTCCGCAGAGATTTCAGGGCATCCGTCTCCTCCGCGATCCGCCGACTCGGGGCGATGGCGACCGTACTTCCCCGCGCCTCGGTAACCGTTACTCCCGCGCAGTAATGCCGCTTAGATCCGGATTCATCCCGTATTCCTGATTTGCTGCTTTTGGCCGTTGCCCCTCAGCCGTTGCATCCGTTACGGATCCCTGTGCTTCATTCTTTCTCCGCGCCACTGTGTCACAGCGGGAGAAATCCCTCCGCCCCCCACTCCAAGTAGCGAGTAGCGGGAGCCGGGAGCCCGGGAGCGCCGCGAAGAATCCCCTGCAGGGATTCCACCGCTCGGGAAAAAATAGTTGACATGAATAATGTATGACAGCAAAGGTTGCGTTGCTGGCATCGGTATTCCCCTAACCATGAGAGCACTTCTTTTTTCGCACGTTCCCGCTTGTGCTTGCCGCGGGATCGGGGCGGGTTTTTTTCGCGACGCGTTCGCCTTGCTTCGGTACGGAAGCCTTGCGCCGCGAACATCGGGGCGCTTTTTCCATGCCGCCCCGGCATCCCGATCACCGCAGTAAACCCGCAACCCCCGAAAAACAACCCTGAAGCAAAAACAACCAACCCATGAACATGAACCTGAAATCCCTAGTCACCAAGATCTCGCTACCGGCCATGATGGTCCTGCTGGTGCCGAGTCAAGTCCACGCCTCATCCAGTGTCGTCCTCAAATCAAACGACTTTGTCGGAATGTCGTTCTGGCTGATCTCGATGGCGCTGATCGCCGCGACAGCCTTCTTTTTCCTGGAGACTCAGCGAGTCGCCGGTAAGTGGAAAACATCACTCACGGTCTCCGGTTTGGTGACGCTGGTCGCCGCCGTCCACTACTTCTACATGCGCGAGGTCTGGGTCACGACCGGCGAGACCCCCACGGTCTACCGGTACATTGATTGGCTCATCACCGTGCCGCTCCTGATGGTCGAGTTTTACCTGATCCTCTCGGCCATTACCAAGGTGCCCGCCGGGGTCTTCTGGCGCCTCATCATCGGCACCCTGGTCATGTTGATCGGTGGATACCTCGGCGAGGCCCACTACATGGGAGTCATGCCGGCTTTCATCATCGGAATGCTCGGCTGGGCCTTCATCCTCTTTGAAATCTTCCTCGGCGAGGCGAGCCGTATCAATGCAAGCCAGGCTCCTCCATCCGTGCAGTCGGCTTTCAGGCTGATGCGCCTGATCGTCACCTTCGGTTGGGCCATCTATCCCATCGGTTACTACGTCGGATATCTCACCGGCAGCAATCCCGAGGAGAGCATGAAGGGGCTGAACATCGCCTACAACCTGGCCGATGTCCTCAATAAGATCGCCTTCGGCGTCATCATTTGGACGGCAGCCGTCAGCGAGACGGAATCACACAAGCATTAATACCCGGTCGGGCCCGGCTCCGTGTGCCTCAACAAAGGCACACGGAGCAACCCGAACTTCAATCAAACCCTCTAAAACAACCTCTCCGGACCATCCCATGCTTCCCTCAGTTACCCCATGCGCTTCGGGCGTCGGGCACGCCGGGGATCTCATCGATCTCGTGGAAAGCCGGATGATGGACCTCATCCATCCCGAGCGCGAGCGGGAGCAGGAGAGTCTCTCGGACGCCGCGGGAGCGGCGGCCTATCACCTCGCCTCCGGCGGTCAGCGTGTCCGCGCGCGGCTCGCCCTCTCTTCCGGAAAGTCACTCGGTCTGACGGACTCCGACGCCGTCACCATCGCCTCGTGCGTGGAGCTGCTGCACAACGCCTCCCTGATTCACGACGATCTTCAGGATCGTGAGCAGTGTAGGCGCGGCGTGAAAACCGTCTGCGCCGCTTACGGCGATCACATCGCCATCTGCGCGGGAGACCTGCTTGTCTCGGCCGCCTACGCCGCCCTCGCGCATTTTAGCAATCCGGGCATGCTGCCCGAACTATTGCTCTTGGTTCATGAACGCACTTCGGTCGTGATCGCCGGGCAATGCGCCGAACTGAACCCGACAGGGGATGCCCTTCTGGACATGGATGTTTACGGGAACATCGCAGCGGGAAAATCAGGCTCCCTCCTGAGCCTGCCGATCGAGATGGCGCTTCTCGTTTCCGGAAAACGCGAATGGGTTACGGAGGCCCGACGCGCTGCGGAGGACTTCGCCATCGGTTACCAGATCGCTGATGACATGGAAGATGTCGACCAGGATGAGCGCTCCCGTGCAGTCAATGCTGTGCTGGCACTCAAGGCCTCCGGGCAGGGTGACTTCCCGAGCGCCCTTGCCACGGCCCGCGAGCGCGGGCTCCGTCACCTTGATCAGGCAATCTCACGCAGCGGGGGCCTCCCCGGCGGTTCGGGGTCCCTTCTCATGGAACTTGCCCAAAGGCTCCGTGACCGTCTCTGATCCCCGCGCGGCCCGCAATCACGCCCTTGTACTGGGCGCGGGATACGGCGGCATCGCCTCTGCGCTGCGCCTCCGCGCGAAAGGCTACCAGGTCACCCTGGTGGAACGATGTGCGGAAATCGGTGGAAGGGCCCAGGTGTTCGAGCGCGACGGTTTCAGGCACGATGCCGGCCCGACTGTCATCACGGCACCGTTTCTCTTCGAGGAACTCTTCTCGCTGTTCGGTGAACGGTTCTCGGATCATGTCAATCTCGTGCCGCTGAAACCGTGGTACCGGTTCCGCTTTCACGACGGGACAACCTTTGACTACGGCGGCACCCTGGAGGAAACCCTCGCCGAAATCGGCCGGATCGAGCCCCGGGACAAGGAGGGTTACCTTGCACTGCTCGCCCACTCGAAGCGCATTTACGACATCGGCTTCACCAGACTCTCCGCCACGCCGTTCCATCGGTTCTCAACCATGCTGCGGCTGGTTCCCGAACTGCTAAGGCTCCGCAACCACGAGACGGTCTGGCAAATGGTCTGCCGGCACCTCTTCAGCCCCAAGTTGCGCCAGGCATTCTCGATCCAGCCCCTGCTGGTGGGGGGAAACCCCTTTGACACCACCAGCATCTACTCCCTGATCCATTACCTAGAGCGGGCTCATGGTGTGCATTTCGCGATGGGCGGAACGGGCTCGATCACCCGCGCGCTCGCGTCCCTGATGGAGCGGCATGGGGTCACGACACGCACGTCGACAACGGTGGAGCGGATCATCGTGGAGGATGGCGAAGCCAAGGGGGTTATGCTGGCCGGTGGCGAGAGGCTTGCCGCGGACATCATCGTTTCCAACGCGGATCCCTCCCATCTCTACGGAAAAATGATCAGACCTGCGGAGAGCGGCCTCTCGGCACGGATGAAGCTCGCCGGAGCGCGCCACTCGATGGGGCTCTTCGTCCTCTATTTCGGGACGGCCCGGAACTACCCCGACGTGGCACATCACACGATCTGGTTGGGCCCGAGGTATCGCGAACTGCTCAAGGATATCTTCGACCGGAAGCTCCTCGCCGAGGATTTCTCCCTTTACCTGCACCGCCCCACGGCCACGGATCCAAGCTTCGCACCCGCCGGATGCGACAGCTTCTATGTGCTCTGTCCCGTTCCCAACCTGCAGTCGGGCATCAACTGGGAGCGCGAGGGTCCACGCCTGCGGGACCGTATCGTCAAGGCACTCGGGGATACAATGCTGCCGGGGCTTTCCTCGGTGATTACGGCCGAGTTTTTTAGAACGCCCGGTGATTTCCAAAACGACTACCTGAGCGTTCACGGGGCCGGATTCTCCATTGCACCCATCTTCCGCCAGTCGGCGTGGTTCCGCTTTCACAACAAGGGGGAGGGCATCAGGAATCTCTACCTGTCCGGCGCGGGAACACATCCCGGCGCCGGGTTGCCCGGCGTCCTCTGCTCAGCCAAGGTGGTTGATTCCATGATCCCGGCCCTTGATCCTTACGCCACTGCGTGAACAACCGCGACGGAACGAATGCGTTGGATCTGGCGGATACCGTCCTTGAGGAGAAAGGGCGGAGCTTCCATTGGGCCAGGCATCTTCTCGGGAAAAGGCATGCCGCGCGGGCGACCCGCCTCTATGCGTTCTGCCGCCATCTCGACGATCTCGCGGACGAGGCCGGATCGAAGGAGAGAGCCCGCGCATCTCTGGATGCAGCCCGCCGCGACATCACGACCGGGACATCCAGCGACCCGGTCATCCGGGACGGGTTAACCCTGATGAGGGAATGCGGGATCGATGACACGCTTGTTCTGGAACTGATCTCGGGAGCCTTGTCTGATCTGGATGATGTCCGTATGCGCGATGAGGCCGCGTTACTTCGCTACTGTTACCAGGTGGCCGGAACCGTCGGCCTGATGATGTGTCGCGTGCTCGACGTTGACGACCCCCGGGCATTTCCGCACGCCGTTGACCTGGGCATCGCCATGCAACTGACCAACATCTGCCGCGACGTGGCGGCCGACGCCGCCATGGGACGGCGGTATCTTCCGGCGACACTCATCGGTGATTTGCAGGCAATGGACCTCGTCGATCCGGTCTTTGACCGGAGGGATACCATTCGTGAGGGCATACTCAGCCTGCTCACACTGGCCGACGACTATTACCGCAGCGGTGAAGCGGGACTTTCTTACCTCCCCCTGCAGGCCAGAGCCGGGATTCTCGTCGCATCGAGGGTCTACCACGGTATTGGGGAGGAACTGCGATCGTGCGAGGGTGACTGCTGGAGTCGTCGTGCCGAGGTCTCTTCCCTGCAAAAAGCATTCCTCTCCACGGTGGCTTTGGCTGGCACAGCACACGACAAATCATTCTGGATTACCGGATCCGCCCACAAACGCGACCTGCATTCTTGCCTGACAGGTCTGCCGGGAATCAATCTCCCATGAAAAACGATGCCGACCTCATCATTCTGGGTGGAGGATGCGCCGGATTGAGCCTGGCGATGCAGCTCGCTGAACTGGGTGAGAAGGCGCCGAGAACCCTCGTTCTCGAGAGCCGCCACGAGTACGTCAACGACCGCACATGGTGCTTTTGGGGGCATCCCGACGCGGCGATGAACGGGCTTGCCAGCCACCAGTGGAATGCTTTCTCCGTCTCGACCGGCACCAAGCGGATCGTCCGGGACTGTTCGGCGGCACCCTATCGCATGATTCCCTCCGGGGCATTCTACGCGGCGGCCCGTAAAAGGATCGCCCGATCCCCCGGAACCGAACTGCTGACCGGCAACCCCGTCACCAGCGAGCCCGTGAGGGAAGAGGGATCATGGAGGGTGATGAGCAGCAATGGGCCTGTTTCAGCGAAGTGGATCGTCGACACCCGCCCGGTGAATCCCCGCGACTCCCCCCAGCCTCATCTCTGGCAGTCTTTCCTGGGACAGGAAATCGTGACTGAGAACGAATGTTTCGATCCGGAGTGTGTTGAACTGATGGATTTCAGCGAAAGCACCCCGTCGCGGATTCTCTTCCTTTACCTGCTCCCGTTTTCAAAAAACAGGGCCCTGATCGAGGCAACGGTCTTTGGCCGCGAACCCATGAGCGCGGAGGATCTCACCCCGGCACTTCGATCACTCCTCGGGAAGAGGCTCGGAGGGGCGGGGGTTTCCATCATGCGATCGGAGCACGGGATCCTGCCCATGGGCCGACGGCTAACTCCTCCCCATCGAGGGCGCGGTTATGTTCACGCGGGTCTCACGGCGGGTGGGGCACGCCCGAGCACCGGCTACGCCTTTCAACGCATCCAACGATGGGCACGCGAGTGCGCAGCGGCCGTGGCCCGCGGTGAGGCTCCACTCCCCCATACCGCCGATCCGTTGATCCAGCGCGCCATGGACGAACTTTTCCTGTGTGTTCTCCGGTCGCGCCCGGACCTGGCACCCGGCATCTTCTTCTCCCTCCTCGGTAACGTTGAGCCCCGTCGCATCGCGCGCTTCATGAGTGATCGGAGCCGCCTCTCCGATTATGCAGCGGTGATCACCGCGCTACCTCCGGGACCTTTCCTGCGCGAACTTCCCGGAGCCGTTTTGGCGGGCCTTGGTAGTCCGCGCGGCGCCATGCCGGAGTCGTCATGGTGAAGACCCTCCAAATCCAGGGACTGGCCTTCAGCATCACCGCGTTAGTGGTCTCGGCGCTTTCCATGGGAATCGGCCGCCTTGAAGAACAAACTGAGCTGATTGTGCTAGGCGTCCTCATCCTCCTTCTGGGGGTTCCCCACGGGGCGTTGGACACGATCTTCGCGCACAGGCTCTATGGAATCAGGACCCCCCTTGGGTGGGCAGGATTTGTCGCCCTCTACCTCCTGCTCGCTGCGGGGGTTGTGGCCTTTTGGGTGATGGCTCCCGCAGGTTTCCTGCTTGGGTTCTTGGTGATCTCGGCCGCTCATTTTTCGGGGGATCCGGCGGAGGGGACTCCGTTGTCGGTTCGGATCCTGCAGGGAGGATGCGTCATGATTCTGCCCGCGCTCTTGCACGAAGGGGAGATGGGTAGGCTTTTTGGGCTGCTGGCCGGTCAGGACGCGGCTGACACGGTGATGCCGTTGATCCGGCTGCTCGCTTGGATCTGGCTGCCGTGCGTTCTCCTTGCAGTGATCCTGCGCGCGAGGCGTGATCGGCTTGGCGCGCTCGAGACGGGGTCCATCGCGCTTCTTTCGGTTGCGGCTCCACCGCTTGTTTCCTTCACCCTCTTTTTCTGCGGCATGCACAGTGCCCGCCATATCCTCAGGACAATCGACTACTCCGGCCAAGCGTCAACCCGACTGCTTGCTGCGGCCGCGCTACTCCCGATGACCGGGGTCCTCATCGCCTCCGCTGCGGCGTGGCACTTTCTGGCCGGGACCCCGCTGGACGCGCGTGTCGTGCAGATTGTCTTTGTGGGGCTTGCCGCACTCACCGTTCCTCACATGGCGCTGGTCGAACGGGTCAGGATCTCAGGTTGGTTGAAAGGCGCCGACACAAAACGCGATACTCCCTGCTGAGCGCTCGACAGCGCTGGCTTCAGTTATCGAAGCCGGGATGTCCGGTGCGTATGCGCCGTGAGAATGCGGGATCCTGATCCGATTCCTTTGCAGCCCCGTTGATCAACGCACGCTGCTTCAACTCACCGAAGGGCAGCCCGCCCGTGGAGAGCAGGCCGCGCTGATAGAACATTTCGTCGATCTGGCCGTTAAGTAGGATGCGTAGATCCCACGCACCTCGCGCGGCGATCGACCGCTGGGAGCGGATCGTCGTGGTGCAGTTTGCGGTGATGGCGTTGTGCCAGCGGGGGTAGGCCCACAAAACCGCCTCGCCTTCACCCCATCAAACTCGGTCGCTCGCAGGCTGCCTATTTTTTGCGAAAAAACGCTTCCTAAAGCCCCTTTTTCGGGATGACGAAATCGGGCCGCTGAAAGGCGGGCATAAGTCCAATCTTCTTGGGACGACGGGTTCGGCGCTCGGTGATCAACCCCTTCTGGAAGCAGTATTCCGAAAGGGTGGCGGTGATCTCGCGGGCGGTCCTGACGCGGTCGACGGATAGCCCCCCGAGGGAGGCCCCTCCCGCATTCGCAACCGCTCCCGGGATGAAGAAGGCGCCCGCCGGAGTGAATGCGGCCCAGGCACCCGGTGCAAGACCCGAGCCTCCCGTGGTCAGCATGCTGAGAAAAACGGAAGGAGTCTTGCCGGAGAGATCGAGAATCTGCACGCGGGTCTCGAGCTTGGTGCCTCCGGCACCGAATCCAACACCGATCCTCAAGGCGCGGCTCCCTTGATTCACCCGGTCGTAGACGCCCTTGACGAGCCAGAAGTTTCCTTTGGGAAGGGAGGCCCCCGCGGGGAGAACCTCGGCAGGGGCGATGTGCTTGGTGAGTTGCTCCTGAATGTTGACGGCCAGGGCCCGGCGCTCCGCTTTCACAAAAGCCAGCAGGTCGTGGTTGCTGCGGTCGACGCGGAAGCTGTCGTATGGAGCGGTGAACTCCTGCACATAGATCTTGTCGGGGAGTTTCCCGGGGGGCGTTCCCTTGGGATTGATGTTGCCCACACTGACCGAGGCGCAACCGGCAAGAAGCAACATGGGAAGAAGCGTGAGGTGTTTTAACATCCGGAAAATTTTCAAGGTGATTGAATTTGCTCGCGAATGGCCGGAAGTCCATGAAAAAGAGTGCGTTGCCATGCCTGCCGCGGATCTTCACAACACCCTGCCGCCCCCGCTGCTTCTGCTGCCCTTCGCGGCACTCCTGCTTGCGATCGCGGGGATGCCCTTCCTGGCAACACACTGGTGGGAGAGACACTACCCGAAGGTGTCTGCGCTCCTCGGAGGGGCGACAGTCCTGTACTATATCGCGGTTCCGGGAGGCGCGGTCCGCCTGCTCGATCCGCTCCATGAATACGTCGGCTTCGTCGTCGTCATGGCCGCGCTGTTCATCGTGGCGGGAGGCATTCACATCGGTGTCTCCGGGGAGGCCACTCCTTTGAGGAACATGATCTTTCTGATGATCGGTTCGGTGATGGCAAGCATCATCGGCACCACGGGAGCCTCCATGCTGCTGATCCGCCCCTGGATCCGTATGAACAAATACCGGATCACCGGATACCACAGCGTTTTCTTCATCTTCCTCGTTTCGAATGTAGGCGGCGCCCTCACCCCGATCGGCGACCCGCCGCTTTTCCTCGGATTCCTGAAGGGTGTCCCCTTCTGGTGGACGCTCGAGCATCTCTGGCGGCCGTGGCTGCTGACGACGGGGTTGCTGCTCGGGATTTTTTACCTGATTGACCGGGAAAACTTCCTGAGGGCCCCGCGCGTCGTCCGAAATGAGGCGACTGCGGAGGAGCGCTGGGGCATTGAGGGACTGGGGAATCTCGCGGCGCTGGGCGCCATCCTGACCGCTGTTTTTCTCCCCAGTCCGTGGAGGGAACTTCTCATGGTGGCGGCGGCCCTTCTCTCCTGGTATCTCACCCCCCGCCTCACCCATCAAAAGAACGACTTCACCTTCGCCCCGATCAAGGAGGTGGCGTGGCTCTTTCTCGGAATCTTCGCGACGATGGTGCCGGCTCTCGATTACCTGGAGCATTACGCCCCTGAATTGGCCGGTTCACTCGGGATGGGCCCGCTCCATTTCTACTACCTGACGGGGGCCCTTTCCTCCTTCCTCGACAACGCCCCCACCTACCTGGCCTTCCTTTCGGTGGAGTTGGGCCTGAAGGGAGGGATGCTTGCTAATCCTCAGGATGTCCTCCGGATCGCGACCCATGATCCCAGACACCTGATCGCCATCTCGATGGGCGCGGTGTTTTTCGGCGCCATGACCTATATCGGCAACGGGCCGAACTTCATGGTCAAGAGCGTCGCCGTCCAGTTCGGTGCAAAAACCCCGGGATTCTTCGGTTACATCGTCCGCTATGCCATCCCGATCCTGCTGCCCGTGCTCGCGCTGGTCGGCTGGCTCTTTCTCAGGTAGCCTGACCGCATGTTCACCGGACTTGTCGAATCGATCGGTCGCGTCCGTTCCCTTGACCGGCGCGGTGATGCCGCCCGCCTGACTCTGGAGACCCCGCTCGCCGCCGGGCTCTCCCTTGGCGAAAGCCTGGCCGTCAACGGCTGCTGCCTCACCGTCACCTCGACCGATGGGGATTCGGCATGCTTCGACCTGCTGGGAGAGACCCTCGCCCGGACCAATCTCGGCGGGCTCGCGCAGGGAGCCCGGGTGAATCTCGAGCGCGCCCTGCGTGCCGACGGACGCTTCGGGGGCCACTTCGTGCAGGGGCACATCGACACCACGACCGAGGTCATCTCCGCAGAAACCAAGGGGGCGGATCTCAATCTGATCATCGCGCTACCGGAGGCCGGAGCCCGTTACCTGATCGAGAAGGGGTCGATCGCCGTGAATGGCGTCAGCTTGACCGTCGCCTCGCTCGGCGAGGATCGCTTCAGTCTCTGGATCATCCCCCACACCTTGCAGGAGACCAATCTCGGAGACCTCCGGGCCGGCAGCCCCGTGAACCTCGAATACGATATGCTGGCCAAATACGCGGAGAGGCAGATTGCTGCGCGGTAGCGCAGCAGGAAACCTGAGGCTTGAAACTTGAAACCTGAAAGAAGAAGTAACCGCAGAGGCACAGGTCCATTCGCCCTAATCTTCTGCAAGTGAATTTCCTCTGGATGCGTTAACTTGGGCATATCCTCCTCTTGAGGTCTCCAGTTTCAGGTTTCATCCTTCTCTCACCCATGCTCCGCATCGCGCTCCTCATGCTCTTCCGGGACAGGGCGAAGTACGTGATGCTGGTCGGCGGCCTGACCTTCTGCTCCCTGCTGATGACCCAGCAGACATCGGTCTTCTGCGGGATCATGCTCTGGACCACCGCGACCGTGCGGAACATCGACGCGAAGGTCTGGGTCTTCGACGCCAAGGTGGAGCAGGTCAACGAGGTGATCCCGCTGCGCGAGATCGAGGTGACGCGCGTGCGGAGCGTCCCGGGCGTGGAGTGGGCCGTCCCCCTCTATCTGGGGATCGAGCAGGCGCGCCTGAGCGATGGTTCCTTTCAGAACGTCCAGTTGACGGGCCTCGACACCGCCACCTTCGTGGGTAGACCGATGGAAATCCTCAAGGGGCGCATCGAGGACCTGCGCCTCCCCGATGCCGTGATCATTGATCAGGTCGGCGTCGAAAAATACCGCAAAAAGGGCATCCACATCGATATCGGGACCTCCTTCGAGATCAACGACAAGCGCGCCGAGGTCGTCGCCATCTGCCATGAAAACCGCAGCTTCCTGGCCCAACCCTACGTCTTCACCACGTACGACCGCGCGCTCCAGTTCGCGAAGCCGCAGCGAAAGATGCTCAGCTGCGTCCTCGTGGAGCCGAAGCCCGGGGTGCCGCCGCAGGAACTTGCCGCGCGGATCAGTGCCGTGCCGGGATTGCGCGCCTTCGCCCGTGATGACCTCTTCTGGACGACCGTCCGTTGGTATATCAGGAACACCGGCATCCCGATCTCTTTCGGCACGGTCGTGCTGATGGGGATGATCGTCGGCATCGCCATCGCCGGCCAGACCTTCTACCTCTTCATCCTGGACAACCTGCGCTATCTGGCGGCGCTCAAGGCGATGGGGGCCCGCATGCCGATCTTGACGGCCATGGTCTTCCTGCAGTCATTCTCGGTTGGTATCGTGGGCTTCGGGATCGGCGTCGGATTGACCACCCTCTTCGGACTCAAGGTTCTCAAACTCGAGACCCCTCCCTTCTTCATGCCCTGGCAGGTGCCCGTTGCGGTGGCCGGCATCATCATGCTCATCTGCTCCTTCTCCGCCTTGGTCGGCCTGCGACAGATCGCGAAGCTCGAACCCGCCGTCGTCTTCAAATGAGCGCCGAGGAAAACAAGGCCGCCCCTGCGGTCGCCGTGCGCGTCGAAAAGGTCACAAAGACCTTTCCCAACGGCGACACGCCGACCTACGCCGTCCGCGATGTTTCCTTCGAGGCGCTCAGCGGTCGGTTGACCATGATTGTGGGTCCTTCCGGCTGCGGAAAGACCACTCTGCTGAGCGTCATCTGCGGCACGATGAGGACCGATTCCGGGCGCATCGAGGTCTTCGGCGAGGACCTTGGGACGATGAGTGATGCGGAGATCACGGGATTTCGAAGCAGAAACGTCGGGTTCATCTTCCAGCAGTTCAATTTGATCCCGACGCTCACGCTGGTGGAAAACGCTTCCGTGCCGCTGATCCTGCAGGGATGGAACTACCGGAAGGCGGAGGAGAAAGCGGCATCCATCCTTGAGAATCTGGGGCTTGGAACACGCATCCGATCCTTCCCCAAGCAGCTTTCCGGCGGCCAGCAGCAGCGCGTGGCGATCGCTCGCGCCCTCGTGCATGAACCGAGGCTGATCATCTGCGACGAGCCGACCGCCTCGCTCGATGCCAAGACGGGACACCATGCCCTCGAGTTGCTCAAGAAAAGCGCCTGCCGTCCCGACCGCTGCGTCATCGTCGTCACCCATGACAGCAGGATTTTTTCCTTCGCCGACTCGATTGCCGAGATGGAGGATGGCAGGGTGATCAAGAGTTGTCCCGCCGCCGAGTACCACCATGCTTAAACATCTCTCCATCCTTCTGGCCCTCCTTGGGATTATCGCCGTCACGCTACTCGTCTTCAGACTCAAAAAACCGCTGCCGACGCCGGTTCCGTTGGTCGAGCCCTCACGAGCGCCCTACGCCGATTCGATCGGGGCCCGCGGCCTCGTGGAGGCGGTCAACGAGAACGTCATCGTGGCCCCGATTCTGCCCGGGCTGATCATGGATATCTACGTGAAGGTGGGGGACCAGGTGAGAAAGGGGGATCCCCTGTTCCGTCAGGACACCCGCGACGCCACGGCGAAAGTGGCTGCTCAGCAGGCCCAGGTTGCCCTGCTGGAGGCGCAGGTCAAGGAGGCGCAGGTCAAGATCGAGGACAAGAAGGATGATCTCGCGCGCGCCGACCGGCTTCTCGCACAGCGGGTGATCAGCGAGGATGTGCAGAAGCGCAGGTACTTCGACCTGCAGGCGGCCGAGTCGGCGTTCGACTCTGCTTGCGCGAATCTCCTGCTGTCACGGGCCCAGTTGACTCAGGCGGAGGTGAATCTCGATCTCCTCACCGTCCGAGCGCCGCGCGACGGTGAAATCCTTAGGCAGAACATGCATGAGGGTGAGTATGCGGGCGTCTCCCCTTCCGATCCGAACGCACCCTCCCTCCTGCTCGGGGAAACAGATAGGCTGCAACTCCGCGCTGACGTGGACGAGGACAGCGCCTCCCGGGTCATTGCCGGTGCTCCGGCGGTCGCCTACATCAAAGGGATGCGCTCCGACGCGATCCCGCTCCGCTTCGTCCGGATCGAGCCATACATCACCGTCAAGAAATCACTTACAGGTGACAGCACCGAGCGCGTCGACACACGCGTCCTGCAGGTGATCTACCAGTTCGACAAGACCAAGGTGCCGGTCTATGTCGGTCAGCAGATGGATGCCTTCATCGACGGGGCTCCTCAGTCAACGAATGCGATCCCTCCCCGGGAAAAAACCAACGCCGTCATCATCCTGGAACCATCCGCACATCCCTGATCCCTACCGGCAGGGATACCCGCAGGCAGTTCGGCTCCCCGTTTCCAGCGACTCATGACAGAACCGAAGAAATTTGGCAGCCATCGCCCTAATCCCGCGAGGCGAACCGATCTCGACGCCCTGCGCGGGGTCGCGATGCTTCTCGGCATCGTCCTGCATGCATTGCTGAGTTTCATCCCGACCCCTTGGCCCGTTCAGGACACCCGGCAGAACAGCCTTTTTTTCATCCCCTATGCGGCGATCCACATGTTCCGGATGCCGCTGTTCTTCCTGATCAGCGGATTCTTCACGATGTTCATCCTCCAACGGCACGGCCTTGGTGGAATGATTCGCCAGCGGGTCCAGAGGATCCTCCTCCCCCTGCTGCTTGCCATGATCACGATTGTCCCTTTGGATAATCTCCTCAAGCGGGAGGCGCGGGATTTGTCCGTGCCTGACCCGGCGAAGCGGGGGCCTCTCGTCCAGGCGATCCTTTCGGGGGATCAGTTCGAAGTCATGCGCCAACTCGACATGGGGGCTTCCGTCAATCAGGCCGACCCGGCCTACGGACTCAGTCCGCTCTGCTGGGCCTCGCTCGGTGGAAACGATCAGGCGGTCTCTCTCCTGCTGGAGCATGGGGCGGACCTCCGCGGGCGGGATTCCTCCGGGAACACGCCGCTTCATGAAGCGGCATTGCTCTGCCATCCCCGGACAGTCCGCCTGCTTCTCGAGCATGGCGCGGATCCATCCGCAAGGAACAATGCGGGATCGACCCCCCTCGGCCTCTGCGCCGCGATGTTGGAGCTGAAGAAGGATGCCGCCGCCAAACTCGGACTGGAACTTCCCGGGGATCCTGAACTGCGCGAAAGAATTCATGACACCGTGGAGGTGCTTGTCCCGGCGCAGAGATCCAACTCTTTTTCCTCGTGGTTCGACAGGGTGACTGCACGTTACAGGGAGTTCCTTGTCTCGAACGATTTCCTGATCCGCATGAACGGTCACTCCCTGCATCTCTTCGACGAGGAGATGCTCGACCACCTCTGGTTCCTGTGGCTGCTGCTCTGGCTGGTGGCGGGTGTTGCGCTGGCAGTCCGGGCGGGGTTCCCTCCCTCCGGGAAGTTCATATGGTGGATTCCCCCTCTCACCCTGTTGCCTCAGGCATTCATGGGGACGGCGCTCGGGCCGGATGCCTGGTTGGGCCCTCTTCCACCGCCCCATCTTCTGCTCTACTACGGTCTTTTCTTCTGGTTCGGAGCAGCCCTTTTTTCACGTGACGGCATGGCAACGCGCATGGGAAGGGGCTGGCAGATTCTCCTTCCTGCGGGATTGCTGATCCTCTTGCCGGCCTCATTCGTGCTGATTGGCAACCGCTGGGCCGGATCACTCGTGCAATGCGCTTATGCTTGGATCGTCACGTTCGGAATCATGGGTCTCTTCGGCCGTTACTGCAGCCATCTCGGCTACCGCGCCCAATGGTTCTCCGACTCAGCCTACTGGATGTACCTCGCCCATCTTCCGCTGGTTTTGGCGATCCAGATCGCAGTGGTGAGCCTGCCTTGGCCTCCCACCCTCAAGTTCCTCATGGTGATGGTGGTAGTCACGCTCCTGCTACTCACCTCCTACCGCTGGCTGGTGCGCTACACCTGGATCGGCACGCTACTCAACGGGCCCAGAAAGCCACCGCAGGCGGGTTGAGGTGGCTCGTCCTTGGCGACGAAGTCACTTACGGGACTCATTTCCAGCGGCCCAAGCCATCAGGAGATCCGCCCAGACATTCAAGCGCTCCTGTAATGGGGCCGCAGGATCAAATACACCCGTCCTTCGCTTCAGGTAGTCGTTGTTTTCCAAAATCAGTTCCCGATACGCCTCACTGAACGACTTCCTGAAGTGATCCGCCGTGGTGGACTCATCCCATCGCACCACACGGTGGCGCAAGCCAAGCGACTCCGCACGGAGCGCATTCCTTTGCTGCTCGGGTTGAGCCGTGACGATGAGAATAATCGGCTTGTCCAGAGCGTGTGCGGTGGAGAGCGCCGCCATCCCGGGAGCTGACACGAGCGCCTCGGCCCCGGCCGCGATCTCAATCCAATCCGTTGCATAGGGACGCCATCCGGGGCGACCTGCATACCCCTCGCCGAGAAAGAAAACACCGCCATCCCCGGACTCATCTCCACGGATGCGATGATGGTCATTGGGAGACACCTCCATGGCTTCTTGAAGTGCCTCTTCCAAGGCATCCGCGAGGGTGGGGTCGGAAAAATGAGGGTTGAGATAGACCGCCACTTTTCGATCGGGCTGCTCGGCCAACCCCGAGTCGATCAGCGCAAGCGGGGTCGGCAATTGATGTTCAGGCGATGAGAAATCCAACCGCTCGGGCACCGGGAAAGCGAAATCATGAACCAGCCTGCCACGCGCACGCGACAACCCGAATCCCACCCACCAATGAAAGAAATGCGCCCAAGGGCCCAACATGCGTCCCATGAAGTTTTGTTGGAGGGATTCCCTCAGGCTCCAGCCATAAACATGAACGGTGCGCCGTCGCCAGGGATTCAGGCCGCCCATCACCAGAAGAGCGGGGTGAAAGGAATCATTCACCACCAGATCCACCCCGGCAACCTGTCGTGACAAGCGCCAGATATCACGAAGCATATGCCAAGGCAGGAAGAAATAGGTCGCGATACGAAGATCCGTAGCCCAAATCCGCATTTTCTGCCGTTTATCGAACAGCACCGCGTAGTGACGCGATAACACCTCGGATGGCACGTCGAATTGGGCTAGGAAGTCTCGACCTTCATCCGACGTGGTGAGGACCGAAACCTCCGCCCCGCGGGCACGCAGGGCATGATAAAAAAGCTGCGCGCGCATGAGATGGCCCCGCGCGTCGGCGGTGGCCATCAGGAGAATGTGAGGTACGGGCAGAGGCAAGGCTATGAGTAGCTGAAGGATGTTAAGCAGAAAATTGGCCTATGCCATTAGATGCATGCGCCTATGATCCTTCCAGCATTTTGGCCATCAATGCACGCACGTCACGACAGCCATGTATCGGAGGGAGTGCACTTCCCCTTGAAGGAGAGCTTCCTGGAATTCCTTTTCTGGGTGCCCGTGAATGTCCTGCAGGCGCTCAGCCTCGGATTGCTGTGCGCCATCATGATTCCGCTCGCGATTGCGGCCCGGAAGATTTCCGGGAGCTCCGTCCCAGCCCTCTGGATGGCCCGGAATGTATGGGCTCGGGTCATTCTCGCCGGCGGCTTGGCACGCCTGCGGGTCTCTGGCTCGGAAAACCTGTCCCGCGTGCGGACTGCGCTGATCGTTTCGAATCACCGGTCGTACTCGGATATCCCGATCCTCTACAGAGTGCTTCCGGTCGGACTGAATTTTGCCGCGAAGAAGGAAGTGGAACGCATGCCGTTGATCGGAGCGTTCGGTCGCGCCGTGGGGATGATTTTCCTCGACCGCTCCACCCATCAACGCGCCGCCAAGGGCATCCTTGATCTCAAGGCTGCATTGGAATGCGGCGAATGGACGGCCGTTTTTCCGGAGGGAACCCGCTCCGCCGACGGAACGCTCGGACGCTTTGCCTCCGGATCGTTCGCAGCGGCGATCGCGGCGGGTGTGGATGTCTTGCCGGTGGCAATTCTTGGCAGTGACCGGATGCTGCACAGGGGGGGCTTCAGGGTGCGCCCTTCAAGGATCCAAGTGTTGATCGGGAAACCGATTCACACGACCGGTCTCGCTTCGGGCGACCGTTTCGAACTGGCGGCGAAAACGAACGCTGCGGTATCGGCACTGATCACAGGCGCAGGCCGGAGTGTGTCAGAGAGGTGCTAGCGGACTTTCAATTCGTGAACAGGCCATCCGCTTCGTGCTGCTTTGAGGGCAAGTTCCCTGTCAGGGGTGACTGCGTTTGGAAATCCTACCGAGAGGAGCATAGGGAGATCATTGATGCTATCGCTGTAGGCACTGGAAGTGGCGAGGTCGATCCCGCGCTCCCCGGCTAAGGAAACAACCGCCTTCGCTTTCTCCGGGCCATGCAGAATGCCCCTCGGAATGCGGCCTGTGTAACGGCCCTCCATCACTTCGGCGCGGGTCCCGATACCCCCGGTGAAGCCCAGATTCTCCGCCAGCATCTGCGAGAGTTCCTGCGGCGAGGCAGTCACGATCCAAACCTCATTGCCCCTCTCGAGATGGCGCTTGGCCATCTCCACAACAAGAGCTCGGATGGCAGGCCTGATCGACTCATCGATGATTTCCCTGCCAATGCTTACCATTTCGGCGACTTCGGCACCCTTAACAAAGGATGCGGCGAAGTTACCCCAGATTTGCGGGGCTCCCTCCAGCTCTCTCCTGGTAAGCACGAAACGTAGATTGGCGAGGGTGAAACGCGCCGCCTCCAGTGGTGAAAACATTCCTCTCTTGAAACCTCCCCAGCCGAGGTGAAAAAGCGAGGAGCCGCTGATCAGTGTGTTATCGAGGTCAAAGAATGCCGCAGAGCGAGTACCTATCGCCCCGGTTGCCATCTGCAAATCAGGCCGTTCATGACCGGAAGGCTTCATGATTCCTATTTCTTAAAGTGTCGGTGCAATCCGAACAAAAGCACCAGATAAGAGATCAGCATGATTCCAAGCAACTGGAGAGAGAGGGCTCCGATTGCTTGTCTCGTCGTGAAATGTTCGCCGATGTCGTAGAGAGGGAAGGGGGTTTTCAGGGTGACGTAGTCGATGGTTCCCCTGAAGGCCCAGAAGGCAGGAACAAGAACTTTGGCAACGGTTGTCAGTGCGCCTCCCGTCAACCGGATCAGCATGCCTCCAAGCAGCAGTTGGGGCAGAATGAGAACGGGAAGTGTCAGCAGCGCCTGTTCTCGGGTCTTCACGAGACCTGAAATGGTCAGGCCCATCCCCGCGCAGACCATGGCGGCCAGCCAACTGACCAGAAGGAACGGAGCAAGGGCCCCCAACGGCGAGGCTGAAACAGTGAGTCCGAAGACTCCCTGAAGCAGGCAGACAGAAGGCACGATCTGCATGGCCAGCACCACTCCGAGGAGAATAATCTTCGAGGCGATGTAGGCACTGGTTCTGACCCCGTTGGCGGACTCCCTTTCGACAATGGGGCGCTCCTTTACGATCTCTGTCAGTCCTGCAAGAAACCCGAGGATCAGAATGCCGAACATGACCGTAAAACGGAACTTCCATGTCGGCCACGGATTGGTGATCTCCTTCTCGGGAACAACGGGAATCTTGCCTGCAAGGGCTTTTTGCACGAGCAAGGCGGTTTCCGGGGAGCGGAGTCGCTCCTGCAGGCCCTGCTCCTTGTCCAAAAAGACGCGGATTTGAGCGGGGACACTGATTCCCTCGTCCTCATCAGCATCGGACAAGGCGAGGGCTCTTAAAGTGTGTCCCCAGAGCTGTCCGGCCAACTGGATTTCCCGCTGCTCGAGAGGTCTTGAGAGGATCGACTTCTGGTCAAAGTGCTCCTTGGCAAAGCCCACGTAGGCAAACGCCACCATCACCAGCGGAACGCCGATCAGGAAAGCGAGCGAGCGTCTGTCGCGGAAGAGGACCTCAAGCCCCCGCTGCAACAGGGCGCTGAACTGACGGAACCAGCCGGGTCGCAGTGCCGCTTGGATTGGCTTGTCTTCGATTTGGGATTCATCCTTCGATGCATCGGTAGCCTCGGCCGCATGCAGTTGGAAAACCTTATGCAGGCCGACCCATTGTTCGACGGGTAGATCCTCGAGCAGCAAGTAGATCTGCGAAAGCCGATGGACGCCGAAGTGATCCAGTGCCTCCTTCACCCCGTCCGACCAGACCAAATGTCCGGAAGCAAGGATGAGCAGTCGGTCGGCAAGCTTGGCGTTTTCCAGGTGATGAGTGATGCAGAGGAGCGTGATGGAGTATTTTTTTGCATACTCGGCGAGGAGATGCATGATCCGTGCATCACTGGCTGGATCCAGGCTGCTGGTTGCCTCATCGACAATCAGAATGCGCGGAAAAGAGAGAAGTTCCACGGCGAGACTGACCCGCTTCGACTCGCCTCCGGAGAGGTTACCGACCGGCGTGTCATGACGGTGGTCGATTCCCACATCCTTCTCGATTGCACGGATGCGCTCGACGATCTCTTGCCGGCTCATCGAAGGGGGCAGGCGCAGTTTGGCCGCATACTTCAAGGCCCTCCCGACCGGGAGTTCATCATGGACGATTTCCTTTTGCGGCACGTACCCGATGAGTCCATTGAGAAGTTCGGAGTCTCCGCTCACGCGCAGCGATCCGAATCGGATTTCACCTTTACTCGGTGTCAATTGTCCCAGAAGCGCGCGCACCAAGGTGGTTTTTCCCGCGCCGCTGGGCCCGAGCACGCAGACAAACTCGCCGGGCTTCACCGAGAGCGAGATATCTTTGAGCAACTCGGGGCCGGAATTACCGGCGGAGACGGCCAGTCCCTCTACCTTGAGAGAAAGGTTCCCGGGAAGAGCAGGAGCGGAGGCGTCGGGTGAGGTCGATGTCATGGTAGTTGATCTTCGTAGGCGGAGGGGGGTAATGCGGGGTCGAGGGGTTTCTTCAAACGGTAATATTTTCCTTCCCCGTCGGATACTCCCGCACGGAGAACGGTCCCGTCGGCTTGTACCTCAAAGGGCAATTGATCCTTGTAAAGATTCCGCAAAAGATTTGCGCGCGTTACCGAGGCTCCGAAGGGCGTGAAGCCGCTGTTACCCTTGGGGTCGATCACTTTCTCCGAAGTCAGCAACAGCATCGGAAGCAGCATTTCGTCGGTCGTTGATTCTCCCAGGAAAACCGGCTGTGGTGGACTGTATGGATTTTTCGGGTTTGCCGTCGTGTTATCGTAAATTGCTGAAAACGTGATCTTGGTTCCCTTGGGGAGGAAACGGGGCTCTTTGAAAAAATACGGCTGTTGCCATTCATACTGCCAATGCGGGACCTTCGAGATCGTGATTTGGCTTTGATCCGGAAGAGTGGCTATCGCATCCATCGACTGGGCAAGCAGGTGCGCATGCGGACCGATGCCCGCAATCATGCAATCATCCGGCAACGTCCACTCTCCGGTGACCTTCATATTCTTGATCCCGGCGGGAATAACCACCATCTCGCCGTGAAGGAAACGAAAGCCGACGATCTTGGGCGGGATTTTCCCGTCTTTGCGCAGCCAGAGGCCGATCCGGGTGGAATCCTGCGACTGGATTCCGTTGCGGTGGAAGTGCATCTGGGCAATGAGATCGCTCCCTGCCGGAATGATAAAATCGGCATCCGAGGGGGCCGTGTAGGCGCTTGTGCCGGGAACGTACGCGCTGAGAAAGCTGAGAAGAGGCATGCCGTCGGGTCGGGGCGGGGCGATGCGGAATCCCGCCCCGTGGCGCGCCCAGAATCCGGGGCCTTTGTCACCCTGGGTGAAGGTGGGGCCCGGGCCGCCGTGGTCGCGCAGAGCTTGTTGTGCTTCCGAATGAGGCAGATACCCGATGAGCGCGTGATGCACGATCGACCGGTTGGAGGGAAGCAATTGGATGGCCCGGACACGCAGGTCTGCGCTGTTGTTCAGCGTAAAAACAAGATGGCGGTAAACATCACTGCCAATCGGGCCGAGGTGGAACGGCTCTCCTTGCTCGAGAATGATGTCCGGAGGGCCGAGATCTTCCTGAAACCTGGAATAATCGGGTAAAGGGTCCAACGGAGGAGCCGAGTTGGTGTCACCCTCCTGCTTCCCCGACTTGATCCAGGATTCAAGTGTCGCGACTTCCGCCGCGCTGAGCGTGTTCGCATTTCGGATCGGCAGATCGCTCTCCACCTGAGCGGGCGGCATCCGCCCCGCCTTGATCTCCCGTAGCCCCGTCTTCATCCAGTCCACGGAATCATCGTAGCTGGTGAGGGGAAACGGGCCCGCATTCCCCTCGCTGTGGCACATCATGCAATGGGCGCGTAGGATCGGAGCCACATCCTTGTGGTAGGTGATCATGCTTTCCTTGGGAGCGGCCGGAGTGGAGGCCGGAAGCGGATCCTGGCGCACGATCGCGCACCCGACGGGGAGCGTGCGGGGAACCTGCACCACCGATCCCGAAACAACATCACTCAGAGCCTCCCTCAGATCCTCCCTCACGGGAGTTTGGCTTTGCACGCCGCGTACCTGATAGAGGTCGTTGATGCGGCCCATGTACCGCATCTTTGCATAGCGGTCCAAAACGAAAGCCTCCGGAGTCACGGTTGCTGAGAGAGCCGTCGCCACCTTGCCGCCGTTATCGACAAACAACGGAAAGGAGATGCCATAATCCTTTTTGAATTTCTCCAAGTCGGCTGCCGGCGAGCCATCGGTAAAGACCCCGAGAACTTGCACGCCCTGTGTTTGCTTCTCCTTCCAGAGTTTTTCCAAGATCGGAGCGGCCCTCTGACACAGGGGGCAGGTGGCATACAGGAACACGATGACCGTGGCGGATGTCCCGGTGCATTCCGAAAGGGGACGTAGGGCACCCGAGGGATCCATAAGGGTCAGGGTGCTCGTGGCGATTGCGGTTTCCGGCAGGGGATCGAGATGGCTCTGCTGAGCATTCGGGGCCCCCTCCCCCTCCTGTGCGGGTTGGTTTTGCGAAAAAGCAATCCCCTGCGGCCAGAGAAGCATGGTCGCGGCCATCAACACCCCCAGGCATCCCCTGCCGGATGAGACGTATGGGGAACGAAATGTCATCGGGATAGGGATTTGCCGGGACGCATGTGGACAGATCTCACGATTGAAGTGCACTTGTGATCGTGGGATGAGGGAGGAGTTGCGATTTTGACCGCAGTGGCCAACCCGAGTTGCCTCATCATCAAGATCACCATCCAGCTCGGGTCGATCTGCCGCCACGTGAGTCCATGGCGGGCGCTGGACGGGAAAGCGTGGTGATTGTTATGCCATCCCTCTCCGAGACCGAGAATCCCCATCAGGAAGTTGTTGCGACTCTCATCACCCGTCTCGTGATTCCGGCTGCCCCAGAAATGACAAATGCTGTTCACGCTCCAAGTGACATGATGAACCATGAAGACGCGGACCAATCCGCCCCAGAGGAATCCCAATAGTGCCCCGGTCCAGGTGCGGGTCACCGCGCCGGCGATGGAGGCCGGAACAAGAAGTCCCAGCACGACCCAGAGAGGAAACAACCGGTCAATGGCCATGATGCGTGGGTCGGCTAACAAATCCGGGGCGTAGCGTTGAGAATCGGTCCGCGTGGAGTCAGAGTTGAAAAACCATCCCATGTGGGCGTGGAGAAGGCCCTTGATGGTTCCCAAGATGCCGGGCTTCCTTCCTACGTGGGGGGAATGGGGATCCATTTCCTTGTCGGAGTAGCGGTGATGCCGCCGATGGGTGGCAACCCACCAGATGAGGTTGCCTTCCACCGCCATGCTGCCAAGAATTCCCAGCGTGTAGACGATGACTGGGCCAGCCTTGAAGCCCCCATGGGTGAAAAAGCGATGAAATCCGATCGTGATTCCGAACCCGGTCAGAAGGTACATGACAACGAAGAGCGTCAGATACAGGGGTCCGAAGTATCCGCCCCAGAGAAGGATCATCGCCGCAATGACGCCGACCGGCGGCAGAAAGACCACCACGATGCGGATCAGCCTCCAGAGGAGAGTATGGGGTCGTGCCCGACGCAACGCATTCGTCGCCCCCTTCAGTTCGTGATCATTGGCAATTTCTCCTCGCATAGGCAGTGGGAAACTATCCCTCATCCTTTTTCAAAAACAAGCGTGCGGGGACACGACGCTCTTCCGCAGATGAGTGGTCTTGCACGCATGCTCCCGGGGAAAAAGGGTCAACCAGGAGTGGTGCGGTTTCCCGCCAGGGGATTGGCACGGTGGGAAGACGTGATACCGCATGGCGGCCGATTCGCCAGAGACCTCCAGGGTGGTCATGCTCACTGTCTCGGCGTCATCCCTGTGCATGCAAATGGAAGCAGCCCCCTTTTCCGGATCGTGTGAGGAGTGCAACCGCTCAAGCCACGGAAGCGTGCCGGCATCAGATTCCTCCGCCGCCTTGAGACATGCGGCACTCCTGGTCGTGATGGCGGAGGCTTCATCGTGTCCCGAGGAAAACCAATGATTGGTGACCCAAGGGTGATCCACCCTTTCGGTTCCGGATCCTTCGGAGCGGTATTCACGGACAGCGCCTGAATTCCTGCCGATCACAAAGAGACGGAAAGGATTCAATCGTTCCAGCGGAAGCGAAAATAGGCTTCGTTCCATGTCGTCCAGTGAAGGGAAGGCAAGAAGCCGCGGGATGATTGCGCCGCGACTGAACGCCGGATCGCCTTGGTATTGTGGGCGTGAGTACCAGTTGATTAAGGCCACACAGAGTCCCGCCTCATTGATTCCGATCCAGGTCCCACCGGCCGGTTCAGAGGGGTAGAGGGCAGAGAGATTGCCGCTCCGGTGAAGGGCGGGAGGAAGCGCTTCTGCGCGGGTGCGCTGTTCATCGCGGTTCATCCCGAGCAGGAATCCGTCGGCTTTGGGGACAAGGGAAAGGGTGCACATCGGATCAGTCGGCGACAGGGTGACAACGGCTGAGACGGCGGTAGGAGATCCACTCCCTCAGGATCGTGGTGAAGGAATCAGGACGATGTCCCCGCTTTCTGTTTTCCGCCCCGATCGCAAAAGCCAGTTCCCAGTGGCGGAAAAGCAGGGCGAAAGCCTCCGTGATCCTCTTCGAGGCGTCGTAGGCGCTGGTCGGTTCTCCCGCCACCCCGTTGAGCTCAAGGATCTGGAATCCCCGTCCCTGGCCGAGTGCTTCGGCCGATTCGTAGCGCACGTCGTAGCGTCCGATGAAGAATCCATGAAGAGCTTGCGAGATCCGGTCAATGGCTCCCTCCAACTCCTCCGTGCAGAGAGACATGCCATCTGTGAAGAGGCATCCTTGGGCGTGGTTTCCGGCCTCAACGAGACGGAGTGCCTCCCCTTGTTGAAGCACGCGGCCCCGTCGCTCGTGGAATCGTCTCAGCAGTTTCTCTGATTGGTTCCTGGCACGCTCATCCCCCAGAATGAGTTGCTCGATGGTTTGCTCTCCATCGCCGATGACTTTTGGAAAATGCTTTTCCGTGATGGCCAAAATCCTCCCCTTCTCCGCGCCGGGAAACCGGTAGTAGAAGATTCCCGCCTCGCAGGGTCCGGGCACATAGCGCTGGAGGATCACGGGCAGAGGAACCGCCTCCAGATATGCCCGCGCCTCTTCTCGGGAGCGGATGACTTTGAATCCGCTACCGCGCAATCCGAGATCCGGTTTCAGGATGACCGGGTAGTATGTCCCGCTGTCGCGGAGGAAGTCATCAAAGGCGGCAATCCTCGAATCGGTCGAGTCATCCACCGCCTCAGGAATCAGTGCCGTTGCCGGCACGAATTCGGGTGAGTTCTCCATAAGTTCCCTCAGGGTGGCGAACTTGGATTCACCGACCAGCCCTCCCGTCTTGATGCCGGGATTGGCGGCGCTGGGCAGGGTGAGGGAGCCGTGTTGCACCGAGAGGGTCAGGTAGCGCCAAGCGATCGGAAGATAAAAGATCCATGCGGGCCAGAACTCCCACCGTGTGAGTCTCTCCAGGGCGGGTAGTTTCGAGAGCGTGCGGATCAGCAGGCCGGCGAGGCGGCTTCCAATGATGAGCAGAAACATCCCCGTGAGAATCCAGAGAAGACGACCCTTGAGTGCGTGGATAAAGTCGGGTGCGGCATGTCCCAGCAGGTGAACAATGAGAAAGACCGCAAGAACCCAAACTGCGGCCATTGTTCCGGTCAGAAGAAGAAACAGCGCGGTATCCATGCGGAGAAAACCCGCCGCCAGGAATGTCGGCAGTCTCAGTCCTGGAATAAACCTCGAGACGGCGATCGCCATGATGCCACTCTTCCGGAACCATTCTTCACTCCGCGCGATCCGTTCTTCCCATCGTGATCCTGACTTCAGGAAGCGGGAAGCCGCCGGACGTCCGCCATGCCTTGCGATGAGATAGAGAAGAAAATCGCCGCTCCAGATTCCTCCGAAGCATGCGAGAAAACCCTCCCAGGGGATGAGGGAGCCGGAGGCCACGGCAAGAGCGCCTGCAAGGACGGCGGCATCCTCGGAGAGATAAGTGAGGAAGAAGAGAGTAATCAGCTCCCAAATCCCATGCGGAGAACCATCCATTCAGGAACGGAAGAGAGCACTTTCCTTCCGGTAATGGACCGTCGAGGGGGCGATTCCAAATCCCTCGGGGAGGGGGGCGCCAAGCGACCGGCAGATCATCGCGATAAGGGCGTAGTGATGGATGGCATGGGAAATGGAGAACATGACCTCCCGCTCGAAGGAGGAGTGCACGACGGGTGAGTGGCTCTCCGTATAGGAGACTCCGCATCTCACGGTCACGGGGGAAGCGAGGATGGAGGTGTCGAGGGAGGAGGCCAGATCCTGAAGGTGACGTGTCATTTCAAGTGCCTCTCGACGATTATTCTCGAGTTCCGGATCGCGTTTTCGGGCATCGTAGTCGATCCCGCCGGAGGCATCGCCCGTCAGCAGTGCCCCGAAATGATCGAGGCAGTGACGATAATGGGCCCCGATCGAGGCTCCCGAGGCGATCGGAAGCATCGCCGTGTAGGTCCCTTCATCAAGGGAGTCGAGCAGGGAGGATCCCTGCGCAAGAACGGCACCCAGTGATTCGATCAGTGTGTTGGCGGCCGTTTTCTTCTCCATCAGGGGAGCAGCTTGCCGATGACGGGAATGGAACGGCGATGGATCAGGAGAAGAATGGCTGAGCAAAGGGCGACGGTAATGGCTAATCCGAAGAGCAGGCCATGATCATTCATGACCACGATGCCGAGCACTGTCAGGTGACTCATGATTGCCCCTCCCATTACGGCGAGCGCGAGGCCGGCGCCTAGCCAGACGGTTCCTGGGATCAGGAGCAGGATCGCAGCGATCAGTTCGGCGATTCCGGAGCCGATGCGGCCCGGGGCTCCGAGCCCTACCTTATCGAAGATGTAGACCGACTCGGGTGCGGCGGTGAATTTGAAGAACAGGGTCTGGGCCAAGATCACGGCGGCGGTGATCCGAAGGAGCCAAGAGAGAATGCAGGGTGCTTTGGAGGGTTGGTGCATGGTGGAGTCAGGCGTTGGTCAATGATCAGAGAGGTGGTTACTTGCCTTTTTTCTCCTCGAGGAGGGGCCAGTTTTGGTCTGCCTTCCCGAGATTCACGGCGGCATCTTTGTTGAACTTTTCCATGATCCCCTTGCTGTACTGGAGGAGGAGCCGGCCGTTCACGATCTGGAATGCCGCCGGATCGATTTCGACCAACGATCCCCTTGAGAGGCCGTAAGCACAGTAGCCGCCGAACTGCGGTTCGTACTTGGCGGGATTGGTGTCGAAGGTCGCCTTGTGCTCGGGGGTGGCGAAGTAGTAAGTCACCCCATCGGCGGTGCTGGTGATCGAGGAGTTCCCTTGGATGGCCTTGGCGTCAGTGAAATAGGCGACCGGGTCGTATCCCTTGATGCCGAGTCCATGGCGGTCGACATTGACCAGCGTTTTTGCGGGTAGTAATGAGGTCGCCGCAAGAAAGAGGAGCGGGGTCAGAAAGCGGTTCTTCATGGCACGAATGTGTCTCAATTTCAGTAGACAGGGGATGGGGGAGTTGAAAGAAGATTTCTCCATGGGAGGCATGATCTGCACAATGCCCAAAAGACACTCTCTTTCGTGATGTTCAAGAACCGATACGCCGTCCGATTTGCCTCGGGCCGGGAGGAGATCAGGGCGGCTTTGCGGCTGCGATTCGAGGTCTTCAATCTGGAAATGAACGAAGGTCTGCGTTCTTCCCACGAAGCCGGCGTCGACGAGGATGAGTTCGACGCCGTCTGCGACCACCTCATCATTTTCGAGGAAAACTCGGGTGTCATCGTCGGAACCTACCGGATGCAGAGCGGCGCCATGGCTGCGGGTAACCTAGGTTACTACAGCGCCAGGGAGTTTGACTTCTCTCCTTTCGAGTCGATCCGCGGTTCCCTGATCGAGTTGGGGCGTGCCTGCGTCCACAGGGATCACCGGAGCATTATCGTCATCAGCATGCTCTGGAAGGAGATCGTTCGCTACGTGCTGAAGAATAATGCCCGCTACATGATCGGATGCAGCTCCCTGACCTCTCAGGATCCTGCCCTGGGTCATGCCATGTACCGGAAGATGGCAAAGGAGGGAGCGCTTGCCGATGCCTCCTTTCTCACAAAACCGCTCCCGCACTTCGCACTCCCCATTGCTGAGCCGCTGGAACCATGTCCCCCTCCCCCGAAACTCTTGAGGGCCTATCTCGGAGTGGGTGCCAAGATCTGCGGGGAGCCTGCCATCGACCGTGAGTTCGGGACGATTGACTTTCTGACCATGCTGGATTGCCGGCATGGATCGCCCATTGCCACGGAACGCTTCCTGGAGCGCCCCAATGGAATCAAGGAGATGAAGGAATCCACATCGTGAGAGCAATTCACTTGCCTCGCATGTTGGTGAGACTCGTTCATCTTGGATGGGTCATTGTTTCAGGGATGACCTGCCTGCCTTGGTTTTTCATGACGGCACGCGGGGGACGGGTGACCGCCCGGATTGCCTGGATGCAATGGATGAGTCGGAGATTTCTTTCGGTGCTTCATTGCAAGGTTTCGCTTTCAGGAACTGTCCCGAAACAGGGACTCATTGCCTGCAATCACCTCGGCTATGTCGACATTCTGGTGATCGGGTCCGTTTGCCCGGCTATTTTTGTCGCCAAGAGTGATGTGAAACTCTGGCCGATCTTCGGATGGCTCGCCTCGCGGGCGGGAACCATTTTTGTGAGCCGTGACGATCGTGCCGAGGTCGCGTTCCAGTTAAAGGAGATGGAGATTCCCCTCAGGAAGGGACATCCCGTGGTTCTTTTCCCCGAGGGGACGAGTTCGGACGGATCCTCGGTGCTCCCGTTCCGCAGTTCCCTGTTCGAGTCGGTGATTGCCACGGGAAGTCCGATCACCCCCGCCTCCATAGGATATGACCTTAGGGGAGAAGGTTCGGTCGGCAACGAAATCGCTTACTGGGGCGATCTCGTCCTGCTTCCGCATTTGCTGAATCTCCTCTCCAAGAAATCCTTCGTGGCCAGACTTGTCTTCGGAACATCCAGAAAGCCGATGCCGGATCGCAAGCAGGAGGCGACACTCCTCCATGCGGAGGTCTCGGCACTTCATCAATCCATTCCATGAAACCAATTGTCCGCAAACTCTTCGCTCAGACTTCCTCTTTCAAGGGAGAGGAGGAAGTTCGGCCGCTGCTCATCGGGCAATCCTTCAGACTTGAGTCGATCCATTCCTACGGCCAGCCAAGTCCCGAGGGATTCTGGTATGACCAACCCGGTGACGAGTGGGTTATGCTGGCCTGTGGTTCCGCGCGCCTTGAGTTTGAGGGGGAGCGAATCGACTTGAAACCGGGTGATCACCTCCTGATTCCTGCCCATTGCCGTCATCGCGTCGCTTCTGTCTCGGGGGATGCGGTCTGGCTGGCGCTTCATGCTGATGCCCGCCTACATTCGGAAGCATGAGCGAATCCAGCAACGAGCCGTCAGCGAGCGATCCCATTCCGCAATCGGATAAGGGGGGAATCGTTGTCCCGCTGTGGCGGCTGGGCTGGTATTTTTTCCTGATCGCGCTGACGACCGTCCAGGGTGCTGCAGTCCACATGCGCCGTCAGGTGGTGTATCGGCGGAAACTGATCTCGGAGAAGGAATTTATCGAGAGTTTTGCACTGGCGGAGTTTCTTCCTCAGCCGGACAGCACCTTCGGGCTAGCCGTGCATGTCGGTCATCGGGTGAGGGGAATCCCCGGAGCCATCGTTGTTGCGATTGCCATGATCATCCCTTCGTTTCTTCTCGCCGTGCTTCTGGGAAGTGCCTTCATCCATTTTCACAAGGTCACGTGGGTTGTTGCGATTGCGGCCGGCGCCGGTGCGGCTGTGTGTGCCGTGATTGGCGCCACGTTGCTCGAAATCGGCAGGAAGGCCGTGATGGATTACCGGGATCTCTTGCTAATCTTTATCGTCTTCGTGCTGTTGCGATACGGGATTCTCCATATCTCCGGCGTCTTGCTCTGGATAGCGCCCATTGCACTCTGGCTGCATCGCCCATCCCGTCACGAGAAGTTGCATGGCATGATTGAGCCTCCCGGGCTTGTGCCCACGCTTGGCTTCCGACACTTCCTGCGTAAAAAATCCTATCAGATCCTCAACTCGGAGCGGTGGGGCATGATCGTGACTGCGCTTGTGGTCTTGGCGATGATGGGGGTTATTGCATCAGTAGAGAAAAGTGGCCCCGTCCTTTTGGGAAAAATCCATGGCACTATTTTTCATGATCATAAGCCGGACAAGGAACAGGCATGCCCCGCCATCCCGATCAAGTTGCCGGAATCCGGATCACCTTTGGCATTTCCGATAGCACCCATCTGCACCGATCTGGTCTCCACCTTCTCGGCTCTCTCCGTCTGTGCCTTCGGCGGGGAGGAGACCATCCTGCCCTGCATGCAGCGGGCCAGTGTGAGTCATCACAACTGGATGGATAAGATGGATTTCCTGAACTTCTTCGCACTCAGTTTCATCATCCCTGGACCCAGCATGCTTGCTGCCTTCATCGGGCTCAAGGCCTGCTCCCCGTTCGGTGAGGATTGGGCTCTTGTTGGTGCCTTCATTGCGATGCTGGCACTCTTCGTTCCCAATATTGCAGTGATTCTTGCTGCCGCGCATTCTTGGGACTGGTTGAGTCACTGGCGCTGGCGTCCGTCTCTCGGGAAGGCACTCCTTCTCATTGCCTCCGGAGCACTGGCTGCGGCCTTCATGTTCATCACCGAGTCAGCCGTACAGTCAACGGCCTCTGCGCTCATTGCGATCGCGTGTGCTCTGCTTCTCCTGATCACGGATCTCAATCCCGTCCTCATCATCCTTTTCTCAGGGGTGGCGGGCTGCATGTTCCTTGGATGAGCGCCGGCCGCTTGCGATCTCGAGCATCATGATTCCCCAGCATACGACCGCCAGAGCGCTTCTCCTGGTTTGGATGCTTGTATCCACCCTTGTCCCCGCCGCACGGGCGGATCAGCACTCGTGGCAACTGCCTCCGAACGCGACGTTACTGGACGTCTTCCCGCAGTCGTCTGAAGATCGCTGGATTTGTGTCTGGGGCGGAATCAGCTTGAGCGGCGCCTGTTAGCAGCGGGTCATGCCGGAGGCGACCTACGGTTTGGGAACCCAGGAAGGGGTGATCTGAATCGGCTGGGCCTGCGGATTGCGTGCCGAGACGAGGGCCACCGGCTTCATCGGCACGCGCGATCCATCCTTGTAGCTGATCGATCCGGTCACGCCCGGGAAACCGCTGGTGGAGTTGAGCACCGAGACGAGGGGCTTCTTTTCGGCATGTGCCTGATGCACCGCCGTGGCGAGGAGAAGAGCGGTATCGCGACCGAGTCCGGCAAATGCGTTGGCAGGCTTACCCGTCGCGTCGGTGTACGCTGTCGAGAATGCGGCAGTGGTCGTTGCGGAGGCTGATCCCTTCGTATGGGCGGGGAAGGCGTGCGTGGTATACCAGACATCGTGCGCCAGTGGGGTGCCGGCCCAAGCCAAGGGTGCATCGTAGCCGTCAGCACCGACGATCGCTCCGCGGAATCCGGCGTCACGGAGTGCCTTGATGATCGGCTGTGCGTTCAAGGCAGTCTGTGCAGCGAGATAGATGGCATCGGCTTTCAGGGAAGCGGCAGGGATCTTCGGAACGCGCCCTCCGGTGAAGGGAACGGTAACGATGATTTTTCCTCCATTGTGGCGGAATGCTTGAGAGAAGTAGGAGCGGAGGAGGCGGGTGTAGGTCTTGGAGTTGTCGTAGAGGATGGCGACTTTCTTGGCGCCCCGGGCTTTTGCCAGCCACTCGGCGGCTACGGCTGCCTGCGCATTGTCACCGAAACATGCCAGGAAGACACGGGGCCCGGACTGCCCGGGAAGGCGCGGCGAGGTGGCTCCCGAGGTCATGAAGACCTTGCCCGCCACACAGGCGGCATGACCCGCGGCACTGGCGAGGTCGGTATCGCTGAGTCCGAAGAAAGCGTCAATGGAGGGATCCTTGGCGAAGGCATTGCGGATTTCATCACCCGCGATCTTGGCCGAGGAAGGAGTGGGGAGGACGACCAGGGAAACCTTTTCGCCGCCGAAGCAGCCCTCTTCGTTGATCTGTCGCACGGCGGCCTTGGCTCCATTGAGTGACGGAACACCGAGCGGGGCGAGTTCCCCACTGGTGCTGTAAACGGCTCCGAGCCGGATTTCTGCGTGCACGGAGGGAAGGATGGATGAGGAAGCAATGATCAGAGGAAGGGCAAGATGAAAGGTATTCATAAGCGGCCGTTTTTTTATCACGGCAATTCACACGCGCATATGTAAGAATGACTTGTGGGTATTTTTGCTCGTTTGGAAGCGGGATCTTTAGATGATTTTCAGGATGAGTAATTTCCCGGTCATTGAACACCTTTGCCATGCGCCGATTGAGGTCATGCTTCTGGTGCTGATCCTTGGCTTCGCCGGATTAATCAGTGGTCTGGTCGGATTCGGATTCGGATTGGTTGGGGCGGCGGTGCTGTGGATTCTCCCTCCGCGCGAGGGAATCCCGTTGCTGATGTTGCTTTCGGCGTGCAGTCAGATCCTTTCCATCAGTCAGCTTCGTTCCTCCATGCCTCCCTTGTGCGCATGGTGGCCGCAGGGGCCGGCTCCCTGCATTCTTGCCGGAATCCTAGGCATGCCGGCAGGGCTCTGGCTGCTCTCGAATCTGAATTCCAACCTGCTCTGTTCCCTCATAGGACTGATGATCATGGTATACGCTTTCTGGATGATCCTGTGTCCGTCCGGGATGCGTCCATGGAGGCGCACTCTTTCTGGCGCGCTCGGCGTGGGGCTGCTTGGTGGAGTGTTGGGAGGATTCTGCGGTTCTCCCGGTCCCGTGATGGTCATCTGGTCGAATCTGATTGGGGCGACCAAGGAGCAACAGAGGGCTACTGTTCAGCCCTTCATTCTGGCGATGCAATTAATTGCCCTGCTGGTTTTTGTAATTCGGGGCGGTGTCTTCAGCGGGTGTTTGGGAATCATCTGGGTTTGCTCGTTCATCGTGATCCTGATCACCACAAGGCTCGGCGTGGGGGCATACCGAAGATTATCCAATTCCAGCTACAACAGATTGGTGATGATCCTGCTGACCATTTCGGGAGCTGGCCTCATCGCGAAGGGGTGGGGCTTCTGGAATCAATTGTTTTCAAGGTTGGATCACTTCGTTTTCTCGCTCTGACCATGACTCCGAACCATGGTAATCTCTTCCAATGAAGGCCGACCTCACGCCAGCAGAACATCAACTTGCCGAGACCCTCAAGCCCTCACTTGAAGAGGTGGAATCCCACCCGGTGTTCGGCGTCGTTCAGACGGAAGCCCAGCTCCGTACCTTCATGGAGCATCATGTGTTTCCCGTCTGGGACTTCATGTCCCTGCTGAAGTTCCTTCAGGCCGAACTGGCACCGGCCACCTGGCCCTGGATGCCGCGCCCGCATGGAGATCTGGTGCGCTTGATCAACGATATCGTGACCGGCGAGGAGTCTGACAAGCTTCCGAAATCACACCGGTCGGAGAGCACCCACGACAGTCACTTCGACCTCTACCTCATGGCGATGCGTGAGGTCGGAACCGACACCGCGCCGATCACAGAGTTTCTCGAGGTCGTCCGAACGCAGGGGTTGGATGCGGCTCTCGAAGCCCCGATGGTTCCCGAGCCCTCCCGGGCCTTCATGAGGGATACCTTTGCCCTGCTGCGCGAAGGCAAAGCCCACTGCGTCGCGGCCTCCTTCTCCTTCGGCCGCGAGAACGTGATACCCGGCATGTTCAACTCCCTTCTCGCGAAACTAGGCATCGGTGAGGATCGGGCGCCGATCTTCCATTATTATCTCAAGCGTCATGCCGAACTCGACGGCGACGAGCATGGGCCCTCCGCGCTCCGTCTTGTGGCCACGCTCTGCGGCGATGATCCGGCAAGGCTTGCGGAGGCCATCGATGCCGCAAAGGCCGCCCTTGCGAGCCGTGCGCGTCTCTGGGACAGCGTGCAGGCCGCGCTGGAGGCCTGATCCCGTCGTCATGCGCCGCGAGGGAAAAGCGGTCCGCAAGTCCGATCTTCCGGAGAAGATCTGCCTGCACTGCAACCGGCCCTTTGCGTGGAGGAAAAAATGGGAGCGCGACTGGGAATCCATCACCTGCTGCAGCGAAGCCTGCAAGGCTGCGTTGAAGCGAAACCGTCACGGGCAATCATGAGCACTCGGGAGCGGGTTCATCTGGTCTGGCTGAAGAGGGATCTGCGCACCCACGATCATGCTCCGCTGGCCGAGGCTTCGCGGCGGTGTGCCGCAGGGGAAAAAGCCCTCGTCCTCTATGTCCGCGAGACGGACTACTGGGCCACCGACAAGGCCTCGCCGGATCAATGGGGATTTGTGGTGGAATGCCTCCGCGACCTTGCGACAAACCTTGAAAAAATCAACTGCCCGCTGCTGATCGCGGAGGCCCCTTCCGCGGAGATCGTGTTGGAATCCCTCTACGACCAGTACGAGGTTGTGGAACTCCTCTGCCATCAGGAGACGGGCAACGGCTGGACCTATGAGAGGGATAAGCGTGTGCTTTGGCTTTGCAGGGAACAAGCCATCCCGGTGCGGGAATTTCTTCAGAACGCCGTGGTCCGTGGCCGGAACAGGCCGCCCGAGAAGCCGGAGCATCAGTCGTTCTGGAGAGAGTGGATTTCGGAATTGCAGGCCCCGACACCTCGATTCTGGAGCGCCCCTTCCACCCTGCCACCGCAGTTCACCGTCCCCGATCTCTCGACACCGGCGGCCGTCACGCGTCAACGCGGCGGCGAGGGGCTGGCTCTCGGGCTGCTGGAAAGTTTCCTGAACGAGCGTTGTCTCCTCCACGCCGGATACCGCGTGGAAATGGGAAGCCCCCTTCATGCCCACGAGTCCTGCTCCCGACTCTCCCCGCATCTCACCTGGGGGAGCCTCTCGACAAAACGGGCAGCCCAGGCAGCGATGGCGCGTGAGCCTCGTCCTCCGCACGGGAGCATGATGCATCGCAACAGCTTCCACCGGCGGCTTCGCTGGCGGGATCATTTTCTGCAGAAATTCGAGTCGCTGCCGTGGATGGAATTCCGCTGCATTAATCCCTCGAGGGAGACCCTGCACGGATGGGATCAAACCGCCTATGAGCGCTGGGCGGCAGGCATGACGGGCTACCCCTTCGTCGATGCCTGCATGCGCTCGCTCAATGAGACAAAATGGATCAACTTCCGGGCGCGGGCCATGCTGGTTTCCTTCACCTCCTACGCGCTGAACCTCGACTGGCGTCGCTTCGCCCCGCATCTGGCACGCACCTTTCTCGATTACGAACCGGGCATCCACTACAGCCAGCTTCAGATGCAGTCGGGCACCACCTACGGCTCCCCTCCACGGATCTACAATCCGATCAAGCAGTCGCTCGAGAAGGATCCCTCCGGGGAATTTATTCGCAGGTGGGTTCCCGAACTCCGCAACCTTTCCGGAGACGCGATCCATCTACCAGCGGAGATAAGCCGCCACGGCTACCCCGCCGCCATCGTCCCGCCCGGATCACTCTGGCGGATCATGCGATCGAACGGGCCGAAGAGCGCACCGAAAGCCGGACACCCTCAGTTGGAGCTGGATCTTGGAGCCAACGACCAGAAATAACCCAAGGTGTACTGACGGGGATCAATGATCCGCCTCCTCAATACCCTCGTGCCCTCGAAGTATTGGAAAAAGAAGGGTTCCCAAGAGATTGTTTTAGGTGAATGCGCCCCTTGTCCCTAGTTTGATGTGATTGAACAACGCGATCCTACTGTTCTCAGCTCTTTCATTTTTGGCCTATGGGGCAGGCTGCTTCACCTCCCGACATCTTCAAAGGGAGTTCGTCCGTTTTGGATTATCGCCGCTACGCAAATTTATCGGGCTGCTTCAGATCTTCGGTTCCCTGGCTCTGATTGCCGGAATGTGGTCGCCATTTCTTGGCAAAGTCGGGGCCGGCGGCCTTGCCCTGATGATGCTGCTTGCAATCCTGGTGCGAATCAAAATCCAGGATGGATTCCTCAAGACCACGCCCGCGATTCTCTACTTTTTGCTGAACGGCTATCTGGTGCTATTCGCTTACTAGCGAGAGAGGGTTTTTACAGTAAGGCGATCACAAGAGCCATGGCGAGCATGGCAAGTGATGGGATTGCTTTCTTGAAGGGGTCCTTCACTTTCAGGTGCATGGAAAAGGCTCCCGCCATCAGCACCGCCATCCCGGAGGCTCCGAGCGTCGCAAGTGGGTGGAACCAAATCCCGGCCAACAGGGCGAGGGCGCAAAGGATCTTCAGGGTGCCGATCAGATAGTAGAACCAGACGGGCAGTCCATAGGTGGCAAACTCCTCCTTCAGGGTCTTGGCCTCTCCGCCACGGTATCCGGTCGACCAGTTGGCGCGGATGAGCCACACATTCAAAATCCCGAGACCCACCACGACCTGGAGTATAATACGGAGTAAGTCCATGAACCCAACTAAGTGCATCCCGCTTGATAATGAAAGGGAATTCCCCTCGCTTGTGATCCGGGCCAAGGAGGCCGCCCTGCATCGAATCGGCCTCCTTGCCGCCCACTCCAAAAAGCGAGGAACCAAATTTCTCAGCGCAGGAGTTCCAATTGATTTCCTCCACCCAGAGCGAGTGCATCCATCCCCAGGTATCTCAAGTCACCGGCAAATTCCTCGGTGAAGCCGTGCACCGTGTAGACGCGGCGCGCACACACCTCCTCGACGTGCTCGATGAGTTCGCCATGATCAGCATGATCGGAGAGCGGGAATGCCTCGTCACATCCGTAGCGGTAAACGGCATCCGCATTCAGCGCCCAACCGCTCAAGACCGCACTCCGGATGTTTCCAAGCGCGGCGAGACGCCTGCGTGCGTTCGGAGGAATGATCATCACCCTCCCCCCGTGGTTCCGGCCGTTCCAGACCATGTGGGAGCCGAGATCCACCCCGTGCTTGGCGTAGACTGCGCTCATTGCGGCGACGGATTCATGGATCACGGGACTGATGCCCTCCCTGGAAAGGATCGCCATGAGTTCCTGGGCCTTTCCAAGCGAGTAGGCCAGCAGGACCGGCGTCTCCCCTTCAATCAGAACCCTGTTGCAGAACCCGACGATCCTCTTCCGTGTCTCCTCGATCGGAGGAAAGGCATACCGGCTGCGACCAAAGGTGCACTCCGTCACTAGCGTCCCCGCCCTCACCGATGCGGCCGCCTCGCAGGTAAGGCTCTCACCCCTCTTGAAGTCACCCGTGTAGAGCAGGCTTCCCTCTTCCGTCTCGACCAGCACCTGGGCTGATCCGAACACATGTCCCGCCGGGATCAGGGTGATCCTGGCCCGATCCGTCGTGAAGATCTCGCGGTAAGGCAACTCGACAAGAGTGATGCCTGCCGGAGGCGGCTTCCTCGCCCTCATCAGATCCATGGTTGCAGGAGTGGCAATGGTGACTTCATGCCACCCCGCATGGTCACTGTGGGCGTGGGAGACAACCCCGATGGGAGCCTTCCGCTTCGGATCAAGCCAGAGACCGCATCCGGGAAGGTGAATCCCGTTCCTGAGCCGGACCTCCATGGCGTCACCTCGGTGGTTCATACGTCACCGGAATGTAGCCCCGACGGTTGGAGTGTGAAAATGAAGTTCCTCGGGATTTCAGCACTACTGCCTCCATCCTAAAACGCTCAAAGCCGACAGGTTGATTGCTCATTCTTGGCCCATGGAGTAAGGTTCAGATCAATGGCAACCAAGCGTTCCAACAAGGGGGGATCCCAGGCTTCCGGCAAGGATTCCCAGAAAGTCCGCGATTCCATCCTCAAAGCCTTTGCCGCCCATTGGTCGGAGGAAGGCGAGCCGCCCCGCTCGGTGGCCCGGTTCTGCAAGGGACTCGGCATCACCGAAGCGGTTTTCTTCAAGCACTTCCCCTCTCTCCATGCCGTGAAGAAGGCCTTCTGGCGGGGCTGGATCTCGGGAATCATCTCCGCCGTGGAAGAGGGCGACGACTGGGAGGAGTTCGCCGCGCGGGAGCGTTACCTGGCCTTCCTCTTCGCGCTGACCCAGTCGGCCAACGAACGCCGCTCGCTCCTGCTGGAGCGCTTTCACGACATCTCCCCTCTCTCGCATCCGGGAGCCCTGGAGGGCATGCGCGGGGAGTTCCTGGAGTTCGCTCGTCGGCTCATCGACCACGGCACCTCCTCGGGTGAGATCGCCGAGCGCCGCGGCCTCACCGCGCTCTATCCCGGAATCCTCTACGTCCACCTGCGCTGGGTGATCGACCAGTACCTCAAGGATGAGAGCGAGGGTTTCGAGCGGACCGATGCGTTCATCGAGAAGACGGTGACCCTTGCCTTCGATCTCTTCCGCTCACAGGCACTCGACTCCGCCGCTGACCTGCTCCGCTTCCTGCTCCCCGGCAACCCCTGGAGCGGTTGCTCCGGAAATGGGAAGTGACCCCGTGAAAAATTCCGGGTCCCTGAAGGGCACCAAATCAGAAAAGAAGGAACAGGAAACCATCCGCTCAGGCGCGGTGGGACGCATGGCCGCGCTCGGCGGTGCCGGGGCCCGTGTCGGGGTCAACTACCTGAAGCACTACGGCCGCGCCATGGTCGGCGGGAAGGACGAGCCGAGCCGACGACGACTCCGCGAGGAACTCGATGCGAAGAATGCCGAGACCGTCTACGACACCTTCAGCAAGCTTAAGGGAGGACCACTCAAGCTGGCCCAGATGCTCAGCATCGACAAAAACCTCCTCCCCGCGGCCTACGCCCGCCAGTTCGCGCAGGCGCAGTCCTCCGTGCCGCCTCTCTCTTACCCGCTGGTTGCGCAGACCTTTAGGCGGGAATTCGGGAAAGCCCCCGAGGAACTCTTCGATCATTTCGAGAAGAAGGCCTCCCACGGGGCCTCCATCGGCCAGGTGCACCGGGCCAGACGGAAAGGACGCGAGTATGCGGTCAAGGTCCAGTATCCCGGCGTGGCGCGCAGCCTGAAGAGCGATCTCGCCGTCGTGAAGCCGATTGCACTCCGTATCCTCGGTCTCCGGGAGGCGGATGTGGATTCCTACTTCCGCGAGGTGGAGACTCGCCTGCTCGAGGAAACCGACTACAGGCACGAGTTGGAGCGCTCCGTGGAGCTGACCGCGGCCTCCGCCCATCTCAAGGGGGTCCGCTTCCCTACCTACCACCCGGAACTCTCCACTGGCAGGATTCTCTCCTCCGACTGGATCGACGGGATGCCGCTCGACCGCTTCGCCGACTGGGATGCCACCCAGCGGGAACGCGACAGGATCGGGCAGGCCCTCTGGGATTTCTACGCCCATCAGGTGCATGACCTGCTGGTCTTCCACGCCGATCCTCATCCCGGGAATTTCCTCGTGAAGGAGGGGGAGCTCTGGGTGCTCGATTTCGGCTGCACCAAGAAGATCTCCCGGGAGTTTTACCGGAAGCAGTTCCGCTTCCTCGATCCCCGGTTGGAGCGCGACCCGGAACTCCTGAGGGAAGCCCTTCGCGATCTCGATGTGATCCTGCCTGATGATGGTGCGGAGCAGATCGAAGCGATCACCTCCCTCTGCATGATCTGGCTGGAGCTGCTGGCGCGTCCCTTCCGTGAAGGCACCTTTGATTTCGGGGATCCTGCATTCCTGAAGTCGATTTACGACCTCGGGGAAGAGAACCGCAAGGCCGACCATCTGCGGACGATGCGCGGTCAGCGGGGCTCACCCGACACGATCTATGTGAACCGCGCCTTCTTCGGACTCTACAGCCTGCTCGGGCGTCTGCGCGCCAGGGTGAAGGTCGAGCTTCCTTCATGGATAAGCACGTGAGGATCGCGTCATGACCGAAGAGCCCGGCAATCGTTGGGAACAGGCCTTCCTCGGCTCACTTGCCGCCGATGCGCTGGCCATGCCGGTTCATTGGTACTACGATACGGTGGCACTTCGACGGGAATACGGCACCGTGGATCGCTACCTTGAGCCAAAAAATCCGCACTCCGGGAGTATCCTCTGGCGTTCCGAGTATCATGCCCTCAACGAGAAGGGGGACATCCTGCGGGAGCAGGCACAGTACTGGGGAGAGCGCGGGATCCACTACCATCAGTTCCTGAAGGCCGGGGAGAACACGCTCAATTTCAAGCTGGCACGGGAACTCTACGCCTTCGTGCGGGAGCGCGGCGGCTATGACGCCGACGCATGGCTCGAGCGCTACATCGCGCGAATGCTTGAGCCTGGGTGGCACCGCGACACCTACGTCGAGGAGTATCACCGGGCATTCTTCACCCGCTACGCTCAGGGAAAGAAACCTCGGAAGTGTGGAATCAGCGACGAGCACATCGGGGGGCTCGCCACCGTCCCAGCGCTCTGTGCTGCCTTGGAGGGAATGGGGTTGCCTGAGTTACGATCCGTCGTGAAGGAGCATGTCGGATTGACTCATGCCCATGCCAATGTCCTCCGGGCGGCTGATACACTGGTGCGTCTTCTCTGGCGGGTGGCGGAGGGGATGGAAGCTCACGAGGCAATCCGGTTGGAGGCTGGGGATTGGATCTCTGGAAAGAAATCCGACTCATGGCTTCATCAACCTGACGAGCACGTGATCGGTTCCCGCTTCAGTCCCGCCTGCTACATCGCCGACGCCATGCCGGCATCGCTCTATCTGGTCTGGAAATACCACCGCGACTTCCCGGCGGGCATCATCGCCAATGCCATGGTCGGCGGAGACAACTGCCACCGGGGCGCTGTTGTCGGGAGTATCCTCGGTGCGGTTAACGGGGTGCCGGAGCGGTTTCTTATGACGCTCCCGCGATGACGAGACCACAACCGACGCGAGAGGAGGGCCTAAGTGTGGAGGCTCAATAGGTTGTTTACTGGGAGATTGAGACGTTGGATGGGAGTTTTGAGTTTTAAAGCGCAATGAGGACGATGCCAGTTATAT